>Ga0209069_10000681_pt1 | contig 16121 bp, 12 predicted proteins | sample Str013_2_FD_187202 | JGI IMG/M metagenome (GOLD analysis project Ga0209069, IMG submission 187202) | Freshwater sediment microbial communities in response to fracking from Pennsylvania, USA - Straight Creek_MetaG_SC_2013 (SPAdes) (version 2) | ecosystem: Environmental > Aquatic > Freshwater >...
ATCCACCGCGCCCTTGGACGCAGCATAGTCGACATAGGTATTGGGGGCGCCGAGTCTCGCTGCCACCGAGGATAGATTGACGATGACGCCGCCCTTGCCACCATTGCGGGTCGACATCCGCTTCACCGCCTCGCGGGCGCACAGGATGCTGCCGGTGACGTTGACCGCCATCATCCGCTGAATGCGTTCGGCTGACATGTCCTCGACACGCGCCGAGGGACCCACGATGCCGGCGTTGTTGACGAGCGCGCCGAGCGTTCCGAAATCATCGGCGACCCGGAACAGGACGAGAATATCCTTTTCGTTGCCGACATCGCATTTCACTGCGATGGCCTTGCCGTTCTTGCGCTCGATCGCGGCCACGACGTCGTCCGCCGCTGCCTGATTGCTAGCGTAACCGACCACGATGCGAAAACCGCGCGCGGCGGCGGCAAGCGCGGTGGCGCGCCCGATGCCGCGGCTGCCGCCGGTGATGACTACGACTTTGTCCGTCAAATCAGCCCCCAAAAAGAATTTAATGCCCAGATTGCGACGAGGCCAAGGTATGGCGTCGGGCGAAGCCGAGCGGTCACAGATCCAGCACCAGCCGCGCCGGGTCTTCCAGGCTTTCCTTGACACGGACCAGGAACGTGACCGCTTCCTTGCCGTCGATGACGCGGTGATCGTAGGACAGCGCAAGGTACATCATCGGGCGGACCTCGACCTTGCCGCCGACCGCCATCGGCCGCTCCTGGATCTTGTGCATGCCCAGAATGCCGGACTGCGGCGCGTTCAGGATCGGTGTCGACATCAGCGAGCCATAGATGCCGCCATTGGTGATGGTGAAGGTGCCGCCCTGCATCTCATCGATCTTGAGCTGGCCGTCGCGGGCGCGGCGACCGAAATCGGCGATCGACTTTTCGATCTCGGCAATCGACTTGTTATCGCAATCGCGCACCACGGGAACGACAAGGCCCTTTTCCGTGCCGACGGCGACGCCGACGTGGTAGTAATTCTTGAAGATGAGGTCGGTGCCGTCGATCTCGGCGTTGACCGCCGGAATGTCCTTGAGCGCCTGCACGCAGGCCTTGGTGAAGAAGCCCATAAAGCCGAGTTTGCTGCCGTGCTTCTTTTCGAATACATCCTTGTACTGCGCGCGCATCGCCATGATGTGGGTCATGTCGACCTCGTTGAAGGTCGTCAACATCGCGGCGGTGTTCTGAACGTCCTTGAGGCGGCGCGCGATGGTCTGACGCAGCCGCGTCATCTTCACGCGCTCCTCGCGCGCGGCATCGTCGGCGGGCGATTGCGCGCGCACCTGGACCGCCGCGGCAGGCTGGTTGACCGGGGTCGGTGCCGCCGCCGCCTTCTCGATCGCGGCCAGCATGTCGCCCTTGGTGACCCGGCCATCCCTGCCGGAGCCCGGAACGGTGGCGGCATCGATGCCGCTTTCAACGGAGATCTTGCGCACCGATGGCGCCAGTGGTGCGTCCGCCGGAGCGGCTTTCGCCGCCACGGGGGGGGACGCGGCAGCCGGAGCCGCGGCCTTGGCGGGCGCGGCAGCCGGTTTGGCCACGGCACCGTCATTGATCTGGCCGAGCAGTGCGCCGACCGCAACGGTCTGACCGTCCTTGGCGACGATCTCGCCGAGCGTGCCGGCCGAAGGCGCGGGAACCTCGATGGTGACCTTGTCGGTCTCGAGTTCGACCAGGGGCTCGTCGACGGCCACCGCATCGCCGGCCTTCTTGAACCAGCGGCCGATGGTGGCCTCGGTCACGGATTCACCGAGTGTCGGAACGCGAATCTCAGTCATGGTCTGTTTTCCTCCATCGCCTCTACCGTCATCGTCCGCGCAGGCGGACGATCCAGTACGCCGGGAAAGTCATGATCAGAACGGACGGCACGGCGTACTGGATGCCCCGCCTTCGCGGGGCATGACAAATGAAAGTCTGTTCAGTTCAGCGCCTCATCCAGCAGCGCCTTGAGCTGCGCCAGATGTTTCGACATCAAGCCGGTGGCGGTTGCCGCCGACGCCGCGCGTCCGGCGTAACGCGGACGCCTGTTCGGGGCGTGGATCTGGTTGAGCACCCATTCGAGATACGGCTCGATGAAGTGCCACGACCCCATGTTGCGCGGCTCTTCCTGGCACCAGACCAGTTCGGCGCCCTTGAACCTGCCGAGCTCCTGCACCAGCGCCTTCAGCGGCACCGGATAAAGCTGCTCGACCCGCATGATGTAGATGTCGTCGATGTCGCGCTTTTCGCGCTCGTCGTAGAGATCGTAATAGACCTTGCCCGAACACAGCACGACGCGACGGATCTTTTCGTCCTGCACCAGCTTGATCTTCTCGTCCGGCAGCATCTGCGCGTCGTCGTAGAGGATGCGGTGGAACGTGGTGCCGGCGCCCAATTCGTCGAGCCGCGACACTGCCCGCTTGTGCCGCAGCAGCGACTTCGGCGTCATCAGGATCAATGGCTTGCGGATTTCGCGATGCAATTGACGCCTCAGCACGTGGAAGAAGTTCGCCGGCGTGGTGGCATAGACCACCTGCATGTTGTCCTCGGCACACATCTGCAGGAAGCGTTCGAGCCGTGCTGAGGAATGCTCTGGCCCCTGCCCTTCGTAACCGTGCGGCAGCATGCAGACGAGCCCGGACATGCGTAGCCATTTGCGTTCGCCCGACGAGATGAACTGGTCGAACAGCACCTGGGCGCCGTTGGCAAAATCGCCGAACTGGGCTTCCCAGATCGCCAGCGCCTTCGGCTCCGCCAGCGAATAGCCATATTCGAAGCCAAGCACCGCCTCTTCCGAGAGCAGCGAGTTGATGACCTCATAATGGCCCTGGTCGCCGCCGAGGTGATTGAACGGCGTATAGCGGCCTTCGTCTTCCTGATCGATCAGCACCGAATGGCGCTGCGAGAAGGTGCCGCGCTCGCTATCCTGGCCGGACAGCCGTACGTGACGGCCTTCCTGCAGCAAGGTGCAGAACGCCAGTGCCTCGCCGGTCGCCCAGTCCATGCCAACGCCAGTGTCGATGGCTTTCGCGCGATTGTCGAGGAACCGCTGGATGGTGCGGTGAACCCGGAATCCGTCCGGCACCTTGGTGATCTTGCGGCCGATATCCTTCAGGATCGCGATATCGACGCCGGTGACACCGCGCCGCGGGTCCTCTTCCTGGTCGGCCGACTTGAAGCCCGCCCATTTGCCGTCGAGCCAGTCGGCCTTGTTCGGTTTGTAGCCCGTGCCGGCCTCGAATTCGGTATTGAGTCGCGCCCGCCAATCGGCCTTGGCCTTGTCGACCTCGCCCTCGGTCATCACGCCCTCGGCGACCAGCCGCCGCGCATAGATTTCCAGCGTGGTCGGGTGCGATGCGATCTTCTTGTACATTACCGGCTGGGTGAACGCCGGCTCGTCGCCCTCGTTGTGGCCGTGACGGCGGTAGCAGAACATGTCGATGACGACGGGCTTGTGGAACTTCTGCCGGAATTCGATCGCCACCTTGGCGGCGAACACCACCGCTTCCGGATCGTCACCGTTCACATGGAAGATCGGCGCGTCGATCATCTTCGCCACGTCGGACGGATAGGGCGAGGAGCGCGAATAGCGCGGGTAGGTGGTGAAGCCGATCTGGTTGTTGACGATGAAGTGCAGCGAGCCGCCGGTGCGGTAGCCCTTGAGGTCAGACAGGCTGAAGCATTCCGCCACCACGCCCTGGCCGGCGAACGCCGCGTCGCCGTGCATCAACAGCGGCAGCACGGAAATACGCATGTCCGGCGGATCGCCGTGCTGGTCCTGCTTGGCGCGCACCTTGCCGAGCACCACGGGATCGACGATCTCCAGATGCGAGGGATTGGCGGTCAGCGACAGATGGATCCTGTTGTTGTCGAACTCGCGGTCCGACGATGCGCCAAGATGATACTTGACGTCGCCGGAGCCTTCGACGGCGTCGGGATTGACGGAGCCGCCCTTGAATTCGTGAAACAGCGCGCGGTGCGGCTTGCCCATCACCTGGGTCAGCACGTTGAGGCGGCCGCGATGCGGCATGCCGACGACAATCTCCTTTACGCCAAGATTGCCGCCGCGCTTGATGATCTGTTCCAGCGCGGGAATCAGCGACTCGCCGCCGTCGAGGCCGAAACGCTTGGTGCCGGTGAATTTGGTGTCACAGAACTTCTCGAAGCCCTCGGCCTCGACCAGCTTGTTGAGGATCGCTCGCCGGCCCTCGGGGGTGAAACTGATCTCCTTGTCGGGACCTTCGATGCGCTCCTGGATCCACGCCTTCTGCGCCGCGTTGCTGATGTGCATGAACTCGACGCCGAGCGTCTGGCAGTAGGTGCGCTCGCAGATCGCGACGATTTCGCGAAGCGTGCCATATTCGAGGCCGAGCACGTGGTCGAGGAAGATCTTGCGGTCGAAATCACTCTCGGCAAAGCTATAGGAACGAGGGTCGAGTTCTTCGCGATCGCGTGGCGCCTCTATGCCGAGCGGATCGAGCTTGGCGTGGAAATGGCCGCGCATGCGATAGGCCCGGATCAGCATCAGCGCGCGTACCGAATCGCGCGTCGCCTGGTGCAGGTCGGCCGCCGATATTTCGGCTCCCTTGGCCTGGGCCTTGGCAGCAAGCTTGGTGCCGACGGCCTTTTCGACCGTCGCCCAATTGCCGTCGAGCGCCGAGGTCAGGTCGTCGCGCGGGGTCATCGGCCAGTTGTCGCGGCCCCAGGAAGCGCCCGCGGCGTTCTTCTGGACGACGGCCGGGGTATCTTTCAGGCTCTTGAAGAATTCCTGCCAGTCGGTATCGACCGAGGCCGGATCCTGCTCGTAGCGGGCGTAGAGGTCGTCGATATAGGCGGCGTTGGTGCCCTGCAAAAAGGAAGAGAGAGCAAATGCGGCATTCGCGTCCTGGCGAGACATGAGGTCGTCCTGGTAAGTACGGTTTGCGCATGGAAAACGGCGCTGGGGCCAATCCGGAACGCGGATCGGCGCAATGGAGAAAGCCATACCCTATTTAGGGCAGATATTCCCGCCGAAAAGCGTCAAAAAATGAATTAATATTTCAATTTTTCGACAAGTGTCTTTCCGAGCCGTGCGGGCGACGGCGAGACAGTTATTCCCGCCGCTTCCATGGCCGCGGTCTTGGAGCCAGCATCGCCCTTGCCGCCCGAGATGATCGCACCAGCGTGGCCCATGCGCCGGCCGGGAGGGGCAGTCACCCCGGCGATGAAGCCAACGATTGGTTTCTTACGGCCACGTTTGGCCTCGTCCTTGAGGAATTGCGCGGCATCCTCCTCGGCCGAGCCGCCGATTTCGCCGATCATGACGATCGAGGTGGTCTTGGGATCGGCCAGGAACATTTCCAGCACATCGATGAATTCAGTGCCCTTGACCGGGTCGCCGCCGATGCCGACCGCGGTGGTCTGGCCGAGGCCTTCCTGGGTGGTCTGGAACACCGCCTCATAGGTCAGCGTGCCCGAGCGCGAGACGATGCCGACGTTGCCCGGCTTGAAGATATTGGCCGGCATGATGCCGATCTTGCATTCGCCGGCTGTCATCACGCCCGGGCAATTCGGCCCGATCAGGCGCGACTTCGAGCCCGACAGCGACCGCTTCACCTTGACCATGTCGAGCACCGGAATGCCCTCAGTGATGCAGACGATCAAAGGGATCTCAGCGTCGATCGCCTCGCAGATCGCATCGGCAGCCCCCGGCGGCGGCACATAGATCACCGACGCATCGGCGCCGGTCTTCTCACGCGCTTCGGCAACCGTGTCGAACACGGGTAGACCGAGATGCACCGCCCCGCCTTTGCCCGGCGAAGTGCCGCCGACCATTTTGGTCCCATAGGCGATTGCAGCCTCGGAATGGAACGTGCCGTTCTTGCCGGTAAAGCCCTGACAGATGACTTTGGTGTTCTTGTCGATCAGAACGGACATGATGGATAATGCTTTCGGTGATGATCCGGGGTCAGGTGTTGCGCCGGTAAACGCCGGTGAGCACGTCGGACCAACCTTCGGCATCGGGCGAGAACTGGATCTTCATGGTGTAGCTATTGTCGTCGATCACTTCATAGACGTGGCGCGCGTTGCCGCGCAGCGAGCCGCGCACCAGGATCAGGGTCTTGCCGGTCCAGCCGCCGGAGGCTGGCGAGGGCGGGTAGTAGCCGAGCGAATCGTGCCAGAACAATTTGTAGTGCCGGTCCTCGCGATCGTAGGTAAACACGCCATGGGTCGCAAATATCTCCTTGCCGTCGCGCATCTGACGGGTGTCCTGGATCAGGTAGAAGCCGTTGAGGTCGATACGCGCCGAAACCTTCGATGTCGCGGGACCGCCGGTGGTCCAGCGCGACGGATAGACCACCTCTTCGCCGGTCCACTCACCCGCGAACGCCGCGAGCTTGCGGTGCTCCTCAAGTGGCTGTGACGCGGCGAGATGGTCCTGGGCCATCGGCTCACCCTCCCTTGACGGCCTTCACGATCTTCTGCGCGGCATCGTCGAGATTGTCGGCGGGCACCACGTTGAGACCGGATTCGCGGATGATCTTCTTGCCGGCATCGACATTGGTGCCTTCGAGCCGAACCACCAGCGGCACCTTGAGGCCGACTTCCTTGACGGCGGCGACCACGCCTTCGGCGATGATGTCGCATTTCATGATGCCGCCGAAGATATTGATCAGGATGCCCTTCACGTTGGGATCGGCGGTGATGATCTTGAACGCCGCGGTGACTTTGGCCTTGTCGGCGCCGCCGCCGACATCGAGGAAGTTCGCCGGCGCCATGCCGTACAGCTTGATAATGTCCATGGTGGCCATCGCGAGGCCGGCGCCATTCACCATGCAGCCGATGGTGCCGTCGAGCGTGATGTAGTTGAGGTCGTATTTCGACGCCTCGATCTCCTTCGGATCTTCCTCGGTCTCGTCGCGCAGCGCCACCACGTCGGGATGGCGGTAGAGCGCGTTGCCGTCGAACGTCACCTTGGCGTCGAGCACGCGCAGCAGGCCCTGCCTGGTGACAACCAGCGGATTGATCTCCAGCATCGCCATGTCCTTGGCGACGAACGCCGTATAGAGTTGGGTCACCAGCTTTTCCGCCTGCTTGGCAAGATCACCGGCAAGATTCAGCGCCTTGGCAACGGTGCGGCCGTGATGGCCCATGATCCCGGTCGCGGGGTCGACCGAGAAGCTGACGATCTTCTCCGGCGAATGATGCGCGACATCCTCGATGTTGACGCCGCCTTCGGTCGAAACCACGAACGAAACTTCCGAGGTTTCGCGGTTGACCAGGATCGAGAGATAGAACTCCTTGTCGATCTCGGAGCCTTCCTCGATGTAGAGCCGGTTGACCTGCTTGCCATGAGGTCCGGTCTGCACCGTGACCAATGTCGCGCCCAGCATCTGGCTGGCGAATTCATTGACCTCGGCGATCGATTTGGCGATGCGCACGCCGCCCTTGTCGCCGGCGCTGGCCTCCTTGAACTTGCCCTTGCCGCGACCGCCGGCATGGATCTGGCTCTTCACCACCCAGACCGGGCCGGGCAAGGTCTTCGCCGCGACGTCGGCATCCGAGGCCCGCAGCACCGGCACGCCGCGCGAAATCGGCACGCCGAATTCGTGCAACAGCGCCTTGGCCTGGTATTCGTGGATATTCATCGCTCGCCCCTTACGCCCGAATCGATTTGCCGACTAACACAGCACCTCAGCGGCCGAGCAGATCCGGCGCGATCTTCCTGCAGGCATCGACCAGACCTTGCACGGCGCCGACCGACTTGTCGAATGCTTCGCGATCCTTGCCGCCCAGTTCGATCTCGACGATACGCTCGACGCCTTTCGAGCCGATGACGACGGGCACGCCGACATACATGTCCTTGACGCCGTATTCGCCGTTCAGATAGGCGGCGCAGGGCAGCACGCGCTTCTTGTCCTTGAGGTAGCTCTCGGCCATCGCGATCGCGGCCGCGGCCGGCGCATAGAACGCCGATCCCGTTTTCAGGAGGTTGACGATCTCGGCGCCGCCATTGCGGGTGCGATCGACGATCTCGTCGATGCGCGCCTGCGAGGTCCAGCCCATCTTGACCAGATCGGGCAGCGGAATGCCGGCCACCGTCGAATAGCGCGTCAGCGGCACCATGGTATCGCCATGGCCGCCGAGCACGAAAGCGGTGACGTCTTCCACCGAAACGTTGAATTCGTCGGCGAGGAAATACCGAAAGCGCGCGGAATCCAGCACGCCGGCCATGCCCACCACCTTCTTGTGGGGCATGCCCGAGGCCTTCTGCAGCGCCCACACCATGGCATCGAGCGGGTTGGTGATGCAGATGACAAAGGCGTCGGGGGCGTATTTCTTGATGCCGGCGCCGACCTGTTCCATGACCTTGAGATTGATGCTCAGGAGATCGTCGCGACTCATGCCCGGCTTGCGCGGCACGCCCGCGGTGACGATGCAGACCTTGGCATTGTCGAGCGCGTCGTAGGAATTGGCGCCGGTGAGCTGGGCGTCGAAGCCGTCGACCGGGGAAGACTGCGCGATATCGAGCGCCTTGCCCTGAGGCACGCCTTCGGCGATGTCGAACATCACGACGTCGCCGAGTTCCTTCAGGCCGACGAGGTGAGCCAGCGTTCCGCCGATCTGACCGGAGCCAATCAAAGCAATCTTGTCGCGCGCCATGGGAAATCTGTCCTTATGAGACCAGGAAGGAGTGTGGAAAGTTGACCGGATGGCTGGTTATCCCTTTCGAATGACAGGTTCAAGCCGGGGCCTGCCCAATTGTCGATCCTGCCTCGATTTCGATCAGGGAATATTCAACCGCCGCCGTCCCAGGACGGTTCGCGAGCCCCAGGCCCGGAATCACAGGCTCTACGTCTCCACCAGACCCGTACTCGATCCACTTGCCGCCGAATCCTTGCGCCCGTGCGGTAGCGCCAGATAGGATTCCGAACTCATCTCGATCAGCCGCGAGGCGGTCCGCTTGAACTCGTTGGCCTCATTGCCGTCGGTCGCCTTGTACAGCGACACCGGGTCTGCATCCGCCGAAGCCATCAGCTTCACGGCGTTGTCATAGAGTGTGTCGATCAGCGAAATGAACCGCTTTGCGGCGTTGCGCTCGGCGTAGTCCATCACCGGAATGCGATCGATCAGGATGGTATGATAGTCGTGCGCAAGCCGCAGATAGTCGGACGCGGCAAGCGGCTTTTCGCACAGACCCGAAAACGTGAAGCGCGCCACGCCATGCGCCGAGCAGGGCACCCGCAGGATACGGCCCTTGATGGCGATATCGCGCGGTTTGCAGACCGCATTGCCGGTCATCCTCCCCCAAGCCTTGTCGAGCGCCGCAGCGGCGGAGGCATCCGCCGGCACCAGCCACATCTTCACGCCCGCGAGTTTCTCCAGCCGGAAGTCGGTGCGGGCATCGAGCCGCAGCACTTCCATATGGTCCGATATCTGCGCGATAAAGGGCAGGAACAGCGCGCGGTTCAGGCCGCCCTTGTAGAGATCGTCGGGTGCGACGTTCGAGGTCGCCACCACGACGGTGCCCATTTCGAACAATTTCGAGAACAATCGCCCCAGGATCATCGCGTCCGCGATGTCGGTGACGTGAAACTCATCGAAACACAATAACCACGCTTGGTCGAAAATCGCGTTTGCGGTGAGCGCGATCACATCACCGTCGGCGATCTCGCCGCGCGCGATATTCTGCCGGTAGCCGTAGATCCGCTCGTGCACTTCGGCCATGAATTCGTGGAAATGCGCGCGGCGCTTGTGTGCTATCGCGCTCTGCTGGAAAAACAGGTCCATCAGCATGGTCTTGCCGCGCCCGACCTCGCCATGAACGTAGAGCCCGCGCGGCGACGGCTCGTCCTTGTCTCCGAACAACCGGCCGAACAGGCCCTGCTTGCGAAGAGGTTTGTACTGCGCCAGCCGCTCCTCGAGCGCCGCGAACGTCCCTGCCGCGCGGGCTTGCTCCGAATCGGCCTCGATCGCACCGGATGCGACGAGGGATTGATAATGCGCGCGGAACGAGGCGGATGGGGTGGACAGCATGGCCCACCTTACGGCCCCAGCGGACGGGAAATTGCAAGCCCCCTTCACGCACTCAGCGCGTAGGAATCCTCGACCACGTAGGGGCCGCCACCGGTCGACGCCCGCGCCGAGAACAGCACGAAGCGCGAGGCCGTAAAGACGCGGCTCGGGAAATAGCCACGCACCGAGAGATAGTCCGCGACATCCTGGCAGGAGGCGTCATGCAGCCGCGCCAGCGTCACATGGGGAGTGAATTTGCGGCCCTCGGGATCAAGCCCGATCCGCTGCATCAACCGCTCCAGTTCAGCCTGCAACTCGACCAGCGGCCGGCTGGGCTCGACGGAAGCGACCACCGCACGTGGCTTGCGGCCGCCGAAACTCGACAGTCCCCGCACCTTGACCTCGAACGGCTTGCGGTTGACGCGAAACAGCATCGAGGCGATTTCATTCGCCGAAACACCGTCGATGTCGCCGATGAAGCGCAAGGTGACATGATAATTTTCGGGATCAATCCAGCGTGCGCCCGGAAGGCCGCCACGCAAATTGGAAAGGGTCTGGCCAATCTCGGCCGGAATTTCCAGTCCAGTAAACAGACGCGGCATCGCAAAATCCCCGATGCAGAGGCGCAAACCCGAAAAGCTTACACCTGAATCAACCCGGCGACGAATCACCGATGGCTATTTTCTACCGCAGATATGTGACTCTGCGAAGCAACCGGCGTTAACGGATCGAAAACCTCCGGGAAAACTCGGAAGTAAGGTTATCGTTGCCGGTTTTTCAACTGCGTTGCCCGGATATTGTGCCAAGAAATGCTTCTACCGAAGGCAGGATGTTGTTTACGATGACGTCGACGCCTTCCGCCGTGGGGTGCAAACCATCGGCCTGGTTGAGGCTGGCGTTGGCCGCCACGCCTTGCAGGAAAAACGGGTAGAGCGTCACACCAAGGGATCTCGCGAGCTCCGGATAGATGGCGTTGAAGCGCGTGGAATACTCGCTGCCATAATTCGGCGGCGCCACCATCCCGCACAGCAGGACCGCGATGTTGCGCGCCTTGAGCCGGGTCAGGATATCCGTCAGCGCCGTGCGGGTGACAGCGGGATCGGTGCCGCGCAGGGCGTCGTTGGCGCCGAGTTCGAGGATGACCGCCTCGGTTCCGTCGGGTACCGACCAGTCGATGCGGTCACGACCGCCAGAGGCCGTATCGCCGGAGACCCCGGCATTGATCATGTCGACCCTTACCCCCCTGGCGTCCAGGGCCTTTTGCAAGCGCGCCGGGAATGCCGCCGAGGCGGACAGGCCGAGGCCGGCGCTGAGGGAATCACCCAGCACGACCATTTTGACCGGCTTGGTCGTCAGGTTTTGTGCAAAGGCCGGTCCCACTGTCATCATTGCCACAATCAACACGAGTATGTGCACGAAGATCCGTACCCGGCCCTCGACCTCGCTTACCGAAGTGCCATATGACCGAACCATGGACAGTCTCATCGAACCCTCGTCATTGGCCGGCCTTGAGCCGGACACCATTTCCATCTCCCGCGTCAACCTCTCGCTCGGCGCGGGCGCGGCTCGTGTTCATATCCTTAAGGATATTAGCCTTCGTGTGGCCTCGGGCGAGGCGATCGGCCTGATCGGGCCGTCGGGTTCAGGGAAATCCACCCTGCTGATGGTGATGGCGGGGCTGGAGCGTCCCGACAGCGGAGAGGTGGTGGTCAACGGCACGCCATTCAATGCCCTCGACGAGGACGCGCTGGCGCGTTTCCGAGGCCGGCAGGTCGGCATCGTTTTCCAGTCGTTTCATCTGATCCCAACCATGACGGCACTGGAAAATGTCGCGGTGCCTCTGGAACTCGCCGGCAAGCCCGACGCTGCCGCGCGCGCGGCGCAAGAGCTCAACTCGGTCGGCCTCGGCGACCGGCTGCATCACTATCCCGCCCAACTATCCGGCGGCGAACAGCAACGCGTCGCACTGGCGCGGGCACTGGCGCCCGATCCCGCGATCCTGGTCGCGGACGAACCGACCGGCAATCTCGATGAAGCCACCGGCAAGCAGATCGTCGATCTCCTTTTCACGAAGCACGCCGAACGCGGCATGACCTTGGTGCTGGTGACGCACGATACGTCGCTGGCGCAACGCTGCGACCGCGTGGTGCGGCTGCGCTCGGGCCGCATCGACGTGCCTTCCGCGGATCGCGCTGCCGCTTCATGACCGTGACGTCCGAACCAGTCAACGCCGGCCGCGCGTCTTCGCTTGCGCTGCGCTACGCCTTGCGCGAATTGCGCGGCGGCCTGCGCGGCTTCTACGTTTTCATGGCCTGCATCGCGCTGGGCGTGATGGCGATCTCCGGCGTCGGCTCGGTCGCGGCGAGCCTCAGCGAGGGCCTGACGCGCGAGGGCCGCACCCTGCTCGGCGGCGACGTCGCGTTCTCCCTGATCCAGCGCGAGGCCAGGCCCGACGAGGTCGCCTTCCTGCGCGCGCGCGGCGCCGTCTCGGTGGCGGCGACGTTGCGCGCGATGGCCCGGAGCGCCGACGGTAAACTGGCGCTGGTCGAACTGAAGGCGGTCGACGGCAACTACCCGATGCTCGGCACGCTGACGCTCGATCCCGCGATGCCGGTTGCAGAATTGCTGGCGGAGCGTGATGGCGCATTCGGCGCAGCCGCCGATCCGACCTTGCTGGCGCGACTTGATCTGAAGCTCGGCGACCGCGTTACCATCGGCAATGCGACCTTCCAGATCCGCAGCGTCGTCGCCGCCGAGCCGGACAAGCTTGCCGGCAATGTCGGCCTCGGCCCGCGGTTTCTGGTCAGCGAAACCAGCCTGCGCGCGACGGGTTTGCTGCAGCCAGGCAGCCTGGTACGCTGGAACTATCGCTTGAAATTGCCTGACAACGCGGCCGACGACCGCGCGGCAAGCCAACTGATCGAGGCCGCGCGAAGCGCGTTGCCGCAAGCCGGCTGGGAGATCCGCAGCCGCGCCAATGCCTCGCCGCAACTCGAACGCACCATCGGCCGTTTCACGCAATTTCTGACGCTGGTTGGTCTTGCCGCACTTCTGGTCGGCGGGGTCGGCGTCGCCAACGCCGTCAAGAGCCATATCGATCGCCGCCGCGACGTCATCGCTTCGTTCAAGGCGCTCGGCGCCACCGGCCGCGAGGTCTTCACGATCTATCTGACGCAGGTGATCGTGCTCGCCGGGATCGGCTCGGTGATCGGCCTTGCCGCCGGGGCTGCGCTGCCATTCGTCATCGTCGGCGTCTTCGGCAAGCTGCTGCCACTGCCGGTGATCCCGGCCCTGCATCCCGACGAACTGGCGCTGTCGTTCATCTACGGCCTGCTCACGGCGCTGGCCTTCGGCTTATGGCCGCTTGGCCGCGTCCACGACGTGCCGGTTGCAGCGCTGTTCCGCGACGAGGTCGCTCCCGAATGGCACCGGCCGCGCTGGCGCTATCTCGCTCTGATGGCCGTGGTGATTGCGCTGCTGATCGCGGTGGCGATCGGACTCGCCTACGACAAGCGGGTCGCGGCGGTGTTCGTGATTTCGTCGATCGCGGTGTTTGCGCTGCTGCGCTGGGTTGCCGCCGGCCTGATGGCGCTGGCGCGCCGCCTGCCGCGAAGCCGCTTGACCATGTTGCGGCTGGCGATCGCCAATATCCACCGTCCCGGCGCGCTGACGCCGTCGGTCGTGATGTCGCTCGGCCTTGGGCTCGCGGTGCTGGTCACCATCACGCAGATTGACGGCAATCTACGCCGGCAATTCCTGGCGGCGCTGCCGGAGCGGGCGCCATCATTCTACTTCATCGATATTCCGGCGTCCGAGGCGGACCGCTTCGGCGCTTTCCTCAAACAGACGGCCCCGGAAGCAACAATCGAGGATGTCCCGATGTTGCGGGGTCGGATCGCCGCCGCCCGCGGCATCAAGGCCGAGGACCTCAAGCCGTCGCAGGATTCCGAATGGGTGCTGCAGAGCGACCGCGGCCTGACCTACACCGGCGAGATACCCAAGGGCTCGAAGATCGTCGAGGGCGAATGGTGGGGTGCGAACTATAGCGGGCCGCCGCTGGTATCGATGGAGAAGAAGATCGCCGACGGGCTCCGGCTCAACATCGGCGACGAGATCGTCGTCAACGTGCTTGGCCGAGATATCCCGGCCAAAATCGGCAATTTGCGCACCATCGACTGGCAGGGGCTGGGTATCAATTTCGTGCTGGTGTTCTCACCCAACGCCTTCAAGGGCGCGCCGCACAGCCATGTCGCGACCTTGGCCGAGGCCCATCCGGACCCGGCCGGCGATGCCCGGATCATCAGGCAAGTCGCCGACGCCTTCCCGATGGTGACCAGCGTGCGGGTCCGCGAAGCCCTGGAAACCATCGGCGGCGTGGTCACCAATCTCGTGCTGGCCATCCGCGGCGCCAGCGCGGTAACGCTGGTATCGGCGATCCTGGTGCTGGGCGGCGCGCTGGCCGCAGGCCACCGCCACCGGGTCTATGACGCCGTGATCCTGAAGACGCTGGGGGCCACCCGGGTGCGCCTGCTCGGCGCCTACGCGGTCGAATATCTGATGATCGGCCTCGCAACAGCCCTGTTCGGGGTGATCGCCGGCTCGATTGCGGCCTGGCTAATCGTGACCCGGCTGATGACGCTGAGTTTCATCTGGCAAGCCGGCAGCGCGGCGGGCGTGGTGGCGGCGGCGCTGGTCGTCACGGTCAGCCTCGGGCTTGCCGGCACGCTGCTGGCCCTGAACCAGAAGCCCGCGACGGTTTTGAGGAATTTGTGACATTTTGCGGGAGGCCGGCCACCCGCGGTTAATGCCGGCCGGCCCGGAAATGATCGTCGAGAGCGACATTCAGCCGCGCATCGAAGCTTGCGGCGTATGTGCTAGTTTCCCACATACCAGCTGGGGTCGGATAGCGGTTTGATGACATTGATTTAATGTCGGCAAATCGTGCTATCTGGGATAGTGTGCCACCGGCGCCGCAAATCCCTTGCGCTCCACCGGATCAACCACGGGAATTCGACCATGTCGGACCTAGACCGCAATTATTCCTCTCCCTTCGGCCGGGCCGCCGGGCGCATTGACGCTGCGACCGTCGACGCTGGTCTGCGCGCCTACATGCTGCGCATCTACAACTACATGAGCATCGGCCTGGCCATCACCGGCCTCGCCGCGCTCGGCGTCTATATGGCAGCGGTAACGTCGGATCCATCCGGCGCGACCGCCAAGATCGGCAACGCCTTCCTGACGCCGTTCGGCTACGCGATGTTCGTCAGCCCGCTGAAATGGCTGTTTATTTTGGCCCCGCTGGCGATGGTGTTCGCGATTTCGTTCGGCATCAACCGGCTCAGGCCGGCGACCGCGCAAATGCTGTTCTGGGCGTTCTCGGCGCTGATGGGCATCTCGCTGTCGTCGATCTTCCTGGTGTACACCCACACCTCGATCGTGCGGGTGTTCTTCATCACCGCGGCGACGTTCGGCGCGCTGAGCCTCTACGGCTATACCACCAAGCGTGACATGAGCGGCATCGGCTCGTTCCTGTTCATGGGCCTGATCGGCATCGTCATCGCCAGCCTGGTCAACCTGTTCCTGGCAAGCTCGATGCTGCAGTTCATCGTCTCGGTGGTCGGCGTGCTGGTGTTCGCTGGCCTCACCGCCTACGACACCCAGCGGCTGAAGAACGACTACATCTATGGCTACGCTGCGCAGGGCGGCGAGGTGGCGGAACGTGCGGCCATCACCGGCGCACTCTCGCTTTACCTGAACTTCATCAACCTTTTCACGCTGCTGCTGCAGTTGCTCGGCCAGCGCGACTGATCGCCGACATCCAGACGAGCGAATTGGGAGCCCCGGCCTCGCGGCCGGGGCTTTTCTTTTGCGGACGGCAAAAATAGTCTCATCGGCATGTCTCCCGCCGAAATCCGGCCGGCCATAGAGGCCGACCTGCCCGCCATCACCGACATCTACGAACACGCGGTCCGCTACGGCACCGCGACGTTCGAACTGGTTCCACCGGATCTTGCGGAGATGCTGAGGCGGTACCAGGCGTTGATGGAGGGCGGCTATCCCTATCTGGTCGGCGTGCTGGAAGGCCGCGTGGTCGGCTATGCCTATGCCGGCCCCTATCGCCCCCGCCCGGCC
>Ga0209069_10000682_pt1 | contig 16113 bp, 14 predicted proteins | sample Str013_2_FD_187202 | JGI IMG/M metagenome (GOLD analysis project Ga0209069, IMG submission 187202) | Freshwater sediment microbial communities in response to fracking from Pennsylvania, USA - Straight Creek_MetaG_SC_2013 (SPAdes) (version 2) | ecosystem: Environmental > Aquatic > Freshwater >...
CCGCTCGTGCCGTGTGTGCTCGCCGGCGTGCTCGTTGACGGGCTTGGCGCGGCATCGGCAAGCCCCGCTGGTCCCCCGACGACGAGACCGCCGACGACGAGCGCGACAACTGACCATCGTGTTCGCATGCTGCACGTCCCTTTCGTAGCGCCCGCCGCGGGCGCGACGAACGAGGATGGTGCAGGCGTGCCGCCCCGGCCTCACCGCGCCACGATCCTACGACGCCGGTCGCCGCCGCGCCCGAGCGGAGCGGCGGAATCGCGGTTACAGCGGCAGGTCGCCGGTGGCGAGCTTGGTCGAGCCGGTGTCCTTCCACGCCGCGATCGTGCGTTGGGCGATGCGCATCTGATGGATCTCGTCGGCGCCATCGGCGAAACGAGCCCAGCGCGCTTGCTTGAGCATGTCGGCCAGCGGGGTATCGGTCGAGTAGCCAAGCGCGCCGTGGACCTGGATGGCGCGATCGATGATCCGCCACAAGCTGTTCGCAACGAAGTGCTTGGCCATCGACACCTCGGCCACGAAGTCCATCCCGTGCTCGATCTTGTACGCGGCGTGCAGCACCATCAGCTTGCACTGGTACATCTCCATCGCCGAGTCGGCGATGAGCCACTGGATGCCTTGCTTCTCGGCCAAGTAGCTGCCGTGGCTGTAGCGCTCCAGCGCCCGCCCGACCATCATGTCGAGGGCGATCTCGGCCTGGCCGATCCAGCGCATGCAATGAGCGAGACGCGCCGGCCCAAGTCGGTACTGGCCGAGCAGGTGACCTTGGCCTTGCCCGCCGAGCATGTTCGCGGCGGGGACGCGCAAGTCGTTGAGGCGGATCTCGCAGTGGTTGTGCCCGCCCGACATCGTGTGCACGTCACGCACGACGTCCCAACCTTCGGACGGGAGATCGACGAGGAAGCACGAGTTCGCCGCTTGCGGTATCTCAGGATCTTCTTCGGTGCGAGCGATGAGCAGCGCGAACTTGGCGCCGCGGGCCCCGGAGATGAACCACTTGTGCCCGTTGATCACCCACTCGTCGCCGTCTTGGTAGGCGAACGTCTTGATCAACGTCGGGTCGGAACCGGCGACCTCCGGCTCGGTCATCGCGAAGCACGAGCGGGCCGTGCCCTCGCATAGCGGCCGCAAGTACTTCTCCTTCTGCTCTGGCGTCGCCCAGTGCAGCAGCGTGTGCTGGTTGCCTTCGTCGGGCGCTTGAGCGTTGAGCACGAACGGCCCGATGCCGACCTTGGCGGCCTCAGCTGACACCGCCGCCATCGCCGTCGGCCCGAGGCCCATCCCGCCCCACTCCGGCGGCATGTGCGGTAGCCACAGCGACCAGTCTTCCTTGGCCTTCTTGCGCAACTGGCCGATGGTCTTGATGAGCTGGCCGCGATCAGTCTGATCGGTCGCCTCCCATGCGGGCCGGACCTCTTCGTCAATGAACCGGCGGACCTTCAGGCGAACCTCTTCCACCTCGGGTGGAAACGTGAAATCGATCATGTCGGCACTCCCCCAGCGCTCGAGCTGGCGCCGAGTCTGCCCGGCCCACCGACGGCCGGCCAGTTCAGTGGCGACGCCGGCCGGTCAAGCCGTGCGACGATTCAAGCGACACGGCAGGTCAGGCGGCGATGGTGGCGGCAATGGCGGCGATGGCGGCGCGGCGCCGGCTGCGGATCGTGCGGCTGGTGACGTCGAGCTCGGCACCGAGCTGCTCAGGCGTGACACCGTCGAGCACCAGCCGACCGAGCAGATCGACGTCAGCGGCGGGTACGCCCTGGAGGCGGGCGCCGGCGAGCGCGGCCCGCACCTCGTCGGTGGGGACGAGCTGGTCGTCGTGGCGACCTGTGGCGTCGACGGCGCCAAGCTCGTCGTCGACCAGTTCGGCCGGTTGCTCGCTGCCCGATCGCAAGCGGGACGGACGGGTGTAGACGTGGTACTCGGCGTCACGGACGAGGTTGGCGGCAACCTTGATCGGGCGGCGCTGTGACGGGTAGGTGCGGATCCCGATCCAGGCTTGGGCGACGAGCTCGACCAAGACGGTGACCGTCGGGCAGGCCGATGCGTGGGCGCGACGCCGAGCCGCGGTCACCAAGCCGGGCAGGATCCGTTGGAGCACGACCCGCGCCGCTAGCTCATCATCGGCAGCGAGACGAACGACGAGACCGAGCGCGACGTCGGCGTCGTCGACAGGCAAGGATCGGTCGCCGCCGACGCGGGCGAGCACGTCGTCGAGCGCACCGCAGCCGGCCAGCGGCGGATGTGCCGTCCACGTCCCTGGCGCCGGCTGGGCGCGGTAGCGCTCCCAATCGGCGTTGTAGCGACGGGTGCAGACGGCAAGGCGCGGCGAGGCGGGAACGGCAGCGCGGCGGGTGGTTGACAGGAGATCGCGAGGAAGATCGAGCGTTGTCATGGCGGCAGCATCCGCGCGCCAACTCACAGCACTTCTCACAGCAGCCGCGAGAACCGGCAAGGTTTCTCGAGCCTGATCTCACAGCACCTGGTCACGCGCACATTTCGGCACGACGCCGCGAGCACCGTTACCCTGCCCGGCGATGTCGAACGAGCACTTGCCGACGGCCCGGACGAACCGATGAAGGCCTGGGATCGCGACGATCTGCCTACCGGCGACGACAAGATCCGTGCCGTGCAGGCGATGTTCGACGCCATCGCACCGCGCTACGACCTCGTCAATCGGGTGATGACGTTCCGCCTCGATGTGCGCTGGCGACGGCTCGCCGTGCGCTCGCTGGCACTTCCACCCGGCGCCCGCGTCCTCGACCTAGCGGCCGGAACCGGCGATCTGTGCGTCGATCTGACCCGAGCTGGTCTGGCGCCGGTGAGCATCGATCTGTCGTACGGGATGTTGGCCGCCGACCGGTCGGGCGCGCCGCGCATCCAGGCCGACGTCCTGCGCCTGCCGGTGCCGGCGGGTGTCGCCGACGGGGTCACGTGCGGCTTCGCGCTGCGGAACCTGACCGACCTCGGTGACTTCTTCGACGAGCTCGCTCGGGTCCTGCGGCCGGGCGGCGCCATCGCCTTGCTCGACGTCGCCATCCCGGCCAACCCGATCCTGCGCGCCGGGCACTCGATCTACTTCGGCAAGGTCGTGCCCAAGGTCGGTGCCCTCCTCTCCGACGGCGCCGCCTACCGCTACTTACCCCGCAGCGTCGCCTACCTCCCGCCGGCGGTCGTGATGATGGATCGGCTGCGCAGAGCCGGGTTCACCAACGGCCAGCGGCGGATGCTGTCGGGCGGGATCACGCAGCTGATCACCGCGACCCGATCGTGACGCGGCGCGCCGTCACGCGCCAGCTCCGCCACGACGTCGACCTCAACGACGTCGCTCGGGGAGATGGCTTTCTGTTCGTGCGCGACGGCGTCGGCCTCGCGGCGCGAGGTGTCACCGCTCGCGTCCCGGTCGACGACATCGAGGCGACCTTGTCCGCCATCGAATGCGATGACGACATCGGCACGCCCGGCACGGGACCGATCGCGCTCGGGTGCCTGCCGTTCCTACCCGGTGCGCCGGCCGAACTGATCGTGCCCCGTCTCGTCGTCGGCAAGGGCCCGGGGGGCGAGCGATGGTTGACGGTGATCGATGGCGACGATCTGCCACCGGTCGATGTCGACGGCGAGCTGGCGCCAAGGCCGACGCCGAGCGCATCGGCGACGTCGTTCACGATCGGCCCCGGCGTCGCCGTCGAGACGTACCTCGCCGCCGTCGCCGCCGCTCGTGACGCCGTGCGCGACGGGCACCTCGACAAGGCGGTCATCGCCCGCGACGTGACCATCGACGCCGACCAACCACTCGACGTCCACGGCATCCTGTTGCGCCTGCGCGCCAGCTTCGGTTCCAGCTACCGCTACTCGATCGACGGGTTCATCGGCGCTAGCCCAGAGCTGCTCGTCGAACGCAGGGGCGACCAGGTCCGCTCGCATCCGCTGGCTGGGACTGCGCCCCGCACCGGCGATCCGACGACCGACGCCCAGCTCGCGGCAAACTTGATGGCATCGGTCAAAGACCAGATCGAGCACCGCGTCGTCATCGACGTCGTCTACGACGCGCTGATCGGGCTGTGCAGCTACCTCGACTGGCAGACCGAGCCGTCGATCGTCACCGTCGCCAACGTCCAGCACCTTGGCACGCCGATGGAAGGACGGCTGTCGTCGCCAGCGCCGTCGGTGTTGGAGCTGGCGCGGCTGCTCTCGCCGACACCGGCGCTCGGTGGACATCCTCGGCGCGAAGCGTTGGCGCTGATCGCCGCCGTAGAAGGCTTCGAGCGCGGCCGCTACGGCGGCACCGTCGGTTGGGTCGATGCCGACGGCAACGGCACGTGGGCCGTTTCGATCCGTTGCGCCGAGCTGTCAACCGATCGCCGACGCGCTCGCCTGTTCGCCGGTGGTGGCATCGTCGCCGGCTCCGATCCCGAGCGCGAGCTGGCCGAGACACAAGCGAAGCTGCAAGCGATGCAGTCCGCCATCGTGCGCGCCTAGCGGTGGTCGAGGGCGGCGGCGACGGCGCGATGCAGGTCGGCGTGGGCGGCGATGTTGTCGTCACGATCGGTGCGGACGTGGAGCACGGTCACGCCCGGTTCCGCGCTCGCCGAGACGATCGCTCGTCGGAGCTCGTCGATCGAGCCGATGCGTTCGACGTGGAGCCCGTGGGCGGCGGCAACCGCACCAGGGTCGGTCCCGTGAGGCGTGCCGAACAATTGCTCGAAGCGCTCCGCGGTGAGCGCGTTTCGTTGCGGCAGGAACGAGAAGATGGCGCCGCCGTCGTTGTCGACGACGACGATCGTCAGGTTCACCGATCGTCGCGCCAGTGCGAGCAGCGCGTTCGTGTCGTGCAAGAAGGCGATGTCGCCGATCAGCAACGCCGTCGGTCGAAGCGGATCTACGAGCGCTAGCCCGACCGCAGTCGACGTCACGCCATCGATGCCGTTGGCGCCGCGGTTGGCATGGATCTCTACGCCCGAGCGCGGGCGCGCGTACCACTCGACGTCGCGCACCGGCATCGACGACGAGACCATCAGCCGCGCCCCGGCCGGCAGCGCAGCGACGGTGGCGCGAGCGATCGCCGGCTCGCTCATCACGGCGCGCGCCGTGAGCAACGTGTCGATCGCCTGTTGGGCGTTCGCTTCGGCGTGACGCCAGCGCGTCGCCCACGTCGTGCCTGACCCACCACGCAAGCGCGCCACGAGACCGGCGCAGATCTGATCGGGATCGGCTTGGACGCGCACTGTCACATCGTGACGAGGATCGATCCACGCAGCGCTGTCGTGCACCTGGACCTGCGTCGCGCCCGACGCCGCCAGCCACTCAGCCAACAACCGCGACGCTGGCGGGAAGCCGATGCGCAGCACGACCTCAGGCACGTGGTCGCGAGCGAAGCGCTCGTGGCGGAGCAGATCGTCGAACGTCACGACGACGTTCGGATGATCGCGACGCGCCGCACTGCGCGGATCGGCGAGCACCGGCCAACCAGCGCACTCGGCGAGGGCGAGCACCGTCGCGCCATCGACGCCCGACGCGCCGGCGACGATCACGCCGCGCTGGCGTTCCAAGCGCTCGGCCAGGGTGTCGAGCATCGCCGCGTCGGGCACGCCGGCGGCAACCAGCGAGGCGCGTTCGCCGCGCCGCGATGGCAACTCGCCCGCGGTGCCGACGAGCGGCTCGCGGAACGGCAGGTTGAGATGGACAGGTCCGCGCCACGGTGCCAGCGTCATCGACACGGCCCGCGACGCGATCTGGCGCCACGTGCTGCGCGGCGCGCCACCGTCATCGCCGGCGACGCCGGGGTCGTGGAACCAGCGCACGGCGTTGCCGTAGAGCTTCGTCTGGTCGATCGTCTGGGGCGCGGCGACGTCGCGCAGCTCGGGCGGACGATCGGCAGTGCACACGACGATCGACACTTCGTCTTGATGCGCCTCGATCACGGCGGGGTGGAAGTTGGCCGCCGCCGTCCCGCTCGTGCACAGCAAGATCGCCGGCATCGAACCGGCGCGGCCCATGCCGAGCGCGGCGAACGCCGCCGATCGCTCGTCGTGAAAGACGTGGATCGACAGCTCGCTGCGTGCCGCCAGTGCCAACGCCAACGGTGTCGAGCGCGAGCCCGGCGCGACGACGGCGTGGCGCACGCCGCAGCTGATCCACTCGTCGACCAGCGTCGCGCAGAACGTCGCCGCGTCGGATGAAGCGGACGCACTGCCGGAAGCCGAAGCGGTCGAGGCAGCGGCGGCGGCAGCAGCAGCAGCAGCGGCGTTGGCGTTGGCGTTCGTACCGGAGGTGTCGGGGCTCATGACAGCGCCTATCGTGTCAGGCGATGCGAGTCGAGATCTGGTCCGACGTTGTCTGCCCGTGGTGCTACATCGGCAAGCGCAAGTTCGAAACCGCGCTCGCTGGCTTCGAAGGCCGTGACGATGTCGAGGTCGTCTGGCGTCCGTTCCAGCTCGACCCCACCGCGCCGGCCGGGACGACGACGCCGGTCAGCGAGGCCTATGCCCGCAAGTTCGGTGGCCCCGAGAAAGCAGCCGAGATCATCGGGCGGGTCACCGCCGTCGCCGCCGACGCCGGCATCGAGTTCCACATGGACGTCGCCCAACGAGCGAACACGCTCGATGCCCACGCCCTCCTCGGGCTGGCACTGCGCGACCACGGCGCGCCGGTGCAGAACGCGTTGAAGGAAGCGTTGCTCGACGCCTACTTCACCGCCGGACGCAACATCGCCGATCGCGACACGCTCGTCGAGCTGGCCGCCGGTGCCGGCATGGACGCCGACGACGTGCGCCGCTACCTCGACGATGGCGCCGGGCTGGCGGAGACGAGGGCCGAGATCGCCCACGCCAACGAGCTCGACGTGCACTCGGTGCCGACGTTCGTGTTCGACGGCCGTTGGGTCGTGCCGGGAGCGCAAGACGTCGACGTGTTCAGTCGTGTGCTCGCCCGCGTCGCCGAGCTGGAGCGATCCGAGATCGCCGAGATCGCCGAGCCAGCGGCGACATGCGCCGACGACACCTGCGACGTTTGACACGCGGCGCCCGATGAGCGCGCTGTACGTCGAGCGCGTCGGCGCCGGGCGGCCCGTCGTGCTCCTCCACGGCTTCACTCAGACCGGACGCTCCTGGACGAGACTCGTGCGTGACCTGAGCCGTGACTACAAGGTTGTCACGATCGACGCGCCTGGCCACGGTGGCTCTCAGGCGATGCGCGCCAACCTGGCCGAGGCCGCCGATCTTGTTGCCGAGATCGGTCGAGAGGCCACCTACGTCGGTTACTCGATGGGTGGTCGCCTGGCGTTGCACGTCGCCGTCGCCCATCCGCACCTCGTCGAACAGCTCGTCGTCCTCGGGGCGACGGCCGGCATCGACGACGCCCACGAACGCGCCGCTCGACGCGCCAGCGACGACGCGTTGGCGGCGGCGATCGAGCGCGACGGCGTCGAGGCGTTCCTGGTGCGCTGGTTGGCGCAACCGATGTTCGCCGCGCTCCCCCACGATCAAGCGGCGTTCAACGATCGGCTGCGAAACAACGCCGCCGGACTGGCGTCGTCGTTGCGTCTTGCCGGCACCGGCGCCCAAGAACCGTTGTGGTCACAGCTCGACCAGTTGACGATGCCGGTGACCGTCGTCGCCGGCGCGCTCGACACGAAGTTCGTGGCGCACGGTCGCCGGCTGGCGGCGACGATCGGATCGAACGCGACGTTCGAGACGATCGACGATGCTGGGCACGCCGCCCACCTCGAACAGCCCGACGCCTTCGCGGCGTTGCTCCGGCGCGTCCTATCGACGTGACAGCGCGGCGCCGGCCAAGACGCGGGCTCGACCGGCCGGGGGCAGATCGGGCCGCGGCAGCGCTCGCGGCACTCCGACGCCACCATCGGGTGAGAGGTGACGGGGAAACGTCGACTCCAACAGCTCAACCGTGGCGACGACCTGAGAGATGCGGATCCGGCCTTCGAAGCACAGCTCGCGCAGCAACGTCGTCGGTGAGACGACCTCGAACCCGGCGAGGCGGATGTGCTCGGGCGCGCCGTGCCAGTCGGCGCCGGCGAGGCACAGCCAGCCGCGCACGGGAGGGCAGGCCGCCGTGGTGCTGAGGGCGATCTCGACGTCGGCGCAGGCAGCGTCGAGTTGGAGGAGCAGTCGGGTTGCGTCGCGCTCGTCGAGGCACAACGTGCGTTCCAGGTGTCGCAGGCCGGCGGTGAGGACACGAACCCGCCCGGCGGCCGACACGATCTGGACGACGTCGACGCCAGCGGGCGAGCTGACGAGGTGGTCGAGGGCCATGCCCTCGTTCGTCGTCCGCCCATGCAGTGCGATGCCGACGTCGAACACTGCCTGGTCGAGGAGCACGCCGAGGTGGTCTCGGATGTCGATCTGCGGCGACGACTCTGGCGTTGCGGTGCCCTGTGTCACAGCGCCTTATCGGACGATCGACGACGGAATTGAGGAGTTGTTGAAGATTCCTCGATCCCGTTGACCGTGCCTTGAGCCGCCGTGCCGATCAGCTCGCAGCGACGAGGCCGGCGGCGAGCAACAAGCCGAGGACGAGTTGCAACCGAGCCGTCCCGCCGAGCACGGCGATCAGCGCCGGCCCCGTCGCGCCGCGTTGGACAGTGCGCGCGACGGGCACGGCGACGACGACCGCCACCAACGCGATCAACGCCCACGGTCGAGCGATGGCGGCTACGACGACCAGCGCGAAGGCACCGCCGACGAGCGCAACGTACAGCCACCGCGTCCACCGCTCGCCGAGCCGCACGGCCAGCGTCCGCTTGCCCGACGCGGTGTCCGTCGGGATGTCACGCAAGTTGTTGACGACGAGCAGCGCGCACGACAGGCAACCCATCACCGCGCCGGCGACGAGCGACAACGCGGTCAGCTGCTCGTGCTGCACGAAGCACGAGCCTGCCGTGGCGACGAGGCCGAAGAACACGAACACGAAGACCTCACCGAGACCGAGGTAGCCGTACGGCTTCGGTCCGCCGGTGTAGAACCAGGCCGCGGCGATGGCTGCCGCGCCGACGACGAACAACCATGGCGTCGTCATCGACGCCAGCGCCGCGCCGGCCACGGCGGCGACAGCGAAGGCGATCAGCGCGGCGGCCTTCACCGCGCTCGCCGACGCCAGCCCAGAGGCGACGAGGCGCGTCGGACCGACGCGGTTGGCATCGGTGCCCTTCACGCCGTCGGAGTAGTCGTTGGCGTAGTTCACACCGACCTGGAGGGCGAGCGCGACGACCGCAGCCAGCACAGCGCGAGCGATCGAGATCGCACCACCGCCGAACGCAGATGCCGTACCGACGACCACGGGCACGACCGAGGCCGGCAACGTGCGCGGCCGAGCGCCGAGCGCCCAGCGACCAGCACGAGACGAGCCAGCATGAGACGAGCCAGCACGAGACGAGCCGGCACGAGACCCGTTGGTCACGCCATCACGGCCGGCGCGGGAAATGGGTGAAGTCGGGGATCTGCTTGGCGACGTAGCTGTCGCGAGCGTGCTGTGCTTCCTCGCTCATGTAGAACAGCATCGTCGCGTCACCAGCGAGCTGCTGGATGCCCGCGAGGCCATCGTCGGCAGCGTTCATCGACGCCTTCAACATCCGCAACGCGATCGGCGAGTGGTGGAGCATCTTGCGGCACCACGCCACCGTCTCGCGCTCGAGCTCGGCGAGCGGTACGACCTTGTTGACGAGGCCCATGTCGAGCGCTTGCTGGGCGTCGTAGAACTCGCACAAGAACCAGATCTCGCGGGCCTTCTTCTGCCCGACGATGCGCGCCAGCAGCCCCGAGCCGTAGCCACCGTCGAAGCTGCCAACCTTCGGACCGGTCTGACCGAACTGGGCGTTGTCGGCGGCGATCGTCAGATCGCACACGACATGCAGCACATGACCACCGCCCACGGCCCAACCGGCGACCATCGCCACGATCGGCTTGGGTGTGCGGCGGATCTGGATCTGGAGATCGAGGACGTTGAGGCGCCCGATGCCCTTACGGGCAACGTCGTCCTCGCCGATGTACCCGTCGTCGCCACGGATCCGTTGATCGCCGCCAGAGCAGAACGCCTCGGTGCCTTGCCCGGTGAAGACGATCACGCCGACACGATCGTCGTCACGGGCGCGGTTGAAGGCATCGGCCAGTTCGAACAACGTCTGCGGCCGGAACGCGTTGCGCACCTCGGGCCGGCAGATCGTGATCTTGGCGATCCCATCCGAGGTCGTCTCGTAGGAGATGTCGCGGTAGTCGTGGTCGGCGGGGCGGAGCCACTCGACGGGGGCATACAAGTCGCCGTAGAAGTCGGGCATCATCGCCCGCCAGTAAAGTCGACCCGCGCCGACGCGAACCACTCAGGTGGACAAGCCGGCAACCGGACACCGACCAGTTGGGGGACGACGATGAGCGACGAGCTATGGCGAAAGGGCGCCAGCGAGCTGGCCGAGCTGATCCACGCCAAGAAGGTGTCCAGCCGCGAGGTAGTCGATGCCCACCTCGCTCGCATCGAGGAGGTGAATGGACATCTCAACGCCGTCGTGCGCGTCTTTGCCGACTCTGCCATTGCCGATGCCGATGCTGCCGACGCCGCGGTGGCGCGAGGCGACGACCTCGGCGCGCTGCACGGAGTGCCGTTCACGATCAAGGCGAACATCGATGTCGCCGGACTGCCGACGACGCACGGCGTCATGCCGTTCGCGGAAGCCGTCGTACCGATCGATGCACCGATCGTCGAGCGGATGCGTGCCGCCGGCGCGATCCCGCTGGCGCGCACGAACTTGCCCGACATGGGCTTGCGGGTCCACACCGATTCGTCGCTTCACGGATTGACGCGCAACCCGTGGCACCCCGATCGCACCGCAGCGGGATCGTCGGGCGGCGAAGCGTCAGCGCTGGCATCGGGGATGACACCGATCGGTCTCGGCAACGACATCGGCGGCTCGTTGCGCAACCCGGCCAACGCGTGCGGCATCACTTCGATCAAGCCGACGACGAACCGCGTCCCGTTCGCCAGCTTGGTTCCGGTCGAGGACAACGGCCTCGCCTTCCATCTGATGGCGACCGATGGTCCGATGGCGCGCCATGTCGCCGATCTGCGCGTCGCGTTGTCGATCATCGCCGGACCTCATCGCCGTGACCCGTACTGCGTGCCGGCGCCGTTGGCCCACGCCGACGCGGCCGCGCCGGTGCGCATCGCCGTCGTCGCCGCGCCACCCGGTGGCCACACCGACCCCGCCATTGCCGCCATCGTTCGCTCCGCCGGCGAGATCCTTGGCGCCGCCGGCTACGACGTCGTCGAGATCATCCCGCCCGCGTACGAAGATGCGATCAACTGCTGGGCGGCGTTCTTGATGAACGAGCTGCGCGCTGTCGAGCCGTTGCTCGGTTCGATCATCGGCGCCGATGGGATGAGCTTCCTGCACGCCGCGCTCGACGCGGTGCCCGACCTGTCGGTCGCTGAGATCGCCGCCGTGCACGTCCAGCGCCACGGCATCGCTCGCCAGTGGTCGATGTTCATGGACGACCATCCGATCGTGATCTCACCGACGTGGGCGCAACCGCCGTTCACGCATGGCTGGGACATCGAGTCGCCGGCGCGAGCAGTCGAGACGTTGACGATCATGCGCCCAGTGCTGCCCGCCAACCTCATCGGCCTGCCGGCTGGCGTCGTCCCCGGTGGCGTGTCCGACGGGCTGCCAGTAGGCGTGCAGGTCATCGGCCGGCGCTTCCGCGAAGACCAGGTGCTGGCAGCGATGGAAGTGGTCGAAGCTGCCGTCGGCCGCCTCACCCCGATCGACCCGCTGCGCTGAGCGGGTCACGCAACGCTCGCGGGGGCGTGCGCCGACACCGTTGGGACACTGGACCGGGCACTGCGACGGCCGAGTGTCCCAACGCGAACGCGAAGTCGCCTGCCGGTAGCGTCGGGCGACATGGCCCGGCTCGTCGCGCTCGCGTTGCCGGGTGGGACGGCGTTCATCGACGAATTGCGGCGGGCCTGGGACACCGGCGACGCGGTGTTCCCCGTCGACCTGCGCCTCCCCCCGCCAGCACGCCTACGCGTCATCGCTGCGCTGGCACCTGATCGGATCGTCGACGAGCGCGGCTCGACCCGACTCGCCGGCGGACGCCCGGTTGAGCCAGGTGACGCGCTCGTCGTCGCCACCTCGGGGACCACGGGCACGCCGAAGGGCGTCGTGCTCACCCAGGACGCGGTCCGCGCCTCAGCGAGCGCAACGTCGTCCCGACTCGGCGTCGATCCCGACAACGACCGATGGTTGGCGTGCCTGCCCGTCGCTCACGTCGGTGGCCTCGCGGTGATCACCCGCGCCCTCGCCACCGGCACCCCGGTGACCGCGCTGGCGGCCTTCGACGCCGTCGCCGTGACGGCCGCCGCCGGCGCAGGCTGCACGTTGACAGCCTTGGTGCCGACGGCGTTGGCCCGCGTCGACCCAACCTTGTTCCGGTCGATCATCGTCGGCGGCAGCCGTCCACCGGCGCAGCTACCGCCGAACGCCGTGACGACGTACGGGATGACCGAAACGGGCAGCGGTGTCGTCTATGACGGCAGGGCGCTTGACGGCGTCGAGATCCGTCTCGCCGACGATGGCGAGATCCACCTGCGCGGCCCGATGCTGTTGCGCGCTTATCGCGACGGTCACGATCCGAAGGATGCCGGCGGCTGGTTGCCGACTGGCGATCTCGGCAGTTGGAATGACGACGGCCGGCTCATCGTCCACGGTCGGCGGGGCGAGCTGATCATCACCGGCGGCGAGAACGTGTGGCCCGAAGCGGTCGAGGCGGTGCTGGCCGGCGCGCCCGGCGTTGGCGACGTCGCCGTGATCGGACGCGACGACGACGAATGGGGTCAGCGCGTCGTCGCCGTCGTCGTGCCGGCGTCATCGAGCGACCCGCCATCGCTCGACGCGCTGCGCGGCACCGTTCGCGCCCAGCTGCCGGCGTTCTGCGCGCCGCGCCAGCTGCTGCTCGTCGACACGATCGAACGCACCGCGCTCGGCAAGATCCGCCGCGATCGACTGCCCCGCTGACGCCGTCGCAGTTGCGTCCACCACGGCGCGGCGCGTCGCGTCGCGCGCGGTCGCGTTGCGCGGCGGGCGTTGCCGGTGATGGCGCCGACCGCGCACGCTGGCGCGCCCGCCCCTAACGTGACCGATCGTGAACCGCCTCGCCGACGAGACCTCGCCGTACTTGCGCCAGCATCGCGACAACCCGGTCGACTGGTACGCCTGGGGTCCAGAAGCGTTCGAGCTCGCCGTGTCACAAGACAAGCCCATCCTCCTCTCGGTCGGCTACTCGGCTTGTCACTGGTGCCACGTGATGGCGCACGAGTCGTTCGAAGACGACGAGGTCGCAGCGTTGATGAACGACGTGTGCGTCAACATCAAGGTCGATCGCGAGGAACGGCCTGACGTCGACTCGATCTACATGGAAGCCGTGCAGGCAATGACCGGTCGCGGTGGCTGGCCGATGACGGTGTTCCTGGCGCCCGACGGTCGCCCGTTCCACGGCGGCACGTACTACCCAAAGCCTGGCTTCATGCAGTTGCTCAACGCCGTCGACGAGGCATGGCGCGATCGCCGACCCGAGCTGCTCGGTCAAGCGGCGCAGCTCACCGAGATCGTCGCCCGCACGGCGCAACTCCCACCCGACGACAAGATCCCCGGTGTCGATCATCTCAACGCCGCACTGCGCGAGTTATCGAGCCGCTTCGACGCGACGTGGGGCGGTTTCGGCGAAGCACCGAAGTTCCCGTCGACGATGAGCCTCGAGCTCGTCCTGCGCGCTCACGCGTCGAGTGGCAGCGAAGACGCGCTGGCGGTCGTGACGACGTCGCTCGACGCGATGGCCTCGGGTGGCATCTACGACCACATCGGCGGCGGCTTCGCCCGCTACTCGGTCGACGAGCGCTGGCTCGTCCCCCACTTCGAAAAGATGCTCTACGACCAAGCGCTGCTGGCGCGCATCTACCTCCATGGCTACCAAGTCACGGGTCACGAACGCTGGAAGCAAGTCGTCGAGGAGACGATCGGGTACGTGCTGCGCGAACTTCGCCAGCCCGACGCTGGCTTCTCGTCAGCCGAGGACGCCGACTCCCCCGATGCCGACGGGCACGGCCACGAAGGCCTCTTCTACATCTGGACACCGGGCGAGGTCACTGACGTCCTCGGTGCCGACGCGCCGCCAGCGCTCGTCTGGTACGGCATCACCGAGGCCGGCAACTTCGAGGGCCGCAACATCGCCAACCGGATGCACGCCCGCGGCGAGCTCGCTCGTCCCGAGCACATCGAACGTGCCCGCCAGCGGCTGTTCGCGGCCCGTGAGTTGCGAGCGCGCCCAAGCCTGGACGACAAGGTCCTCGCCGAGTGGAACGCGCTGATGTTGACCACGCTGGCCGAAGCGGCGGCGGCGCTCGATCGGCCCGACTGGCTCGCCGCCGCCGTCGCCAACGCCGAGTTCTTGTGCCGCGAGCTGCGCGACGCGACTACCGGCCGCTGGCGCCGCTCGTGGCAGCGCGACGGTGGCGCTCGCCATCACGCACTGGCCGCCGATCACGCTGCGCTCATCGAAGCGTTCGTCGCCCTCGCCGAGGCAACTGGTCAAGCGCGTTGGTTCGAGGAGGCTCGGCTCGTCGCCGACGATCTGCTCGACCACTTCTGGGACTCAGAGCACGGCGGGCTGTTCACGACGCCCGACGACGGCGAGACCTTGATCGCCCGCCAGAAGGACTTGATGGACAACGCCACGCCGGCAGCGAACTCGATGGCCGCGGTCGGGCTGCTGCGTCTCGCTGCGCTCACCGGCGAGACGCGCTACTCGAACCAGGCCGACCAGATCATGCAGCTCGTCGGGCGCGTCGTCACCCAGGCGCCGTCGGCGTTCTCGCACCTGCTCGCCGCCGTCGACCTGCGCCGCGCCGGCACGACCGAGATCGTCGTCGCCGGCGACCGGCCCGACCTCGTCCGCGCCGTGCACGAGCGCTACCTGCCGACAGCGGTGTTCGCCTGGGGTGAGCGCTACGACTCGCCGTTGTGGCACGAGCGTCGTGACGGCTTCGCCTACGTCTGTCGCGACTACGCCTGCCTCGCACCCGTCGACGATGCCGACGCGCTCATCGCTGCGCTCGGCTGAACAGGGGTGCTGCGATGGCGTTCACTCGTGTTGATTCCGACGAGCCAGCTCGCGTCGTGCTCGAACAGGTCGGCCCGACCGAGTTCTTGATCAAGGAGCCGTTCCGCTACCGCGACACCGTCAGCGGCCGCACGTTCGTCGTCCACGCATCGAATGGCCCGACCGACACCACCGACCTCGCATCGGTACCGGGGCTGCTGTTGTGGTTCGTGCCTCGCTACGGACGCCACACGTTGCCGGCGCTGCTCCACGACCAGATCGTCGACGAGGACCTGCGCGACGATCGCGAAGAAGCCGACCGCGTCTTTCGCGATGCGATGGGCGAGCAAGGCGTGCCGCTGTTGCGGCGCTGGGTGATGTGGGCGGCGGTCTCGCTAGACACGATCGTCAACACCGTTGGCCGCTGGGTGATGGCGCCGATCGCTATCTGGATGCTGGCATGGGCCGTGTTGCCGGTGCGGTTCACACCGCCGCTGATGAGCTGGGGACCACTGCTACCGATCGCCCGGCATGTGCCGTTGGCGTTCGCCATCCCGACAGCGATCGTCGGACCATGGATCGCCGGTCTCGTGTGGACGAACCGCTACCTCGTCGGCGTCGTCAGCGCGTACGCCATCATCTTGATCTTCGTACCGCTCGTCGTCGTCGCCCTGTTCGTCGCGCTCTACCACGCCTGCGAGTGGGCCGCCGGCATCGTCCGACCACGCCATGCCCGCGTCGCCGAGCGCACCCGCCAGACCAGCTCGACGATGGGCAAGACGATCATCACCGTAGGCGACTAGCTGCGTACGCCCGTCCCGAGTTCGCAGACTCAGGGCGCGCTCCCGCGGAAGCGCGCGCCGTACCAATCGGTCTCGGTAGACGTTCCAAAGTTGCTTCGACTCGCTAGCGCGGATCAGGCAGATTGGATGTGATCATTCCCAGCAGCCCTCAGCCGCAGCCCTCAGATCTAGGTGCGTGATGCCCCCGCCGTGACGACAAGGAGTGGTTC
>Ga0209069_10000683_pt1 | contig 16093 bp, 18 predicted proteins | sample Str013_2_FD_187202 | JGI IMG/M metagenome (GOLD analysis project Ga0209069, IMG submission 187202) | Freshwater sediment microbial communities in response to fracking from Pennsylvania, USA - Straight Creek_MetaG_SC_2013 (SPAdes) (version 2) | ecosystem: Environmental > Aquatic > Freshwater >...
CGGCCAACTTGCTCGCAAGCTGCTCGCCCTTTGCCGGCACGCCAACCATCGCGGCCAGCATCCGTACCATGTCGAGTATGCCGGTGATGGAACGTTGATTGAAGGCGTGCACCGCCACGCCCTCGCGAATGAGCGCGGCGACAATGTCGGCTTGCAGATCGGAAAACGCGAGAATAAGATCGGGTTCGAGAGCGAGTATCTTCGGAACATCCGCGCTGATGAAAGCAGAGATGCGAGGCTTTTCCCTGCGCACCCTCGGCGGCCGGACGGCATAGCCCGAGACGCCGACGATGCGACGATCCTCGCCGAGAAGATAGAGTGTCTCGACGGTCTCTTCGGTCAGGCAGACGATGCGTTCAGGTGGATGGGTCATGGTCTTCGATGGTATGGGGTTTGTGCGTGGCGGGCGAGGAAGGAATTGAACCCTCTCGGTCGCGGTTTTGGAGACCGCCGCTCTTCCGATGAGCTACACGCCCGTACCGGCTGGCGGGATTGAACCGCCTCATGACGGGACCACGACCCGTTGCCTTCCCACTTGGCTAAGCCGGCAAAAACTTGGTCGCGGAAGCAGGAATCGAACCTGCGGCTGACGAGGCGTATGAAACCTCCGCTCTACCAACTGAGCTATTCCGCGCTGTTGCATATGTCTCGCGACGTCGGATTCCGATGCCGCCCACGTTTCAATGGCTGCCCCTCTTGGGTTCGAACCAAGCCGCCCGGATTCAAAGTCCGGTGCCCTACCAGCTAGGCGAAGGGGCAATGCGTTGGCGCCACGTGCGGGATTCGAACCCGCGTTATCCGGTTTGAAGGACCGGTGTCCTGGCCAGTTAGACGAACGTGGCATGTGTGGAGCGGGCAGCGAGAATCGAACTCGCGTCTTCTGCGTGGAGCGCAGCGGCTCTACCACTGAGCTATGCCCGCAAGCGTCGTGAACGAATTGGCACCCTCGGAGTGAATCGAACACCCGACCCGCCGTTTAGAAGACGGCCGCTCTCATCCGCTGAGCTACGAGGGCTAATGGTCAGCGTGGATGGATTTGAACCACCGATTTCCTGCTTCCAAGGCAGGCGGGGACGACCAGACTCCCCTACACGCTGAAACTGGGGCACACGGCAGGACTCGAACCTGCACCCTCCTGATCCGTAATCAGACGCTTTATCCAGTTGAGCTACGTGTGCGTTGATGGTGCCGCGACGGAGACTTGAACTCCGGTTGTCCGGTTGAGAACCGGGTGTCCTGACCAGTTAGACGACCGCGGCGAATTGGCTCCCCGACCAGGACTCGAACCTGGATTGACCGATTAACAGTCGGGCGTCCTACCGTTGGACGATCGGGAATGAAATTGGTGGAGCACCTCGGACTCGAACCGAGCTCAATCTCCTTGCAAGGGAGATACGCGGACCCTGCGCGTGCCCCGATTGGATTTGCCCAATGGGGCCAGACCCTTCGGCTCCGATTGGGGATACGGAGCGGTGGCGATAAGGGTCTGACCCCGCGAATTGGGATAATGGTGCCTGGGGTAGGTTTCGAGCCCACCTCTCCGCGGCTTCGACGCGGCGCTTTCACCAGATTAGCTTCCCAGGCCGAGCTGAATTGGAGCGGTCGACGAGACTCGAACTCGTGTCTGTGCGGTGGCGCCGCACGGTTCTGCCATTTGAACTACGACCGCCGGGCGCGCAGGTTTGGTGTGGTGGATGCGCGCAATCAAGAATGGTGCACAGAGCAGGACTCGAACCTGCGGAGCCCGAAGGCGCCTGATCTACAGTCAGGCCTCGTTGCCGCTTGAGTATCTGTGCGTGACTGCGATGAATGGTGCGGGCAATCCTCAGATCGCCCGCACCCGGTTTGGCGGAAGGCTGACGGTTCGAACGCCACACCCTTCGGTGCCCACCCGTTTTCAGGACGGGTTGCCGGCCACTCCAGCGGAACCTTTCGTGTCATGCTGAAAGCATGCCGATCAAGATGGCCGTCTCGGCGCGATTTGAACGCGCGACCCCCGCCTTCGGACGGCGGTGCTCTGATCCGCTGAGCTACGAGACGAATTCTACGCCTCCAGCTCCACATCCCAGTAGAGATAATCCAACCAGGTCGCATGTAGATGGTTGGGCGGGAACAATCGCTTGGCGGCGAGCAACTCGTGCACCGTCGGCTCCCTTGGCTGACGCCTGGGCTTGATCCGCATCGAGTTGGCTTTTGCGGTGTTACAGGGCTCGCATGCCGCGACGATGTTCGACCAGCAGGTTTGTCCGCCATGCGATCTCGGGATGACGTGCTCAAACGTCAGCGCCGACGATGCAAACGTCTTGCCGCAATATTGGCAGGTGAACCGGTCGCGCAGGAATACGTTGAAGCGCGTGAACGCAACACGTCGCGGTGTCCGCTGGTACTTGCGCAGCGCCACGACCGAAGGCAGCCGGATCTTGGTCGACGGACTCCGCACCCAGGTGTCGTATTCGGCCACGACCGCAACGCGCTCGCTGAACACGGCATTGACTGTGTCCTGCCACGACAGTAGCGACAGAGGAAAATAGTTCATCGGCCGGAAGTCGGCGTTGAGCACGAGCGCGGGGTGCGCAAGCATTGTCATGGCTGACCTCCTTTCGTGGTGGTGCATCTCCGAGGAATCGAACCCCGTTCAAGACCGTTATGAGCGGCCGGCTCTACCATTGAGCTAGAGATGCGATGATGTAATTGAAGCTGGCGACCTGCACGGGAATCTAACCCGTCTCAACCCGTAGACAGCGGGTCCGCCTCGACAGATGCGTCGCAGGCCAGAATTGATCGAGCGAAATTGGAGCACGACCGCGGACTCGAACCGCGAACCTCCGACTTAAGAGGACGGCGCTCTACCGATTGAGCTAGTCGTGCTTGGAGGACCCGGGAGGAGTCGAACCTCTTGGCGCACGGATTAAAAGTCCGTTGCCCAACCATCTCGGGCTTGAACGCTCCGGGTCCATTGACGATGGATATGCGGCGACAAGCCGCCCCGGTTTCGTGATCGTGGTCATCATGATGATCTCCTGTTTGTTGGTTCTCCCGCACGGTAACGATCCGCGGTCTTCCGGTTATCGGCCGGGTGCTCTGCCATTGAGCTACGGGAGAGTGATGGTGCCCGCTCCAGGATTCGAACCTGGGAATGTCGGTGTGTAAAACCGATGCCTTTCCACTTGGCGAAGCGAGCGTTTATTGGTGCACCCGGGAGGACTTGAACCTCCACGCCGGTTATGGCGGCCGCTTCTGAGGCGGCTGCGTCTGCCGTTTCGCCACGAGTGCATGATGGTGCTGGCTGGAGGACTCGAACCTCCCGCCTCTCGCTTACGAGGCGAGTGCTCTGCCCGATGAGCTAAGCCAGCTTCTGAAAATTGACACAGGATCGCGGCGCCGTTTCCGACGCGGAAACGAGCTTGTCGAAAGCGCCGGGTCCGGCGCCGCGTCCATTTCTGGACGTTCACAATGTCAAAGAGCACGGCGCCACCGGCACCGTCGTCATGCGAAAGCAAACTCGCGGCCAAAAGCACGCGCGAAGACGCGGATGCCCAGGGCACACGAATGGTTTTTGGATGTTCTGCGGGTGTTTCTGCGGGCCATCTGACCCTCCTGCCTTATCGGCGGAGGGAGTGTCCTGCGCCGGTTATTCCGATTTCGGTCGCGATCCTTGTTCGGCGCGATCTATCGTCCTGAAGGAGCCCAGATATGCCATCGACGCGCCCACGAGCTGCCAATCGCTGGGTCGATTGGACCCTGCGGCGGCGGCGCTGAGCGCGGTGGCGATATGTGATGCGATGCGCATCGGGTTCCTCAGTGTTGTCGCCGAAATTCCGTCGGCGCGCGGCAGGAAGAGCGGCGGTAAATGACTGAAGTCGCGCAAAAAGTCAAGCGGTAGAACGATTATCACGCAACAAAGCGGACAACGCAACAGAGCGATCCAATCCGTCGAGAGGCACGTATCGTCCACACAGCGTGCATACTGAAGGCCGTGCATCCGCAGCTTCGTCTACGCCGGTCTCGCTGTCAGATTGTCACTCTCTGCTTGATGAAACAGGCGGCGACAGCTCGATACCCGCGTCCTCGAGGCAGCAGTCCATGTAGAAATCCATGTAACTGTAATCGCGCCGGTCGACCCCTGCCCAAATCGCCGCCAGCAAATCGCCCCACGCACGAAACGAGAAAGTCCCGACGGCCCCGTCGTCAAAGACCGGCACGCCGTCGGGCGAGTTCTGATGCCAATCGCCACCGCGGCGGAGGCCGCGCGCGATGATGGCGCTACGCAGGGCTTCGTGATGCGCGAGGTACCGCTCGTTGACGTCGGCAATGTAGTCCTTCCAGCGATCCCCGGTTTGGATATCACCACCCCATCCGCCAATATCGACGAGGTCGCGCAGCTCAACATCGGCCGTCGACACCCAGCCGATCACTTGGCGTGTCCCCGGCGCACTTGGTGCCGCGATATTGGCACCCCAAGACTTGATCAATTCGTCGTAGTCCATGACCAAGTGACCTCATCATGCTGCGCCGCCTTGTGGCCGCCGCACCGGAACTGATTGTGCAGACATTCTCAACTTGTCGGTCGTCGCTGTGTCGGCTATGCGATCGTTTATCAAGTGGCTAAGGCTTTCCACAACGCGAACCCCAGTAGTCCGACGTTGAGGTATCCTGTCGCGGCCATACCGAATGCCCGATAGAGCGGATGGATGCGGTATCCAACCCAGAAGGCGACACGGGCACCGACAAACACGATCGCGGCGGCAGGAATGATCCGTATCGTGTCGGCTGAGAGATTGACGCTGAGTGCTGTGGTCGCGACGAGGAACAGCACAAATTGCTGCAAGGTATTTTCGACCACGCGGCCGTCGATTTGCATCGCGAGGCCTTCCTTGTTCAGCGTCGGATCAATGGCCTCGCTGAGAAACCGGCTATTGCCGACGGCCATCACCGCAATGAGCAGGGGAAGGGCGGCAAAAGCATTCGTCTGCAGCGCAAAGGCCAGGCGGTGGCTGATGTCTGCCAAACCGGGATTGATCGGCCAAAGCTGATAGATGCCGGCCACGGAGATGATCATGGCGGCAACGCCGCTTGCGGCGCCGATAGCTACAGTCTTTTGATCTTTGGTCAAGATCTTTGACCTGCTCTCCGACTGACCGATCGTCAATGCAAGGTGGATGTTCTTGAGGGAACCTTGACCAGCATAATGCGCTTTCGAAGGCATATTTCCTGTCCAAACTTGTAGGCGATCACGCCCTCACCTGCAGGAGTTGATCGGCGCGCGTTGTGTAGCTTGGCGAGAGGTTGGCGCGGCGCATGCCCCAGCGGGGATGTGCGGCGACGGTGCCGGGCCGCAAGGTGTTCCTCCCGTAGCGCTGGTTGAGTGCATCCATAGCTCGCATGAGAGCTGCAGATTTCTGCGGATCGCGGCTGGGAAAAAAGTTTGGCGGCAGTTCATGCGCCGCTGAGAGATCGAGCAGGATGATGCCGGCTTTGGCGTAGCGATATCCGTCGCGCCAGATGTGGCGGGCGGCACGCGTGACGTTGCCGATAAGGGTGAAGCTGTCGGAAGACGGCTCGATCGCGAAGCTGGTCTGGTTCACATACTGTCGGTCGGATTTGGAGAAGCGGTTGGTCTGGAGGAACACCTGCATCGCAGCGGCGACGAGGCCGTGCCGGCGCAATTTTTCGGTGGCGCGCATGGCGTAGGCACTGAAGGCCCGTTCCATCTCGGGCCATGTATCGATCGACTTGCCGAATGATCGAGTGACGGCGAGCGATTTCCTCGTCGATGGCGCGAGCGCCAACGGCATGCAGGAGATGCCGCGCAATTCCCAGCAGGTGCGCAAGCCGACAACAGACAACATCTTCCGCACTTCGTCATCGGGCAGGGCAACGAAGTCGGCGATCGTTTGAATGCCGATCTTGTTGAGCTTCTGCGCCGAGGCAGGTCCGATCCCCCACACGGAACCGACGGCAAGCTCTCGGTAGGCACAGGCACGCTGATCGGGATCGCGAAGATCGCTGATGCCGGAACCGGCGCGGTCTTTCTTGGCAACCGCGTTGGCGAGTTTGGCGATCGTTTTGGTCGGACCAATGCCAACACACGTCGGAATCTTGGCAATCTTCAGCACCGCCGCGAGCATGTCGGCCGCGCGCCGTGGCGCATCATTCAGTCCCCTGAAATCCAGAAACATCTCATCGATGGAGTAGGGCTCGACGTGCGGAGCCATGGTGGTCAGCACTTCGTACATGCGCCGCGACATGTCGCCGTAGAGAGCGTAGTTCGAGCTTTTCCAGATGACGTGCTCGAGCCCGGGCCTGCCGCGCGCCAGATGGTAGGGCTCGCCCATCTTGATGCCGAGATCCTTGGCCTCATGCGTGCGCGCAATCGCGCAGCCGTCGTTATTCGACAGGACGACGACCGGTTTATTGCGGAGCTTCGGGTCAAAGGCCCGCTTGCACGAGCAGTAGAAGCTGTTGCCATCGATGAGTGCAAACATGGCGTCAGACCTTGAAGCGCACGAGAGCTTCGACGATCGCCCAGATTTCGGTGTCGTCGATGACAGGCCGTGCTTCGGCGGCGGAAGGCTTCAGCCACCAGCCGCCATCCTTGAACCCGAGTGTCGCGAGGATCACCTCGCCGTCGACAATCGCGACGCAGACCTTGCCGGCGACCGGATCGGCAGCGGCATTGACCACCAGCACATCGCCATGGCGGATGCCGCGCGTCTGCAGTGCCTGGCCCACCACGCGCACGGGGTAGAGCTGCGGCCGTCGCAGATCAAGCATGGCGGCCAGATCGATGACCGGCTCGATGTGATCTTGCGCCGGACTCTGGAATCCGGTGGTCTCGTCTCCAGCGTAGCTCCGCATCGCACCCCCTGAGTCGATCGGAACATAACAGGAACATCTAAAACATGAAAGCCCACCGATAAGGCGAGCGCCGTCAGGTTGTTAGGTGAAAAATCTCACGTGCTGTGAAAAGCGACAGACGCCGAAGAAGCTCGCAGGCGGCAACGAGGTAAGCCCATCCTCGTCTTTCCACGTTGGGGGCTCAGTATTGTGGCTGGCCGAGCTTCACGATCAGTTGGCTCACTTGCACCCAGATTGTCCGGGCGGCCTCGAGCGCTATTTCCCTGTCAGCTTCGGCGTGCTCGGCATCGAACTTTGCGACGCGGTCGTTCAGGTTACGGGAGGCGCCTGAGACGAGTGCTGCGTGCTGTGGGAGTGTCATGAGCGTTGTCCGTTAGAACAGGGAACAGCCATGTGGTCGTGATGCCGCCGGCTCAACATACACGAGGAGAAAATCGCGGACCAGCGGGCGATGACAGCAACCGAAACGGCTCCACTCGCAGCACGGCTAGCGAAGGCCAAGTATGTCAGGGCTAAATCCTAGTGACATCGCCCCTTGATCCGTTATCTGATTTTTGCCAGACTTCACTGATGAACGAGCCATCACCATCTCCGATTATACCATTATTCGACACATGGACGCTCAATCCAAAGAGCCTGCTGGCATCGTCCGACAAATGCTGGATTCAACTTTGCATCAGCGGGAACAAAGTTTGCTGGTGCGATGCTGGCGGAAGATTCGGCTACAAGATTCAACAGCGCGCTCTGGAGGAAGCCTGCACGTACCTCCTCACGCAACGCAACCAACAATTAGCCGCGAAGGCGGCGGCGCCATCCCCGAGGCCAAGGGGAAGACCCAAAGGCAGCAAGAATAAAACGAAGCACTGATGGGTGCGGTTTCCTTGATTGACTAGCCACGCCGCTCGACTTTTGAATCAGAAGAAAACTCCCGGCGAGTAAATCTACCCCGTCTTAACACGTTTAAAGTTGGGGCGGATCATCCCGCTTCTCAAAGCCCTCGCGGACGATGCGCAACCGATCCGCGGCAATTGGTTTGACGAGCGACATCGCCTCGTCCGGCGTCCCGTTCAACCATGTCGACCATTCGGCTTCGTTCGTCAGCAGGACGGGCGATCGCTCGTGATTGATGCTGCTGGTCATTTCATTGGGCACCGTCGTCATGAACGAGAACGTCTCCAGCTCGACAGCTGGACCGTCCTTCTTGATCGGCCCCTTATGAAATCGCCAGATTCCGGCGAAGGCGAACAATGGCCGCGGCTCGTCGCCTTTCAGCGAGAACCAATGCCAAGTCGCTGGCTTGCGGCCGTCATGTGGTTCGCAGAACGACGTTGCTGGCACGAGACACCTGCGCTCGCGGAATGACGGCGTCCAGAACCGGCTTTCCAGCACCTTGTCGTCGCGTGTGTTGGTGACCCGGCGTGGGGCCTTGTCGGGTTGGGGCAGCACGAACCCCCAGGACATCGTCACCATCTCGCGGTCGCCGTCGTCGGCGGGGCGGATTACAGGTGCCGCGTGCCCCGGAAAAATCGCCGGGAGCGGATTGAACATCACAGCACGGTTGTGCGGGACGCGGAACAGCGTCCGAATGGCGTCGACGTTGCGGGTCATGGAATAGAGATTACACATCGGCGTCGCTCGGCAAGGAAAGCAGGGGCGAGGATACGATTATCGGGCGGACGAATGGAAGCGGCGGAGTGACCATCATGACCGCAAAGACGGACGAGTACGAGCTGGCCTGGAAGAAGATCGCCGACTGCCGCATGCGGCTCGAGGCTATTGTGTCGCAGGATTTGACTGCGGCGACACCCGAGGAGCGGCGCAGCCTGGCGCAACTGCTTTACGATGTCACCGGACAGCTGCGGGAAGCTGCTCACCTGATCGAGAAGGAGCCGGACAAACCGCCGCTGGTGCCGGAGCCGCTGCCGGGGGCATGGACGGCGCGCAAGCGCAGCTGGAAGGTCGCTCATGTCATCCGGACGGTCGAGGCCGAGTACGGCGTCGAGCGGATACAAGAGAGGCAGTACTCCTCCGGATGCAGAAAAGCGAAGCGTCACGCCATCTATCAAATGTTCCACCTCATCCGGATGTCGCGATGCGCGATCGCGTCGGAGTTCCACGACAAGGATGTCAGTGCCGTCGTGCACACGATACGCCTGCACTGGGATGCAGAGCGAGAGGGAGGCTCCGCAGCCAGGGAGATCGTTGGTCTCAGGCAGAAAATACTGGCGTCGGCAGATGAGCAACCGTTCAGCGCATAGGAAGGCTTCGAGAAGGGGTTCTCTCACTTCATGACAGTCAAGGCCGCGATCCACTTCCTCTTGATCATCGTGATTTCGGTGGTGCTGGCGCCGTTGATGGCGGCATCGCATTCTTCGCCGTGCGTGCCGCCATCGACCTCGCCACATCCGGTCTCGATGACATCAAGGGGCTGTTCGTGATTGTGATGCTCGGCACCTACGCCGTCGGCGGACCGATCGCGTTGTTGGCCGGCATCCTCGTTGCCATCATCAACCTTTGGCGCCTGCCAAGCTTGCCTGTCATCGTGGCTGCGATCCTCGCGGCCAATGTTGCTGTCCTCGTCTTCCAGCCGGTCATCGGGTTCGGATGGGGCGGTTTCTTCATCAACCTCGCGACATCGGTGTTTGCCGGAACCATCTGCTGGTTGTTGTTCCGGCGCGCTTGACCGCTCGCTGAACAGCCGCTCTGTGCCCGTGCAAATTCGACAGCCGGATGTGGGCTTCACCAAAACGGACTGGCGGTATCTCTCGAAGCATGGTATCTAGTCTGTATCAATCTAGAATTAAACGCGCGCTGTGAATTCCAAGAGGCATCCATGGCTTCGGTGACGGTCCCGTTTACGAACGGCAAGGGCGGCGTCGGCAAGACGGCGCTCGCCTGCAGTTATGCGGTCGCCCGCGCAAAGCTTGGCGCCGATGTGGTTCTGATGGATGTCAACGACGAGCAGAGGACCGCACTCGCCTGGAGCCAGGTGCGCGAGCACAACAGTCTCCTGCCGAAGATCAGAGTGGAGGCTGGCAATCCGCGACAGGCCCTGGAGCTGATCGGACGGCATGATGTCCTCATCATCGACACGCCCGGATGGACCGACAAGAGCACGCTGGCAATCGCCCGCAAGTCTACCTTCATGGTGATTCCGACCGGCCCCAATCCGACGTACGAGCTGGGGCCTACGGTGCGGCTCCTGCACGGGCTCCGGGCTGAGGGCCTCGAAGCCTGGCGGTTCGGCGTCGTGCTATCGCGCTTTAGCGCTGACGACAAACCACGGCGTGAGGAGGAGCAGTTCGCGCGGGCCTACCTGGCCGAGGCTGGCTACAGCGCACTCGACGGCTGCATCCGCAATGCGACTGCGTACAACTCGGCATTGGCGGAAGGCTACGGTATGACCGAGATCAGCGGTGCCGCGCTGCTCGCCGACGCCACCCAGATGATGGACGCAATCACGAAAGGCGTGACGGGCGCCGAGCGGCGGATCAACCGCCTCACTACAAAGACCCGGGAGCAGGATCGTGACCGCGGAGGACGCGACGAATGACCACGAAGAAGCTCACCTCGCTCCCAGGCGCCTCCCGCGTGCTGCCGCCGCCGGCACCCGAAGACAATGCCAAGCGTGCGCTCAATCGTTATGGCGCGGCCCGCGGCGATGACGGCCGCGTCATGCGCAGCACCGGTCGCGACATCCAGTTCGCGACGATCGTGACGCCGGAATTCAAGGACTGGATCAAGACCGAGGCCAAGCGTCGCGGCAAGCGCATGTGCGTGCTGCTCGAGGATATGCGCGCGGCTTACGAGAAGATCCATAACGGCGGAGGCCGGTAGCGCCAGCACTTAGGGGCGTTGGTCACAGGGTAGTTCCATGCGCTGGCTCATTTCAGCGATCTGCACGGCCGGAGCACTGGTGCTGATCGCCACCTCCATGGCGATGAACTGGTCGTTCTGGTCGGGTCAGGGAACCGCGGCCTCGACAGGCCTGGAGCTGGGGGCGGTGTCGATCGGCATCGATGTGTTCAAGACCACATTGCCGCTTGTGATAGACGGAGCGTGGCGGGCGCGCGTTCGGCTCGGATATCTGATCGGCACATTCTTCTTCTGCGGCTGTCTGGTGTTCTCCACCATCAGCGCGCTCGGCTTCGCGTCATCCTCGCGTGGGGCGGTGACAGGGAACCGTAAAGCCGTTGCGTTGCACTATCAGGCGGCCGAGCTGGAACTCAAAGAGCTCAAGGCGCAACTGTCCAGTCTCGGCCACGGGCGTCCGCAGGTTGTCATCGAGGAAGCGCTTGCGCGAGCCAAGCAGGACCGGCGCTGGCTGAGCTCGAAGGGGTGCACCGACGCGACCGTCGAGGCCAACTGGTCGTTCTGCCGGAGCCTTGGTGATCTTCGCGTTGAGCTCGCATCGGCCGCCGAGGGCAGCCGGTTGCGGTCACGTCGTCGAGCAACTGGTCGTACGACAAGTGGCTGAACTCGAACTGCTTCCGCGCAAATAGGTGTGACTATCATCTGGCCGTGACCATGCCGCGCGACGACTACGAGCGGGCTCGGGCGTTGATCCGGAAGGGACGGAAGTATGGTGGACGCAAGCAATCATGCGATAGCGGTCGAGGCGTCGCGGCGGGTGCTCTGGCTGCGGGATGAAGCAGTCTCGCTGTTGACAGGCGAGGCGCTCGCCCGCGACGCGGCTGGTCTGATTGCGGACCCTCGCCAAGCGCAGCTCAAAACGCGCAAGGCAGTAAGCGCCATTTATGCGGCGGTCGTCAAAATCGAACGCACACAGTGGCCGACCGACCGCAGGCGTGAGACCATGTCCATCCGGAGATATGGGTGCCGCGTCGATCCGTTCCGCCCAAGCGGTGTCCCTGTCAAGGCGGCAACCTGCGAGGAGAAGTTGGCAAAGACCGTTGTCAAATTGACATCGGAATCGGCGGCCCTGTTGCAAGGCGATGCGTTTGCGTGTCGGCGATCGGGCGTATTGGTGTGCGCCCGCGCGACCTGGGGCGTGTTGCACGAGGCTGGGAGATCCGCGGTTCGTGCGCTTGATCTTCTTGCAACAACGCATGGGCGGGTTCAGGAACCAAGGAAGCCAGGGACGCCTTGGGCGACGCCGGGCTTTCTCGCGTTGTACGATCGACAGTGAGGCGACGCAGGCCACGCGTCATGGCCGGTCCGGAGTCTTAACGCGGTTTAACCGACAGGTGCTGAAAAGTACGCCAAGCTCCTTGACCGATTCGGATCGGGAAGAGAGCCATGCGCTGCCATTACCTGAGTGACCTGCATCTGGAATCGCAAACCTTCGACTGGCGGTTGCCGAACGGCGACGTGCTGATCGTCGCCGGTGACCTGTGTCACGCCCGTTGCCTCAACGGCGGACAGACGGACCGCTATGCCGTCGAGCAGCGGAGCCGCGTGTTGAGGTTTGTCGACACGGCGGTACGGAGCTTCGCCCACGTCCTGCTGGTCGCCGGCAATCACGAACCCTACGACGGCGTGCTTGAGGAGACGTACGCACTGCTGCGGGCCGGCCTGCCGGGCGTCGCTGTGCTCGACAAGGAGGCGGTCGAGATCGGCGGCGTGCGCTTCTTTGGGGCGACGTTGTGGACGAATTTCGACGGTCGCAGCCTGGATGCGATGAACGCTGTGCGTCGACGGATGGGTGAGTTCTTTTTCGTGAGGACGCGCACCGGACGTGAAAACGGAACGGCGACGAAATTCGGGCCGGAGGATGCGTTGCGTGAGCACGATGCAGCATGGGCCGCGTTGGTTCGCGTCATAGCGGATGGTAATCGGACAGTCGTCATCACCCACCATGCGCCGAGCCGACGCGGACTCAATCCAAAATTCCACGGCAATGGCCTCGATGCGGCCTATGCCACCAGTCTCGATGCGGAGATCGCTACCTTCGAGAACGTCCCCGTTTGGGTTCATGGCCACACACACGTCGCACGCACTTACATGATTGGGCAAACGTGCGTGCGCTCGAATGCGCTCGGCTTTGCAGCGAAGGGGCAGGGCGCAGCCGGTTTTTCGGCGAAGGCTTTCTTTGAGATCCGGTAAGAGGTATGCGACGGCTACCGAGACAATCGTAGGTGCCAATGCGCAGAGGAGGGATCGTGGTAGTTGAAGCTGCCTTATCTGTCGCTCGCGAGATTTTCTACGCCCTGAATGCGCGATCCATCTTGCTCGGACTTCTGCTGGCGACATTGGCGATATACTTCGTAAACGAATGCGTCGGCGCCCTGCGCGCGATCAGCCAAGATGAGGCCGGCATCAAGGGGGCGTCGTTTGACGCGTGCCGCTTCTCGGACTTCGCCCGGAAACCTGAGTTCATCCTTCTGCTGGTGACGGCCGCCGGAGCGGCGCAAGGTGTCCGCTGGTGGATCGGAGCGCCGCTGTGCCTGGCGGGACTTTCGATCGCGCGTTTGCCGAAATTCATCGCCATGTGGCCGCACGCCACGCAGATCGAGGCCGAATGGCAGGTGATATTGGCGCTGGCCGTTTCGAGCGTTCTCAATCTGGCGAGCGCGGTTGGCATTTTTGCGATCGGCACGGGCGTCGCCTGGGTCTTGCAGTGAGCGCAGCGGTCAATCCGTCGCTTCTGGGACATCCGGCAGAAACAGTGTCATGCTTCGATCCTGGAGATGGTGACGTGGTGCACACCCATGTCGCGGGCGATGGCCCGGCAACTCTCGCCATCTTGCAGTCTAGCTCTCGCGGTCGCGACCTGGTGGATGGTGAGTTTATGTTTGCGGCCCATCTTCACGCCCTTGGCTTTGGCGGCGCGCCGGCCGTCTTCCGCGCGCTTGACGATGCGTTCGCGCTCGTCCTGTGCAAGTGCGGACAGAAAGGCGAGAATGCCCTGGCCGAGCGTCGTCGTCAGATCGAGATACGAGCGGTCGAGCACCTTGAGGGCGCGCGCCGCGATCGGCGACGCGCTGGATGATCTTGAGTCCGTCGGTCATGGACCGGGTGGCGCGATCCCATTCGGCGAGCACGAGCACGTCGCCCGTGCCGAGAGCGTCGATCGCCTTCTCAAGCTCGGGCCGTCCCTTGGTGCTTTTGCCGGACGCCTTCTCGGTGAAGATGGTCGCGCAACGGGTCTTGCGGAGCGCGGCGATCTGCCGGTCGAGATTTTGGTGTTGTGTCGAGACCCGGGCGTAGCCGATCAGCATGTATGTTTTGCACCGTATTTAGTATCCAGCCTAAGCTATTGACAGTGTACGGTGTTTGTCAATGGTGATAATATCCTGATTTGTGCAACATGCCGTGATGTTTGCTTGGACATGTCGTCCTGACACCGACAGGTCGGCAGAATACAACGCCGCCGCCGACCCGACGGCATGGGAGGCGGACGTCACGGCCGAGGCGATTCATGGGCAGGGCTGTGTACAACTCCCCCGACCGTTGCCGTAACTGGCGGAAAACACAGTATGATGCCTTGACCCTGCCAACTGAGTCGAGAGCACACATGGACAACGCAGAACTCGTCAAGAGCGACGGCCAACTGTACGCGTTGGAGTCCGGGACGTATTGGCACCTGACTGAACCCAATCGGATGATGCTTCACAACGCATACCTAGCCGAAGGAATGTGCCATAGCATTTCGGCGATAAGCCGAATGCCAGGCTTGGAATCGGCGGTGTCGCCATACGCTCTGCGAACGATGTCAGATCACAAGGAAGCCGCGTGGGAGACCGCTCGTATATCGATCGACAATCATCTACCGAGCCGACGCGGTGCGATATTTTTGTTCAACGATGAAGCGGTTGCAACCGAGGCCATGCACCTCTGGTTTCCAAAAGAGGTGCGGTGCCTCGTCGAGGCGCGCATAGTGCGCGGCGCGAAGGTGCATAAGGCAGACGCAAAACTGCTTGATTGTCTGGAACCGAAATGGACGGAACACGCAACAAAATATTGGCGAGGGGAAGCCACGAAGGCGCCGCTTATCGAAGTACTGGTTGACGGAACGGTCTATTTTCCGGGTTGGCAGCGGCCACCATTTGGGCTGATGACACCGAATTGATGAACAACTACTTCGCGCCCTTCTGCGCGGCCTTCAACTGCTCAATCTCGGCTTCAAGCTTGCGGATTTTTTCATCCTCGTCACGGCGGAGATTGTCGTTATCGGCTTTAAGTTTCGCCAGCTCGTCATGGTCGGCGTCGAAAATCGATTTCAGTTCCTTGACGGCTTCGACGAGGTACGCAGTCGTAGCCAGCACGAATGATTGTTTGAGAGCCTTTGAAGTTTTGCCGGGTTTGACAAGACCGACATCAGGACCCGATGCCTCCGTTTCATATACCTCGTTAGGGAACAGCTTCTCGACATCCTGCGCAAGAAAACCGACGCCGCTTTCCTTGTCGCCGTGGAGCTTCGGGTTTATCCACGCATAACGGACCGGCCTCATTTTTTGCAGCAGACCTACTGCATCTGAGATATCGGTTATGTTCGATTTGAGCCGCATGTCCGACGAGCAGCAATTTGCAGAACTGAAATTGCCTGACCCGTCCAGTGTCGCGCGAACCACGCCGGGGTTGAAAAATCGTAGCGTTCCGCTCGAATTGTCAATTTCATAGATCGTTGAGGCATTGTCGAGCTGGAGCCGCGGCGTACCACCCGCTACTCCAAGACGCACGTTGGCTGAGCCCTGCACAGTCTCGTTTGTGCTCGCATTGACCTGCAATCCAACAGGAGTCGTCACCCCGATCCCGACATTGCCGCCGAACGGCGCAATAACCAGATTGCCGGCCGTGGTACCTCCGCCAGTGTTCACCTGAATTTGACCGTACGTATTTCCGGATGTTGCGCCAGTTGTTAGTGCCAGCGCTGTACCTGCGGAAGCCAAGGAAAAATCATTGGTTGCGACTACGGAAAATGGCGGTGCACCGGCCGTGCCGATAACCGACAGATCCCATAACGGGTTGATCGTGCCAATCCCGACTTTGCCTGTGGTGTAATAGATATTGGAGCCGGACGTGGTCCATTGCGAACTGCCACCACTTGGTGTCGCCCAGGTTCCGTCACCGCGTAGATAGGTGGTGCTGCTTGGTGTACCTGTGATGCCGCCGAGCGCCGATGTGCCGATGCCGGTCAGCGACGCGCCGGAGCCGCTGAAGGCGGTTGCTGTTGCGGTGCCATTAACATTGAGGGCACCGCTCAGGGCTGTGGTGCCGATCGCGACCTGACTGCTCCATGTCGATGACGCGCCGGCAACTGTTCCGGTCAGTG
>Ga0209069_10000685_pt1 | contig 16073 bp, 10 predicted proteins | sample Str013_2_FD_187202 | JGI IMG/M metagenome (GOLD analysis project Ga0209069, IMG submission 187202) | Freshwater sediment microbial communities in response to fracking from Pennsylvania, USA - Straight Creek_MetaG_SC_2013 (SPAdes) (version 2) | ecosystem: Environmental > Aquatic > Freshwater >...
ATTGAATGATTTGGTAGAAATCAACAACGACCGCATCGTAGGTTATGAAAGAGCACTGGAAGAAGTAAAGGATCCGGCAGACGCTGACTTGAAAGCCCTGTTTACATCAATGATTAATGAAAGCCGCAAAATACGCGTTGATTTAGCAGGCGAAGTGCAGGCTCTGGGTGGCACATTTGAAGCGGGCACTACTGCCAGCGGCAAACTATACCGGGCATGGATGGACGTAAAAGCAGTATTTACCGGCGGCAGTCGTCATGCCATACTGGCCAATTGTGAATTTGGCGAAGACGCTGCACAAAAAGCTTACAAAGAAGCACTGGCGGAAGAACTGCCCGGCTATATCCGCACAACGCTGGAAGCGCAAAAGCAGATGCTGAAAGCTTCTCACGATAAAATCAGGGCCATGCGCGATGCAGCCAAATAGCATTGTACAGAAAATGCTTTAACAGCGCATTTTATACTTTTATACAAGAGGCCGCCGGCAAAACTTTCCGGCGGCCTCTTGTATGCATAACATGTACGATGAACACATTGATGCCCCTTCGGGAAACAGCGTTCAATATTTAATCAAAAAAGAAAGGTTCACAGTGCATTGATTTATCTTTAGCCGGCAGTAGCTGGCGCCGCTGTGCAAAATATTTTGATGAGAAAACTGCTTTCATTTATTGCTGCCTGTATATTGGTACCGCTGATCAGCGGCGCACAGCCGCTTGATACCAATGTGCACACCGTGTTGTTTTTGGGCAACAGTATTACCTATGCCGGCAGTTATATCACCGATGTGGAAGCCTTGCTTACCCTGGCCCATCCCGGCCGCAATATTACTTGTATAAACCTGGGCCTGCCGAGTGAAACAGTCTCGGGCCTTTCAGAAACCGGACATGCCGGCGGCCGGTTTCCACGCCCCGATTTGCATGAAAGATTGCACCGCATACTAAGCAGCATCAAACCCGATTTGATTTTTGCCTGCTATGGCATGAATGATGGCATCTATCTTCCCTTTGATGAAGAGCGTTTTCTATACTACAAAAATGGAATGAACTGGCTGCACGATACCCTGGTAAAAACAGGTGCAAGGGTGATTGTGCTGACACCGCCCGTTTATGATGAAAAGCGGGGCCAGGCAGCCGGCTATGCACAGGTGCTGGATAAATATGCCGATTGGCTATTGCTGCAACACAAACAAGCAAAATGGGAAGTGACCGATATTCATTACCCTATGAAAAGATACCTGGATGCACACCGCCGGCTGGATGCAAAATTTGGGATGGATGGTTTTGCACTGGCAAACGATGGGGTGCATCCCGGCGAAGCAGGCCATTGGCTGATGGCCAAACAACTCCTGCTATATTTAGGAGAGGCGGAAGCTGTAAAATATACTGACATCAACACAGCCGTTGCCCATTATAAAAATGGAGCAGCCATTTTAAAACTGGTAGCAGAGCGGCAAAGTTTTATGAAAGATGCCTGGCTTGGCGCAACGGGGCATACCCGGCCAGAAATGAAGGCTGGCCTTCCGCTACAGGAAGCCCTGCAGCAAGCCGCAGCCATCCACCAGCAAATACAGACATTGCAACCATGAATTGTTTATACCTGCATTGAAATAAAAAGTATCAACTTAGATCTAAAACCATCGCTGCTATGATTTTCTTAAAAACAATCCTGCGTAAAATATCAACCAGCATCTTTTGTGCTGCTGTTTTATTGTACCAGCTATTTTCTTTTGATGTGCTACAGGCGCAGCCACCGGCAAAACTCGTATTGCAACTGGATAAGCCCGGCGCTGCCGTCAGCCCCGGTTTGTACGGACTAATGACCGAAGAGATCAATTATTCTTATGATGGCGGTTTGTATGCAGAGCTGATCCGCAACCGCATTTTTAAAGACAATCCAAAAAATCCGGATTACTGGTCGGTAGTAAAAGAGGCTGGCAGCAGCGATTCCCTGAAACTGGATACAAAGCAACCCATCAATGATGCGCTCACTACCTGCCTGCTGCTGGATGTGCAGCACCCGGGTAAAAGAACGGGTATTGCCAATACCGGTTACTGGGGCATTCCGGTAAAACCCGCCACTGTTTACCGGGGCTCGTTTTATGCAAAGACAGACCGCATAGACAGAAACCTTACGGTGAGCATCGAAAGCAATGATGGAAAAATCATATATGCATCGGCGGTAGTAAGCCATATAGAGAATGAATGGCAGCGGTATAGTTTTACGTTTACTACAGTTAATAATTGTACACCCACGGCAGATACCAGGCTGGTAATAGCTGCAAACGAAGAAGGCAAATACTGGTTTAACCTTGTATCCCTTTTTCCACCAACATTCAATGACAGGGCCAATGGAAACCGTGCAGATATCATGCAGTTGCTGGCGGATATGAAGCCGGCCTTCCTGCGTTTTCCGGGAGGTAATTACCTGGAAGGACAAATGTTCTCTACACGTTTTCCCTGGAAAAAAACACTGGGTGGGCTGGAGCAAAGACCCGGGCACATGGGCACCTGGAGCTATCGCTCTTCCGATGGAATGGGATTGCTCGAATTCCTGGAGTGGTGTGAAGATTTGAAAATGGAACCCTTGCTGGCCGTGTTTGCCGGTTATACACTGAACAGGGATTACCTCGACTCCGGCACTTTGCTGAAACCTTTTGTGGATGATGCGCTGGAAGAAATAGAATATGTAACGGGCGATGCAAATACCAGGTGGGGCGCCCGCCGTGCTCTGGACGGGCATCCAAAACCTTTTCACCTCAGCTATGTGGAGATTGGCAACGAAGACGGTTTCGATATGTCGGGCAGTTATGAACGGCGTTACATCCAGTTTTACGATGCCATCAAAGCAAAATATCCGCAGTTGAAAATTATTTCTACCGTGGGTGGCAAAGATCCGCTGGGCCAAAGAGTGAAAGCACCTGCAAGAAGCCTGGAAGTGCTGGATGAACATTATTACCGCAACGCCTGGGAAATGGAAGAAGATGCTGCGCACTATGACAATTATGATCGCAACGGGCCAAAAATATTTGTGGGCGAATGGGCCACCAGGGAAGGAGAGCCTACACCTAATTTCAATTCCGCATTGGGAGATGCCGCATGGATGACGGGTATGGAACGCAATGCAGATATTGTGGTAATGTCTTGCTATGCGCCGCTTTTTGTAAATGTAAACCCGGGTGGCATGCAATGGAAATCGGACCTGATTGGCTACAATACATTGACGTCTTATGGCTCACCTTCTTATTATGCGCAAAAAATGTTCAGCAATTATGCGGGCAATGAAATAATACCCATTGCAGCCGCCAATATTCCCACCCGTTTAAGGGGTTTGACAAAAAAGGATAGTGCCGCTGGCATGGAAGCAAAACAAATACCGGTGCTGTTTTATTCAGCAACACGCAACAAACAAACGGGAACGGTTTACCTGAAGCTGGTGAATGCGGGCAGCAGCGGGCAGCCGGTAAATATCAGTTGCGACGGCCTTACAAAAATCAGATCCGGCGGAACCATGTTGCAAATGAAAGCAGGCAAACCGGAAGATACCAACAGTATTTCCGAACCGCAGAAAATTGTGCCGGTAACTTCAAAGCTAAAAGGACTGGGTAAAAATTTCAACCGCATCTTACCGGCATATTCCATTACCGTTTTACAGGTTGAAACGAGGTAGGGGTAATTAACCCATACTTCATCAAAAAAAAGCCAACGCTATATGATAAGCAAGAACCCGGTTTACCTGTTGATAGCCATTTTTTGCAGTTGCCTTGCAGGCTGTATTGCCGGTAAAAAAAACAGCACAGTTAGTATTGACGCAGTAAAGCCGGGCGAGCTGTGGCCCGATGACCGGGGCAACCACGTGCAGGCCCATGGCGGGGGCATTATCAGGATAAAAAATACCTATTACTGGTACGGGGAAGAAAGAAGGCAGGGGCTGGATTCTGCCATGCGCTATGTTAGCTGTTATACGTCGGTTGATTTAATGAACTGGAAATTCAGGGGTGATGTGCTGCAGCTCTCCGATCCTGAGCACCTGGGAAACCACTGGGTGCTGGAGCGGCCCAAAGTGTTTTACAATGCAAAGACAAATAAATATGTAATGTACCTGCACATTGATGATGCCCGGTACAAACTGGCCAGTGTAGCCATTGCCGTTAGCGACCGGCCCGACGGAAATTTCAGCTATGTAAAAATGTTCCGGCCGCTGGATCATGAAAGCCGCGATATTGGCCAGTTTATTGATGACGATGGTACGGCCTACCTGGTTTTTGAAGATCGTCCCTTTGGATTCAGGATTGCAAAATTGTCGGATGATTATATGTCGGTTGAAAAAGAAATGAGTCTGGTAAAAGAACACATGGAAGGCGGCGCCATCGTGCATTACAATGGTTTGTATTATGCCATCGGCTCTGCGTTAACCGGGTGGAATGCCAATCCCAACAAATACGCTATTGCGCCATCGCTGGAAGGGCCTTGGAGCGAATTCAAAGACATTGCCCCGCCAGCGGCAAAGACTTACGGAGCGCAATCCACCATGATGATAAAGGTGGCCGGTACAGATTCCACCACCGTTATTTTTATGGGCGATGTATGGCGTCCAAAAACACAATGGGATTCGCGTTATATATGGATGCCGCTGCAGATTGGTGATGGCAAACTTTGGTTACCCGAACCGAAACCCTGGCTCATTAATATTAAAACGGGCAAATGGAAATACGCTGATTAATTAAAACAACAGCACAGCAAACTAACAATGGGCGCCGTTTTGCTGCAGTGCCCGTTAATGCTACCGGGCCTGGCAGTCCTGCAAAGTAAAGATCTTAAGAAACTGAAGTGCGTATATGCGCAGTAAATTCATGAAAGAACTTACAGCATGTTTTTGCTCCGGTACTGGCTGGGACTATGCCCGGTGATGGTTTTAAAAATTCTCGAGAAATAGGACAGGGTTTCAAAACCAGTTTCAAGGGCAATGGCATTCAGCGACAAACTGGTGGTAAAGATCAAAAACTGCGCTTTTTCAATTCTCTTAAACTGTGTATAGGCCAGCGGCCGGTAACCCGTTTGCTGCTGAAAAACCCTTGAAAAATAATCCGGGTTCTGGCCAGCCCTTGCCGCCAGTTGTGTAACGGTAACGGGCAGTTGTAAATTTGCCTGAATAAAATCTAATGCGGCGGCAATTTTAGGTGGCAGCAGGCTTTGTTGCGGCATATTAAAATCTGCCGCATCCAGAAACCTGGAAAGCAGTTGCAGTATAATGCCCTGTGTTTCCATCAAAGCAGCCGCCGGGGAACGGTTGTTCAATTCCCTGAAGCCCTGTAACACCCGTTGTTTTTCATACACTTTAGGATTTGTTGAAAGGTATAAACCCCTGCCAGGGTTTAGTTGCAGCAATTTTTTGAAAAGTGGCAGGTCTGTCTTTGCTGCTTTTACCTTAAAAATTTTCCGGTTTTGCGAAAACAAAGCATGTGGGCTTGTGGCATCTTCAATAAAATGGAGATAGTACTGACTGAGCTGGCGGCCGCAATAATAATTGCACACCGTGTATGCGGGGATCAAATAAAGGCAGCCTGCTTCCAGCGCCTGCGAGGAGGCCGGATTGAATAATTTGCCATGGCCGCCATCTATCAGGTACAACCTGTAAAAAGGGCTGAGCACGTTTTTGTATTGCCAGCTTTTGTTCAACTGTACATAGTCTGTATTCAGCAACGCAAAAGTAGTACGGGCAGTGTTTTCTTTCATGGTAGCTTGCCTGTTTAATGTAGCGGGTTTGCCCTGTAAAACTATTTTAAAAAAGTCGGTTTTGTGCAAATAGTTGCGGTGTTTGTGTAATTGCTGTTTGTATATTTTTCCTAATTTCAGGAACCCGTTTTAAAATCCATGTGAATGCGCTGCTTTTTTATTGCGATGGCCATTGCTGCCAGTGTTGTTTCCTGTTCACCGCATCTTCCGGCGGAGGTGGCGCAGGCGTACAAAGAATTGCCGGCTGTGCTGGATTACAACCAGCATGTAAAGCCGGTGCTGGCGGATAAGTGTTTTTCTTGTCATGGCCCCGACAAAGCCAAACAGAAAGCCGGTCTTCGGCTCGACAAAGATTCTTCTGCATTTGCCGAACTTCCGGAAAATCCCGGCAACGTGGCCATAAAGCCGGGGAGCTTAAATGGCAGTGAATTTTTTCACCGCATCATGTCGGCCGATCCACAATACATGATGCCCGAACCAAAATCGCATTTAACGCTCTCAGCAAAAGAGAAAGCCATCCTCATTAAGTGGATTGAAGATGGCGCGGCGTACAAACCCCACTGGGCATTTGTAAAGCCAGTGAAAACAGATCCGCCAAAAGTTAACAGTGAAGCACGGATTGTAAATCCCATTGATAATTTTATTGTCAGTAAACTGGAAGAAGAAAAACTACCGTCTTCAAAAGAAGCGGATAAGGAAACCTTGCTCCGCAGGCTGTCACTGGATCTTACCGGTCTGGCACCAACCATTGAAGAGACCAGTTATTTTTTAAGCGATCGTTCACCCAATGCCTATGAAAAACAGGTAGATCGCCTGCTGGCTACAGCACAATACGGCGAAAAAATGGCTGTCGATTGGCTTGATCTTGCACGTTTTGCGGATTCTCACGGTTACACCGTAGACCGGCTGCGGGATATGTCGCCTTACAGGGATTGGGTGATCAATGCGTTTAACAAAAACATGCCCTATTCCACTTTTATACAATGGCAACTGGCGGGCGATTTAATGCCACATCCTACCAAAGAGATGATCATTGCTACGGCTTTCAACCGCAATCACCAGCAAAATATGGAAGGTGGTATTATTGAAGAAGAATACCAGGCGGAGTATGTTATCGATCGCACCAATACATTTGGTGATGCATTTCTGGGCTTGTCGGTTGGTTGCGCAAAATGCCACGATCATAAATTCGATCCCATCTCCCAGAAAAACTATTATGAATTGTTCAGCTTCTTTAACAATGTAAATGAAGCCGGGCAAATTGCCTGGGATGATGCCATGCCTTCGCCCACGCTGATGCTGCCAACACCCGAAAAGGAAAAGATTTTGCAGTCCATTAGCGCTTCCATTGCCTTACAGGAGAAAAAAATAGAGAATACACGTACCGGAGCCGGTGCCGATTTTGACAATTGGATCCGGCGTGGTGGTTATAGAAAACTGGCCAAAGAAAAAATGCCCGCATTTGGCCTGCAGGCGCAATACAATTTTGAGAACGGATCGCTGAAGAACATTCTCCATCCCGCACAAACGGGGGTGATGAAAAGAGAAACGGGGCAGCCGGGGGATGCGCCTGTTTTTGAAAACCACAACAACGGAAAAGCGCTTGCGCTTACCGGTGATACCTGGCTCGACCTGGGCCAGACCGGCGTCTTCAGCAAATCGGATCCATTCAGCATTGGAATATGGGTAAACATTCCCAAAGATTTAAAAGAAGGTGTAATACTGCATAAAAGCCAGGCGGAGCGGCTGTACAATTACCGGGGCTATCATTTGCGCCTGAAAGACAATAAGCTGGAACTGAACATGGCCCATACCGCACCCTCCGATGCCATTATAAAAATGTCCAGCACCAATGTGCCCAGGGACGAATGGATACAACTGACCATTACTTACGATGGATCTGCCAGGGCCGCCGGACTGCGCTTGTACCTAAACGGTAGTGAGATGGAAATGAAGACAACGATGGACCAGCTCACAAAAGACATCCTCTTTGCAGATAAAATACAGCCCGGTTTGCAGGTAGGCGGCTGGTGGCGCGGACTGGGTTTCAAAGGAGGAAAAGCAGACGATATAATAGTTTACAACCGCCGGTTAACGGCATTTGAAGTAAGTATACTGGCGGGCAAAAACACCTGGGCAGGCATTGCTGGTAACGGCAACAACATACCGCCTGATGCAATGGCGTTATTGAAAGAATATTATTGTGTTTCAGAAGACCCGTTGCTGCAAAAACAGGAAAAGGAATTGCAGCAAATGCGCCATACACTTTCTGACTCAACGGCTGCTGTGCAGGAGCTGATGGTGATGCAGGAAATGCCTGTTCCAAAGAAAACACATGTGCTGCAACGTGGTAACTACAATATGCCGGGCGAAGAAGTTTCTCCCAATACGCCGGCAGCCATTTTCCCTTTCCCCGAAAAGTTGCCGCACAACCGTTACGGGCTGGCGCAATGGCTTACGGACGAAGATCATCCTATGACGGCAAGGGTGGAAGTGAACCGCCTCTGGCAGAATTTTTTTGGTATTGGCCTGGTGAAAACTACAGAAGATTTTGGCAACCAGGGTGAGATGCCCAGTCACCCGCAATTGCTGGACTGGCTGGCGGTCAGCTTCCGCGAGTCGGGCTGGGACATAAAAAAAATGAACAAGCTCATTGTGATGTCGGCCACATACCGGCAGGATTCCAAAGCAAGTAAAGAATTGCAGGAAAAAGATCCGGAAAATCGTTTGCTGGCCCGCGGGCCATCCGTTCGTATGTCGGCAGAAATGATCCGCGACAATGCGCTGCAGGCAAGCGGCTTGCTGAACCGGAAAATAGGAGGTAAGAGTGTTAAACCCTATCAGCCAGACGGGCTTTGGGAGATCAACAATACCAGCTATACCAGGGATTCGGGCGATGCCGTATACCGCAGAAGCCTGTACGTAATTGTAAAGCGTTCCGTGCCCAATCCTACCTTGTCTGTATTTGATGCTGTTTCAAGAAGCTATTGTGTAGCAAGGCGGCAGAAAACCAACACGCCATTGCAGGCACTGGTAACACTGAATGATCCCAGTTTTACAGAAGCGGCCAAAGTAATCGGCGAACAAATGACCCGGGTAGCGGATAAACGGGCTGCTATTGTAAATGCCTACCGGAAATTGGCAGCCAGAACACCCGGCGTTAAAGAAATTGATTTGTTAGAAGCCCTTCAGCAGGCGGAAGAAAATAAATTTAAACAACACCCGGAAAAAGCCCGGGGCTGGCTGCATGCGGGTCAGTATAATATCGATAAAAAGCTGGATTCAATAAAGGTAGCCGCCAACGCTGTTGTGGCCAGTACCATTTTGAATTCTGATGCTTGTTTAACCAAACGGTAAATTATGGCAAACCATCACAAAGATGATTTCAGGCTGCATACACCTGAATTTGAAGCGCTGAACAAGCGCCTGGACCGGCGAAATTTTCTGATCAAAACATCCCTGGGCATTGGCGCAATAGCCACCGGCTCTTTGCTGGGTGTCAATCAACTTTTTGGCAATACGTCAAAACCCATTTCGGAAAACAATGCCGCCAATTTTGAAGAAGAGATGTTGCGGGCCATTCCGCATTTTGCACCCAAAGCAAAAAGAATTGTGTATTTGTTTATGAGCGGCGGCCCCTCGCAGTTTGAAACCTTCGACTACAAGCCGGGCCTGGCGGGTATGATGGGCCAGGCTTTGCCAGAATCAGTGCGCAAAGGCCAGCGGCTCACGGGCATGAGTGCCAACCAGAGTATTTTGCCGGTGGCGCCTTCGGCTTTTAAATTCAATCAATTTGGAAAAAATAAAACCTGGATTAGTGAATTGCTGCCGCATACTGCCTCCGTGGTAGACGATCTGTGCATTGTGAAGTCATTGTACTCCGAAGCCATCAACCACGATCCGGCCATTACTTTTTTTCAGACCGGCAGCCAGTTGCCCGGCAGGCCTTCCATTGGTTCATGGCTGAGTTATGGATTGGGGTCCGACAATAAAAACCTTCCTTCTTTCATTGTACTGGTTTCAAAAAACGGGCAAAAAGATCAACCCTTGTATGCCAGGCTTTGGGGCAATGGATTTTTACCTTCCAAATACCAGGGCGTACAATTCAGGGCGGGAAAGGATCCTGTGTTGTTTTTGAACAATCCTGATGGCTATGATGGCGCAGACAGGAAGGAAATGCTGGAGTATTTATCAAAGTTGAACCAGTTACAAAATGAAGCGTACGGAGATCCTGAAGTGGAAGCCCGTATTGCACAATACGAGATGGCCTACCGCATGCAAACATCCGTTCCGGAAGTAATGGATATTTCAAAAGAACCCGATGAAGTGTTTGATCTATATGGACCCGACAGCCGCGACCCCGGTACTTATGCAGCCAATTGTATTCTTGCCCGTAAACTGCTGGAGAAGGATGTAAAATTTGTGCAGTTGTACCACCAGGGATGGGATCAGCATGGTGGTTTACCCAAAGCCATTGCACAGCAATGCAAAACAACCGACCAGGCAACTGCTGCATTAATAAAAGATTTAAAAAGACGCGGCCTTTTGGAAGATACACTCGTGGTTTGGGGCGGAGAGTTTGGCCGCACCGTTTACTCGCAGGGAAAATTAACAGCCGATGACTATGGCCGCGACCACCACCCGCGTTGCTTTACCATGTGGATGGCCGGAGCAGGCGTGCAGCCCGGCATCACTTACGGAGAAACCGATGATTTTAGTTACAATATTGTAAAAGATCCCGTTCATGTGCACGATTTGCAGGCAACACTGATGCGCATCATGGGGATTGATCATGAAAGGCTGACGTATAAATTTCAGGGCAGGCGTTTCCGTTTAACAGATGTGCACGGTAAAGTGGTGAAAGGAATCTTGTCGTGATTGTCTTGCGCAAACGCCTCGAAGAAAGAAGACGGATGGCACAAATCAGCTGGCGTAAAAGAAGTTTTAGGGGAAAAGAATATTGCAAGCTGGTATGTAAAATTAAAATTCTTTATTGAGAAAAACCCGTGTATAGCTGTTCATTCTTTATAATCTGTGTTCTGTATTATCGCATTTGAGATGCTGCTCAAAAATCTAAAATATTGTATATGCCTACACGAAAAAATTTTATCAAAAACAGTGTAATGGGTACTGCATTGCTGATGGCAAAACCTGCGGCCACATTTGCCATCCTGCACAAAGACAAATTGCCGGAAGACCCGGCAATCGGGCATGGCGCATTTACGTACAAAGCAGATAAAAACTGGGCGAAAATAAGCGTCAACAGCAACCCGCTCTTTAATTGCCACGAAATGGTACAGGACAGCAAAGGCCGTTTGATTATGCTGGGCGACAATATTCACAACAACATATTGATTTTTGATAAGTCGGGAAAACTGCTCGACTACTGGGGAACTGCTTTTCCCGGCGGTCATGGCCTTACCCTTTCAAAAGAGGGCGGCGAGGACTTTTTACTGATTACCGATTGCGGCTGGTTTCAGGATAAAACCGGCAACTGGACCAGGCAGGCAGGGCAGGTAGTGAAAACCACCCTTGACGGCCGGTTGGTATTTTCGGTTGGGCATCCGCGTACGATTGGTATTTACAAAGATGAGGAACCATTTATGCCCACTGAAACAGCGGTGGCACCCAATGGTGATATTTATGTGGCCGATGGTTACGGGTCAGACTATATCATTCAATACAGCAGCAAAGGCCAATATATCCGGCATTTTGGCGGTCACAACAATGTGAATAAAGAACACAACCTGGTAAATGCACACGGGGTTTCTGTTGATCTGCGTGATAAAAACAATCCTGTGCTCATCTGTACATCGCGTGAAGAAAATTGTTTTAAACTGTTTACCATGGATGGCCGGTTTATAAAACGTATTGATATGCCTGGGATGTATGTATGCCGTGCGGTAGAAGACGGGCAGAATATTTACGCGGGTGTTTGCTGGTCAAAAGATGCAGCGGGCAAACGCAACAGCAATTCTGGCTTTGTCACTATCCTCGATGGCAATAACAAAGTAGTGTCAAATCCGGGTGGCAATGCACCCTTGTACAAAGACGGTGTACTGCAGCCAACCCTGCAGGCCTCCAATCCTGTTTTTCAGCATGGCCATGATGTTTGCATAGACGATGAAAAGAATTTATACATCTGTCAATGGAATGCCAATCATACAGCACCTGTAAAATTAACCCGTGTATAAGATAACACTGCTGGATATTACCGGATTTTTAGGTCACCTGCACCCGCTGATAGTGCACCTGCCCATCGGCTTCTTGCTGCTGGCCCTGGTATTTGACCTGCTGTCTTATTTCAGCAGGTTTGTTTACCTGAAATCAGCTGTATCAATCACGCTGCTGGCCGGATTTGTTGCTGCAACATTGTCCTGCATTTTCGGGTATATGTTGTCGTTATCGGGTGGGTATGACGGGCATACATTAACCAGTCACCAGTATGCCGGCATCAGCCTGAGTATTTTTGCCGGGCTTTATTACCTGGCCACTACTGCAAGCGGTAAGCGGCTGCTGCACATCCCCCAAAAAATATTTTCGTTTTTGTTTGTAGCCCTCATTGGTTTAATGGCCTATACAGGGCATGAAGGCGGAAGTCTTACCCATGGCAATGCCTATCTTACGCTGGAGACGCTAACGCAGGAACACAGGGCAAAGCCGCTAAACATGGATAGTGCGATGCTTTTTGAAGATGTGGTACAGCCTATGCTGCAAAGCCGTTGCGGTCAGTGCCACCAGTCGGGCCGTTTAAAAGGAAGACTTTCTGTAAAAACGCTGGCAAGTCTTTTTAAAGGGGGTAAACACGGCCCCGCGGTAATTCCCGGAAACCTTTTAGAAAGTGAATTGTACAAACGCATAACGCTAGAACCCGACAATGAAGAATACATGCCGGCAGACGGAAAAACACCGCTGACCAAAAACGAAGTGGCCATCATCCGCTGGTGGATAGAAAAGGCCGGTGCCGCAGAAAGTAAAACCATTGCTTCGGTGAAAGGCAGCGATAGCATCCGGCCAAGGGTAGCACTGTATCTTGGCTTTAGCAAAACACTGCCCGATGAAACCAACGATGCGATGGCGCAACACATAAACCCTGATATACCACAAACAGCCGACAATGCAGTGATTGAAAAACTGCGCAGCAATGGATGGATGATTAGGATGATGCTGCACAAACCCATGATGCTGGACATTACATTGCCGGCGGGCTCGGCAAAGAAAATGCCGGAAGCAAAAGAAGATTTAATACGTCTCGCAAAAAACATTGTATGGTTAAACCTCGCCGGCAACCAGCTTGCCGATAAGGATCTTGATTTTTTGCAGCAGTGTACCAATATAGAAAAGCTGCGGCTGGCAAATAACCCCGTATCTGATGCCATTGTTGATCAACTGCTGGCATTGCCCCACCTGGAAGCACTAAACCTGAATGAAACCCTGGTGACCAAACAGGGATTGGATAAACTTGAAAAGAACCAGGCTGTAAAAAGAATCTATAGCTGGAAACTTGCCAGCGAATGAACTTTATAGCCGCACCGGTTTTTATAACACTTTGGCAGCAGGTCCCGCCTCTGAATTTTACTTGTTTTGTGGAATTTTTTACGCTCAATTCGCCCAAATACGGCAATGGAAAAAAAATGAACCAGTTAAAGCGCTATGGGAACCGGGCTGGCCAATTAAAATTTCAAAGAACAAACCCATTGTTTAAGGCGTAACGGTCACCATTATGTCTTTCATCCTGCATCCGCTATGTGTAAACCCTTCTACAACGGCTTGTATTGGCGGCTATGGCTTTATTCTTGTTTGACCATGGGTAATATGCACGCTAAATTTTTATCTTATGAACATGCAGGCGCTTAAAAATACAAAGAAAATAGTGTTGGTAGCAGATGACGACAATGACCTGTTGCAACTTGTAAAAATGCAATTACAACAGGCAGGTTTTGCCGTACAAATTTCGCTCAATGGCTTTGGTATTGTAAAAATGGCGGTGGAAGCCCATCCGGATGTTATCCTGCTCGACATTGCGATGGATGGTATTTCAGGTGGTGATATTTGCTGGAAACTGAAGCATTACGATAAAACAGCCTCAATACCCGTGATCATGATTTCTGCCAACGATAACATAGAACATATAGCGCAATCCTGCGGGGCCAACGATTATGTACGCAAACCTTTTAGTGTGCAGGCCATCAAAGAAAAAATCTACCAGTATGTGCATTAACGATCAACCTTATTGGTTTTATTGCAGCGCTTCCCGTTTGTTTCCCCTGTAGTCTGTTATCAGCACCCTTGTGGCATTTTTGCTAATTGGTATCTTTCTTGAAGATTGTGAAAGAAACCCCGAACCGTAATAAAACTCCAGTTTTCTTTTGCTGTTGTTTTTATAAAAAACTTCTGCTGAAAAATCGTTTGGTTGCAGGGTAATCCATTGTTTATTATTATTCTCCTGCGGGCTGTTTTTTCCAAACACTTTAACACTGTCCTGGTTTTGGGTGGCTACCAGTATATCGCCGTCTTTTGCAGTGTGCACAGTAGCCAGGGCCTTGCCATCGCCTTTTACAAAAAAGCCACTACTGGCAATCGAAAGGCTGCTGAATTTCCCTTTGCCATCGCCAGCCAGGCACAAACCATTAAAGGCATCGTGCCTGCCACTATAGGGCTCCATTCCATAGTCATTGCCCACCAGTACAAGATCGAGATTGCCATCGTTGTTGATATCTGTTGCCTGCATTCCATAAACAGGGGCAAACTGTGCTTCAGCGGGCAAAGGGCTGATGGCAAATTTTCCGTTGCCCTTGTTTTCAATATAGCTGCTGTTCATGTCTGTTGCGGTAAACAACAGTGCATTTTCTTTATCGCCTGGTTTCAGAAATTCATCCAGTGATGCTTTGCCATATGCTTTGTACGTGGGAAATTTTTTGCGGGTGCCAATCATCTGGCTTATCATATCATCCCGGGTAGTCATCGGGAATGGTTTGCGTTTGCCATCTTCTGCTTTCATGTAGCAAAATACCAGCGGGTCTACCAGTCCGTTCTCATCAAAATCTTTTGCGTAAAGCAGCATGGGTTCCTGCATGGTAGCTTTGTAATTGGAATTGAGGCCGAGATTACCTGCAACGTAATCGATATCACCATCATTGTCAAAATCACCGGCAATAATACTGTTCCACCAGCCGGTATGCTGGTCAATACCGGTTGAATCGTTCACCAGTTCAAGACTATGGCCCGTGTTTTTGTAAAAGCTAACGGGCATCCATTCTCCGGTGGTAATTAAATCGGGTTTGCCATCGTTGTCAAAATCACTCCACAAGGCATCGGTAATCATTCCGGCTTGCTGCAGGGCAGGACAATATTTATTGCTGGCATCTACAAATGTGCCCGAGTAATTAATGAGGATATAACTTTTTGGGGCGAGGGGATAGGCGCCGGATACCACACGACCGCCCACAAAAAGATCAAGATCGCCATCTCCATCAATGTCTGCTGCGCGAACACAAGCGCCGTTGGTAAACATTCTTGGCAGCGATGAATAACTGGGTTTAAATTTTCCCTTGCCATCATTGATGTACAAAACATCCTGGCTGGCGGGTTCGTTGGGTGGCAATTCATAACTGCCGCTTACCACATAAAGATCAGGATCGCCATCGTTGTCTGCGTCAAAAAACAAAAGTCCCATGTCTTCTGCCGGATGGCCATCATCCAGTTGCAAAAAGCGGGTGGAGTCAATGGCAAAATTTCCATTTGCATCCTGCATAAAAAAATAACCGTGTTTGCCAACAGCGCCACCAATATAAAAATCATCATAACCATTGTTGTCAACATCGCCAACGGCAATGCCCGGGCCGTATTGGCTGAGTTTATGCGGAATGGAGGGCTGCGTATTGTAATCGATGGCATCCCTTTCTTTGTGCCGGAATGCGATGCCGTATTTTTCTGCAACCGGCGCAAACAGCGGTGTAATTGTACCGGTTGCCATATTGCTGTTGGTGCCGGCCGCATCGGTATAATTTAGAGTGATGGATTGATCGGCATGCAGGTTTGTCATCAATTGTGTTTTACCATCGGGCCAGCTGATGCGCAAAGAGTCAATCGTTTGGTTTGACCCCAGTCCAAAATGTGCCCGGTTGTCATCGGTAGACATATAGCCGCGGCAGGGGTGCTGTTCATACAATTGCTGTTTGCCTTTATCGTAATAGATTCTTACAGTGGCGCCAATGCCATTGTTGTTGTTGGGGGTGCCTTTAAAACTGAGGGTAATGGTATGGCGGCTGTTTTTCTCTGCCCCGTTATTGGCCGTATTTTCATACACAAATGCCGGGTCGTTGATGTTGTTGATGATGA
>Ga0209069_10000686_pt1 | contig 16062 bp, 16 predicted proteins | sample Str013_2_FD_187202 | JGI IMG/M metagenome (GOLD analysis project Ga0209069, IMG submission 187202) | Freshwater sediment microbial communities in response to fracking from Pennsylvania, USA - Straight Creek_MetaG_SC_2013 (SPAdes) (version 2) | ecosystem: Environmental > Aquatic > Freshwater >...
GCCGGCGGACACCGCGTGCGGCCGCTGCCGCCGACGCGGGAGGATACCGGTGCCGGATGATGGACGGCGGTCGGCGGCGGGCTGCTGCCGTTCGGGCCCAAGCTCAATGCGGATCTGATGCACCGCTTCATGTACCGGCGCCATTTGATGTCACGCGCGGCCACGGATTGACTGCGCGCACCGGCTCGGCCAGCAGGTCCCGTCACCGCGAAGGCAACAGAAACAGCGACGGCCCGAAGCAGCCGGGCCGTGCCAAATCGATTTTTGTGTTGTCCGTTGCCGCCAGGGTCGAACGTCAGTGCGCGGTGCCGGGAGCGGCCGGCTCGGCGGACAGCTCGGCGAACTGACCGGCCTGCAGATCGCTCGCCACCATTGTTCCGGCCTCGACTGTCTCTGCCAGCAGGTGGACGTGCACCTCGTGCGCACCAAGCTGGGCGCCGCGGCGGCGGATGGCCGCCAGGTTCAGCGAAGGTGCCAAGGAGGTGGCACGGTCAATTCGCAGCGCACGACAGCTGCCGTCCGCCTCGCGGCGAACCAGAATGACGTTGCCTGCGATCAGCTCGGGGCATTCGATCAAGGAATAGACGGTGTGGACATAGCGCCGGCCGGAGGCGCCGCGCCAGAAATAGAACTGCTCGGTGATCGCGCGCGGACCCCACGCCAGCGCCGGCTCATTCCTGCGAGCCAGGGGAGAGGCGGTGGTTTCGATCTGAGTTGCGCTGATCATGAGAGCGCTCCGTTCCAGGGTTTCGAGGTCTGCATCGGCCGGTTGTCTGGGAGTACGTCAGCCGATGCTCCAATTGTTACGGATTGTTTCAAGCGAAAATTAGGCAGCAACAGAGACGCAATAAGGCGATTGGCTTTTTCGTTCACTTTTTCGTGAACGCGACATGAACGTGGAGTCCCGGGCGTTAACCGCATTTCGAATAGCCGCATTGGGGACAAGTCCAGCAGCCTTCCTGGCGAATGAGGCCGAGATGTCCGCAGCGCGGGCAGGAACGCCCCGCGCCCGGCCGGGACTGCGAATGATGGGAGGCTTGCCATTGTGGGCCGGCAGAGCCCTCGCCTGCATCCTTGCCATGCTCGGCACGCGCCTGGGCGATCAGCCCCACACCCTGCTCGGCCTGCAGGAAGCCGGTCGCGATCATGTGCCGCTCGATGATCTCGCCGATCGCGGCGATCAGGCTCGGCACGTAGCGTCCGTCCATCCATTGCCCGCCGCGCGGATCGAAGATCGCCTTCAGCTCCTCGGCCACGAACGCGACATCGCCGCCGCGGCGGAACACCGCGCTGATCATGCGCGTGAGCGCGACGATCCAGGCATAATGCTCGAGATTGCGCGAATTGATGAAGATCTCGAACGGCCGCCGGCGCCCGTCGCGGATCAGGTCGTTGATGGTGATGTACAGCGCATGATCGCTGTCCGCCCACTTGAGCTTGTAGGTGTGACCGGGCAGCACGCCATCGCGTTCGAGCGGCCGGGCCATATAGACCACATCGGCGCCCGCCAAGGCGGGTGCACGCGCCTCGCCCGATTCGCTACGCAGCGGGCGGGCGAGGCCCTGGCCACCTTTGACAGCCCCGTCCGCCAGCTGCGCCGACAGCATCGCCGCGGCCGCAATGCCTGGCGCTGCGACCGCCGGTGCCGCGGCCAGCACAGCGCCGGTGACGTCGTTGGGGCGGAACGTGGTGCAGCCCTTGAGGCCGCGGCGGTAGGCTTCAAAATAGATGCCCTTGAACGCCTCGAAGGAGATATCGGCCGGACAGTTGATGGTTTTGGAGATCGAGCTGTCGACATGGGCCTGTAGCGCGGCCTGCATCGCCAGATGGGCTGATGGCGGCAGGGCGGATGCGGTCACGAACGCCGGCGGCAGCGGCGCATCGGGTCCCTTCAGGCGGCGGAACAGGGCGTGCGCGTAATCCTCCACCGTCTCCTCGCGGCGCGTCCCGTCGGGCTCCAGCACCCGCCGCCTGTAGATGAGCTCGAAAACCGGCTCCACCCCGCTCGAGACATTGCCGCCGAACAGCGAGATCGTGCCGGTCGGGGCTATCGAGGTCAGCAGCCCGTTGCGCAAACCGTGCCGCCCGATCGCCTCACGCACGTCGCCATCGAGCCGGCGGATCGCCGGCGCAGCCAGAACCCGCTCACGGTCATAGAGCGGGAAGCTGCCTTTCTCCCCTGCAAGCTCGGCGCTGGCGAGATAGGCGGTCCGCTCGATCCGCGCCATCCAGCGCCCCGCGAGGGCGGTTGCGGCCGGCGATCCGTAGCAGACCCCGCACGCGATCAGGGCATCCGCAAGCCCGGTCACGCCGAGGCCGATCCGCCGCTTCGCCTGGGCCTCCCGGCGCTGCGCCGGCAGCGGATAATGTGACGCGTCGATCACGTCGTCGAGAAAGCGTACGGCGTCGCGAACGAGTGCTGCAAGGCGCGCCTCGTCCAGCGCCGCGGCGGGCTCGAACGGGGCCTTGATGAGCCGGGCGAGATTGATCGAGCCCAGCAGGCAAGCTCCGTAAGCCGGCAGCGGTTGCTCGCCGCACGGATTGGTCGCTTCGATCTGCTCGCAGTAATTGAGCGTGTTCAATTGATTGATGCGGTCGATGAAAATCACGCCGGGCTCGGCATAGGCGTAGGTCGCGCGCATGATGCGCTCCCACAGATTCCTCGCCACCACCGTGCGGACAGTCTCACCCCCGAACGTGAGCGGCCAGGGCTGGTCCGCCTCGACCGCCGCCAGGAACGCATCGCTCACCAGCACCGACAAATTGAAATTGCGCAGCCGGCCGGCGGCACCCTTGGCGTCGATGAACTCCTCGATGTCGGGATGATCGCACCTCAGCGTGCCCATCATCGCGCCGCGCCGCGAGCCGGCCGAGCGGATGGTGCCGCACATGGCATCCCACACGTCCATGAAGCTCACCGGACCCGACGCATCCGCGCCGACGCTCTTGACGGCCGCGCCGCGCGGCCGCAACGTCGAGAAATCGTGCCCGATGCCCCCGCCCTGCTGCATGGTGAGGGCGGCCTCCTGCAGGTTGGCGAAGATCGAGGACAGATCGTCCTCGATGCGGCCCATCACGAAGCAGTTGAACAGGGTTACGCGGCGACCGGTTCCGGCCCCGGCCAGGATACGTCCGGCGGGCAGGAACTCGAACCCGGTCATGTTCTCCTCGAAGCGCCGGGCCCACTTGGCCCGAACCGCCTTCGGTTCGGCGCGGGCCACCGCCCGGGCGACACGGCGGAAACTGTCGTCCACCGTGATGTCGCGCGGGGTGCCGTCCGCCGCCTTGAGACGATATTTGTCGTCCCAGATGCGATGGGAGATGGGCGCGAAGCTGGCAAAAATCTCATTCATGCGCGGCGATCCAACGCGTCTCTGTCCAGCCCTATCTATAGGGATGCTGCGCGCGGAAGTCAAACAATGTTCTTATTGTGTTCCGTTTTTGTTTTGGACCTCTGTGCGCCCCTCGCCGCGCTGATGCGCTCCGCCGCCAGCGCGCTGATCGGCGGCGGATGAGGGGACCGCGCGGCCTCCCATAGCAGCGCATCGCACGTCTCCTCGATCTCCCGCTCGACGCGCTCGCGGAACACACGGCGCGGCAGGCCGGGCGGGATCGGCTCGATCAGCTCGACCACGATCGTGCCGGGATACCGCCGCCAGCTGCGCCGCGGCCAGTAAAGGCCGGAATTGAGCGCCAGCGGCACGCATGGGAGCTCGAGAGCCTCGTACAGCGCGACGAGCCCCGGCTTGTAGTCGGGCGGGGCACCGGGCGGGCGCCGCGTGCCTTCCGGAAAAATCAGTATCTCCCGTCCCTGCGCGGCGCGGGCCCGCGCATCCCGCAGCATCGCCTTGAGCGCGGCCGGACCCCGCTCCCGTGCGATGAAAATGTGCTCGAACTTGTGCGAGAACCAGCCATACAGGGGGATGAGGCCCAGCTCGGCTTTCATCGCCAGCGCCGGGTCGGCGAACAGGGGAATCAGTCCGAACGTATCCCACGCCGACTGGTGCTTGGCAGCAATCAGAAACGGCCCCTTCGGCAGCCGCTCGCGCCCGCGGACCTCGAGCGAGGTTCCCACGATCAGCTTCAGCCACCAGCAGGAGGCAATGGCATGGGCCTTGAGGCCCATCATGGCCCAGCGGCGGGGGCCGAGCAGCAGCGGGCTGCCGATGATCAGAAACAGCGCCGTATTCAGGTAGAACACGACGAGAAACGCCGCGGAGCGAATCATCCACGTACCGCAGGGCCGAGCCTGCCTCCGCTGGCCTCGATGTCGCGCTTGGGTCCGCTCGAGCGGGGGTCCCAGGCCAGGCTCAGCCGCGCCAATCCGTAGCGCACAGCCGAAGGCAGAAATTTCAGGTATTCCAGCACCAGCAGTCGCGCCGACGCGCGGTGCTCCCACACCGCGTTGATCTGGAAATTGCGGATATGAACCGGGTAGGGAATGAGCCGTGCCGCCGGCATCACGCGGCCGATTTCGACCAGGCTGCGCGGCATGTGATAGCTGGAGGTCACGACAATCAGCGAGGAATAGCCTCTGGCACCGGCCCAGCTGCGCGTCTCGTCGGCATTGCCGGTGGTATCGAGGGCCGCATAACCGATATCGACGCAGCAATCGAACATGATGCTCGGCAGGCCGGAAAGCCGCCTCAACTCATCGCGCGTGGTCAGCCGATTGACGCCCGAGATGAGCAGCCGGTTGGCCTTGCCCTCGGACAGCAGCCGCACCGCCTCGGCAATGCGCGAATCGCCACCCGTCAGCGCCACGATCGCATCGGCTTTGAGGCCGGTCTGCTGCACGTAGCCGTCGACGACCCCGACAAACAGCGCAAAACCGAGCAAGAACAAGAACATCACCGTGCCTGCGGCGGCGCTCGAGATTTTGATCAGCCTCATCATCCGAAAAGCTTTCAACAGCTCCTGGGAAGCCCTATCGGGGTCTCTGCAGTTGCGGCGGCGATCGTGCCAACACGGTGTCACACTATCTTATTCGTCCAACTTTGAGTGAGGAATTTGGCGAGGCCATGGAGATTGCGGTTAACCGTCCACAGCAGCAGGTCCTCATAAGCACACCCAAATCGCCCCGGCTCAATGCTGGCTATGCAGAATGCGGTATACACCAAACCGCGAAGTGAGCATGCACAGCGCCGCGATGACGACGACGACGATGCCGAGCAGAAAGTAGCCCGGCAAATCGAGCGTGCCCGCGCCGACCAGCCGATGCAGCTCACTCAGGGTGGCGGCTCCCCCGCCAAGCAGCTCCATGACGAACGGCATCGCGCCAAATACCAGCATGGCGAACAGCGCTCCGACCAGTCCGGACTTGATGCCGAGCGAGAGAAAGTGCTTTTCGAACTCGCGGGCGATGAAATGATCGGTGGCACCGACGAAGTGCAGCACCGCAACGATCTCCCGGTTTGCCGACATGGCGCTGCGGGTCGCCGAAACGATGATGGCGGTGGTGGCGGCGCCGACCAGTGCGAGGATGGCGAGCCCGCCCAATGCAAACGAACGCGTCACGGTCCGGATCTGCCGTTGCCAATGGCGATGGTCGTCCAGGATGACGCCCTTGAACTGCCCTCCGAGAGCGGCCTTCAGCGCTTCGAGGTCCGGCGGGTTGTTGCGATCGAGCTCGACCGCGATCAATCTCGGCACCGGCAGCGCCTTCAGATTGTCGGAGCTGCCGAGCCAGGGCTCGAGCAGGCCGGTGGCGTCCTCCAGCGACATCGGCCTTGCCTCCTGAATGCCGGGCTGTCGGCCTAGAAATTCGGCGACCTGGCGCGTGTAATTATCGACATCGCCCGATTCCCGCGGCTCGATCTGCGCGGTCACCTCGCTGGCGATGTCCTTGAGCCAGGCCGACGCCGACTGGTTGATCTGATAGACCGCGCCGGCGGTCAGGCAGGCCAGGAAGCACATGATGCCGATCACCAGCGTCAGCGACCGGCCGGTGACGGATCCGGCCGACACGATCGGTGCGTGAGCGGATGCTCTCGCCGAGCGGCTCGGCCGGGCCGGGGCGTACATCTCGGTCTGTGTCGCGGGCTGCTCGTAGCTCGGCACCGGCTCCATGGGCGGTGCCCCGAGCCCGGCCACCTCGGCGGGCGGACCGGCGTCCTCGCTGCTCGGACCAAACTCAATTCCGGGGTGATGCGAGCGCAGCTCGCTGGCAAATACCGCGGCCGAGGTCGGACCTGGGGCCGGCGGCGGCGGCGCGGTTGGGTAGGAGTACTGCACCTGGGCGCGGGCTTGCGCCAGGGCCTCGCCGAGCCGGAGTGGCGAGACCGGCTGGCGCTCGGAGACCGACGAGCCCGCGCGTTGGGGGATCGCCTCACGCGACGGGGGGCGCGCCGCGGCCGGGGCTTGCGGGCGACCGCCGGTACGCTCGGGTGGAATGTCAGACGATCTGGACATGGCCTTCGCGGAGTTTGATGATCGGTGCCTTGAACTGGCTGATCAGCTGGTCGTCGTGGGTGGCGATGATGACCGACGTGCCGAGCCGGTTCAGCTCGATGAACAGGCGCAGCAGCCGCCGCGCCATCGGCGGGTCGACGTTGCCGGTCGGCTCGTCGGCCAGCAGCAATTCCGGTTTGCCGATCACGGCGCGGGCAATGGCGGCACGCTGCTTCTCCCCGCCCGACAGCACCGGCGGATAACCATGCATGCGCTCGCCGAGGCCGACCCATTGCAGCAGGTCCGTGACGTCCTCGCGGTAATCTCCGACGCGTCTGCCGACGACGCGCAGCGGCAATGCCACGTTCTCCCAGGTCGACAGATGATCGAGCAGGCGGAAATCCTGGAACACGATGCCGATCCGGCGGCGGTACTCGGCGCGGCGCGACGGGGTTATTTTCGTGATGCTCTGCCCGAACATGTCGATCTGGCCGCTGGTCGGGTGCAGCGACATGAACAGCAGCCGCAGCAACGATGTCTTCCCGGCTCCGGATGGGCCGGTCAGGAAGTGAAAAGATCCCGGTCGCAGGTGAAAATTCACGTCGCGAAGCACCTGCGGGCCGTGATCGTACTGCAATCCGACGTTCTGCAGGCGAATCACGTAATCTCCTCCGATTTCGGGTCCCCAGGTGCGGACGGCGGCGACTCAAGCCGGGCGAATCTGTTGACCACTATTTCACCTCCCGGTCAACGCGAGGCGCTGGGGCGACCGCAACCGCTCCATCTGCTTTTCGCCGTACCGCAACCATAGCCGCCTTATGCACAGGACGCGTCTTAGTTGCTCCACTTTTTGGGGTAGAATGAGGCGGACTCTGGCTTTAGGAAAATGTCTGCTATGCCGGTTCTCAAATCATGATCATCGAATGCCCATCCTGCCACGTGCAATACAATCTGCCCGGCGAGCTGCCGCCAGCCGGGCGGAAGGTGCGGTGCGCCAAGTGTACCAGCGTCTGGATCGCGAAGGCTGAGGTCACCGGTGTGGCCGAGGAGGGGCCTCAGGGCACGGAGCTCGAGATTGGCATGAGCCGTGAGGCCGGCGGCCAGCGGCAAGTTCGGCTGGACATCAGGGCCCCCGGCTCCGACGCGGCCGATCAGGGGTCGCGCGAGGAGGAGGAGGACGCTGGACCGAGCGGCAGCCCGTTTGCCGACGGCGTCAACAGTGCCCTCACCGAGTTGCAGAACAACGATGCCGCCGCAGTAAACACCAGCCATGCTTTCTGGCCCGAGGAATCCCGATCCCGCGCGGAGCCCCGCGACCGCGTGGCATCCGCGCCAATCATGGCCAGCGAGGCGGGCAATGCGGCGGTCGCGAGCGCAATGGCGGCGTTGGCGGCCCTGGCTTCCGAAAAATCCGGCGACGCCATCGAACCCCGCTTCCGTCCGCTCGGCCCGCCACCACTCGGCCCCCCACTTTCCGACGGGCACCCGCGAGGCGATGCGAACGGAGGCGCGCGGCCGAGCAAGCCACCCCCTAAGCCGGGTCGCAGCAGCACCGATCTGGCGTTCGGCTCGACCAAAACAGCAGAGGAACTGGCGCGGCAATTGCGCTGGGGCGGCCCACCACAGACGGCAGCTCCCGACCGGAGCCGCGACGCCGCCAAAAAGGCGTCGGCAGCGGCGTTTTCCGGCCGCGGCGAGGCGGGGCCGGCCCCCACGCCCTGGCCTGCGCCCAAGCTCACCCCGACCGGCCATGCCGCGCAGCCGGAATGGGCGCGCGCTCAGCAAGCACCAGGGAACGCCGCCCAGCCTCCGTCGTTCGCGCACGCGGTCAACCCTTCCGATCCGGACGCGGCACAGCTGTCCCCGTCCCGTCCCGGCACCGGCGCAAAATGGGCGTCCCGGCTCGGTTGGCTGGTGCTGCTCGGTGCGGTGAGCGGCGGCGGCTGGTACGGAGCGCAAAATCGCGAGGCTGTGGCGCTGATGCTGCCCGGATCGGCCAAGCTCTATGCAGCGCTGGACAGCCCGGTCAACGTGCGAGGCCTCGACATCCGCAACGTCAGCACGCAGTGGGTCGTCGAGGACGGGCGGCAAGTGGTGGAGGTCGCGGGCGAGATCAGCAATGTCACGCGCAAGGCCCAAAGGATCCCCAGTCTCGTCGTCGCGCTGCGGGACGAGGACGGCCTCGAGCTATGCAGCTGGCGGACACAGTCTGCGCTCGATCGGCTGTCGCCGGGCAATGTCACGCGGTTCTCGGTGCGGATCCCCCCGCCGGCTGAGAAAATCGAAAGCGCATCGGTGCGCTTCGCCAAATCCCAGTGAGGCGCGCCGATGCCAGGCAAACAAATGTCTCCGGCGCGCGATGCCGATTGGGCGAACGATGCGCCGCGGCTGGAGGTTTTGTTTTCGGCTGACGCCATTGCGACGCGCATGGATGCGCTGGCGCGTGAGGTGGCGGATCGCTGCGGCCGGCACCTGTTGGTGATCGCCATCCTCAAGGGCAGCTTCATATTCGCCGCAGACCTCATTCGGGCGCTGCATCGTGCCGGCTCGACGCCGGAGGTCGATTTCCTGTCGCTGGCCAGCTACGGCAACGCAACCGTGTCGTCGGGCGTTGTCACGGTGCTCCGCGACATCGAGACCGCGGTGGCCGGGCGCGACGTGCTGCTGATCGACGATATTCTGGAATCGGGTCGGACGCTGGCATTCGCCCAGGCCCATATCCGCGAGCGGGGTGCGAGGCAGGTACTGACCTGCGTGCTGCTCGACAAGGCCGTGACGCGGACAGCAAATATCGAGGCCGATTTCCGCGCCTTCCAGTGTCCCGACGTGTTCGTCGTAGGCTATGGCATGGACAAGGCGCATCGCTACCGTGAACTGCCGTTCGTGGGACGAATCGTGCCATCCTGAGGCGCAGTTTATCGCACCGTCGCTCGAAGCCAGCGACCTAGCAGGAGGAGGGCAGCCGATGGCGCGGATCCTGATCGCCGAGGACGACCCGGCCAGCCTCGAATTCCTCAAGCGCGCGTTGCATCAGGATGCCCATGAGATCACCACGGTCGAGGAGGGCGGCGAGGCGCTGACGCGGCTGACCGCGAGCCCCGGCGCGTTCGATCTGCTGCTTGCCGACATCAGCATGCCGGGCCTCGATGGCATCTCCCTGGTGCAGCGCCTGGGAGACGCCGCGGATAGCCTCAAGGTCCTGCTGGTGTCCGGCCATACCAGCGAGCTTGATCGTGCCAAAGGCCTCGGCGGGCGGATCCATACCTTGGCCAAACCGTTTACACTGGATAGCATCCGGGCGGAGGTGCGGCGGGTGCTCGCCGGCTGAGCGCCGCCCGGCCGCCGCCGAATTTGCGGGAGACACTTCGCATGTCAGGTCCGGAACCACTCGCAGTGCGTGCCTGCGTGTTCGATGCTTATGGCACGCTGTTCGATTTCGCCTCCGCGGCCTCGCGGTGCCGCGCGGAGTTGGGCGAGAACGGCGTGCAGCTGACCACACTGTGGCGCGACAAGCAGCTGCAATACACGTGGCTTCGCGGCCTGCAGGGCCGCCATGCCGATTTCTGGCAGGTGACCGGCGATGCGCTGGATTTCAGCCTAGAGACGCTCGGAATTGCCGATCCGGCGTTGCGCAACCGGCTGATGGATTTGTACCGCACGCTCACATGTTTTCCCGAAGTACCGGGCATGCTGCGCCAGCTGAAGGAGGCCGGCTTCGTCACGGCCATCCTGTCGAACGGCTCGCCGGCGATGCTGGACGCGGCGGTCGCCGGCGCCGATCTCGGCGGCCTGCTCGATCACGTGCTGTCGGTGGAGGACGCCGGCGTGTTCAAGCCGCACCCGAGCGTCTATCAGCTGGCGGTGGACCGGCTCGGCATCCCGGCCAAAGAGATCGCATTCCAGTCCTCGAACGGCTGGGACGCCTATGCCGCCTCCGCGTTCGGCATGCGGGTGGTCTGGTGCAACCGCTATGGTCAGCGGCGGGAGCGCCTGCCCGGCGCGCCCGACCGCGAGATCCGCTCGCTCGACGAGCTGCCGGCGCTGCTCGAAAAAATCTGAGGTTCCAGCCGCCGGTTATACGGTTCATGTAGGTTGGGTCAAGCGCAGCGCGACCCAACGACGAGGTCTCCATCCGTGGCTGTTGGGTCGCGCTGCGCTTGACCCAACCTACATGCTGCGGATTGATCAGCCGGATTTGGTATGCGTAGGTCGGGTCGACGAAGGAGACCCGACAATCGCACTCACGACCTCCCGACCTCGAGATCACAGCACTCGTCCACTCACCTGCCATGCGAGGCCTGTTCCCTCCAAAACGCCTCGACCCAGGCCGGGGTGCCGTTGGAGCCCGCCTTTGCGGCCGCGGTGGCGTTTGATGCGGGCCGCTTACGTGCCGCTTCGACAGTGCTGACGAAAATCGTGGCGAGAACCAGTGTCGTGACTGTGAGACTGAGCATCGTGCGCATCGGCTGCCTCCACATTGACGGTTCGCATCAAGGATCGAAGAAATCCCTTCCCCTGGCAGTAATGTACTTCCGCCCTCGGCAAATTGCGATCGCGCGCGTGCGTGACATTGTTGTGAACAGCGCGTTACACGTATTTCAAACTTATTTCTGCGGGAGGGTGGATTTTGCCATCATCAGCGCGCGTGTCGCCTGGCTGGTCGGCGTCGCTTCACTGGCCAATCCCTCGATGACCCCCTGGCGGTCGGGCTCGGTGCGGTTCTGGCTGAGCTTGTATTTGCCCTCGATCCCGCTGATCACGATCTCGAACCCGACGATGGCCTTCAGCTGGCTCTCGATGAAGCGCTCGGGTGCATCCGTTGTCTGCCAGGGCTTGCTCCGGCCCCGCTCATGGCGGTCGGTCAAGCGGTCGACAAGTGCTCTCAACTCGGCAGCGTCGTCGAAGAACCGAACCGGACCCAGCGCATGCACGACCGCGTAGTTCCAGGTCGGCACGACACGGCCGCTCTCGGCCTTGGAGGGATACCAGGAGGGCGAGACGTAGGCATCGGGGCCCATGAAGATCGCCAGCGCCGGCTTGCTCGGATCGCTCTCCTGCCACTGCGCATTGGCCCGCGCCAGATGGCCGAGCAAGCGGCCGTGCCCGCCTGCCGCCGCGTCCAGAAGCATCGGCACATGCGAGGCCAGCGGCCCGGCGGCGCCCGTCGTCACCAGCGTGGCAAGGCCGCACTGCGCGATATGGGCGTGCAGCTGCGCAAGATCATCGACGCGAAATGCCGGGGGAAGATAGACCATGGACCGTCCTTGATGGCCGGCGCGCGCTAGGATTCCCCCTTCACCACGGAGATGTCGGGCGCTTCCTCGTTCTTCATGCCCTGCACGTGATAGCCGGCATCGACGTGGTGCACCTCGCCGGTCACCGCCTTGCCGAGGTCTGAGAGCAGATAGAGTGCGGACGAGCCGACCTCCTCGATGGTGACGGTGCGGCGCAGCGCCGAGTTGTACTCGTTCCACCTCAGGATGTAGCGGAAATCGGAGATGCCGGAAGCGGCGAGCGTCTTGATCGGTCCCGCCGAGATGGCATTGACGCGGATGTTGCCCTTGCCGAGATCGGCGGCGAGGTAGCGCACCGAGGCTTCGAGGGCGGCCTTGGCGACGCCCATCACGTTGTAGTGCGGCATCACCTTCTCGGCGCCGTAGTAGGTCAGCGTCAGCATGGCCCCGCCGTGGCCCATCAGCTTCTCGGCCCGTTGCGCCAGGGCGGTGAAGGAGTAGCAGGAGATCAGCATCGTCTGCACGAAGTTCGCCTCTGTCGTGTCGACGTAGCGGCCATCCAGCTCGGCCTTGTCGGAGAAGGCGATGGCGTGCACCAGGAAATCGAGCTTGCCCCAGCTCTTGCCGATCTCCGCGAACAAGGCATCGACACTGGCCGCATCCGCCACATCGCACGGCAGCACCAGCTTGGCGCCCAGCTCCTCGGCGAGCGGCACCACCCGCTTCTTCAAGGCCTCGCCCTGGAAGGTCAGCGCCAGCTCCGCACCATGCGCACGCAGGGCCTTGGCGATCCCCCAGGCGATCGAGCGGTTGTTGGCGACTCCCATGATCAGGCCGCGTTTGCCGGCCATCAAAGTTCCGGTCGGGATCTCGGTTCCGGTCATGTGTTCCACCTTCAGGCGCCAAAGTCGCGCGCATCTTACATAAATCCGGGTATGGGGCCAAAACCGTTCGCTGGCACGGCCAAACCCGATCGGGTCTGATAACAACCCTCGAGGGGACCCGCAGTCACCCTATAGTCGAGTATAGCTACGGCAGCCAGATCAAAGGGGGAAGGGTGCGCGTGGGGTTTCACAAGCTCGATGACATTATCCTCGCACCACCCGTCGGGGTCCTGGTCGGAGTGCTGATTGCCGCAGGAGCGTGGCAGGTCAGCCATTGGCTGGCGCGGCGCTGGCTCGGCCTGGATGCCTCCCCGCTCGACCGGGCCGCGAGCTTTGTCGCGGTCGTGGCCTTGATCGCGGCAATGAGCCACGCGATCGCGTTCGCCGGCTGGCACATGCATGCCCTGCTGCGCATCATCGGAATAGCATTCGCGTGTGCCGGGGCATTGGGCGTTTATCAGCTCGCTCTGTTGCTACCCGCAGGCCTCGCTCTGGTCCGCAACAATCTTGCATGCCTGAAAACCACATCGCCCGTCCTTTTGATACCTGCTGCCCTCATAGGTCTGACATTTGCAGCTCTGGCATTCAGCGCGCTGGGTCCTCCGACCGACGGCGACTCCATATTGTACCATGTCGCCGTTGCATTGGACTGGCTAAGCGCTGGACATGCCACCGCTCGACCTGACTGGTTGCCCGCCCGGTTGGTCGGCATCGGCGAAAGCGTCATCCTGCTCGGTCTCGCGGTGGGTGTGGAGCAAACCAGCGCGGTCTTTCAGGCCAGCGGACTGTTGGTTATCTATGTCGCCATTTCATCGCTAGCGCGAAGCAGGGAGGACCGTACCCTCGCAGCATTGATGATCGCCGCCTGTCCGGCGATGATCTTCCTGGTTCCAAATCAGAAACCCATGTTGTTGCCCGCAGCGGCGGTGGCCGTCATGTTCGCCGTGCTCTTTCGACTGCGCGACGAATTCGACATCAAGCGGATCATTCTGGCGGCGACGTGCGGTGCCTTTGCCGTCGCCTGCAAGCTGTCGTTCCTGTTTGCCGCATGCATTGGTTTCGTCTCGGCTCTCGTCATCGCCGGGCGCCATCGAGCGGTCGGCAAAGTCCTTGTCACAGGTGCGTTCGTCGTGATCCTGTTGCCAGCTCCCAGCTGGGTGCGGACATACCTGTACTATGGCGATCCGATTTCACCGTTTCTGGCGCGCTTCCAGACCGAGCCCGACGCCACTGTGACAGCTTTCGCAGAGTACCTGCGCGACTGCGGCGAGCCGCATACACTTGAAGGATATCTCCGGTTCATCCGGACCCTGGTCGTCCCGGGCTTCCCGGGCGATGCGGCGCATGTGCTGGGTATCGGCGCCTGGTTTGCCGTGATGCTGGTCTGGGCGCGGGGCCCGGCAGGGTGGCTCGCCAGTTCCGCGGCTGCGATTGCACTTCTGGAAGCCGTGTTGGGTCAGCTTGCGCCACGGTTCCTGCTCGATGCCTATCTGATCGCCGCCATGGCGCTGGTTACATCCGAGTTGACTGGAACCAAACGAATCTTGAGCTATGCCTTAACGGTGCAATGTGTCTTGACGTGTGCCATGGCAAGCTATGCGGCGCTGACGCTGGCACCTGGCGCGCTTTCTCCCGCATTGCGGGCAATGGCCATGGATCGCACTGCCTTTGGCGCTGAAGCAGGGCGATGGCTCGATACGGTCCTGCCGCCCGACGCAGTAATAGACGATAACTTTCACGCTCACGCCCTGCTGCCGCGCCCCTTTTTTGACTATCAGGTTGAGCCGCCGACGACAGATGACGAGGGCGTGTTGGAGCGGTATTGGCTGCAGCGTATCGCTGCCATGCGGGCAAAAGGCGTTAATACCATCGTGTATGTCCCGGAGCGGGATCCAGGGTCGGGAAAAGTCCTATCCCGATTGACCCGTCCACTGGCCGCTGCTTCGTTCTCGCACGTCGCGCGAAACCCGTTCAATCGGGTCGGAACATGGCGGATCGAGGTGCTTCGGATGCTGCCTTGAAGCGCAGGCTTGCACGCGCGATGGTCCGATTTCACCCTTTCAGCAACCAGCTCTTGTCCGCCTCGCGGCAGGCGACGCCTTCGACGCGGCGCGTCACCTCCCCGGCCGTCAGCGCCACCGTGATCTGGCGGCACACCGCTCCCGACGCATCGCGGAATGACATCTGCGGCCGCACGATGCCGTTCAGATGGCCATTGCGCCGGTGCCATACGTAGGACGAGCCGTCCGCCACCTCGCTCAAGGCATAGTGGATCGCCTCCAGCGCCGCGATCTCATCGCTGGGCTCGAGCGCGGGCTTGAGGCCGGCGAAGCGGGGAATGTGCCACAGCTTGGGAGCTTCGCGCTGCTGCGGCTCGGGACAGGCCGTGGCCCCCTGGTCGGGCGCCGGCGCGGCGGCAGCGCCCGGCTCGGCCCGCAATGGATCGGGGGGCAGAGCGACGAATGCCAGGAGAAAAATCGCGGCGGCCTCGATAACCATCAGCGACGACAGTGATGCAACAGAACGCATGACAATCCTCTACGCAACACAACCTACATCCACGCGGCGAGCCCAACGGTTGTGGCGGGGCCGCTCGGGTTCGCCGCGTCCGGCTGCAACGGCGCCAGACGCAGCTGTCACATTGCGTGTTGTTGGTTAAGAGTGCGTTACGTGCTGTGCTATGTTTCGCGAACACAAGGCGAGGATGGGCGAGAGGCGATGACCGAGAAACCGAAAGCCGAGTATTATGCCGGCCCGCAGGCGGGCGACTTCGCCCTCGAGCAGGATCCCTTCGCACTGTTCTCGCGGTGGTTCGAGGAGGCCCGCCAGTACGAGATCAATGATGCGAACGCCATGGCACTCGCCACCGTGGACGACGAGGGGCTGCCGAACGTGCGGATGGTGCTGCTGAAGGGGTTCGATGCGGCCGATGTGCCCGACCGCGGCTTCGTGTTCTATACGAATTTCGAAAGCGCCAAGGGGCACGAGTTGCTGGCCCATCCGAAGGCCGCGCTCAATTTCCATTGGAAAAGCCTGCGCCGGCAGGTGCGCGTCCGCGGGCCAGCGTCGCAGGTCGACGAGAGCGAGGCGGACGCCTATTTCGCCTCCCGTCCCCGCGGCTCGCGCCTCGGCGCCTGGGCTTCGGCGCAGTCGCGCCCGCTGGAAAGCCGCTACGCGCTGGAGGCGGCGGTTGCCAAGGTGGCCCTCCGCTACCCGATCGGCGAGGTGCCGCGGCCGCCGCACTGGTCTGGCTTCCGCGTCACCCCGGTCGAGATGGAGTTCTGGCACGATCGACCGTTCCGGCTGCACGAGCGGGTCGCATTCCGCCGCGAGCCGGGCGGCGGAAGCTGGAGCCAATTGCGATTGTTCCCCTGAGCGGCCCGGCGCGGGGACCGCCGTTAACGAAGCATTATCCCTCCTGCGGGATGGTTCCTCCTCGAGCGCTGCGAGCGCGCTCTTTTCTCCCTCCCCCCTCTTGCCGAAGGCGAGTCTCCGACTCGACGTCGGGGAGGGGGGGATTCCAGAACGGTCGGGCTTCCCCCCACCCCTAACCC
>Ga0209069_10000688_pt1 | contig 16039 bp, 11 predicted proteins | sample Str013_2_FD_187202 | JGI IMG/M metagenome (GOLD analysis project Ga0209069, IMG submission 187202) | Freshwater sediment microbial communities in response to fracking from Pennsylvania, USA - Straight Creek_MetaG_SC_2013 (SPAdes) (version 2) | ecosystem: Environmental > Aquatic > Freshwater >...
GCCCGCATTCGCGGGCGGCTGGATGATGAGCTTGCCGCCCGACAGACCCTTGCCGACGTAGTCGTTGGCGTCGCCCTCGAGGTGCAGCGTCATGCCCGGCGGCAGGAAGGCGCCAAAACTCTGGCCCGCCGAGCCGTTGAACTTCAGGCGGATGGTGTCGTCCGGCAGGCCCGCGGCGCCGTAACGACGCGTGAGTTCGCTGCCGGTGATCGTGCCGACCACGCGGTTGACATTGCGGATCGGAAGTGTAGCCCGCACGCTCGCGCCGTGTTCAAGCGCCGGCCGGCACAGCTCGAGCAGCTTGGTCACATCGAGCGACTTGTCCAGACCATGATCCTGCGCGTCGCTGTGATAGCGGCCGACTTCCTCACCGACATCGGGCTGGTAAAGGATATTGCTGAAGTCGAAGCCGCGCGCCTTCCAGTGATCGATCGCCTTGCGCGGCTCGAGCCGGTCGACCCGGCCGACCATCTCCTCGACGCTGCGGAAGCCCAGTTGCGCCATCAGCTCGCGCATGTCCTGGGCGATGAAGCGCATGAAATTCACGACGTGCTCGGGTTTGCCGCTGAAGCGTTCGCGCAGGCGCGGATCCTGGGTCGCCACGCCCACCGGGCAGGTGTTGAGGTGGCAGACGCGCATCAGGATGCAGCCGACCGCTACCAGTGGTGCGGTGGCAAAGCCGAATTCCTCCGCGCCCAGCAGTGCCGCGATGATCACATCGCGCCCCGTTTTCAGCTGCCCGTCGGTCTCGACGACGATGCGGCTGCGCAGGTTATTGAGCACCAGTGTCTGGTGCGCCTCGGCGAGCCCCAGCTCCCAGGGCAGCCCGGCGTGCGCAATGGACGTCTGCGGCGCGGCACCGGTGCCGCCGTCATAGCCGCTGATCAGCACTACATCGGCATGCGCCTTGGAGACGCCGGCAGCGATGGTGCCCACGCCGACCTCGGCCACCAGCTTGACGCTGATGCGCGCCTCGCGATTGCCGTTCTTCAGGTCGTGGATCAGCTCCGCCAGGTCTTCGATCGAATAGATATCGTGATGGGGCGGCGGCGAGATCAGGCCCACGCCCGCGGTGGTATGGCGCGTCTTGGCGATCCACGGATAAACTTTGGTGCCGGGCAGCTGGCCGCCCTCGCCGGGCTTGGCGCCCTGCGCCATCTTGATCTGCAGCTCCTTCGCGCTCACCAGGTACTCACTGGTCACGCCAAAGCGCCCGGAAGCCACCTGCTTGATGGCCGAGTTCTTCGAATCACCATTGGCCATGGGCTTGAAGCGCTCGGGATCCTCGCCGCCCTCGCCGGTGTTGCTCTTGCCGCCAATGCGGTTCATCGCGATCGCCAGCGTTTCGTGCGCTTCCTTGCTGATCGAGCCGTAGGACATCGCGCCGGTCTTGAAGCGCTTCATCAGCGACTCGACCGACTCCACCGCTTCGATGGGCACCGCATCTCCGGCCTTCAGATCCAGCAGGCCGCGCAAAGTGCACAGCTGCTTCGACTGGTCGTTGATCAGTTCGGCGTAGGATTTGTAGGTTGCATAGCTGCCGGTGCGCACCGCCTTCTGCAGGCGGTGGATCGACTCCGGGTTGAACAGGTGATACTCGCCGCCGGAGCGCCACTGGTACTGGCCGCCGGCCGCCAGCGGCACCGATTCTCCGGATTTCTCGGCGAACGCGGCGCTGTGCCGCATCAGCACTTCCTTGGCGACGATGTCGATGCCGATGCCGCCAATGCGCGAAGCCGTCCAGGTGAAGTACTCGTCGATGACGTCCTGGCGCAGGCCCACCGCTTCGAACACCTGAGCGCCGTGATAGCTCTGGATCGCCGAGATGCCCATCTTGGACATCACCTTGATCACGCCCTTGGTGGCCGCCTTGACGAAGTTCTTGCAGGCTAGCTTGTGATCGACATTGGCGAGCATGCCCTCGGCAATCATGCCGTCCATGGTCTCAAAGGCGAGATAGGGATTGATGGCGCTGCAGCCGTAGCCAATCAGCAGTGCAAAGTGGTGCACTTCGCGCGCCTCGCCAGTCTCGAGCACGAGACTCACGCGGGTGCGCAGGCCCTCGCGGATCAGGTAGTGATGGAGTCCGGCGACCGCCAGCAGGGCCGGCACCGCGGCAAAATCGCGATTGATGCCGCGATCGGTGAGGATCAGCACACTGACGCCATCCTCCTCGATCATGCGCCGCGCCATGATGCGCAGCTCCTCCATCGACTTGACCAGCCCGAGCTCGCCGCGCGTCACACGGAACAGGATCGGCAGCACGCCGATCTTGAGTCCGGGCAGGTCCATGCGCCGCAGCCGCGCGAAATCCTCGTTGGTGAGCACGGGGCCCGCGAGTTCCAGCTGCCGGCAATCGGCCGGTCGCGGCTGCAGCAGATTCCCTTCCGAGCCGATCAGCATCTCACTCGAGATGATCAGCTCCTCGCGGATGCAGTCGATCGGCGGGTTGGTGACCTGCGCGAACAGCTGCTTGAAATAGTCGTACAACAGGCGCGGCTTAGCCGAGAGCGCGGCCAGCGGCGTGTCATTGCCCATGGAGCCCACGGCTTCGACACCGCTCTGCCCCATCGGCTCGATCAGCAGCCGCTGATCCTCGTAGGTATAGCCAAAGGCGATCTGCCGCTGCAGCAGCGTGTCGTGATTGGGCTGCGGCAGCTCGCCGGCCGGCGGCAGGCTCGCCAGCGTAACCAGGTGCTCGTCGAGCCACTGGCGGTAAGGCCGTTCGGCCGCCACGGCGCGCTTGATCTCCTCGTCTTCAATGATGCGCCCCTGCTCGGTGTCGACCAGGAACATGCGTCCCGGCTGTAAGCGTCCCTTGCGCACGATCTGCTCCGGCGGAAACTCCAGCACCCCGGCCTCGGAGGCCATCACCACCAGGTCATCTTTGGTGATGTAGTAGCGCGAGGGCCGCAGGCCGTTGCGATCGAGCACCGCGCCGATCTGTTTGCCGTCGGTGAACACAATCGAGGCCGGCCCATCCCAGGGCTCCATCAGGCAGGAGTGGTACTGGTAGAAGGCGCGCAGCGAGTCGTCCATGCTTTCATGCGCCGACCAGGGTTCGGGAATCATCATCATCACGGCATGCGGGAGCGAGCGGCCGGCCAGCACCAGCAGCTCGAGCGTGTTGTCGAACATCGCCGAATCGCTGCCGTTAGGGTTGACGACCGGCAGCAGCTCTTTCATGTGCTCGCCGAACAGCTCGGATTCGAACAGTGCCTCGCGCGCTTTGATCCAGTTGATATTGCCGCGCAGCGTGTTGATCTCGCCGTTATGGGCTATGTAGCGATAGGGATGGGCGCGATCCCAGCTCGGAAAGGTGTTGGTGCTGAAGCGTGAGTGCACCACCGCCAGCGCGGTCTCCATCGCCGGATCCTGCAGATCCGGGTAGTACTGCGCCAGCTGCTCGGTCATCAGCATGCCCTTGTAGACCAGGGTCTTGTAGGACAGGCTCGGCACGTACCAGTACTCGGCGCCGTCGATAGTCGAGGTGCGGATCTCGCTGTAGCCGCGCTTGCGCACCACGTAGAGCGCGCGCTCGAAATCCATGTCGCTCTGGATCTGCGGGCCACGGCCGATGAACACCTGGCGCATGAACGGTTCGCTGGCGCGCGCGGTCTCGCCGAGCGTGGCGCTGTTGGTCGGCACGGTGCGCCAGCCCAGCAGCGTCAGGCCGGCCGACTGCACGATGTGACCGAGCTGCATCTCGAGCTTGCGCCGCTTGGTCGGATCGCGCGGCAGGAACACCAGTCCGCAGCCATACTGGCCCGGTTCAGGCAGTGCGATGCGTGCTTTCCTGCAGGCCTCGAGCAGGAAGCCGTGCGGCATCTGCAGCAGCACGCCGGCGCCGTCGCCGGTATTGACCTCGCAGCCGCAGGCGCCCCGATGGTCGAGGTTGCGCAGCACTTCGATGGCTTGCTGCAGGATGCGGTGCGACTTGCGGCCCTTGATATCGACCACGAAACCCACGCCGCAGGCGTCGTGCTCGAACTGCGGGTCGTACAGACCCTGCTTCGGCGGCGGACCGAGTCGCTCTTTCTTATACGCCATGAAACCCTCCACCTCGCGGGGGACCTAAAGCATCGCCATAGGCGACACCGGTCCCTCGCCACCCTAAGCCGGTGACAACCGTTTTAAAATCAAAGACTTACGGTGTGGAGCCCCGGGTCGACCCCCCCAGGACAAAGCTCAAGTCCGGGCCCCTTAAAGTTCAAGAGCCCTCGCACCAGACACCCATTTGCACCAATCAGCCCTACGGCTGAATATTACCGACCCCAGTTTCCCGGTCAATGCATTCCATGACATCTATTCTGAACGCCGCGGCACCACTGGCTGCCTTCACCTTCGTCATGTCGATTACGCCGGGACCCAACAACCTGATGCTGCTCACCTCGGGCGCGCGCTTCGGCCTGCGCCGCACCGCCGCGCACCTCGCTGGGATCACACTCGGTTTCCTCGGCGTGGTGCTGATCGCCTATGCCGGAGTCGGCACTGTGATCGCAGCCTACCCGGCGCTGACCCGCGTGCTGACCGTGGCCTGCGTGGCCTACCTGCTGTGGCTCGGCTACCAGTTGCTGCGCGAGAGCTGGACCGGCGAGGAGGCCGCGCCGGCCAGTGCCGCCAGTGCCAACGCCAGCCGCCCGCAGACCTGCCTGCAGGGCGCGCTGTTCCAGCTGGTGAATCCCAAGGGCTGGGGAATGGCGGTCACGGCTGCGGGCATCGTCGCGCGCGACGCGCTAGCGCCGGGCGCCGGGGCGCTGTTGCTGCTCGGTGTTACTGCGGTGGTGAGCCCGCCCTGCACCGTGGTCTGGGCGCTGTTCGGTGCGAGCCTGCGCCCGCTGCTGCACCGGCGCGCGGTGCGCATCGCCTTCAGCGTCTCGATGGCGCTGCTGATACTGATCACCGCGTGGTGGATGGCGCAGCCGCTGCTCAGTTGAAGTCGGCCCTTGCATCGACGGGCGATGTGCCGTACCTTTCGCGCCGCGTCGTATGCAAGCAGAGGTGTGGCAACAGAGATGAAGAACCGCAAAGCGTCCGCATTCAGCGAACCTGGGCCCCGTCTTCACCGTGTCAACGAGTATCTCGCCAGAAATTTTCCGGATTTCTTCGCCGAAGCACGCTTCCAGGTCGGCGATGATGACTACTTCCTTTACTGCCGCTTCGGCCAGTATCTCGCCCGCTCCATCGAGGCGAATCGCTTTCCCAGAGACAAGATCTACCGCGGTTTTACCGTACTGAACAAGATGGCGCGCGTGTCGGCCAACGACCCCGCGGTGCGGCGCATGCTGGTCTCGGGACCGCTCGAACAGCTGGTCGACGTGCCCAAGGCCCACGCCCTGGCGCGCAAGCGACTGTCGCCGGCGGCGCAGGGTTATCTCGAGAGTCTCTGCGAGTAGCGGGCCGCGGCGCGCGCATGAGCACCCGGCGCCGCGCCCACGATGTCCTGGAGTTCTGGTTCGGCACGCGGCCCTACGGTCCGGCCGCGGTCGCGCAACGCATGCACTTCTGGTTTGGCGATGCCGACGCGCCCGAGATCCAGCCACAGACCGACGAGCGCATACGCCTGCGCTTCGCGGAGCTGACCCGGCAGGCCGCCGAGGGCGAAATCGCCAGCTGGGAGTCGAGCCCGCGTCGCCGTCTGGCGCTGATCCTGCTGCTCGATCAGTTTCCGCGCAATCTGTACCGTGGCCGCGCCGCCGCCTATGCGCACGACCGGCGGGCGCTGGAGCTGGCGCTTGGCGGCATGCAGCTGGGTGCCGACGCCGCGCTCGACCCGGTGGAGCGCATATTCTTCTATATGCCGCTGCAGCATGCCGAATCGCGCGACGTGCAGGAGGAATCGCTGGCGGCATTTCGTCGCCTGGCCGCGGAGGCCCCGGCCGAGCTGAATGCCGTGTTCGCCGGCGTCAGCCAGTTTGCACAGCTGCACCACGACATTGTCGAGCGCTTCGGTCGGTTTCCACACCGCAATCAGCTGCTCGGACGCGACTCGACGGCGGAGGAGCGTAGCTGGCTCGACCATGGCGGCGTATCCTTCGGGCAGTGAGATTCTCTCGGCCGAGGAACCCATGAATGCAATCGCCAGGACTCCTGCAGCGGCCACCGCGTTCGCATGGCTGCTGACCGCCACAGGCGCTGCGGGCGCTGTGGGCGCGGCGGGCGCCGCACAGCCGGAATCCGCGCCGGCTGATATGCAGACGCTGGCGCGGATTCGCGATAGCGCTATGACCAGCACCTGGGCCTGGCAGCATCTGGCAGAATTGACCGACACCATCGGGCCACGCCTGTCCGGCTCGCCACAGCTGACCGCCGCCATAGCCCAGGTCGCCTCGGCCATGCGCGCACTCGGTGCCAGGGTAACTTTGCAGCCTGCGAAGATTCCCCATTGGGTTCGCGGCGCCGAACAGGCGGACCTGATTGAGTATCCGGGCAGACCGACCGGCATCAGCCAGCGCCTGCAGCTTACGGCGCTGGGCTCTTCAGGGGCGACGCCGGCCGAGGGTCTGCGCGCGCGCGTGATCGTGGTGCATGACTTCGGGGCACTCACGGCCCGCTCGAGCGAAGTCCCGGGCAGCATCGTGCTGTTCGATGAGCACTTCGATCAGCGCCTCGCGGACAACGGCGATGCCTTCGACGCCTATGGCCAGGCCGTGCTGTACCGCGGCTCCGGTCCGTCACGCGCCGCGGAGCTGGGTGCGGTCGCGGCGCTGGTTCGTTCCGTGGGCGGCGCGAACTATCGCCTGCCGCATACTGGCGTCACCATCTGGAAGGACGGACAGCGGGCCATCCCCGCGGCGGCACTGGCGCAGGAAGATGCCGACCTGGTGGCGCGCCTGGCTGCCTCCGGACCCGTGACGATGAATCTGCTGCTCACGCCGGTGACACTGCCGGATGCGGACAGCGCCAACGTGATCGCCGACTGGCCGGGGCGCGAAAAGCCCGATGAATACGTGATTGTCTCGGGCCACCTGGATTCCTGGGACCTGGGGACCGGGGCGACCGACGATGGCGTCGGCGCGATGGCTGCGGCCGCGGTCATTGCCGTGCTCAAGCAGCTCGATCTGCACCCACGCCGCACGATCCGCTTCATAGCCTGGACCAATGAGGAGAACGGCGGGCGCGGCAACCTGGCCTACTTCGAGTCGGTGCGCCAGAACCTTGCGATGCAGGTGGCCGCAATCGAAAGCGATTCCGGCGCCGGTCGCGCGCTGGGTGTGAACGCCACGGTGTCCAGCGGATCGCTGAGCGCCCTGCAACCGGTGATAGACGCCCTCACTCCGATCGGTGCCACGGTGCTGGAGCGTCATGACGATGAGCTCGGTTCCGACATTGGGCCGCTCCAGGGCGCCGGCGTGCCGGGATTTTCACCGCAGGTCGACCGGCGGCACTATTTTGACTACCACCATACGGCGGCCGACACGCTCGACAAGATCGACCCGCAGAATCTGAACAGCCAGGCGGCGACCATGGCGGTGCTGGCCTACTTCCTCGCGGACATGCCCGAAGTGCTGCCGCGCTTCAAGGCTGCGCAGTAAGCGCGTCGCCAGCGTCCGCCTGCTTGCCCGCGGGCGCTCTCCTGAGCAATAGTGCGAGCCCGCCACACACTCTGCCCTGGGACTGTATGACCAGATCATTCGCCAAGATTCGCAATCCCGACACCGGCAAGCCCTGCCGCAAGCAGGCCCCGAGCGACAAACTCAGTGCCACCGTAGCGGCAGTCGCGCCCAGGCGGGCGACTTGCAGGACCTGAGTGACACGACGGCGCAGTACTCGCGCCGCACGATGATCGAAACCGCCATCTCAATGCTGGGCATCGTGGCGCTGGGCGGCATGCCGAAGGCGCGGGCCACGGCGGCCGCGGCCCGCGTTGGCACGACGCTGCGGTTCTTCAATGACGCCGAAGCCGCCGCGGTCGATGCGCTGGTGGCCCAGATCATTCCGACCGATGACACGCCCGGCGCACGCGAGATGGGCGTGGCACAGTTCATCGATCATGCGCTGGCCGGGTTCCTGGCCCCGCTCGCCGCGAGCCTGCGCAGCGGCCTCACCGATTTCGAGGCCAGCTGCCGCGCCCAGCACGCGGGCTGCGACGGTTTTGCCACGCTGAGCGCCGAGCAGCAGCTGCAGTGGCTGCGGCAGGTCGAGCACACGCCGTTCTTCACGTCACTCCAGCAATTGACCGTGCTCGGCGCGCTAAGCATGCCGGCGTACGGCGGCAATCGCAACGGCCTGGGCTGGCAGCTGATCGGCTTTGAGGATCTGCACGCCTTTACGCCACCGTTCGGGTACTACGACCGTGACTACCCGGGCTTCAGCACGCCCGGGTCAGCTCCATGAGCACGGTGCGCTATCGCGATTCCACGCTCGTGGACTTCGTGATCGTCGGCTCGGGCGCGGCCGGCGGTGTGATGGCGCGCGAACTCGCCACCGCGGGCTTCAGCACCGTGGTGCTCGAACAGGGACCGCGCCTGACGCCGGCCGATTTCGAGCACGACGAACTCAAGTACTGGTTCCTCAGAGGCATCACCAGCAACCCCGCGCGCAGTCCGCAGACCTTCCGCTCCGATCCGGCGGCGACGGCGCTGCCGACCGGCATGCGCCCGGCGCTCTGGTACGCGCGCACCGTCGGCGGCAGCAGCACGCACTTCACCGCCAATTACTGGCGCTTCCACGAGATCGATTTCGTCGAGCGCAGCCGCCTGGGCGCGATCGCCGGCACCGGCTTCGAGGACTGGCCGATCACTTACGCCGAGCTCGAGCCATACTACAGCAAGGTGGAATGGGACATCGGCGTCTCCGGGCTGGCCGGCGCCAGTCCCTTCGATCCACCGCGTACCCGCCCGTACCCGATGCCGCCCCTGCCCGTGAAATCCTCCGGCGTATTGCTGGAACGCGGTGCCCGCAAGCTCGGCCTGCATCCCTTCCCGGCGCCGATGGCGATCAACTCGCAGCCGTTTCGCGGCCGTCCGGCCTGCATCAACTGTGGCTTCTGCCATGGTTTCGCCTGCGAGGTGCAGGCCAAGTCCTCGACGCTGTTCAACATGATCCCTGAGGCCGAGGCGACCGGCCGCTGCGAGATCCGCGCCGACAGCTATGTGATCCGCATCGACACCAACGCCAACGGCCGGGCCACCGGCGTGGTCTATCTCGACGCGCGCGGCCGTGAGCACTTCCAGAAGGCCCGCGCGGTGGTGGTGTCGGCCAACGGCGCCGAGACGCCGCGCCTGCTGCTGGCGTCGACGAGCCCTCGCTTCCCAGACGGCCTGGCGAACTCCAGCGGGCTGGTCGGCAAATACCTGATGTTCAATTACAGCGCCCGCGTCAGCGCGGTGTTCGAGCATGAACTCAATGAGTACAAGAGCGTGCAGGTCACGCGCGTGGTACACGATTTCTACGACGCCGATCCGCGCCGCGGATTTTATGGAGGCGGCGGGCTCGACGCCCGCATCGGTCCGCAGCCGGCAATCTGGGCGCAGCGGCTGGCCGCCGAGGGACCAGCTTGGGGCGCGGCATTCAAGGCGCGGCTGCGCGAGTTTCCGCGCACCATGATCGTACTCGGCCACGGTACTTCGTTGCCGGTGGCCACCAATGCTGTCAGCCTGGATCCGACGCTCAAGGACGCCTGGGGGCGTCCGGCGCTGCGGGTCACCTACAAGGACCATCCCGATGATCTCGCCAATGCGAACTTCATGCAGGATCGCAGCGTCGAGATCATGGATGCCGCCGGCGCGCAGCGCGTCACGCGCGCGCCGATCCGGGAACAGAATTTCGGCATGCACCTGCTGGGCACCTGCCGCATGGGGAACGACGCGCGCAGCTCGGTGATCGACCGGTATCATCGCACGCACGACGTGCCGAACCTGTTTCTCTGCGACGGCAGCAGCCTGGTCACCTCGGGCCGTGGCCAGCCAACCATGACCATCCAGGCGCTGGCGTTTCGCGCTGCCGATCACATCACGCGCCTCGCGCGCGCCGGGGAGATCTAGCGCCCTCAGGCACCGACGCGGGCACCGCCCGCGGCCAGCACTTCGCTGGCGGTACGCAGACCGGAGTGCAGCGCGCCCTGAATCCAGCCCGGCCAGGGCGAGGTATGTTCGCCGGCGAAATGGATCCGGCCCTCGGGCAGCGCAATATCGCGCAGCAGTTCGAATTGGCTGGGTTGCGCCACCAGGTAGGCACCGCGCGAATAGGGCTCATTGAGCCACGACCAGGTGGTGGCCGCTTCGGCCTCGGCGCGCACGCCCGGATGCACCTGCTCGAACAGATCGAGGCTGCGTTCAATCTGCGCCGCCGCCGGCAGCGCGGAATACTCGCGCGCCAGTCGCTCATACAGGTACGACATCAGGATGCCGCGCGTGCCGGGCTGGTTGTAGGTCGGACTCCAGAACTCCATGGGCTGGTCCAGGGTGGCGAAACCGTTGCAGCCCTGCCGTTCCCAGAAACGGCTGTGGGTCTGCACGAAGACGCGCGCGACCGGGCCGAGGTAGAGATTCGCGACGGCGCGCGCCTTGCCAGCACTCAGCCCGGGCACGATCGCTATGCCGCGCAGCACCGTGAAGGGAATGGTGCAGATCACGCGATCGGCACTCTCCAGGTGCGAGCGCGCCGCGGTGCTGTAGGCCACGCGCACGCCGCTTGCGCTCTGCTCAACGCGTTGCACCTCGGCACCGTAGCGGATCCGCTCCGCGAGCTCATGAACCATCGCCTGCGGCAGCCGGTCGTTCCCGCCGCGGATCTTCGACAGCTGCGGCACGACATGACTGAGTGCATCGTGGGCAAAATCCAGCAGTGAATCGTCTTCGAAGCCTTGCGTGAGGTAAGCAATGGCATCGGCGGAGGCGCCCTGGCGGCGCAGGTACTCGCCAAAGGTCTGGTCCTGGTAGCGATTCAGCTGCGGAAACGGCCAGCCATCCGCGGGCAGCGTGCGCAGGCTCTCGCGCAGCTCATCGAAATAAAGTTTGGACAGACCTGCGAATCCCACCTGCCGCTCGCGTGCGGTGAAATTCACATCCAGCAGGGCCGGGTCGGGACCGCGACCGTGCGGCGCCAGCGCGCGCTTGCCGCGCCAGAGGTACACCTCGTCACCTGATTGGGGAAAGAAGGGATCCAGTGGCAGCTGGTAGCGCTCGACGTAGGCCAGCGTCAATGCGTGCGTGCTGGGAATCCGCCCGGCGCCGGCTTCCGCATACAGGTCATCCGCAAACGGCTGGCGCAGCGTATGCACGCGGCCACCGGGGCGCGTGCGGGCCTCCAGCAGCGTGACCTCGCAGCCGCTGGCCTGCAGTTTCAGCGCCGCCGCGAGGCCAGCCACGCCCGCGCCGAGAATCAGCACTTTCGGCCGGGCCGGCGCGTCGGCGTCAGCGGGACGCATCAGCGCGCGGGCTTCGGCGCGACCGATCGCCAGACCGCCAGCGGCTGCCAGCGACCCCAGCACAAACTGGCGCCGATCCAGGTTCGCAGCTATTGGACAGCGCCGGCGCATGCCGCGATGATAGCGCGACCCCCAATCCGGAGTCCGAAGATCATGCGAGTCCCAGGCTTGCTGTCGCTGATGTTTACGCTGCTGCCACTGGCCGCGGGCTGCGCGGCCATCGCCCCGCGCGACGATGCGCTCGATGCCGCGATCAACAGTCCGCTGCGCAACCCGCAGGCCGTGGCCCGTGACAGCGCACGCCATCCGTCCGGGGAACTGCGTTTCTTCGAACTCAATCCGCGTCAGAATGTAGTGGAACTGTGGCCGGGCTCTGGCTACTGGACCGAGATCCTGGGACCTTACCTGGCCGCGCAGGGTCACTACACCGCGGCACTGGTGCCCAAGAGCGATGTCGATGAAGGTCCAGGCGTGCGGGCCTGGCGCGCGCGCGTCGGCGAACATCGGGACCGTTACGGCACGATCACCGAGACACGGCTCGATGCCACGCACCTGGATATCGCCGCAGCAGATTCGGCCGACCTGGTGCTGTCGTTTCGCAATCTACACAACTGGATGGCAAGCGGCTACGCGCCAGCGGTGCTGAGCGCCTGCTTTAGGGCGCTGAAGCCGGGCGGCATGCTCGGACTTGAGGAACACCGCGGGCGGAACGACAAGCCGCAGGATCCACTGGGCAAGAGTGGCTATGTGCGCCAGGACTATGCGATCGCCATGGCCAGGGCGGCGGGCTTCGAACTGCTGGGCAGTTCCGAGATCAACGCCAATCCGAAGGACACCCGCGACTGGCCGGACGGCGTGTGGACGCTGCCGCCGACGCTGACCCTGGGCGACAAGGACCGTGAGAAATACCTCGCAATCGGCGAGGCCGACAATTTCGTGCTGAAATTCCGCAAGCCGAAGCGCTAGTCGAGGTTGATGATCACCTTGCCGCGGGCGTGCCCCTCCTCTACATAGCCCATTGCGGCCGGCAGCTCGCTTAAGGCATAGCGCCGGTCGATCACCGGCGTCACCTTGCCGGAAGCCATCAGCTCGGCCAGGGCATTGAGGTCCTGCTGGTTCAGCCTGGCCAGCATGAAAGTCATCTTCTGGCCGACGAACGGCGAAATCAGCAGCGCCTTCAGCGGCCCCATGAATGGTCCGATCCAGTTCCCATCACTGCCGCCGCCGACCATCACCAGCGTGCCCGCCGGTGTCATCACCCGCCGCAACTCGGTCAGCGAATGATTGCCCACGGTGTCGAACACCAGGTCGTAGTGCTGCGAATCCTGCGTGAAATCGTGCTGTCGATAGTCAATCACGTGATCGGCGCCCAGCGATTTCACCAGTGCCACATTGCGCGTGCTGCACACGCCGGTCACCTCGGCGCCCATGGCCTTGGCGATCTGTATGGCGAAGGTACCAACACCGCCAGAAGCACCGTTGACCAGCACCTTCTGGCCGGGCTTGAGCGCACCGGTGTCGCGCAGCGCCTGCAGCGCGGTGATGGCGGCGATGGGCACTGCAGCGGCCTGTTCAAAGCTGATGTTCGCCGGCTTCAGCGCCACCGCCTTGTGTTCGCCCACGGTCACATATTTCGCGAAGGCGCCGTCGGCGCCGCCAAATACCTCGTCACCAGCCTTGAACAGCTTGACGTTTTTGCCCACCGCCTCGACCGTGCCCGCAAAATCCACGCCGGTACGCATATCCTGCGGCGCACCCACGCCAGCCTCCATGCGCACAATGTAGGGCGCGCCGCGCATGTAGTGCCAGTCCAGTGGATTGAGGGAAGCCGCGTGCACCTTGACCAGTACGCGGTCGTCCGCCGGCACCGGCTTCGCCACTTCCTCCAGCTTGAGCACCGTGGGCGCGCCGTAGCAGTGGTAGACGATCGCCTGCATCCGCAGCGCCGTGGCCGACAGCGGCGGCGCCGGATGACAGGCCGAGTCGTGGCTGAGGTACAGCATGAACGCGCCGACCACGACCACCAGAAATGCCAGGATGCCGCCGAGTATCTTGTAGCGCCGTTTCATGGTCGTTCCTCCGGTCAGAGTTGCGCGTCCCAGTGCTCGCGCGCCACCTGCTGCACGCGTGGATGCGCATCGAGGAGTTGCAGGGCCGCGAGGAAGCCCGGCCGCTGCGCCGCCAGGTGTGTGCGGGCATCAGACCAGCGGCTGACTACAGCGGCCAGAAAATCCAGGGCGCCAGGCACCGCGCCACTCAGGTAGGGCTGCGCGGCAAAACTATCGGCAAAGATTTCCCAACTGCGATAGAGCTGCGCGCGCGCGCCCAGGCGCACCGCTTCGTGGGCGGACTTGTCGGGGGCCGTGGTCCAGCGCTCCGGGTAATCGCAGATGCTGATGGCCGCGTAGCAGTTGGCGGCGATGAATACCAGGCCACGGATCGCCTCGGCGCGCGCACTCGGCGCCGCGGGCAACAGCTCGGCCTGCGGCGCAATCAGCGCCAGGTGGATCAGGATCGCAGCACTCTCGGTCAGCACCGTGCCGTCCGACAGCACCAGTGTTGGTATCTGGCGCAGTGGATTGACGCGTCCGAGCTCCGCCAGCGCCGAATCCGGCTCCCAAGTCGAGGCGCGCACCGGCTGATAGGCAAAGCCGCAGGCGCGCAGCGCCATCTCGACGGCGGCGGAGCCGGAACCACGGGAACCGTATAGCGTGTACATCGCCGGCAACCTGCCTGGTGCGGGGGGCGCATCGTAACGCCAAACAGCGCGGCGCCATAGCTTGAACGCAGCGGCGGGCCGTTCGACACGCTGATCGGCCTCGGCATTCACGCGCATGGCTTAGGCGTGGCCCGGTCCCGCGATCCGGTCAAGGTATTCGCCCTGCACCTCACGGTGCCGAATAGGGCGGCGCAAAGTCCGGAGCCGCCAGCAGCATTTCGGTCAGCGGCCCGAGCTTCGCGGCCGCGCTGCGTATTTTTGCCGCGTCGCCGATCAGCACGATGGCGAGATTGTCGGGATCGGGGTATGCGCCGGCGATGACCTGGCTGACGCTCGCCGGATCGGCCTTGGTCAGCTCGCTGCCGAACTCACCGATGTAGCTGTCCGGCAGGCCGTACAGATCCAGATCGCCGAGTGCCGCGGCCCAGTTGCTGCTGGTTTCGAAGGCCAGCGGGTATTGCCCCAGCAAATAGGCGCGCGCCGAATCGAGCGTCGTGGCATCAAGCCCCGCACTGCGCAGACGTGCGAGTGTCGCCAGCGCCAGCTCGACCGCCCGCGCGGTATTGTCGGTTTGGGTAAAGGAGTTGATCGCGAATTCGCCGGGCACCGTGCCACGCGAAAATGACGAGCTGGCGCTGTAGGTGAGCCCGGCCTTGATGCGCAGCTCCTGGTTGAGCATCGATCCGAAGCGCCCGCCGAATGCCGTATTGCTGATCTGCAGCGCGGCACGCTGCGGGTAGCGACGCGCCACGCCGACGTTGGCCAGCCAGAAATAGGTCTGCGCCGCGCCCGGCGCATCCACCAGCAATACGCGCCGGCCCTTGAGCCGTTGTGGTTCCGCCAGCGGTGGCAGTGGCTGCGGTGCGCGCCGCCAGCCAGCAAACGCGGCGCTGACGGCCTTCCGCATCTGCGCGGGCGCAAAGTCGCCGGCGATCACCAGCGTTGCGCGATCGGCACCCAGTTCATTGGCGTAGTAGTGCACGATATCGTCGTGCGTGATGCGGGCCAGGCTCGCTTCGCTCCCGCCCACCGCTCGTGCGTAGGCGTGCGATGCGAACAGCAGCGCCCGGCCGTAGTTGCCCAGCAGTGCCTCGGGCGAGGAATCCTTGATGGCCTTGAGCTCCTCGATGCGGCGCGTGCGCAGCTTGTCGAACTCCGCGGCCGCCAGGTGCGGTCGCAGCACGGCATCGCTCAGCAGCTGCAGCATCAACGTGGAGTCGCGGGCCAGGAACTGGCCGCGCACCAGTATGGCCTCGCCCTGGGCGCCAGCCTCCAGGTTGCCACCTGCGCCCTCGACCGTGTCCGCCCAGGCGTAGGCATCGCGGCTGCCGGCGCCGTAGCTGAGCAGGTCGGCGGTCAGCGCCGCCGTGCCCTCGCGCCCCGGCGGATCAAGGCGTGCGCCGCCGCGCAGCACCAGATTGAAGGCCACCAGCGGCACGTCCGGGCGCACCACCAGGAGCAGCTTCATGCCGTTGGCCAGCGTGACATTGAGGTGCGGTGGCACCGGCACATTGATATGTGCGTCGCCAGGCTGAGCTCCAGTGGACGGTAGCGCCGCCAGCAGTGTGACCGCAAGCATCAGCATTCCCCTCATGATCAATGCTCCGCGGCGACGCGCGGTTGCAGGATGCCGACGGTGCGCTGCGCGGGCTTGAACACGTCACGCGCTACGGCCAGCAGCTGCGCGGCCGTGACCGCCTCGTAGGCGGCGGGTGCCGCGAACAGCTTGTGATAGTCGCCGTGCAGCACGGCAAACTCGCCCAGCAGGCGGGCCTTACCGTCGAGCGTCGAGACACCGCGCCAGAACTGCGCCGCCTGCTGATTCTTCGCGCGCGTGAGTTCCGCGGCGGTCACGCCGTCCCTGACCACGCGCGCCAGCTCGGCGTTCAGCGCCGTTTCGAGTTCGGCCGCCGAGCCGCCTTCCGGCAGCGTCGCGGAGATCAGATACA
>Ga0209069_10000689_pt1 | contig 16039 bp, 16 predicted proteins | sample Str013_2_FD_187202 | JGI IMG/M metagenome (GOLD analysis project Ga0209069, IMG submission 187202) | Freshwater sediment microbial communities in response to fracking from Pennsylvania, USA - Straight Creek_MetaG_SC_2013 (SPAdes) (version 2) | ecosystem: Environmental > Aquatic > Freshwater >...
CACTTAAGTAAATTAAATATACAGGGCAATTATTGAGGTGTTAACCCAATTATTTTTTTATACGGTCCCACACTTCAAAACTATAGGCATACTGGTGTTTTTCATCCACCTGGAAATCCAACCTGGAGAATAATTTCCAATCCTCTTCACTGAACCCGGGGAAATATGCATCACCCTGCACTACGGCATGCACCCTGGTAAGTACAATCTTATCGGCAATAGGCAATGATTCTGCATATATTTGTCCGCCACCCACAATAAACGTCTCTTTTGCATCGGTCTCCTGGGCGATTTCTATAGCTTCATTCAATGATGCCGCAATACGCACATGACCATCGGATTTTATGTTCAATGGATTCCTGGTGATAATAATATTAAACCTGCCGGTGAGTGGTTTATTATTCAACGATTCAAAAGTCTTCCTGCCCATGATTACTGGCATGGCCCAGGTAGTGTTTTTAAAAAACTTGGTATCATTCGGCAGGTTCCACAACAACTGGTTGTCTTTTCCAATTACATTATTTTCTGAAGCGGCGGCAACCAGGCTTATTATCATGTGGAATAAAAATCTTTAATGAACTAAATCAACCAAAACAATTCAACCTTGCTATACTGCTACCGGCGCTTTGATGGCAGGATGGCTCTGGTAATTTTCCAGCGTGAAATCTTCAAAATTAAAACCATCAATATCTTTCACTGCAGGATTGAGTTTCATGATTGGCAAAGGAAAAGCGGTTCTGCTCAGTTGAAGCTTTACCTGCTCCATATGGTTGTTGTAAATATGCACATCGCCAAACGTATGGACAAAGTCGCCCAATTTCAACCCGGTTACATGCGCCATCATCATGGTGAGCAGTGCATAAGAAGCTATGTTAAAAGGAACGCCCAGGAAAACATCTGCACTGCGCTGGTACAACTGGCAGCTTAGTTTACCATTAGCCACATAAAACTGAAATATTGTATGACAAGGCATCAATGCCATTTGTGGTAATTCTGATACATTCCATGCACTTACAATCATCCTTCGGCTATCGGGGTTCTTTTTAAGTTGATTGATTACATCTTTTACCTGATCATATACTTTTCCATCAGCACCTTCCCAACTCCGCCATTGTTTTCCATATACAGGTCCAAGATCCCCATTTTCATTGGCCCACTCGTCCCATATGCGTACGCCGTGCTCCTTTAAATAGCCGATATTGGTATCGCCTTTCAGGAACCACAACAATTCGTAAATGATGCTTTTGAGGTGTAGTTTTTTAGTGGTTACCAGCGGGAAACCCTTACTTAAATCAAAACGCATCTGGTAGCCAAAGCAGCTGGTGGTTCCCGTTCCCGTTCTGTCGGTTTTAGAAACACCATTGTCCAAAATATGCTGTAATAACTGGAGATATGCCTGCATCAGTGCAAGTTAACGTGGAATTCGGAATTTGAAGGTTTCAGGATGTGTTTGTGAAGAACCTGTGGATTGAAAAATACACGCTTTTCCCCGGCTTTTTCCTCTACCAGCCGGACAAAATTAAAAAGGATTATAAAATTTAAAGTGAAACCCTGTGAAGGGTTGCGGCCCTTTATTTTTGTATTATCTTTCACCCAAATATTGTTGTGTGAAATACCTCTTATTGCCTTTGTTTCTGCTATCCATATGCATTTCCGGTGTTGGCCAGTCATCCTATAAAGACAGTATCCTTTCTTTCCAGGATGCCTATAAAAAAGATATGTATACCATTATCCAGGATGATACAGCTTTTGTAAGGTTCTACCCTATCGATCCTTTTTACCGGGTTACCGCCAAAGTGGAATTGCTTATCCACGAAAAGTTTTTCCCAATGGCCACCTCCGGGGGGATTACCAAGCAGGCTATAAAATATGTGTTGCTCACTTTTAACTACAGCGGAAAGGAATATAAACTTTACGGTTACCAATTGGGTTTCCTGTTGAATTCAACCGATCACAAAGATGATTTCTTTATACCCTTTACAGATGCGGGTAGTGGCACAGGCAGTTATGGAGGCGGGCGGTATATTGATTTCGTGGTATCTGATATTACTCCCGGCAAAACGCTTGCAATAGATTTCAATAAGGCTTACAATCCGTATTGTGCGTTCAAACCGGGCTATACCTGCCCAATACCCCCGAAAGAAAACAATTTGCCCTTTGAAATGAGAGCAGGCGAAATGAATTTTGGAAAATCAAAACACTAATCTTCTTTTCTTATGCAACAGCCATTTCCCCCTGCCCGTTTTCACGTATGGTAATAATGGCACCTGGTTCATTTACTGCGCTCTCATTACCTACTGACAGGGTCAGTTCCCTGTAGATGCGTGATATCAATAAACTATTCTGTTCCCATTTTTCCTCGAATGATTTGGCGCGTTGCTTCCATTGGGTCAGTTCTTCTTCAAGCTGATTTACATGATGACTAGTGTCGGCAATGGTTTCAAATAAGGTAGTGTTTTCCTGCTGCAGTTCATTGTTCCTGTTTTGCAGCATCCCTACTGTTATGTTTTGGGAATACAGGTTTTGCTCAACATTTTCAGCGCGCTTCAATAATTCATGCGCATTGGATTGCAAACGATTGGCTTCTTCCTGTAATTGAGTGATTGTACCTTTCACTTCTGCAGAACGCTGTTCTGACTGATGAAATGCCTGTATGCGGTGGTCGAGCTGGTTTTGCAGGAAATCAATATGCGCTTTCTTTTCATTTACAATATCACGAAGCCCATTGATTTCCGCACTGCTTGCCGGTTGTCCGGTTGGTAGTTGCTTCAATTGCGCGGTAAGTGCTATTATTTCATCCTCCTTTTTATCAAGCTGCACTTTCAAAGATTGGTTGTCTGATGAAAGTTCCTGGAAACCCGCTTGCAAATTATTCAGGTCTATAACTACCTTTTCATATTTTTCCTGCAATTCATTATTGGATTCAATGATAGCATTGTTTTGCTCCATCTCTTTCAACGACTGCTGCAATTGGGTTATTTCGTTTTCATAAGAAGTGACCTTTGATTGCAGTAACGTAATTTCTTCTTTTGAATCGTTATCTTCATCTTCGTCCTGCACTTTACAAAACTGGGCCGAATATTCCTCCTGCAATTTCCTGAAAGCTCCTTCCAGCTGCTGGTACTTTTCACGGGTCTTGTACAATTGCTGTTCATACTGTTTTTCATCCCCACCACTCATTACATTCATCCTTAGCATAGGGGCAGGAACCATTTCACTGGAAAATTCCAGGCCCCCTTCATGTGGCGCAAGGTCGAATCCAAATCTTGTTACTTTTTTCCTTCTGTAATGCAGAATAGTAGCAATCACAAGGCATAGAATGGTAAAAGGCAGGCTAATCCACAATACGATTTGTACGAATTGCCCGAACTCGGTTAGATGTAACTCCAGTAAATACATGTGAAAGGTTTTTGAGTAGCATTACTTACATGTATACAATTGATGGTGGCTGAATCAGAAATTGTTTTTTACGGCAGGGATATATTTTCGAAAAAATAAGGGGTAGATAAACATAAGAACTGATTGTGATTATTTATATTGCCCTTACTGATGATTTATTTGTTGGCTTATTGTTAAAGAAACATTCAGTATCAATAATTCTTTCGGAGATATAGATCACCAATAATAATACCAAAATGAATCAATCATTAAATGAAGAAAAGTTTAAACGGAAAATGTGGAAAACTAACATCTATGCGCCTCTTCGCAGCAATTCCTTTTTTATCAGTTTCAGTTCCCTCCCGGTTTGACCGGCTACCGAACTGTTTTCCTGCGCCCTTCTCATCAGGTAAGGAACAACATCCTTAATGGGCCCGAAAGGAAGGTACTTGCTAACCGGGCAGCCCGCTTTTGCAAGGTTGAAGCTGATATTATCACTCATTCCATACAACTGGCTGAAATGAACATGGGGATGGTGCAAAGACAATTTCCTTTGCCCGAGTAACTGGGTAGTATAAAAATTACTATACTCATTGTGAGAGGCTACAATCACTGCGATTCTGTCAATATGCTCAATGCAATATTCAATAGCCAGGTTATAATCGCGATCGGTATCTTCTTTATTGGCCTGTATGGGTGAGGGGTAATTCATTTCAACGGCCCGTTTTCTTTCCTTTTCCATATAGGCGCCCCTAACCAACTTGGCGCCCAACACGAAATTACGTGTTACTGCTGCCTCGAAGGAATCCTTTAAGAACTGTAACCTGTCATGCCGGTACAATTGAAGTGTATTATAAACAACTGCCTTTGTCCGGTTATATTGTTCCATCATTAAAATGGTTAATACATCTACAGGATCCTGTATCCAGGTTTCTTCAGCATCTATCAATACGCCTATATTTTTTTCTAATGCTACTTTACAAACGCGTTGCATGCGTTCCTGCACCCTCAGCCATTCTGCTTTTTCTTCAGTGGTCAGGCTTTCCAATGCCTGGACATATCGCTTCATCAGACTACCTGCGTTCAGCTCCACACTTTTATCCAGTTTTTCCAGCAACGCAAACCTCGCCATGCCCGTAATCTTGATGCTCATAAACGGGATATTCGGTTGGGTAGCCGCATAATTAATTACCCGGATAAATTCATCGCAGGCGTGATCCAGCCCCTCTTCTCCATAATCACCACCTTCCACACCGTAATCGAGTATTACCTGGACATCGTATTCACCTAATTTTTTGGCCACCGCGGCTGTTTCGGACAATGATTCTCCTCCTACAAATTGTTTGAAAATAGTTTTCCGAATCAGTCCATTGATAGGCAATCCAACCCTTATGGCCCATGGCGTAATGGCTGTTCCTATTTTCACCAATGTATTATATCCCATGGATGAAAAAAGAAAATGTGCCTTCTTTAATTCTTTATTGCTCTTGTAGGCAAAAGCATTCTCAGTATTGTCGAATGAAATTTCGGGGGGTAACTCAGTCATATAGCAACACTATAAATATAGAGGCAAAAATAAAGGAAAGGAACTAAAACAAGTATGACTTCTATCAATTATACGCAAACGCAATCATTTTGGGTTGTGCTCATGCTTTTCAACCATAAGTTTATTTTTATATTCCTGTTTTAATTTATCTGATACTGTATTACTGATTCTTTGCAATTGAAATACACCCCCACCCCTTTCAGCAGTGGCCAAAGGTTCAAGGGATTTGTACCATCTTCCTCCGATATATTCCAGGGAGTCCTTCATGCGATAATTAACAATAAACTCAAATAGTCCATCATTTGGCGTACCTTCTGTAGGGCGGCCCTTAATCAGTAGAAATGGGAATAATTTTTTCTTCCCCAGCTTTCCGGAAACCGTGTAAATTACGTTTGGACTGTCTATGGCCTTGGTATCTTCAGGATAACGCGTTACAACTCCTTTAACTTCCATTTCAAGTTGTACAAGCTCCAGGCGCATTTTTGAAACTCTTTTCATCTGTCCGTCAATACCCACTACAAAGTCGCCTTCCCAGGTACCCGTCAAATCCTGCCCATAGCCTGTAATCGAAATAAGGAAAAACAAACAAAACAGGCACATTCTCATACCGCGGTATTTTGTTCTAAGCTATAAAAGAAACAGTAAAATAAGAAATAATAAGATTACCACTCAACAAATGAATATTAATTCTGTCTATTGGGAATATGACACGCAAAAAACCTGGAACAGAATTGATCTGCCAGTATATTCAATCCGTAGTACAAATGGCAATTAAAAGGGAAATATGAACATCGTTATCGATGCCATGGCTATCAGCAAGCAGCCAACCAGTAAAGGGTCGTTGACTTATTTGGTAAAAAAAGGGATGGCGCAGAAAGGTTACCCCGCCTTAAAACATTGGCTTGCTGTAATGAAAATGGATGAGATCAACTGGGGGATACTTGTGAAGATAATTAACGTTTAGGCAATATAATTACTCCTAAATATAATCAGGAAGGAAGACCGATTATACCAGATATCCTCCGGTAACATAAAATGGTTCGAATCTAAAGCAATTAATCTCGTTAACATACAAGGAAATTTGGATTAATAATCCACCGGCCGGAACTGAAATTAAATATCTTCGCGCTTCAAACGCAGCGATGATTATTACCCAGACAGATATTTATAAATTCAGCATCCCAATGCAACCCTTTACCATTGCAACCGGGACAATGCATTACGCCCAAAATATTTTTATTCGCATTCATACCATTTCCGGTATATTTGGAGTAGGCGAATGTTCGGCATTCCCAATGATCACAGGAGAAACGCAGGCCACATGTTTTGAGATGGCAAAAGACTTTGCTGCAATTTGGAAAGGGAAAGACGCATCGTGTTTTGAAGATAGAATGAATCAATTGCATGCCGCGACTGCATTTAACCGCACTATTAAAAGTGCATTCGATATGGCGTTATATGATATAGCTTCTAAAGTAGCGAATCAGCCTTTATACCGCTTTCTCGGCGCAAAGGGGAAAAAACAACTTGAAACAGATATAACCGTTGGTATTGGCAAGGCCCCGGATATGGCAGCCCAGGCCGCATCTTTTGTAAAGCAGGGTTTTCGTATCATAAAAGTAAAACTAGGCAAGGAACCAAAAGAAGATGTTGAAAGAGTAAGGCAAATCCGCAACGCCATTGGAAATAATGTATTACTTAGAATAGATGCAAACCAGGGCTGGGATTTTGATGCAGCTGTTTATGCCCTTCAAAACATGGCTACTTTTGATGTACAGTTTTGCGAACAACCCATGCGCTACTGGAATGATGGCCGCTTACCGGAATTAAGAAAATTGTCCCCTGTAAAAATCATGGCAGACGAAAGTGTTTTTGATCATTACGACGCAGAACGATTGCTGGCAGCAAATGCCTGCGATTACGTCAACATAAAGTTTGCAAAGAGTGGCGGAATTCTGGAGGCAACAAAAATCAATGAAGCCTGTGAAAGAAATAAAATCCCCTGCATGATGGGCGGCATGCTGGAAAGCAGGATTGCTTTGTCGGCTTTTGCGCATTTTGCGCTGGCACATGAGAACGTAGTTTTTTACGATATGGATACCTGTATGCTGGGACATAAAGCCGATCCAGTTAGCGGAGGTGTACATTACAATGGATACAATGTGGAAGTGCCGGACACACCGGGAATCGGTGCAGATGCAGATGAGGAGTTTTTGGCAGAACTTGAGCAAATAAAAATTTAAGAAAGATACAATCAGTGCAAAAAACTACGACGATTCTGGTTTTTTATAAAATAGAATTAGCCCATTCTCATTTATATTTGATCAAACTAAGATATATATGACCACAAAAACCCCGAAAGATTCCTTTGTAATCATGACTGAACTGGTACTCCCCAATGATACCAATACATTTGGTAACCTGATGGGTGGACGGTTAATGTATTGGATGGACATAGCTGCGGCGCTTGCAGCCATGAAACATTGCAGCACGCCCGTTGTTACAGCATCTGTTGATAATATTTCATTCGAAAACCCCATTAAACTGGGGAATGTAGTACACATCGAAGCAAGGGTATCGAGAGCATTTAATTCATCCATGGAAATATATATGAGTGTTTGGGGTGAAGACGTTCTGCAACAATACAAATACAAAAGCAATGAGGCTTACTATACTTTCGTTGCACTCGACCCCAATGGAAAATCCAGGCAGGTACCACAACTCATCCCCGAGACTGAAAACGAAATAAAATTATTTGAAGGGGCATTGCGCAGGAGACAACTTCGTTTAATACTGGGTGGGAAAATGCAACCCAATGATGCCACGGAATTGAAGGCATTGTTCAATAAAGATTAAACCTGTTGGGCTATTTAGAAGGTCCTATTTTATCCTTCTGTCTTTCAAACTTTTAACCACACACCTGCAGCTGCCAACTACAGGCAGAAAGGATTCTACAATATTTAGCAGTCTACTTATAAAAAAAGTCAAATATTAAGGTGTTATGATAAAGGATAAACAGAGATCAATCACGGACTAAACGCGGACTAAACGCGGACCAAACGCGGACCAAACGCGGACCAAATGCGGACCAAATGCATTTGTACCTGTATTTAGTCCCTTTTTAATCTCTGTTTAAACTTTATTTTATTTAAATCACTATGGTACAATCTATTAATTTGGTAAATAGCGCGTGCAGTGAAAAATGGTGGGTGGTTATTAGTCCATCACTAAAAATCGCCCCTATCAGGAAGGGCTTTAAAATATGCCTACAATCAAGTGAGTAGACTGGAAGATACCAAAGGGGAATATTAGAGTTATTCTGTAATTCCGAAGACATTTAATGGATTTGGCGCGGGTAATGCGACTTTTTACCATTAGTACAAACTGTTAAAGAATAAGTTATCTATTTATCACTTTTGAGCCAGTGGTGTGGGCCTTTCATCATATAATTCTTACTCTGTTCAATCGCATCCATAATCTTATCCAGAATAGATTCAGTGGGGGCGTCATAATCAATCTCCAATGGTGCCTTGAAGGTAACAGACAATAACGTGCCTTTCTTTTTAAACTTCAAACCCTTTTTATTAAAGGCCCGCCAAAATCCACTAATCACAACAGGCACCACAATAGGCCTTGATTGCTTAATAATCAAGGCAGTTCCTTTTCTTCCTGGCGCAAATGGCTTGGTGGTACCCTGCGGGAAAGTAATCACCCAGTTTTTTTCAAGCGCCCGGGTTATCTTCCTTGTATCCGATGGATCCAAACCTCTGCGCACTTCTTTTCCTTCGGCGCGCCAGGTTCTTTTTACTGTCAACGCCCCCGCAAGGGTAAACAACCTGCTGATAAAACTTCCCTTCATCGTTTCCTCGGCAGCCACATAATATACATTTGTAAATGGATTGAGTAAATAATAAGGGACCCCCAGTTGATTTTCCTTACGCCATTTTACAGCGCAAAAAATATGGAGAAAGGTAATCACATCTGCAAAGTAAGTTTGGTGATTGCTTACAAAAAGGACATTGCTCTTTGGAAGCTTGCTGATGTGTTCTGTTCCGTTTATCTGTAAATGGTTTACCCAAACAAGGCCCGGATAGGACACCGCTCCAACAACGGCATACACCATTTTCCGTACAAAGTTTACATTCTTTAACCGGTCAAGGAAGGAACTCATGTGAATGGTTTTGGCAAAACAACCTGCCCTTACGAATGTAAAACATTTAGTGCAAAATGTATCCTCCTTCATTATTACCGGGTATATTCATGAAAGTCAATTGGCATATAGCATATGGTGGATGGCAAAAAATAGACTTAAAACCATAATCCCCTCTACCTTTTACCTTGCACTTTCTGCCTCCTACCTTTCTTTGTCCCCGGCTTTTTTACTACTATTCAGCATCCTTGCGTCGCACTCTTCAACTTTTATTTCTATATTGAACACAATTAAAAGACCAATTCCACTTACTAATTATGTAAACAATGCTCAACACAGTAATATTTGATATGGACGGCCTGTTGATTGATTCCGAGCCATGCTGGCAGGAAGCCGGGATGGAAACCATGCAGCGCTTTAATGTTAAACTCACCAACGAGCAGTACCACAATAGTACAGGGCTTCGTACAAGTGAATGGATAGACCATTGGTTTACTCATTTCAATATTGATATGAAATATGCTGCCGAAGCTGAACAAACCATTGTTGCTGCGGCAATCAATAAAATAAAAGCCAAAGCAAGACCACTACCCGGGGTGCAGCATATCATAAATTTTTTCAGACAGCAGCAATTCAAAATTGGTATAGCCTCTTCTTCTCCCATGGAATTGATAAATGTAGTAACCGGGTTACTGGAAATAGACAATTGGGTCACCGCGCGAGCTTCAGCCGAAAACCTGCCTTATGGTAAGCCACACCCGCTGGTATTTCTCAATTGTGCGGAACTCCTTCACTCCAATCCTACTGATTGCATCTGTTTTGAAGATTCTTTTAATGGAATGATTGCTGCCAAAGCAGCCCGTATGAAATGTGTGGTGGTGCCAGCCTATGAACAACAGCAGCACAACAAATGGAGTGCGGCAGATTTAAAAATATCCTCGCTTCAGAATTTTAATGGGTTATTACTGGATAGTCTTACCAAATAAAAAAAGCGCCCCAAATTGGAGCGCTTAGTTATTCAAACTGTTATTGGCTTATTTAGCTTCTTCTTCACCGGTGGAAGCAGCTTTGCTATCGTCACCACCTTCCATTTTCTTCTTCAGTTCTGCCAGCACACCTAGGTCACCCAGTGTTGCTTTCTCCACTTTCCCCTGGATGTTTTTAACGGCTTTCTTGGTTTGATCCGCTTCAACTCTTGCTTCTTTTCTTGCTACATCCTTCTCTTCCGCTTTCACTTGTTCCCAAATGCGCGTATGTGAAAGAACGATACGTTTTTCGTTGCGGTCAAATTCGATTACCATGAACTGTGCAGTTTCATCCGGCTGCACCTGCTTGCCATCTTCCTTGTTCAGGTGACGGTTAGGAGCAAAGCCTTCAAGGCCATAAGGCAATTGAACGATGGCACCCTTATCATCTTTACGGGTAACAGTACCATCATGAAGTGTACCTACAGCAAATGTATCCTGCAGCGCATTCCATGGATCTTCTTCAAGTTGTTTGTGCCCTAATTGCAGCTTACGGTTTTCTTTATCGATACCTAAAATCTTTATATCAATCTTTTCACCCACTTTGGTGTATTCACTTGGGTGGTTAAATCGCTTCAGCCAGCTAAGGTCACTTATGTGAATCATACCACCGATTCCAGTTGACAATTCAACAAACACGCCGTATGGGGTAATGTTTTTCACCAATCCTGTATGACGGCTGCCTTCTGGGAATTTGGTTTCAATGGTGCTCCATGGGTCTTCACTCAATTGTTTGATAGAAAGGCTCATCTTGCGCGCATCCTTATCCAGGGTTACAATCTTTGCTTTGTGTATATCGCCCAGTTTAAAGAATTCTTTGGCATTGATTGGCGTATTAGCCCATGTAATTTCACTTACGTGAACAAGACCTTCCACACCTGGTTGAATTTCGAGGAATGCACCGTAGTCTTCAATGTTTACTACTTTTCCTTCCACTACTTCACCTTCTTTCACATTTGCAGGAAGGATGTCCCATGGATGAGGGGTAAGTTGTTTCAAGCCTAAGCTGATGCGTTTTTTCTCATCATCAAAATCAAGTACCACCACTTTCAGTTTCTGATCCAGTTTCAGTACTTCACTTGGGTGAGAAATACGACCCCATGAAATATCAGTGATATACAACAAACCATCCAGGCCACCAAGATCCATAAATGCACCGAAGTCAGTAATATTTTTGATATTGCCTTCCAGCACCTGGCCTTTTTCAAGTTTGCTCATTATCTCAGCACGTTGTGCTTCAATATCGCTTTCAATTAATGCTTTGTGAGATACAACGGCATTCTTAATGGCTTCGTTAATCTTCACCACTTTAAATTCCATTGTTTTTCCTACAAACTGATCGTAATCAGTTACAGGCTTCACGTCAATTTGTGAACCAGGCAAGAAAGTCTCCATACCAAATACGTCAACGATTAAACCACCTTTGGTTTTGCTGGTAACTGTACCGGTAATTACTTCACCTGTTTTGTGTACTTCCACAATTCTTTCCCAGGCACGTGTAATACGGGCTTGTTTGCGGCTCAGGTGCAGGTGACCTTCCCTGTCTTCTTTTTCCATCACCATTACTTCCACTTCATCCCCAATTTTCAGGTTCTGCAGATCACGGAATTCGTTCAGAGAAATCAAACCATCACTTTTAAACCCGATGTTTAATACAACATCTGTTTTTGTAAGACCCACAACAGATCCTTTTATCAATTCACCATCTGTGATTTGAATAAAAGTGTCATCATACACTTTACCATACTTTTCTTTTTCGTCTGCACTATAAGCAGAAACATTGCGTTTGTCGATGCTCCAGTCGAAATCGTCATGAGCAGTCGGAGCAGGCCGCTCAGCTACAGGTGCAGTTGTTGTCGCTGTAGCCTCTAACGTACCAGAGGACTCCTGTGCATCAGCGTTTAGTTGTTTAACAATAAAATTCTGAAACATGATATAATCCCGATGGTTTTAATTCGGGGCAGCAAAGATAGGCCAAAATGGCTATTAATTGGCGGTTTTTGAGTGCCTTTTTTGGATGAAGATTATGCCAAATTGCAGTTCATAAAGTATGCACAACCGCCTCGCTTACAATGACTTTATTGCAGTCGCAATGGAAGATTCTGCAATAGTATTGCCTGCAATCCATCCGCTTGTCCAGGCATGTTGAAAATTGAAGCCGCCAGTTACCCCATCAACGTCCAGTATTTCACCGGCAAAATAGAGGTTGGGTGTTTTTTTGCTCATCATTGTCTGGGGCTCCACTTCACTGAGTTTTATACCTCCTGCTGTTACAAACTCTTCTTTGAAGGTGGTCTTGCCTTTAACCAGAAAATCTCCGGCACAGATTAGCTTTACCAGTTTATTTTGTAAAACCGCTGGCAAATCGGCCCACCTGGTTTCTTCCTTTATTCCAGCCTGGTACAGAAAATGATCCCATAACCTATGAGGCAAACCAAGTGCATTCTTATTCGAAATTTTCTGTGCAGCAAGATCAAACCTTAATTCCTGGAATTTCTCCTTCAGTGATTGTTCGTTGTAAGCTGGCAACCAGTTAATGAGAATAGCGAATTCCCAATTTTTCTCTGCCAATTGCCTTGCACCCCATGCACTGAGGCGCAGAACAGCAGGACCACTTAATCCCCAATGTGTGATCAGCAAGGGCCCTTCCTCTTCCAGTTTTGTTCCGGCAATTTTTATACGCACATCCTCCAGCGTTATTCCCATTAATTTGATGATGGAGTTACCAGGAAGGTTAAATGTAAAAAGAGAAGGAACCGGATCTTCTATAGTATGACCGGTTTCCTTTAACCAGTTAAACATGGATGACTTAGGATATCCGCCACTGGCGATACAAACAAAATCGGAGATAATAGTTTCACTATTTGCAAACTGAAGGTGAAAACCATCATCTTCCTTCTTTAATGTTTTGACTTCTTTATTCATCCAGATTTTCACGCTATACAAATTCACTTCACGAAGCAGGCAATCAATAATGGTTTGCGATGAATCGGTTACAGGAAACATTCTGCCATCGGCTTCTGTTTTTAAATCTACACCCCGAAGACTGAACCATTCAATTGTATCCGTTGTGAAAAACTGATGAAACGCTTTTTTTACAAAATTCCCCCCGCGGGGGTATTTATTTACCATCTCACGTAATTCAAAGCAGGCGTGGGTTACATTGCACCTTCCACCACCGCTTACCTTCACCTTTCCCAGCACTTTATTGCTTTTCTCGATAATAATAACTTCCAATTCAGGGTTCATTCTCGCTGCATTTACAGCACAGAAGAATCCTGCCGCCCCACCGCCAATCACCACCAGTCGTTGTTGTTTCATAAATACTCAAAATAAAAATCCCCTCACCAGGAGGGGTTAATTAATTAAGAAGCAATAAACAAATTTGGGTTCTTTTTTTCCACTGCTTCAATAATACTGTAGTCAGAAAGTATATCAGCTGCATTTTTTCTTACGCAAACATCGTGTTCAAAATGAACCGAAGCTTTGTGGTCAACTGTCCGAACGGTCCATCCATCTTCTTCTGTATAAACTTCACGACCACCTAAATTTATCATCGGCTCAATGGCCAGCACCAACCCTTCGCGTAATTTTGGACCACTGCCGCGTTTGCCATAATTGGGCACCTGCGGATCTTCATGCAGACTTTTTCCCAACCCATGACCTACCAGTTCTCTCACCACACCATACCCATATTTCTTTTCAGTATGTTCCTGGATGGCATAGGATATATCACCAACACGGTTACCTGCAACTGCTTTTTCTATGCCTTTGTACAATGATTCCTTGGTAACTTTTATAAGTTGTACCACATCTTCACCTGGAAAACCAATTGCAAAGGTGTAGGCATGATCACCGTGGTATCCATCTTTTATCACACCAATATCCACTGAGATGATATCTCCTTCCTTTAATTCATCATTGCCAGGAAATCCATGCACTACCACGTCATTCACAGAAATACAGGAATTAAAAGGGTAACCATGATAATTGAGAAAAGAAGGAATCGCTTGATTATCCCGGATAAATTCGCCAATCAATTTATCAATGGAGATTGTAGTGATTCCAGGGCGCAATATCGCGGCAACTTCAGTCAGAGATTGGCTGACAAGTAAAGCACTCTTATGCATTAATTCCACCTCTTCATCTGTCTTGTAAATAATCATACTATTCGAAACATTTTACAAAAGAAAACCTGGCAACGTTTTCACTGCCAGGTTTTGGTATATTGATAAACAGTTCAAATCATATAGTTGTTGACTGCAGGCTTTGTCTTCCCTGGATCCTGCCGCTTTTCATTAAACCATCGTATTGACGCATCAGCAATTGCGTTTCAATTTGTTGCAATGTGTCAAGTATAACACCCACCATAATCAGCAAGGATGTACCTCCGAAGAAGGAAGCAAAACCCTGCGTAACATCGAGGCGTTGTGCAAACCCTGGAAGAATACCAACTATCGCAAGCAATACAGCTCCCGGTAAGGTTATCCTATCCATGATAGAACCAATATAATCTGCAGTTGGCTGACCCGGCTTAACACCCGGAATAAATCCATTGTTCCTCTTCAGGTCGTCCGCAATTTGTTTCGGGTTGAAAATAAGGGCTGTATACAAAAAGGTAAATCCAATTACAATCACCGCATATATCACCATATGCCAAGGATCCTTTGGATCAGAGAATATACGTGCAATACCATTTTTGTTTTCAAAATTGGTATAAGAAACCAATGTTGGAAGGAACATGATTGCCTGGGCAAAGATAATAGGCATAACACCCGCACCATTCACTTTCAGGGGCAGGAACTGCCTTGCACCACCAAACTGCCGGTTGCCCACAATTTGCTTGGCATAGTTAACCGGTATTTTCCTAACACCCTGTACCAGTACTATCAATCCCATGATGACAGCAATTAAAACAGCTATTTCAATAATGTAAACCAGCAATCCACCACCGCCACGGTTACTCTTTGCGGCCCACTCCTGCACCAATGATTGTGGTAACCTGGCCAAGATACCCACCATGATGATAAGTGATGTACCATTACCCAATCCTTTATCGGTGATCTTTTCACCCAGCCACATCACGAACAATGTACCTGCAGTTAAAATTATCGGGGTGCTGATATTAAAATAAGTACTGTAAGTTGAAATAAGTGCAGTACCATTTACTGTTCTTAGGTATTGAACATAGGCAACAGCCTGAACAAGCGTAACACCTACTGTGAGGTACCTTGTCCATTGGTTGATTTTTTTACGGCCACTATCCCCTTCTTTCTGGATTTTCTGCATTTGAGGAACCAGGATGGTCGCCAACTGCATAAATATAGATGCGGAGATATATGGCATGATCCCCAATGCAAAAATGGAAGCCTGGGAAAAGGCACCCCCTGCAAATGCATCAATTAAACCAAGTGCCCCGGATTGTGCGCCTTTTAAATTGATAAGATTGGGGTTCAGTCCTGGTAAAATAATATGCGCACCCAGGCGGAATATGAACACCAGCAGCAACGTGGTAAGAATTTTACTTCTCAGTTCCTCGATGCTCCAGATATTTTTTAATGTTTGAATGAGTTTCTTCACAGATCGCAGAGTTTAAATGAGCCAAAACAAAAAAGACGCATTCCTTAAAAATGCGTCGCACAAGTTACAGAAATTACTTTATAATCTCGAGCGAACCACCAGATGCTTCGATAGCGGCTTTAGCCTTCGCGCTTACTGCGTTTACCTTGAAGCTTAATTTGGTCTTTAATTCACCGTTACCCAGTACTTTTACACTGTCTGTCTGACCAATCAGGCCATTGATATACAGGTTCTCCAGGTTAAATTCAGTGATATTATATTTTTCAATTAATTGCTCAATCTGACCCAGGTTGAACACTTTAAATTCAATACGGTTGTTGTTCTTAAAACCACGCTTTGGCAAACGACGCTGAATAGGCA
>Ga0209069_10000691_pt1 | contig 16006 bp, 12 predicted proteins | sample Str013_2_FD_187202 | JGI IMG/M metagenome (GOLD analysis project Ga0209069, IMG submission 187202) | Freshwater sediment microbial communities in response to fracking from Pennsylvania, USA - Straight Creek_MetaG_SC_2013 (SPAdes) (version 2) | ecosystem: Environmental > Aquatic > Freshwater >...
GTGTACCACCTGCTCCGGGCTGCCGGCGAGCTGGAACCGTTCGGTACCACCGGATCCGGCCCGCTGCTCGACCTCCCGGTCGGACCGTCCACATGCCACGGACAGGGCCACCGAGTACACCAGGTCGTCCGGGTCGCGGCCCAGCGCCGTACAGGCGGCGGGCCGCTGCTGGCGCCGGGGTACCCCCACGTTCCTATCCTCTCTGCCGTATCCTCCCTGCCGTATCCTCTCTGCGGATCGGCGAATCCGCGGACGGTGAACCGCGGATCGGCGAATCCGGCGACCGGTGGTACGGCGAAGGGGAGTTGGCGTGGCGGACGGGGTACAGACGCTGGAGTTTCAGGCCGAGGCGCGCCAGTTGCTGCACCTCATGGTGCACTCGATCTACTCCAACAAGGACATCTTCCTGCGGGAACTGATCTCCAACAGCTCGGACGCGCTGGACAAGCTGCGCCTGGCGACCCTGGTGGACAAGGATCTCGAGGCCGACACCACGGATCTGCACATCGACCTCGAGGTGGACCCGCAGCAGCGGACGCTGACCGTACGCGACAACGGGATCGGCATGTCCCGGGACGAGGTCGTGGCACTGATCGGTACCATCGCCAAGTCGGGTACCGCCGAGCTGCTGCACGCGATGAAGGAGTCCCCGGAGCCGGGGGTGTCGGCGGAGCTGATCGGGCAGTTCGGGGTCGGCTTCTACGCCACGTTCATGGTGGCCGACCGGGTGACCCTGGTGACCCGGCGGGCCGGGCAGCGCGAGGGTACCCGCTGGGAGTCCGCCGGCGAGGGCACGTACGAGATCGGGACGCTGCCCGAGGCGCCCCAGGGTACCGCGGTCACGCTGCACCTCAAGCCGGCCGACAGCGACGACCAGCTGCACGACTACACCGCGCCGTGGAAGATCCGGGAGATCGTCAAGCGGTACTCGGACTTCATCGCCTGGCCGATCCGGATGGCGGTGCCGCGTCCCGCGGACGGGACCGGTACCGAGGGAGAACCCGCGGCCGGGGCCGACCCCGCCGACGCGGCGGCCGGTACCGACGGTGACACCGCAGCCGAGGACGTGCAGCGGCTGAACTCCGGCAAGGCGCTGTGGGCCCGGCCCCGGACCGAGGTCGGCGACGAGGAGTACCACGAGTTCTACCGGCACGTCAGCCACGACTGGGTCGACCCGCTGGAGATCATCCACATGAAGGGGGAGGGCGTCTTCGAGTACGAGGCGTTGCTGTTCCTTCCCTCCCACGCGCCGTTCGACCTGTTCATGCGCGACGGCAAGCGGGGCGTGCAGCTCTACGTCAAGCGCGTGTTCATCATGGACGACTGCGATGCGCTGATGCCGCACTACCTGCGCTTCGTCAAGGGCGTGGTGGACGCGTACGACCTGTCGTTGAACATCTCCCGGGAGATCCTGCAGCAGGACCGGCAGATCCAGCAGGTACGCCGGCGGCTGGTCAAGAAGGTGCTGACCACGGTCAAGGACATGATGGCCGCGAACGCCGAGAAGTACACGACCTTCTGGCGGGAGTTCGGCCGGGCGGTCAAGGAGGGCCTGCTCGAGGACCCGGACAACACCGCGGCGATCCTGGAGGTCGTGTCGGTCGCCTCCACCCACGACGCGCAGGAGCCGACCACGCTGCGCGGGTACGTGCAGCGGATGAAGGACGGCCAGAGCGACATCTACTACATGACCGGCGAGTCCCGCTCGATGATCGAGAACTCGCCGCACCTGGAAGCGTTCCGCGCCAAGGGGTACGAGGTGCTGATCCTCACCGACCCGGTGGACGAGGTGTGGGTCGAGCGGGTCGGCCAGTTCGACGGCCGGCCGCTGCGGTCCATCGCCAAGGGCCGGGTGGACCTGGACGGCGACCCGGAGGGTACCGGCGGCGGTACCGAACGCGAGCAGCAGGCCAGGGACTTCGCCGACCTGCTGGCCTGGCTGGGTACCACGCTGGCTGGGCAGGTGAAGGAGGTCCGGCTGTCCACCCGGCTGACCACCTCGCCGGCCTGCGTCGTCGGCGACACCCACGACGTGACCCCGACCCTGGAGAAGATGTACCGCGCGATGGGCCAGGAGGTGCCGCAGATCAAGCGGATCCTGGAGCTGAACCCGACACACCCGCTGGTGACCGGGCTGCGCGCGGCCCACGCGCGGGACGGGGCGGGGGAGGACCTGGCCGGTACCGCCGAACTGCTGTACGGCATGGCCCTGCTGGCCGAGGGTGGCGAGTTGGCCGAGCCGGCCCGGTTCACCCGGCTGCTGGCCGACCGGCTGGCCCGGTCGCTGTAGCACCGGTACCGGCGGCCAGCCCGGCCCAGTCCGGCAGCGGTACCCCGGCGGTACCCTCGCCGGCGGCCAGGCGCCGGAAGAAGCCGAGCGTACCGGCCACGCCGAAGGCCCAGGAGGCGCTGTTGTCCTCCGGGTCGTCGGCGATGAGCAGCGGGTGCGCGGTGCTGCCCGCGCCGCGCAGCAGCATCTGCCCGGCGGCGCGGGCGGCGCCGTCCCGGAAGCGTTCGCCGCCGGGCAGGCCGGCCAGGTCGAGCAGCATGTTGCCGACGCCGGCCAGCCCGCAGCACTGGCTCGGCACGCTCACCCGGGGCAGGAACGCGACGCAGGTGTCGCCGAGTTCGCCGGCCAGCGCGGCCAACTCCGCGCCGTCGGGCGCGACGTCGTGGAGTACCGCGGCGGCGTACCGCACGGACTGGGTGATGCCGGCCAGCCCCTGGCACCACGACACCGCCAGCGAGGCGGCGTACCGGGTGCGCGAGCGCGCGGCCAGCGACCGGGCCCGGGCGGCCAGCACCGCGGCCCGGCGCGCGCCGTGGGCCAGCAGGTCGGCGTCGCCGGTCTGCCGGCCCAGGCACAGCAGCAGTTCGGTGGTACCGGCCAGGCCGTGCGCCCGGCCGGCGGACGGCTCGACCGCGGCCGGCTCGGGCAGCGGGTCGGTACCGGTCCGGGTCTCCGGTACCGGATGGTCCACAATGGACTCCGCACACCGGTACGCGATGGCCAGGTGCGCCGGGTCGCCGGTGGCCCGGTACAGCAGCAGGTGGCCGAGCCCGACCCCGGCCGCGCCGCCGATGATGTCGTCGCCCTCGGGCTTCCAGCCGGTACCGGGCAGGTACGCGCCGGCGTAGCCGTGCCGCGCGGCGGCGAACCCGTGCCGCGCGTCAGCGATGCCGGGCCGTGCGGCGATGAACCCGTGCCGCGCGTCAGCGATGCCGGGCCGTGCGGCGATGAACCCGTGCCGCGCGGCGGTGTGCAGGAACACGTCCACGCCGGTACGGCCGGCCATCAGTCCCGGCGGCAGGTCCACGTCCCGCGCCGCCCGGACCGTGAACGGCACCAGCTCGTCCAGGCACCCGGCCACGCCCGGCCGGTCGAGGTGCGCCAGCAGTTCCAGGCCGATGCCGGCGGTACCGCTGTACACGCTGGCGTCGTGCGCGATCGACCGGCTCGCCGGGGCGGCCAGTACCCGCCGGGTCTGGTCCAGCAGGTCGGCGAGCAGGTTGTCGCGGATCTCCGCGGCCAGCGCCGGGTCCACCCGCGGCGGCGCCGGCAGCGCGCGCCGCCGCGTCACCACCCCCGGCGCTGTCGTGTCCACAAGGGACGGATCAGTGTCCACAGTAGACGAATCGATGTCCACAGTAGACGGATCAGCGTCCACAGTGGATGGACTATCACCCGTGCCGGCCAGCCGGACCGCGGCCTGCCGGGCCCGCGCCGGGTCCCCGCCGATCAGGTCGGCGATGGCGCCGGGGACGCCGTCGGGCCGCTCGCCGTACCGGTCCCGCAGGGTCTGCAACGCCCGCCGCGCGGGCAGGTCGAGGTCGTCGCCGAGGGTCACCGGGTGCAGCCCGTGCGCCGCGAACAGCAGGGTCATGCCCAGCGCGTACAGGTCGTCGGTGTCCCGTGGCGGTTCGTGCCGACACTGCCGGGCCGGGGCGTACCCGGGCGTGCCGCCGGGCACGTGCAGCCCCTCGTAGTCGGCCAGGCCCAGGTCGATCAGCGTGATCCGGTCGCCGTCCACGACGATGTTGCGGGTGGTCAGGTCCCGTACCACGACCCCGCGGCCGTGCAGGTCCAGCACGGTACGGGCGAGTTGGGCGGCCAGGCGCTCCAGGGTACGGCCGTCGCCGGGCGCGTCCGGGTGCCCGGCCGGCAGGTACCGGCCGTTGCCGGCCACGTCCTGCTCCAGGTTGGTCGGGCCGGCGTCGGTGGTCACCAGGAACTCGTCGGTCCCGTGCCGGAAGTGGTCCACGAACCGGGGTACCCCGGCCGCGCCGGCCAGCGCCTGCAGCACCCGACGCTCGTTGCGCAGCCGCAGCCGGACGTCGCCGGCCAGGTCGTGCTCGTCCACGTGCGCGCGGGCCTGCTTGACCACCACGGTGGCGCCGTCGCGCTCGTCCACGGCCCGGTACACGTTGCCCCGGCCGGATTCGTAGATGCCGCCGGTGACCCGGTAGTACCCGCCGAGCAGTTGCGCCGGGCCGCCGTCCGGGGCCGGGTCGTCGTCGCCGGGCCCGCCGGCCACGCCGGTGAACGGGTCGGTGGTCCAGGCCGGCTGGCGGTACCGCATGGTGGCCAGCGCGCCGAACTCCTCGCCGCCCGGGCCGTGGATCAGCGTCATGAGCCGGCCCCGGGCATCGGCGTTCCAGGACTGGGTGAACGGCCCGTACCGGTAGTAGACCGGCGCGTCCGGGGCGACCCGGCGGTCGCTGAGCACCCGCGGTCCCGGCTCGCCGCGCAGCAGGTCGGCCAGGTACAGCCCCAGGTCACGGACCCGGTCCTGGTCGGGGTAGATGGTGAACGCCTTGCCCACCGCGGCCGGCGAACTGTACCCGTCGTTGAGCCGGTGCAGTACCGGTACCGAGCGGGCCAGCTTGAACGTGCAGCCCTGCGCCAGCAGGACCGGTACCAGCCGGTCGACCAGGTCGGCGAAGGCGGCCGCGCGGGCCGAGACGTGCAGTTTCCAGCCGTGCCGGGCGATCGTGGCGGCGGCCGGGTGCAGGGTCAGCCAGGTACGGTCCCGGCGCAGCCGGTACCCCGGCCCGCCGGTCGTGGCGGCGTGCCGCACCAGGGCGCGTTCGACACGGTCCGCCACGGTCGTGTCGTCCATGTCGAACGCCCCCAACGTCGTTCACTGCGCGGCACGCGTACGTGGTGCGGTGGTCGCTACTGGGTGGCCGAGTGGGTGGCGAGGTCGATCAGGGTGTGGTTCTTGCAGCACCCGGCGCAGCGGGTCCGGTCCTGCTCGGCGTAGAAGCCGTCGACGAATTCGATCGCGGGTTCGACGATCTCGGTACCGGCCTCGCGCGGTTCGAGGGTGAGCAGAGCGGTCATGGTTGATCCTCTCCGGCCCGGGGGCCTGATCACGGAACTACGGGATCGGATGCTACCAGTTGATCGATGTTTATCAAGGTGATCATGTGGCCGGGAAGGTCGCGTGCGGGCCGGAACCGTTATGGCGAGCCGGATTCCGCAGCCGGTACCGTCCGGTCGGCCGGCCGCGAGGCGCGCAGCGGGTACGTCACTCGACGAACCGCCGGACCGGCCGGCGCGACCGGCTACGGCAGGTAGTTCTCCAGCAGCGCCGGGGTCAGCCCGGCCGCGTGGATGGCGGTCAGCGCGGCCACCACGTCGGCCAGGAAGGTGGCCCGGAAGTGCATGAGGATGACGTCCCCGGGCTGTACCCGGTGCTCGGCCGTCTGGTACCGCACCACGCCGTCGTTGACCGTCTCCGACCAGTGCAGCACCGCGTGCATCCCGCAGTCGTGGGCCGCCCGCAGGGTGGTGTCGTCGTAGTCGCCGAACGGTGGCCGGAACAGCGTCGGGCGTACCCCGAAGGTACCGGCCAGCGTGTCGGCTCCGGCGCAGATCTCGTGCCGCTGCACCGGGTACGGCTGGCCGCGCAGCTCCGGATGGGTGACCGTGTGGTCCTCCACCACGCCGCCAAGCTGCCGCAGCGCGGCGAAGTAGCCCCGGCCACGGGCGGCCACCGGCGCGATGAGGAACATGGTGAACGGGATGTTCGCGGCGCGCATCAGCGCGATCCCGGCCGGGTCCTGGATCCAGCCGTCGTCGATGGTGAGGAACGCCACCGGCTGGGTCACCGGCAGCCGGTGGTACAGCGGGGCGAGCGGGCCGGGCGCCGCGGTCACCGGTACCGGCGGCGGTACCGGCGGGAACTGCGGCAGCCGGGCCAGCCACTGGGCCAGCTCGCCCGGCGTACCCGGGATACCCGGCGTACCTGGCGTACCTGGCGTACCCGGGGCCGCGGTACGGCCGGTGGCGTGGCCGGCGCGGTGCCAGGCGGCGACCGGAGCCGCCCCGGCGGAGCAGCCGGCCAGCAGCAGGGCGGCCAGGACCAGGACGGTCACGGGTACCCGGACGGTCACGGGTACCCGCGCGTGGCGCCGGTGCCTCGGGGAGGTGACGGTCACCGGCGAAGGGTAGTCCCGGTGCGCCGGTGCCGGCCAGTGCCGTCCGGCGGTACCGCGCCGGCCGTACCATCCGGTCATGGCGTACGACGAGGCGCTCGCGCGGCGCATCCGGGACCGGCTCGGCGCCGAGCCGGGCGTGGTGGAGAAGAAGATGTTCGGCGGGCTGGGTTTCCTGAGCCACGGCAACATGACGGTGGGCGTGTCCGGCCCGGACCTCATCGTGCGGCTCGACCCGGCCGGGGTGGACGCGGCGCTGGACCAGCCGGGGGCCCGCCCGTTCGAGGTCGGCGGCCGGGGCATGCGGAACTGGCTGCTGGTGTCGGCGGCGGTCCTCGACGACGACGCGCTGGCCGGCTGGATCGCCCGGGCGCGGACCTTCGTGGCCACCCTGCCGCCGAAGTGACCGGTACCGCGGGTCAGCCGCCGGGGCGGCGGTACCCGGCGATCGGCAGGTACGGGTTGTCGAGCCTGGCCATCCGTACCACGTCGCCGCTGGTGGGCGCGTGCACCACCCAGCCGCCGCCGACGTACATGCTCATGTGGTGCAGGTCGCGGAAGTAGAACACGAGGTCGCCGGGGCGCAGCTGGTCCCGGGTGACCGGGGCGGCGTCCTGCCACTGCCACTGGGTGAAGTGCCGCAGCGTGACCCCGGCCGCGGCCCACGCGTACAGGGTCAGGCCGGAGCAGTCGAACATGTTGGGTCCGGCGGCGGCCCACACGTACCGCTTGTTGATCTGGGCGCAGGCGGTCCTGGCCGCGATCGCGCCCTTGCCGGTGGTCAGCTCCACCGGGCAGGCCACCGGCCGGGTGTTGGACCCGACCAGCCCGCTGGCGCCGTACGCCTGCTGGCGCAGCGCCTGGAGCTGGTTCATCTGGGTCTCGATGGTCGCCTTGCGCGCGGCCAGGTCGGCGTCCTGCCGGGCCTGGGCGGCGATCAGGTCGTCCAGCGGCCGCTTCTGCGTGTCGTACCGGGCCACCAGCGCGGCCGCGTCAGCGACCGTGTCGGCCTGGCGCCGGGCCAGGTGGTCGAGCAGGGTGAGCTGGTCGGCGAGCTGGGCCGGGGTACCGCTGGCGAGCATGGCGCCGACCTGGGTGGCCGGCCCGTACTCGTACAGCGAGGCGGACAGCACGCCGACCCGGGCCCGGGTCAGGTCGACCTGGGTCTGCAGCGGCCGGATCTGGTCGGCCAGCGTGGCGGCCCGGGCCTGGTTCTGCGTCAGCTCGGTGTGGATCATGTCGTACTGCTCGATCAGCGGTTCCAGCGTGTTCCAGGCCTGGTCGATCCTGGCCTCGATGTCCGGGATCGTCGGCAGCGCCCGGGCCGGCAGGCCGGTACCGGCCAGCGTGGCCGCGGCGGCCAGCGCCACCAGCAGGGTACGGCGCAGGGTGCAACGTACTGCGGCGAACGCCACGGGTACCGGCTCCTTCTTCCGTGACCGCCTACCGGGTTAGCTGACGGGTTCGGGCGGGAAGAGTGGCCCTACCGCGTGGTGGCGCGGATTCACCCCAGTGGTGCTGGTGGGTCCCCGGTTCGTCGTGCGATTCGGCGGGTCCGGCCGCGGCCGCCCGGGGGTGGGGCGGCCTGGGTACGCACCGGACGTGCGAACGATACGCAGCACGCTCCCCGGGCCACAAGTCAGGCTACGAACGGTGACTGTGTTGTTCCGCTTACTGTTCGTGGTACCCGCAGGTCGGTACGGTCGAGACGGCCACGGCTGTGGGAATCACCTCGTACCGGTCGCGGACGGTGACCGCCGTTGGCGGTACCGGGCTGATCGATCCAGATCACTCTCCGGGGGCGAACGCGTACCCGCGGGGAACCTGCGGCGTCTGGCCGGCCGGCCCGATCCACACCACGATCTCGTCGTGCGCGGCGAAGCGCAGCGCGGCCGGGTCGCCGGTGACGGCCGTACCGTTGCGGTACACCCGGGCCACCACGGTCGGGCCGAGCGCGACCGGGCCGACCCGGTCGGCCCGCAGTGGCTGGCCCCACTCGGCGAAGAACTGGCCCAGCGTGAACGGCACGTCGGTGGCCGACTCGATGTGCACCACGCCGTCCGGCTCGTGCGTGTGCAGCGGGGCGATCAGGTGCCGGCCCTCGTCGATGCCGATCCCGGCCGGTACCGGCACCGGCTGCCCGGACACCACCACGTCCAGGTGCGCGTGGTAGTGCACGGCCAGCTTCTCCTCGCCCAGCATCGGCAGGCCGGCCGAGCGTACCGCCGCCTGCGCGTCGGCCGGGGCCGGCCAGGCCGCGGCCGGCGCCTGCGGACCGGCCACCGCCGCGCCGGTGGCCGGGCTGGACGGCGGGATGGGGGTGGCCGGCCCGGTGCCGGTGCAGCCGGCCAGGGCCAGCGCGGTCAGTACGGCCAGGGCCAGCGTGCGCGCGCGCATCCGTCGACTCCCCGGGTCGGGTGCGGCCGGTCCGGACCGACCGGCCGCCACCCAGCCTACGTCGGGCCGCCGGTCCGCCGGGGCCCCGGCGCCGGTGCCGCGGGTGGGACCGGCCGGCGCCGGTACAGCAGCGCGGCCAGCGCCACGAGCAGCGGCCACAGCAGGTACGGGCCGGACATCACCAGCAGGACCAGCACCGCGGCCAGCGACACCACGGCCGCGGTACGCGCCGCGGTGCGCCGGGGCAGCAGCCGTACCGCCGCGGCCACCCCGATCGCGTACACCGCCACGAACAGCCCGGTGGCCAGCGCCACCAGCGGCCGCGGCCCGGTACCGGCCCGTACCGCCACCAGCAGCGACACCATGCACAGTCCACTGAGGACGGACAGGCTGCGCCGGGGTACCCCGCCGGCCTGGCTGCCCCGGGCCAGCCAGGCCGGGAACGACCCGTCCCGGCCCAGCGCCGCGCCGAGCTTGCCGGCCCCGGCCACGTACGCGTTCATCGCCCCGAGCGTGAGCAGCGTGGCCGCGACCGCGGCCAGCACCGCGGCCCGGCCGCCCAGCCCGGCCGCGAGCAGGTCGCCCAGCGGCGCGGCGGTACCGGCGGCACCCGGCCCGAGCACGGCCACCGTGGCGAAGGCGACCGCCAGGTACATGGTGCCGACCACGACCACCGCGACCGCGGTGGCCCGCGGCACGTCCCGGGCCGGGTACCGGAACTCCGCGGTCAGGTGCGCCACCGCCTCCCAGCCGACGAAGCACCACACCAGCAGCGCCGCCGCCGGGCCGATGGCGAGCCAGCCGTGCGGCGCGAACGGCCGCAGGTTGGCCAGCCGGGCCGCCGGCAGGGACAGCGCGACCGCGGCCACCAGGAACGCGGTGAGCAGGCCGGCCAGGGCGAGCTGGACCCGGGCGGTCAGCCGCACCCCGAACGCGTTGCCCAGCGGTACCACCACCAGCAGCGCCACCGCGGTCGCCGTGGCGGCACCGGTACCGCCGCCGGTGGCGGCCGCGACGTACCCGCCGGCCCACAGCGCCGCGGCCGGCGCCCCGACCGGTACGCAGAAGTAGAAGCACCAGCCCACCACGGTGGCGGCCCGGTCGCCGAAGGCCAGCCGGGCGTAGGTGGCCACGCCGCCCGCGTCGGGGTACCGGGCGCCCAGCGCGGCGAACGTGGCCGCCAGCGGCGCGGACAGCAGCGCCAGGCCCAGCCAGGCCAGCAGCGAGGCCGGGCCGGCCACCTGCGCGGCCAGCGCGGGCAGCGCGATGACCCCGGTACCCAGTACCACCCCGGTGTACAGGGCCGCGCCCTGTACCGCGGACAGCCGGCCGGCGCCGGTACCCGGTTCGGTCGTCATGCCCGCGGTCCCCGCCGCCGGTACGCTACCGTGCCGGTGGTGGTTCGGCGGGAGGTGGACCGGTGGCGGGTACGCAGTCCGGCGGCGGCGCGCGGTGGACGGTGGCGGTGCTCGGCGCGGGCGGCGTCGGCGGCCTGGTCGGCGCGCTGCTGCGGCGGGCCGGTCACGAGGTGGTGTTCCTGGGCCGGCCGCAGACCGTGCCCGGCCCGGTGCTGACCGTCCACAGTGTCCAGTACGGCGACCTCGCGGTACCGGCACCGGTACACCAGCGGCTGACCGGCCCGGTGGACGTGTGCCTGCTGGCCACCAAGGCGACCTCGCTGGCGCAGGCGCTGGACCGGGTACCGGCCGCGGCGCTGGGTGCCGGCCTGGTGGTACCGCTGCTGAACGGGCTGGAGCACATGGCGCTGCTGCGCGGGCGGTACCCGGCCGGCCAGGTGGTCGCCGGTGCCATCCGGGTGGAGTCCACCCGGGTCGGGCCCCGGGTGATCGAGCACACCAGCCCGTTCACCCGGGTCCAGCTGGCCAGCACGACGGCGCCGCCGGCCCGGGTACGGGCGCTGGCGGTACGGCTGGGCGAGGCGGGCATCGACACGACGGTACGCGACAACGAGCCGGCGATGCTGTGGGAGAAGCTGTCCTTCCTGGCCCCGCTGGCGCTGCTGACCACCCGGTACGGCGCCACGGTCGGACAGGTGCGCCGGTACCGGCGGGCGGAGCTGCGGGCGGTGGTGGACGAGATCGCCGGTACCGCCGGCGCGGTCGGGGTGGTGCTGGACCCGGCCGGGATCGTGGCGTTCGTCGACCAGTTGCCGCCGGACATGCAGTCCTCGATGCGCCGCGACGCGCAGGCCGGGCGCCCGACCGAACTGGACGCGATCGGCGGCGCGGTGCTGCGCGCGGCCGGTCGCGCCGGGGTGCCGGTACCGGTGACCGCGCGTCTGGTGGCGGAGCTGGGCCCGGCCGGGCCGGACCCGGCGGGCTGAGGCGGCCGGTACCGGCCGGGTACCGTCAGCCGCCGTCCGGCGGGGTCACCGACACCGGCAGGGTCAGCAGCCCGCGCAGCAGCGTGCTGCTCTCCCACTTCAGCGTGGCCGGATCGGCGGCCAGGCGCAGGTGCGGGAACCGGGTCAGCAGGCGGGTCAGGGCCACATTGGACTGGATCTTCGCCAGCGGCTGCCCGATGCAGGTGTGCGGCCCGTGGCCGAAGCCGAGTACCCCGTGCGGGCGCCGGGTGATGTCCAGCTCGTCCGCGCCCGGGTACCGGACCCCGTCGCGGTGCGCCGAGCTGATCGACAGCGCGAGGATCTGCTCCGGCGGGATCACCACGTCGCCGATCGGGATCTCCTCGGTGGTGAACCGGAACGTGGCGACGCCGACCCCGCCGTCGTACCGCATCAGCTCGTCCACCGCCGGGTTCACCAGGGACATGTCCGCGCGCAGCCGGGCCAGCTCGGCCGGGTGCGTCAGCAGGCTGAGGACGCCGTTGGAGATGGTGTGCTGCGAGGTGATGTGCCCGGCGACGGTGAACAGGAAGATCATGGCCACCAGCTCGTCCTGGCTCAGCCGGTCGCCGCTGTCCTTGCCCCGCAGCAGTTCGCTGACCATGTCGTCGCCGGGGTTGGCCCGCTTGTCGTTGATGGCCTTGTTCGCGTACGCGATGACGTTCTTCGAGGCGGCCTCGACCACGGCCGGATCCTGCCCGGCGCCGACCAGCTCGACCGCCCAGCGGTGGAACTGCTCCCGGTCGTCGAACGGGATGCCGAGCAGGTCGCAGATGATGATGATGGGCAGCGGCTGGGCGTACTCGGCGACGAGGTCGACGTTGTCGCGCCCCTCGACGTTGTCCAGCAGGCTGTCCGCGACCTCCTCGATGCGCGGCTTGAACGCGTCCATCCGGCGCAGCGTGAACGCCTTGCTCACCAGGTTGCGCAGCCGGGTGTGCCGGGGCGGGTCGCTGTTGAGCATGTGCTGGGACAGCTCGTCGTCGAACCCGACACTGACCGACTCGCCCTCTTCGAACTCGACCCCGGTGTGCCGGGCGAACATCTCGTTCATCCGGCGCCCGTCCTTGCTGACCCGGGGGTCGGACAGCAACTGGCGCACGTCGTCGTAGTTGGTGACCAGCCAGACGTCCGCGCCGTGCGGGAACACCACGTGGTGCACCCGGCCCCGGGCCCGGTACTGGGCCAGGATCTCGTACGGGCGCTGCATGAAGTCGTCCGGCAGCCGCTCCAGAGCAGCCAGTGCGTCGGTGGCCATGTTCGGTTCCCCTGTTCGCCGGGGCGGCGTCGGGTCCTGCTCGCCGCCAGGGTTGGTGCCCGCGTGTAGCAGCACCCATCGCCGCGGCGATGGGTGCGCCGTCCGGCCGCCGGAGCCACCGGCGCCGCGTGTCGTCTCACTGCAGTAGAGGCGGCCCGGGTAGCGCGGTGATACACCCCGCCGGTACCGATCCCGGCCGCGCGCAAACCCTGTGCGCGGACCGGATTCTGCGGTAGCCTGAGCCGATTCCAAGGCCGTCTATGTCGACCGATCCCGCTGGAACCTGGCAGGCTGCCCGGGTCGGTCGGCGTCCTCTGGTGAGAAGGTGGATCGCCGATGACCGCAGATACGACGGACGAGCACCCGGCAGCCGACGGTACCGAACCGGCTCACCTGGGGGTACTGGCCACCTGGCGGCAGACCCCGCTGCCGGCGCGGGCGATCCTGGCCGGCGTGTTCATCAGCCGGCTGGCCGGGTTCCTGCAGATCTTCCTGGTCCTGTTCCTGACCCACCGCGGTTTCTCCGCCGGCCAGGCCGGCCTCGCGCTGGGCCTGTACGGCGCCGGGTCGGTGTTGGGTGCGTTCACCGGCGGCTGGCTCAGCGACCGGCTCAGCGCCCGCGCCGCGACGCTGATCAGCATGGCGGGCTCGGCCCTGCTGCTGGTGGCGATCCTGTACCTGCGGAACTACCCGCTGATCCTGGTGGCCGTGGTGCTGCTCAGTACCATCGGCGTGCTGTACCGGCCGGCCGCGCAGACCCTGCTGACCGAACTCGTACCGGCCCGCCAGCTGGTCATGGTGACCGCGATGTACCGGCTGTGCCTGAACCTCGGCACCACCGCGGCGCCGCTGATCGGGGTGGCGCTGGTGTCGGTGTCGTACAACCTGCTGTTCTGGGCCGAGGCGCTGGCCGCGCTGGCGTACGGGCTGATCGCGCTGCGGGTGTTCCCGGCCAAGGCGCGCCGGCCGGCGGCGGCCGACGGTACCCGGTCGCAGCCGGATCCCGGGTACTGGGCCATCCTGTCCGACTGGCGGTACCTGTTCTACCTCGCCGCGGTCCTGCTCATCATGGTGGTCTACACCCAGTACACCGCCGCGCTGCCGCTGGCGATCGTGCACGCGCACCTGAGCGTCTGGTGGTACGGCACGGTGGTCACGCTCAACGCGGTGCTGGTGGTGGTGTGCGAGGTGCCGGTGACCCGGTTCGTGCAGACCTGGCCGCTGCGGCTGACCGCGCTCGGCGGCTTCGGGCTCATCGCGGTCGGGTACGGCGTGTACGCCATCGCCATCGTGCCGGTGCTGCTCATCATCGGTACCGTCGTGTGGACCGCCTCGGAGATCATCGGCGGCCCGACCACGTTCGCGTACCCGGGCCTGGCCGCACCGGCACACCTGCGCGGGCGGTACTTCGGCGCGATGCAGAGCATGGTCGGCCTGGGCAGCACCATCGGCCCGATCGTGGGCGTGCTGCTGTGGAACCACCTGGGCCAGGGGGTGTGGCTGTGGGCCGCCGGTGCCGGTGTGCTGTCGGCGATCTGCGCCCGGATCGGCATGCGCCGCCCGGAGGAGGCCGCGCCGGCGGTACCGGACTCGGCCCAGCCGGTGGCGCCCGAGGGTGCGCCCGCGCCGGAACTGTCACCGGGCGCGGCCGGCGAACCGGAGCCCACCCGTACCGCGGCGGAGCCGGCCGGCTGACCCCGGCCGGCCACACCGGGCCGGCTCACTCGTCCCGTGTGTAGTACCAGTTCTCCGGGGTGAGCATGCCGTACGGGTTGACCGGCTCGATGCCGTGCAGCTCGCGCGCCACCTGGAGCAGCCGGATCGGGAAACCCGGCGTCCACACCGCGGGGACCTGCTCGGCCAGGTAGTCCTGGTACTCGTACATGGCGGCCGGGTCGTCGCTGACCACGGTACGGTCGATCAGCTCGTCGGCCCGGGCGTCGCCGTAGTGGCCGAAGTTGCTGCCGGCCCCGGTCCGGAACAGGGTCTCCCCGGTCGGCTGGCCGTAGAACGCCCACCCGCCGTTCCAGCAGTTCAGTTCCCAGCGGTGCGGCCGGTCCGGGGTTTCGACGCAGTGGTCCTCGGCGACCATCACCGAGCCGTACACCGGCTCCAGCCGCAACTCGATGCCGGCCGTGGCGGCGTCGCGGGCCAGCAGCCGCATCAACTGCTCCAGCGCGGCCCGCCCGTCGACGTAGCGCAGGCTGAAACTCAACCGGTCCCCGACCGCGATGCCGGCGCCGGCGCAGCCCGGCCCGTCGCCCGGGCGTACGCACACCGCCGGGGTGGTGCTGACGTCCCAGCCGTGCTCGGCCAGCAGGGCCCGGGCCCGCTGCGGGTCGAACGGGTCGCCGTGGCCGCGCTGGGCCGGCGACAGGAACGCGCTGTCGGGTACCGGCGGCACCGGTCCCGTGGTGCGGTGGGCGTACCCGTGGAAGATGTCCCGGATCGCGGTGTCCTGGTCCAGGCACAGTTGCAGCGCCTGGCGGAAGTACGGCTGCCGGAACACGTGCCCGGCCGCGCCCGGGTGGTGGTGGTTGAACGGCAGGAACCGGATGCAGTACACGTCCTGCGGGACCAGCCGGTACCAGCGGGAGATGTCGTCGGTACCGGCCAGCGTGGCGCCGATGTCCAGCCCGTACGGCAGGAAGCCGACCTGGATCCCGTCGCGCCCGTGCGGCCCGGCCGCGAGCAGCGCGTACTCGTCCGCGTCGGTGGGTACCGGCACCTGCCGGAACTCGTCCAGGTACGGCTTGTGGGGCCCGCAGTAGTGTTCGTTGGGCACGAACGTGGCCGCGCCGTCGAGGGTGAACGACTTGAGCCGCCACGGCCCGTTCACGACACTCCACACTGGACTGTCCGGCCACCGGGTACGGACCTCGTTGTCCTCCACGGTCCACTGGCCGTTCTCGGTGACCAGGTAGTCGTACACCGCCGGGATGTCGGCCAGGTCGGCCGAGGCGTTGGCCGGCCCGGTGGCGGTACGGTCCCACGCCCGGGGCATCGGGGTGATGATGGACAGCTGGTTCATCAGCACCCAGGTCTTCGAGTACGCCTTGTCGAAGGTGAACACGACCTGGTTGTCGGCCACCTTCCGGTACGCGGTGAGGTTGTCCGGCAGGTACCCGGCCGAGTACGAGCCGAACCGGGGCCCCTTGACCTTCATCATGTTGATCCAGAAGATGACGTTGTCCGCGCAGATCGGCTCGCCGTTGGACCACCGCCACGGCTTGAGCGTCACGGTCACGGACAGCCCGTCCGCGCTCCACTGTGGAGGCTTGGCCAGGCTCAGGTCGAAGTCGACCTCGGGGCCGCCGTCGCGGCCGAGCCAGTACAGCGGGCGGAACATCAGCACCTGGAACTCGAACAGGTTGCGGATGCCGATCCGCTCCGGCGGGGTGAACGGGAAGATGGTCGAGGGCGGGAAGCCGGGGCTGCACGCCCAGGCGGCGCTGCCGCCGCGGACCGGGTGCGGGCCGCCCGGCGCGGCACCGGCGTTGCCGGTGACATCACTGACCACAGTGGACATCGGGGATCACCTTTCGTGG
>Ga0209069_10000692_pt1 | contig 16005 bp, 14 predicted proteins | sample Str013_2_FD_187202 | JGI IMG/M metagenome (GOLD analysis project Ga0209069, IMG submission 187202) | Freshwater sediment microbial communities in response to fracking from Pennsylvania, USA - Straight Creek_MetaG_SC_2013 (SPAdes) (version 2) | ecosystem: Environmental > Aquatic > Freshwater >...
ACCCACATTTGTTCGAGGCCAGTGCCTCAGTGGCCATTGCAGTAAGCCGTGCCGACATCATCATCTACAACGGCCTCGACTATGACCCCTGGATGGAAAAGCTCACCGCTTCATCAAAAGCTGTGCAGCGTGACATAGTGGTGGCCGGAGAGCTTGCAGGCTTCAAAACGGGCGACAACCCACATGTCTGGTACGATCTCAAAACCGTCAGTATCCTCGCCAAGGCACTTGCCGAAAAGTTAGTTGCGCGCGACCCCGCCCACGCCGATGACTATCGCCAGAATCAAACCAATTTCGAGGCCAGCCTTTTGCCCATCACCAAACAAGTTGCAGAAATTGCCGCCACTCACAAGGCCACGCCCGTCGCGGCAACCGAACCCGTCTTCGGCTATATGCTGATGGCCATGGACCTTGACGTGAAGGAAGCAGAATTTCAGCGTGCGGTGATGAATGATACCGAGCCCTCCATCAGTGACGTGGCTCGCTTCGAAGCGGATATGAAATCCAAGACCGTTAGGCTTCTCGTCTTCAACAGGCAGGCCTCAAGCCCATTGGTGGAAAAGATGGTCACGTTGGCAAAAGCCAATGCTATCCCCATTGTCGCCGTCACGGAGACCGAACCTCAAGACAAGACCTATCAGCAATGGCTTAGCGAGGAAGTGTCTGCCATTGCTGTAGCGCTGGATGCTCATTGATGGGTGTCGCAATCGCACTGGACAACGTCACGCTCAAGCTTGGTGACCGCCGCATTCTGGAAAATGTCAGCCTTGCGGTCAATGATGGCGAGTTCATCGGCCTTCTCGGGGCCAATGGCGCAGGCAAGACGACACTGCTCCGCGCCATTCTCGGCATGTTGCCGCTGGCTCAGGGTTCGTTGCTGGTTTTTGGTCAGCCACCCAGTCGTGGAAATTCCGCCATTGGCTATATGCCGCAAAACCGCGCCAGCCTCGCAGAAACGCGCCTGCGCGGATGGGACTATGTGGCCGCTGTGGTGCAAGGCCAAAGCCCCGGCTTGCCGCTCTATGGTAGCCCGCTGCGCCGCAAAGTGGACAAGGCGCTGGCGCTGGTGGAAGCAACAAGTCTTGCCAATCGTCCGCTCACGGAGCTTTCTGGCGGCGAACGCCAACGTCTCTTGCTGGCGCAAGCTTTGGTCGATGAGCCTCGCCTGCTGTTGCTGGATGAGCCCTTGCTCAATCTTGATCCCGGGCAACAGCGCAATGTTGTGGCTTTGGTGAAGCACTTGCAAACCGAACTGCATATTCCCGTCATTTTCAGTTCACACGAATTGAATCCGCTGCTCTGGGCGATTGATCGTATCCTCTACCTCGGCCACGGCGCGGCTGCGATCGGCCCGGTGGACAGCGTGATCACGGGGCCAGTGCTCTCAAAGCTCTACAATGCGCCCATCGAAGTGCACCGCGTCGGTGGGCGTATCTTTGTCATGTCCGATAGCGTGGAAGTGGAACGTGATGCCCATCGCCATGAAGGCCACGATCATCATGGTCATCACCATGCTTGAGCTGGATTTCATGCGCACCGCCTTGATCGCCGCGGCCGCCGTTTCTTTGGTGGCAGGCCCTGTGGGCTATTTCCTCGTCCTGCGCGGGCAAACTTTCGCAGGCCATGCCTTGGCCCATGTGGGTTTCACCGGAGCCACCGGCGCAGCGCTGATCGGCGTCTCGCCTCTTGCTGGCCTCTTCACGCTCACCATCGCAGCGGGCTTGGGGATGGGGCTTTTCGGGGCCCGTCTTGCCAACCGCGATATCGCCATCGGCATGGTGTTGGCTTTGGCATTGGGCTTTGGCCTTTTGTTTCTACATTTTTTCAAATCTTCCGCCACACAGGCCACCGCACTTCTGTTTGGAAACATTCTGGCGATCAGCGATCAAACGCTGCTGATGTTGGTGGTCACGTCCATTGTCTGTCTGGCGCTCCTCCTGTTCATATCTCGGCCACTTTTATTCGCCAGCTTGCAGCCCGAATTGGCGGAGGCAAAAGGTGTGAGAATCAACCTTCTTTCGACGGTGTTCATGATGCTGGTGGCGCTGGCCACGGCGGCAACATCGCAAATCGTCGGCGTGCTTCTGGTGTTTGCACTGATGGTGGGACCAGGGGCTGCTGCCCTGCGTTTATGCAAGTCAGTCTTGGCAGGGTTGGTGACGGCAGCAGTTCTGGCCCTGATCGAATCCTGGGCCGGATTGACTTTGGCCTATGCCACCGATTGGCCGGTAAGCTTTTGGATTACGGCTCTTGCAGTTGCGATCTATCTGGCAGCCGCCTATTCATCGCAGGTCAGGCATGGCCAAAAAGCCTAGTGCGATCTGGCCAGTCCTGCTGGTGGGCGCACTGTTTGCGTCGACGCCCGCGCGGGCCCATCCTCATGTCTGGGCCGATATGCGCTCGCAACTTGTCATCGCTGATGATGGCAAAGTCACCGGCGTGCGGGTTCAATGGACGACGGACAAGACCTACGCCAAGGACGCCTTGGATGGCTTCATGAAAAATGCCGACGGCTCTTATGACGCCACCGAACTGGCGCGGCTGACGAATGAAAATCTTTCGGCGCTCTCTGGCTATAATTACTTTGTCTATTTCCGCATGGGTGGCGAGCCCCAGAAAATCGGCAAGGCGACGGAGGGTCAGCAGTTTTATAACCCCTCAGATGGACGGCTGACGCTGTTGTTCACCGTGCCGCTCGAAACCCCGCTCGATCCGCACCAAGGCACTGTCCAACTCAAGGTTTACGACCCGGAGTTCTTTATTGATTTTGAATATCTGAATGACAAACCCTTGTTGATCTCCAAGGCGCTGGCCAGCGGATGCAATGCCAAGCTATTGGCCGTGCCGAAAGACGCAGGGCTAGACCAGACCAAGCAGATGCTTTCAACAAAGGGCAAGGACTGGAAGCCCGATAACAACGAAGATTTCGGCAGCATGTTTGCGCAAGCGGCGGAGGTTTCATGCGCCGCACAATAGTCATGCTGCTGGGAGTCTTCTTGTTGCTTGGCCTGTTCGCTGAATTGCACCTTGCATCGGCGCAAACTGCAACGGCGGACAGCAAACCCTTCGACAATCGCCGCCTGCTGGTTCAGCCCAAAAACGCCGATGGTTCAATCCAACTGCCACCCATCTGGCAGGACCCGGTTCTGTGGATGCGGGGTGAGCAGCAGAATTTCTACGGTGCCATGTCGGGCGATTTGCGGAAAATGAGAGACGAAAACTCATGGTCCGCGAGCCTGGCATTGATGCTCGTCAGCTTGGGATACGGTGTCTTTCACGCTGCTGGGCCGGGCCATGGCAAGGCGGTGATATCGGCTTGGCTTCTTGCCAACCGAACCCAGCTGCGCCGCGGCATTCTCATCGCTTTCATGAGCGCGCTGGTGCAGGCCCTGACGGCAATCACCGCGACAACATTGATCTTGTGGTTCGTCTCTGAAGTTGCCGCCGCAACCAAAAACATCGCCGCCGTTCTCGAAAGCGCCAGCTATGCGATGATTGCTGCCATGGGACTTTACATGTTGTGGCCGCTGCTAAAACCGTATTCCAGGAGGCGCAAGGTAACAGCGGCCCCCGTGAGCGGGCATCACTTTGAGATCATCAATCCCTTGCCTGCGGTTGCAGGTCATATCCACGGGCCTGATTGCGATCATGTCCATCTTCCATCAGCCCGGGAGGTGACGCAGGATTGGTCTTGGCGAAAGGCCTTCTCGATGGCCTTGGCGGTTGGCATCAGGCCTTGCACCGGCGCGCTGCTGGTATTGGTTTTTGCCAATGCCATGGGGCTTTATGCGGCCGGAATCGCGGCGACGTTTGTGATGTCCTTGGGAACATTCATCACTGTCGCCATCATTGCGTCTCTCGCCGTCTATGCGAGACATTTTGCTGAACGCTTCGCGGGCGGGGAAGCAAAATGGCTCGGCTGGTTGAATGTGGCTTTGCGCCTCGGCGGGGGCATTGCGATCGCACTATTTGGGTTCTTGTTGTTCTGGGGTTCGCTCTCTGGCCCCAGCGGAAACATGTAAAAGTCCTCATTCGCGCCTCTTTTGAATTGCCTCTTGGCAACGTAGTAACCATTCGGTTATTAAGGGCCATGAAGGTTTATGACTATATCATCTGCGGTGGCGGTCCGGCAGGCTGCGTTCTGGCGCACCGCTTGAGTGAGGATGAGGGCTGCCAAGTGCTTCTTCTCGAAGCAGGTGGCCGTGATTTGAATCCGCTCTTTCACATGCCCGCAGGCTTTGCCAAGATGACCAAGGGTGTTGCCTCCTGGGGTTGGAACACAGTGCCGCAAAGACACATGAAGGACCGGGTGTTGCGTTATACCCAGGCCAAGGTGATTGGCGGTGGATCAAGCATCAATGCCCAGCTTTATACGCGCGGCAATGCCGAGGATTACAATGCCTGGGGCCGCGATCAGAATTGCGGCGGCTGGGATTATTTGAGTGTGTTGCCTTATTTCAAACGTGCCGAAGACAATCAACATTTGAGTGATGACTATCATTCCTACGGCGGGCCCTTGGGTGTCTCGCGCCCCGCCGCAACCTTGCCGATCTGCGATGCCTATCTGCGCGCCGGGCAGGAAATGGGCATTCCCTATAATCCGGATTTCAATGGCCGTACCCAAGCAGGCGTGGGCTTCTATCAACTCACGCAGAAACACAAGCGCCGCTCTTCCGCGTCAACCGCCTATCTCTGGCCGATCCGCAATCGCAGGAACCTGAAGATTAGCTACAATTCACGCGCCACGATACTACAAATTGCAGGCAGCCGTGTTACGGGAGTCAAAGCTGTCGTGGGTGGTCGCGAAGAGACGTTTGAAGCGCACAAAGAAGTGCTTGTAACGTCTGGGGCCATCGGCTCGCCCAAACTCTTGCTGCAATCAGGCATCGGCCCGGAAAAACACTTGAAAAACGTCGGTGTGAAACTGCAGCACAGGCTCGCCGGCGTAGGCCAAAACTTGCAGGATCATCTTGATCTTTTCGTCATCTGTGAATGCACCGGTGATCACACCTATGACAACGTGGCGAAACTTCACCGCACGCTCTGGGCTGGTCTGCAATATGCCCTGTTCCACACTGGCCCTGTGGCTTCAAGCCTGTTTGAAACCGGCGGCTTTTGGTACGCCGATGAAAAAGCTCGATCCCCCGATATTCAATTCCATTTCGGTCTTGGCTCCGGCATTGAAGCAGGCGTGGCGCGGTTGAAGAATGCAGGCGTGACGTTGAACTCCGCCTATCTGCGTCCGCGTTCGCGAGGGCAGGTGACACTCGCTTCGGCTAACCCCAATGACGCGCCCCTGATTGATCCCAATTATTTCTCTGACTCGCACGATATCAAGATGTCCTTGCAAGGCCTGCGCATGGCCCGCGAAATCATGCAGCAAAAAGCGCTGGCGCCTTATATCATGGCCGAGCGCCTTCCCGGCCCCACAAAGGTGAGTGCCGATGATCTCTTCGACTATGCCTGCGCCAATGCCAAGACCGACCATCATCCCGTCGGCACCTGCAAGATGGGCACAGATGAAAATGCCGTCGTCACGCCGGACCTGAAAGTACATGGGCTCGAGGGCCTGCGCGTCTGTGACAGTTCGGTGATGCCGCTTGTGCCTTCTTGCAATACCAACGCGCCCACCATCATGATTGCCGAGAAGGCTTCTGATCTCATTCGCGGCCTGCCTGCTTTGCCACCAACAAGACTCAAGATTGCCGATCAGCACATGCTTGCGGGGCCATCAGCATGAAAATGAAAAGCAAGGCTGCCGCACTGTCTGATCCCAGAGGTTTCCTGGCCGAACTGTTTCACGTGGCCATCGCTGCCAGTACGCCAAAACAAGGCATGAAAGCGCATCTGCCGTCGCCGCCCAGGGGCCGCACCATTGTGGTTGGCGCTGGCAAGGCCGCGGGTGAAATGGCTGAGGCACTTGAAGAGCTCTGGCCTCATCCAATGGAAGGGGTTGTCGTTTCGCGCCACGGTGCGAAAGTCAACCTCAAGCGCCTCAAGTTTCTCACCGCTTCCCATCCAGTGCCGGATGCCGCAGGTCTCAAGGCGGCAGAAACCGTGCTGCAACTGGTGCAAGGCTTGACGGCGGATGATCTGGTGATCGCCTTGATTTCGGGTGGCGGTTCAGCGCTCTTGCCTGCACCCGCCGCAGGGCTCACGCTGGAAGATGAGATGGAACTCAATCAAATCCTGCTCGCTTCGGGTGCGCCGATCGCGGCGATGAACACCATCCGCAAACAATTCTCCCGCATTAAGGGTGGAAGACTGGCACTGGCCGCAAGTCCGGCACGGATGGTGACATTTGTTGTCTCGGACATTCCCGGTGATGTCCTGTCGCACGTGGCCAGCGGCCCCACCATCCCCGACTCCAGCACGCGGGAAGAGGCGCGCGTGGCGATTGCGCACTATGGCATCACTCTGCCACCAAAATTGCAGCTGTTCCTGCAACAGGATGCCCAGTCGTTGTCGCCTTCACATCCCGCCTTCGCGCGCAATGAAATCCATCTCGTGGCTTCGGCGGCGCGTTCATTGCAGGCCGCCGCAAGCGCTGCCGAAGCCCTCGGCATTCCGGCACATATTCTCTCGGATGCCATCGAAGGCGAAACCAAGGACATTGCCAAGATGCATGCTGCCATTGCGCTTTCAGTGAAACATCAAGCTATGCCGTTCAAGGCACCCTGCCTCATTCTCTCGGGTGGCGAGACAACCGTTACTATCGGCCCGCAAGGCGCAGGCAAGGGCGGGCGCAACAGTGAATTCCTTTTGAGTTTTGCCGCCGCCGTTTCAGACACCGCAGGTATTCATGCGTTGGCGGCAGACACGGATGGCATTGACGGCAGCGAAGACAACGCAGGAGGCTTCGTGGATGGCCACAGCATTGATGCAATCAAGGCAAAGGGTAGCGATCCATCCCGTCTTCTCTCGGGCCATGACAGCTGGACAGCATTGAAACTTTCAGGCGGCCTTTTCGTCACAGGCCACACGGGAACCAACGTCAACGATTTCCGTGCGATTTTAATTCTCTGACCACTGCCCCGAAGTCGGGGTTAAACCAGGTAATTAAGGTATTGGATTTCCATCGGATGTTCGGCCTGAACAACGCCATGTCGAATGCGCCTCGCTCAATAAATGATGCCGTCAGCTGCCGACAACACGGTTAATTTGGGTCAATTTACCCGGCCTTAACACGTATGAGATACTGATTTGGCGAAGTGTTGGAGGGATTCATGAACAGACGTGATATTGCATGGGGCGGAACCGTGGCTGCACTCGCCACCGTTGCAGGAGCGCTTACGAGCACGCCAGCCTTGGCAGATGATACCGGCGATGTTTTGGGGTCCATCGAAGAATTTCGCAAAGCCATGGTGGACGGCAATGGTGCCCGTCTCCTGGAATTGTCGCATGATGATATGAGCTTTGGCCATGCTGGTGGCGTGTTCCAGACCAAGGTTGAATTCGTCAAGACTGTTGTGGACAAAGTTGAAGTGTTCCACTCGATCAAGCTTTATGATCATTGGATCAAGGTTTCAGGCGATCTCGCCATTGCCCGCCATACATTCGATGCCTTCATCTTCTATCAGGGCAAGGATCAGAATTTCCTGTTGAACGTTGTGCAGGTGTGGAAGAAGCAGGATGGCCGCTGGCGTCTCTTCGTCCGTCAGGCCTACAAACTGCCAACCTAGAATCGGTTCAATCAATTAAGCCATCAGGTCCGGCGCCCAAAAGGGTTGCCGGGCTTTTTATTTTGCGCTGATGATTTGCGCGTTGCCCAGCCGCACGACAATCTTCTCGAGCGACACCATGGCGGCGTGGCCATCGCCAACCTTGGTCACAAAGGCAAGGGCCGTCACCGGAATATAGGCTGGCAATACGCCGGCCGGCGCCTTTTCTGTGAGAGTAATCTTGAAAATGCCCGACTTGATTTCATCAGCGCTCCACACCAGGGATTTCTGAAATGGTCCGATATGAATGTCGAGGCGCACGGTGGATTGAACGGTTTTGACCACATGGCCGTCGAGCTCGATCACCATCTCAGGCCCATAGCTGGCACCTGGTCTATCGACGACCAAGTTGCCTGTGGCGCTGGCAGAACCTTCGTTCTTGCCGCCATCCGCATTCGCCACCATCGGTCCAAGCACCCAGGACAGATTGGTCATCGCTGAAGGCAGAGCCGGGGGCTTGATCGCCGGGGCAGGCATTGTCGCTGCAGGCAGAACCACGGCAAGTTGCTGCTTATGGCCGGCCTTCTTGGCGAGAATCGCCAACTTCTTGCCGGGTAGGGCGAAGGCTTTGCGTTGAACAATCTTGGTTTTGTGGTGAATTGGAGCTTTTTCCACAATCAGTAATGGCAAATCGGCCGCACAAGCGAGGCTCGCGGCACAAGTCATACTCAACCCCAAAGCAAACAGGACGCGAATCATCAAACACCGACACCAATTGGTTAATTGTCGGTAAATGACCCTGTGTGCAGTTGCAAGAGTGCCCTAGTTTATTCCCACGCTATTCACAGCGACCAACGCGATCACATGTTCGGGCACAAATTCCAGATGCTGAAGGCTCCAGCCCTTGTTGCCGTTTTCTGGCCCGAAGATTTCATGGGTCCGCGCCTTGTTGCTGCGCTTCAAAGTGAATGTGTTGAGGCCAAAAACGATCCCTCGGCCAACCGCTTTCAGGCCCGCTTCCTTTGCTGTCCAATAGTGCAGGAAGGCGAGATTTTGCTCTGATGCAGGCAAAGCCGCCAAGGCCTCCGCCTCGTCCGGCGTGAAGTATCTTTTTGCCAGGGCAGCAACGTTTTTGACCACGCGCCAACGCTCGATATCTATACCCGCAGCACCGCCGCGACTGGCACAGGCAATGGCTGTCGTGCCACTCGACGAGAACGACAAATGAAGTTCGGGGGCATCGGTGCATTTCGGTTGCGTGTCGCGTTGGTGAAGCAGCGCCAGCTCTCTCGGCGCTCCTGTGAAGCCAATATGTTGAGAAACAAACAGACGCTGAAAGCAGCGCCGTGCGATGAAATGTCGATGTTCCAAGGGGTCCGACAAAGTGGCGGCTTGTTCCTTTTCGTTCATGGACAAACACGACCGAAAATCCGCGTCGGCAATGGACTGGTCATCGGTAAAAGTTGCTAAGACAGCCCCCACAACGGGCACTTGATGCCAAAGAAAGCTTTGACTGATCGGGTCGTTACGATTCATAAACCAATGCGCTCAAATATCCCGACCGGGTCATTCTTTCACCGTTTCGCAGTGCAATACGAACTGCATCTTAACCGCTGACCGTTTACAACCATAGACGAAATATGAGTCACGCTGCGCAATGTTGGGGGTTCAACGACGCGGAGTGATTCAACGTGAGTGAGACAGGTAGATAAATGACATTCGTAAAAACATCGATTCCCGCCTTGTTGTTGCTGGCACCATTGGCAAACGCGGCAACCGCCGCTGAAACATGGGATATGCCTACCGCCTATCCGGCTTCAAACTTCCAAACCATAAACGCCCAAGAATTCAGCGCCTGTGTGAACAAAGGCACAAATGGTGATATCACCATCCTGCTTCACCCCAATGGCTCGCTGTTCAAGGGCAATGACATCAAGCGTGCCGTGCAAACGGGCGAGGCACAAATTGGCGAGCGCTTGCTTTCGTCGCATGAAAATGAAAACCCGGTTTTTGGCACAGATTCCATTCCCTTCATTGCGACCACATATGAAGACTCTGTGAAACTCTACCAAGCGGCCCGACCTGAACTTGATCGTGCTTTGGACGGACAGGGTCTGAAGTTGCTCTATTCGGTGCCTTGGCCTCCGAATGGCCTTTTTTTCAATAAGGACGTCAATGATGTGGCCGATATGGCGGGCATCAAAGTTCGAGCTTACAACAAGGCCAGTGCCCGCATTGCGGCCTTGACGGGGATGACTCCCGTGTCGCTTGAAGCGGCCGAAATCAGCCAAGGCATGTCCGCTGGCGTCATCAATTCCTTGATCACATCGTCAGTGACTGGAAAGGACAGCAGGGTCTGGGAACAGCTGAACCATTTCTATCAGGTGAAGGCCTGGATGCCGCGCAACTTTATGATCATCAATAAAGGTGTATGGACAGCCTTGCCCAAAGAGAAACAGGATGTGCTGCTGGACTGCTCAACCAAAGCCGAAGCGGCGGGTCTTGAGAAATCCAAAGCAGCCGACCAAGAAGCCCTGACCGCCTTGCAAAGCAATGGCATGAAGGTCTTGCCGCCTTCGGACAAGCTCGCTTCTGAACTGGCGCAGATCGGCGACACGGTTGCCAAGGAATGGTCTGCCAAAGCCGGCCAAGCTGGGACAGACATCTTGGACCGCTTCAAAAAAGCCAACTGAAGAGAACTGCGGCTCGCCTTCCCCAAAACTGCGAAACCCGGCACAAGCGCCAAAGAAATCGCGTCTTGGCAAGGCCACGTTAATGCGCCCGGTTTACAACCAAGGTGAGCAATCGTCTGGAGGTCTTGAAAATGTCGGCTACCATAATTCGCGACAACATTGATCGCCCCGATTTCGGTCTTTGGTCGCGCTGTAGCCGGTTGCTCGATAATGCATATTTGTGGGCAGGCTATGCGTCAGCAGTCTGCACATGCCTCATTCTTGTCGTCACCATTTCGCAGATTGCGACGCGTTACCTCGGGATCAATGTGCCGGGTCTTTCCAGCTATGCCGGCTATCTCATGGCTGCATCAACCTTTCTCGGCCTGGCCTACGCACTCACCCGGGGCTCGCATATCCGTATAGAAACGATTTCCAAACTCTTCGGTGACCGCAGGATCTATGTCGATCTGTTCGCATTTGCAGTCGGTTCGGCCATCGCATCCTGGTTTGCTTGGTATTCCTGCAACATGGTCCACACGACATTCAAGCTCCACGACATCAGCACCGATCTTGATGCAACGCCCCTTTGGATTCCGCAGGCGACGATGGCCATCGGGACTGTGCTTTTTGCCATTGCCATGATCGACAATTTCTTGACCCTGTTGCTCAAGCGCCAATATCGCTTCCAGCCCAGCGCTCAGACCGTTTAGGCAGGAGCACAGACGTGGATCCGATTATCACAGTCACCTTGCTATTGGCGCTCATGTTTGGGCTCCTGGCCGCTGGTGTTTGGATTGCCCCGGTTCTGATGGCCGTTGCGGCGATAGCCATTGATATTATCGCAGGCCGGCCTGCCGGTTTCTCCATCACCACCACAGCGTGGTCCAGCGCATCATCATGGATGTTGACAGCGCTGCCGATGTTTATCTGGATGGGCGATATCCTGTTTCAGTCGCGGCTGTCGGAGGATCTGTTCAAGGGCCTCTCGCCCCTGATGCGCCGCATTCCTGGCGGCTTGCTTCACACCAATGTTGTGGGCTGCACGCTGGTTGCTGCCGTCTCGGGCTCCTCGGTTGCCACTCTGACCACTGTAGGCAAGATGACGATCCCGGAACTGCGCAAACGTGGCTATCCCGAACACTTGATTGTCAGCACGCTGGCCGGGCCTGCAACACTGGGGCTGATGATTCCGCCTTCGATTATCATGATTGTTTATGGCGCACTAACCAATGAATCCATTGCAGCCATCAATATCGCCGGGATTATTCCCGGCCTCGTATTGGCCGGCATGTTCTCGGCTTACGTCGCAGGTGCCTCCCTGTTCATGAAAAAAGAGATGCCTCCTCAAGAGGCCAGGGTGAGTTGGCGGGATAAGCTGAACGGCGCGCGCGCGCTGATACCCGTCGTGATGTTACTCAGCCTCGTCATTGGTTCAATGATGTTCGGCTTTGCCACGGCGACTGAGGCCGCGGCCGTAGGTGTGGTCGGAGCGCTTTTCCTGGCCCTCCTGCAAGGCACGCTTTCATTGAAAATGTTCATCGACAGTTTGATGAGCGCCACCCGCACTTCTGTGATGATCTCGTTGATCCTTGTGGCAGCCGGCTCACTTTCGCTCGCCATGGGCTATCTGCGCCTGCCGGAACTCTTGGCACAATGGGTCGATGGCCTTCATCTCAGTGCCTTCTGGCTATTGATGGGACTCTTGGTGCTCTACACCATTCTCGGTCATTTTCTGGATGGCATATCCTGTGTCGCACTCACCATAGCGATCGTGGAACCCATGGTGCGTCATGCCGGCATTGACATGGTATGGTTCGGCATCTTCATGGTTCTCGTCGTTGAAATGGCGCAAATTACGCCGCCCGTCGGCTTCAATCTCACTGTGCTTCAATCCATGACGGGCCACGACATGTTCAAGGTGGGCTGGTGGTCCATCCCGATGCATGCAGTTATGCTGGTGATGGTTTTCATTCTCATCACCTTTCCCGAACTGGCAACCTGGTTGCCGAAGCAAATGATTCCAGTGCACGGTATCTAGGAGCTATCGCTTGTGGACTTTCTAAATCCACAACTCATCGCCCATCACAAATAAAAGGCCCCGGCGTTGCGCTGGGGCCTTCTTGAATTTTGAAACTGCAAAGATCAGGCAGCGGAGCGTTGGCACTCTGGTGGAAGCGACACAATTTCCACCCAGTAATGGCCGACAGTCTTCACGATATCGACCAGCTTGTCGAATGACACCGGCTTGCAGATGAAGGAATTGACCCCAAGATTGTAGGTCTTGATGATGTCTTCCTCGGCCTTTGATGTGGTGAGAATGACAACCGGGATGCGGTGCATATCCGGGTTCTCCTTGATTTCCTTGAGCACCGTGCGCCCGTCTTTGCGCGGCATGTTGAGATCGAGAAGGATAAAGCCAGGGTAAGGTTGTCCAACCAAATGGGCCCATTTCCCCTCGCGCCGCAGGTATTCCATGAGTTGAACGCCGTCTTCCACAAAATCGATCGGGTTGTTTAGCTTTGACGCCTCAAAGGCATCCTTGATCATCATGCGATCATCGGCGTCATCATCCGCAACGAGAATGCGAACCGGGAAACTGCTGCGTATCATGCGGGCTTACCTTTTTTGCTTTGTTCAATTGGAAGCGTAACATAGAATTTTGAACCAACGTTTAACTCGCCGTCGGCATTGATCGTGCCGCCATGGCGTTCGACAATTTTGCGCACAGTCGCAAGGCCGATGCCTGTGCCCTCGTATTCTGTGCGACTGTGGAGGCGCTGGAAGATGGTAAAGATCTTGTCCTTGAACTGGTTGTCAAAGCCAATGCCGTTGTCGGCAATGATCAAGTTGGCAGTCGCACCAACGCCGTTCGCTTCATCGCCTGGAACGATTTCACAACTCACCGTGATCACAGGCAGAACATCTGGCTTGCGGAACTTCAGCGCATTTCCCAAGAGGTTTTGAAGCAGCTGCCGCATTTGCATCGGTTCGCATTCAATGGTTGGCAACTCTCCGAAATTGACCTTGGCCTTTGTCTCCTCGATGCGAATTTGCAGGTCAGACAGAACTTCAGTCAATACTCTGCTCAGAGAAACCTTCTGGAAATCTTTGGCACCTGTTGTGACGCGCGAATAGGAAAGCAAGTCATTGATCAATGTGCGCATGCGTCCGGCCGCATTTTGCATCCGGTCGACAAACATGCGTCCATCATCAGGAAGTGTTGAACCATATTTGTTGACCAGCCGCTCGCCAAAGGCCTCGATTTTGCGCAAGGGTTCTTGCAAATCATGTGAGGCAACATAGGCGAAGTCCGCGAGCTCGCGATTTGAGTGTTCGAGTTTCTGTGTATATTGCAGCATCATCGTGGCGTTGTGTTCGCTCTCGGTGATGTCTTGGTAGGTGGCAATGGTGCCGCCATCCTGCATCGGTTCGTTCATCACGGCGATGATGCGGCCGTCTTTCAAATATTGCTTGATGACGCTGCGACGGCTCAATTGGCTGGGATCGTTGCGCTGTGCCAGCGCACGGTCAGCTTCTTCTGCCGTATAGTTGCCGAGGCTCACCGAGTATTGCATGATTTCACGCAGCGTGATGCCTGGCTTCACAATATCGGCGGAGAATCCATAAACTTCCAGATAGCGCTTGTTGACGACGATGAGCTTCTGGTCCTTGTCGAACATGCAGAGACCCTGCACCATGTTCGTCAGTGCGGTATCGAAATGCAGGTTGCGTGCATGCAGCTGCTTTGAAATACGCAGCATTTCCATTTCGCGCAGCTTGAGCTCGGTGATGTCGGACCGTGTGCCGACAATGCCGCCGTCATTGGTGCGCTTTTCAGTGATGAGAAGCCAGCGACCGTCCGCAAGCTGGACTTGATAGGGCTCGCTTGGATTGCGGTGCTTGGTAAGACGCCACTGGACATATTGTTCTTCGGACATGCCGTTGAGAACAAATGCGCCGCGCGCCGTTGACTTGCGCAGGATTTCTTCCTTGTCGGCCCCCGGCATGATGACGTCGGCCGCGAGTGGGCTGTAATCCAGATATTTACGGTTATAGAGAACCATGCGGTCATTGGCATCATAAAGGGCAAAGCCGTCGGCCATCACGTCCAGCGCATGCATCAATCGCGAACGAGATTGCTCGGCGATCATTTCGTATTGCGTGTTGAGGTCAATGCCAGAGGCCGGGCCGTCAATTTGCCTGGCCGTTTCAACAGCGGTCCCGTTTGGGAGCCTCCTGCGACGGATCTCGACCATGCTTCCACTGGGCGCAGTGTAACGGAATGTATAGGCGGTCCCCGGCTGTAATCGGTCAATGATCTTGCCGATCTTGTCGCCAATTTCAGCGGCCGGAACATTGAGGCGCTGAAATGTGATCTGCATCAATTTTTGAAGATGTGTGCCTGTAGGCATGTCTGAAGACAGATAACCACAGAGCGACTTGTAAAGATCATTGCAAGCCAATAGGCACAACTGCGAGTCAAACAGCGCCAACCCCACGTCTGCGCCGGCGAAGAGGTCAGCGATTTCAGAACTGTCTCTTTTTTTCATTGTCTCGGATTGGCCAAGTTCGAAGCCGCCGCTGAGCGGTGTCACATTGGTGTTGGTTTTCACGTCATTCCCCACAATTCTCCAGAGACTTAGCGGAAAGTCATAAATGAAGCATGAAAGCGCCATTCGCAGCGCTAACCCACGGCATTTCAAGTGTTTTAACGAATTTGTCAGATAAGGCCTGATCAGGAGCGATGGACCAGGCCGACTTTGCAAAGGGTCGGGCTGGGGTATCGCCAATCATTGGTGTGGAACAGTAAGTATGCTTTCGAGTATGGAACGTGCGATTGCGTGTTGGCTCCTGGCCGCTGCGATATTTGCAGGATTTTTTGTTCCGGGCCTTTCAGAAGTCTTCAAGCCTTTCATCTTTCAGAGCTTGTTCTGCCTTATTGTCTTGTCCATGCTGCCCATGGGCCGCATGGCTGTTAGCGAAGTTTTTACCCTCGATTCAAAAGTCTGGCAGATCGTGGTCTGGCAGTTGCTCGGGCTACCGTCGATCATTGTCGCAGCTGCTCATCTGGCGCGTATCGACAGCACGATCACCATGTTGTTGATCACCACAGCTTCTGCCAGTTCGCTTTTTGCGTCGCCCACATTTGCCGAGTTGCTGCAAGTCAACAAGAAGCGCGCGCTTCAATGCATGGTCTTGTCGACGTTTCTCATGCCGCTGTCCTATTTTGTATTCTTCACCCTTGTCCTTCACGCAAAAATCACCTTGGATTTGGCGCAATATGTTTATCGTTGCATGATCCTGCTGGTATACCCGTTGGGCCTGTTTCTGGTTTACATGGGCGTATCCACCGGTTTGCGACCCAAGACTGCAGAATCAATCGAAAGTATTTCGCGCCGCTCAACCATTTTGGCCCTGATCATTTTCGGCCTCGGAATCGTCGGACCAGCGCGTGATCTGATGCATGAAGATCCGTCTCGCTTCCTGCTCTATCTCTTGATTGTAAGTGCGCTTGGTGTCGGCATGGCCTATCTCACCGCGGTGGTGATGTTCCGCCAGGGCATTAATGATGCCATGACCGCAAGCATTGTAAGTGGGTTCCGCAACGTGGGTCTCGGCTTCATGTTGTTATCTGGAATATCAGGCGTCAGCACGGCGCAATACATCGG
>Ga0209069_10000694_pt1 | contig 15980 bp, 14 predicted proteins | sample Str013_2_FD_187202 | JGI IMG/M metagenome (GOLD analysis project Ga0209069, IMG submission 187202) | Freshwater sediment microbial communities in response to fracking from Pennsylvania, USA - Straight Creek_MetaG_SC_2013 (SPAdes) (version 2) | ecosystem: Environmental > Aquatic > Freshwater >...
GAGGAGGCCCTCGGGGAGAACGACCGTCACCAGCTTGTTTTTTCGGTCAATATGCTTGAGAAATTCCTCCGTGATAGGAATCAGTACTTCGCGGCCTTCCATTTCCAAACGGCAAATGGTTTGGTGCGGCTGTTCCATCACTTCCAGGACTTCGCCCAGTTCCCTGCCATTGTCAATTATCCTGAAACCTACAAGAGAAATTGGAGCCGATTTTCCTGCATAACGGGAAAAATCTTCTTCTCTTAGCCAGACTTCTTTCTGCAGCATGGTCCTGGCTTTTTCTTTTGCATCAATTCCTTCTAACTTAATATATATTTCTGATTCGTTTTTTATTTTGGTTTTTTTTTTTGTGGCCGGGGCATGCACCGTATCTCTTTTCTGCTGTGCTTGCCCGGTAGTTAGCACCAATAAAAGAATGGCCAGCAGGTAGATCAGTTTCATGGTATTGTTTTTTGTTTGGTTTGCAAAATGATGCCTGATATTTTTTATGCGGTTGGTTTTAAAACGGCCCATCTTCCGGTGCCGGCTTTAGGAATTTGCATATGTATTACATTGCCGTACTTTTCCATTTTTACGCATCAGCCATTTTCTCCAGTTCTTCTATTTTAGCGCCGGCTCCAAAAAAATCAGCCAGCTTCCGGATGACCGCTTCCACCACTGCATCCGGGCAACTGGCGCCGCAGGTCATTAAAATACCAAGTGGCCGTTTGGCGGGTAAATAACCGGTGGTCAGCAATTCCTGTTTGGTATGAAAATTATAATGCATGATTTCAGCGGCCGACCGTATTTTCTCTTCACTGCTGATAAAATAGGTGGGTAATTTTTCTTCGCAAAGCTCTACCAGGTGCGTGGTATTGGAAGAATTGTAACCTCCCACAACAATGGCCAAATCGGCAGGGGTGTTCAGCATGCCCAATGCGGCCGACTGGTTGTCGTTGGTAGCATAACAAAGCGTATCGCGGGTATCTGCAAAACGTTCGGCAATGCTGGTATCGTTTAAGTTATAATTTTCTTTGATGGTTTTTTTCAGGTAATCAGAAATGGCCTGTGTATCGGTGGCCAGTTGCGTGGTCTGGTTAACAACCCCAAGGCGCTGCAAATGCTGGCTGCTGTTGAAGCCTTCGGAAAACCGGCCTTTGAATTCGGTATAAAACAAGGCGGGATCTTTTTCGCCGGTGATATAGCCGGCCAGTTCAATGGCATCCTGCATATCATTTACAATCACCGATGGCGCGGCCGCTGCGGCGTGTGAAAAAGTGGCCCTGGTTTCTTCGTGTTTGGGCTTACCGTGTATTACAATGCTGTATCCGCGGCCGGCAATCTGTTCGCTGCGGTTCCATACTTTTTCTACAAAGGGACAGGTAGTATTGTATTTTTCTATGGGAATGCCTTTTTCGCGCAGCATTTTTTCAGTCTGCAAAGTGGTGCCAAATGCAGGAATCAATACAATATCATCTTGCCCAATGTTGCTAAAAGGAATAATTTGTTGCCCATAGGTATCCTGCAAAAACTGGATACCCCTTTCCTGCAGGTCGGCATTTACCTGCGGATTGTGTATCATTTCGCTGAGTAAGAAAATGCGTTTGCCGGGGTTTTCTTCAATGGTGCGGAATGCAATTTCAATGGCATTTTCCACGCCATAGCAAAAGCCAAAATGACGGGCCAGGTAAATGCGCAAAGGGCCAAAATCCAGCAGGGTAGGGCTGAAATCTTTTTTCAGTTTGTCTTCTTTCCTGCGTTTGTCCTTCACCGCAGTAATCAGCGGGCTCCGGTATGTTAAGGGAACATTGAACGTTTTCATGTATGCTTAATAACAGCGGCAAAGATACAAAGTTTGCAGCTGCTGTTCCCCGGGCAGAGACCTATAAGTTTGCGGCCAACGTGCCACGGTTAAATCCTAAACATTGTTACACCAAAAGAAATAACCGTGGCACGTTGATTCGGGATTAAACTGCCCGGCAAACCTTATAGGTTTTGCAGCGCTATTGCCGGTGGCACAAAAATCTTATCTTACCATCTTAACACTATAACCATTTTTTATGGGTCAATTTACCACTGTTGATTGGGCAAGCGATACCAATATTTACGAAGTGAACCTGCGGCAATACACGCAGGAAGGTAGTTTTAACGCATTCATAAAAGAATTACCAAGACTGCGGCATATGGGCATCGAAACATTGTGGTTTATGCCCATTACACCCATCAGCCATGAAAAAAGGCTGGGCACGCTGGGCAGTTACTATGCCTGCAGCAGTTATGTACAAACCAATCCAGAATTTGGTACCATCAGCGATTTTAAAAACCTGGTGGCTGCCGCACATGAGCTGGGTTTTAAAGTGATCATAGACTGGGTGGCCAACCATACCGGCTGGGATCATGAATGGACCCGCGGGCATCCTGAATTTTACCGCCGCAACCTGGAAGGTCAATTTTATGACGCGCATGGCTGGAACGATGTTATTGATCTGAACTTTGACAACCGTGAGCTGTGGACGGCTATGATAAATGCCATGAAGTTTTGGGTAGAAGAATGCGGCATCGACGGATTTCGTTGTGATATGGCCATGCTGGTGACACTTGATTTCTGGAGAGAAGCCCGGCTGCAACTGGACGCCATCCGTAAATTGTTCTGGCTGGCAGAATGCGAAGAAATCCATTACCACGAAGTGTTTGATGCCAGCTACGCCTGGAAATGGCTGCACAAAACAGAAACTTTCTACAAACGCGAAACCGGAATTGATGGGTTGGATGAGGTATTGAAATACTATGACAGCATGTTTCCGCCAACGGCCTTAAGGGCATTCTTTACCACCAACCACGATGAAAACTCACACAGCGGCAGTGAATATGAAAGATTGGGCGCCTCCGCAGAAGTGTTTGCCGTATTGTGCTGTACCTGGAATGCCATTCCGCTTATTTACAGCGGGCAGGAATTGCCGAATAAAAAACGCTTGAAATTTTTTGACAAAGACTTTATTGAGTGGACGGGCAACAATGTCCTTCATGATTTCTTTAAGAAATTGCTAACACTCCGTAAAAACAACCCCGCATTAAAAGCGGGTTGCGCAGCCGTACAGACCCAACGCCTGCATACAGATGCCAACCAGTTTGTGTTTGCCTTCCTGCGCAAAAACACGGCTACCCAAAACGAAGTGCTGGTGGTATTAAACCTGTCTGACCAGGATAAGCCACTGGTGCACCTTACAGATGGTAACCTGCAGGGAACATTTACCAATGTATTCAGCAACGCCGTAAAAGATTTTACCCACGAAAAACATTTTGCATTGCAGCCCTGGGAGTATTTGGTTTATGCCCGCTGATTTTTTTGCAGCACAGCGGCATATATGCAAATCGCTGGCTTCTTTGTGTGGCGCTGTTTTACTGATTCAATAGGACGGGGTAAAAAACAAAGGCCGGTGCTTCTTACAGCGCCGGCCCTTATAAAAAGGATATCATATCCTGGATCTTTCTCTTTTGTGGTGTTCAATGATTAATTATCGCTGCCCAGTTTTACGGTTACGGGATAGTTACCGTCGTAGCCCGGGTAAATGCCATCCAGCTTAACAGTTCCATTGGGTGTTTTTTCAATTTCCTTTTTCAGGTCTTCTACCGATAACACATCCACGCCGTTTACTTTTGTAATTACATAATTATCTTCAATCCTTGTTTTGCTCAGGGGCCCTTTTTCATTGATTGATTTGATTCTTACGCCACCTTTTATTTCAAACTCTTTTGCATCTTTTTTATTGATGGTTTCAAATTCGCCGAGTTTGTCGAGCACCGATGTTTTTACTACTTCTGTATTGCCACTGCTGTTTTTAAGCAGCACTTCGGCAGAGGCTTCTTTTCCTTCATGCACATAAGATACTTTTATCTTATCGCCGGGGCGGTAGATGGCTATCTGGCCCACCAGGTCTGCACCGGAATTGATGGGGGCGCCGTTTATTTTTGTAATAAAATCACCTTCTTTGATGCCAGCCGCTTTTGCACCGCCGTCTGCAGTTACTGCGGTTACATAAACACCTTCGCCGTCTTTAATGCCCTGTTGTTTTTTTACATCATCGCTCAGGTTGCTGGGTGCGTAGTTAATGCCGAGATAAGCACGTTGTACGGTTCCAAACTTCATGAGGTCGGAAGTGATTTTCTTTACAATGTTTACCGGAATGGTAAAGGAATAACCAGCATAAGAACCGGTAGGTGAAGCGATGGCCGAATTAATACCCACCAGTTTTCCTTCTGTATTAATAAGCGGTCCGCCACTGTTGCCGGGGTTTACCGCAGCATCTGTTTGAATGAATGATTCAATGGGGCTCTTGCTCTGGCGGCGGTTGATGTCGAGCGTTCTTCCTTTGGCACTTACAATACCTGCTGTAACGGTGGCTTCCAGTGTAAGCGGGTAGCCTACTGCCAGCACCCACTGACCAACCTGTACATCGTCTGAATTGCCATACAATAAGAAAGGAAGACCTTTTGCTTCAATCTTAATAATGGCCAAATCGCTGCTGGGGTCTGTGGCCACCAGTTTTGCTTTAAATGATTTTTGATTGCTCAGGGTAACATTGATGTCGTCGGCCCCGTCAATCACGTGGTTATTGGTAACAATATAGCCGTCTTCGCTGATAATAGCACCGGAGCCGGAAGCCATTTGCGGAAGACTGCGGCCACCACGATCTCCAAACAGATCGTCAAAACCATCTCCAAATAAATCGGAGAAAGGATTGCGGCGCGGAAGATTATTGGTGGCTACTGCGTTGGTTTTGGTTTTGATATGCACGGTGGCCGGAATGGCTGCGCTGGCGGCAGCTGTAAAATCGGCGGGTGCATTATTGGTACCAGTCGCGCCATCAAACTTTGCATAGTTAGAAGGTGCTTTGCTGTTGGTGCCGGATGCCTGTGCCTGGTAAACATAGGTATCGCTCTGGGTAAATTTGTTGAACGCCCACATACTGCCCACTGCTGTGGTGGAACTGATCAGCATAATTGCTGCTACTTGTTTTAGTTTCATATGTATAAAATTTATCAGATAATGGCTTTCAAATTAGATTAATTGCCTGCTCTTGTACAAAATAACGAAGCGGATATCTTTACGGTTCACCGCTTATCTTGTTTAACAAATGTTTTACCAAAGGCTTCGTACTTCGCTTCTCAAATTTACAAAAAATTGGCAGTCGCAGCCAGCGAATTTTTTGCAGAAAAACGTCAACCATGCAAAAAGGCTTGCCCCAATATCCCTAGAATCTCCTTGCTAGGCGCTCTCCCCCACAACGCACAACTTTCCATTCATGCCCCCGTCTCAAGATCCCAGTGTCAATAAAAACTGCATCGTATCCACGCCGTCTGCAAAGTCAGAAAGGCTGGGTTTTTGGGCTTGTCCAAATGGCAGCAGCCCGTGTCCTATAACGCATTGTACGTCGTGGTTCTTATGCAGGGAGGCTAGAATTTCCGTGCTGTTGCCGTTGTAAAATTGGTAGTGCAGCTGGCTGATGGCCGAGAACAAAGCCTCATTTTCTACCAGCAAAACAGCCCCGTTTGTCATGTAATACTTATTGTTTAGCAGCAGGATGGCAAGTTGGTAATCGTAATTGTTTTTGTACTTATTGTGATCGGCAAAATCGGTGTATTGTTTAAAAGCCCCCAGCAGTGGTACAAAATCATAATTGGCGGGTACATAAAGCTTGGTCACATTCCTGCAGCCAAGGCCATAATACTGGTTTACATCACCCGCCAGTTGTTCCAGATCAGCCACGGTTTCCTGCCCGGTTAAAATGGCCACCGAAGTACGGTTGCGGCGGATGATATGGGGGTATTTGCTGAAATAATAGTCGAAATAACGGGCCGAATTGTTGCTGCCAGTAGCAATATAGGCATCGCAGCCTTTCAACATGTCTGCGAAAACGGTTTGGTATACAATTTCACCACTCCATTCACTTAATTTCTCAATGATGTGTTTGAACAGGACAATATCTTTGGAAGAGGGCTTTACAAAAGCACAATGCCCGCTCAGGAAAATGCAGAGCCAGTCGTGAAAGCCCACCAGGGGAATATTACCGGCCATAACAAGGCCAATCTTTTTGGGGGAGGCCTGTGCTTCGGGTATGGTGTATGCCGCGGCGAATGTTTTCAGTACAGCAGGCTGCAGGAAATTGTTTGCGATATTGTCAACTGCCAGTTCAATGAAACTTTGGGTAAACCATCCGTTTTGTCTTTCCGCATTTTCTTTAGTAGCGGCCCATTCTGGGCTGTCGGCCTGTAAATATTGGCCCAGTTTCACTAATAAATCAATACGTTCTTGTAATTTCATTTTGCAGTATTAAATTTGTGGGCAAAGATAATTGTAAACTAACCCAATTAAATTAATCAGACCATGGCTATTAAGATAACAGAAGAATGTATAAACTGCGGTGCCTGCGAGCCCGAATGTCCAAACAATGCAATTTATGAAGGCGGTGTAGAATGGGCCATTGCAGATGGCACCACTGTAAAAGGATCGTTTACTTTACTGGATGGTACGGTGGTAGATGCGGGCCATAAGAATGCTCCGGTAAGTGTAGACATGTATTACATTACTCCTAATAAATGTACAGAATGCCAGGGTTTTCATGAAGAGCCGCAATGTGCCGCTGTTTGCCCGGTTGATTGCTGTGTACCCGATGACATGTACAAGGAAACAGTGGATGAACTGATGGCGAAAAAAGAGAAGCTGCACATCTAGTACTGTGCAAAACTTTTGCCCCCAAAAAAAGCCGGCGCAAAAGAAATTGCATTACCTTGATGGTATCAAAAATGTTCTACCTGTAGCGTAAGCTACACTCAATAAGCGGGTGATATGTTCCGCTGGAAATCTGGTGAAGGGAGTTAATACGACCCTTCACCTTTTTTTATGCGCTTTATGGAACGCAGATTTTTTATGATTCTTATGATATGCCGGGAGGTCATTTTATTGTTCAATACGTTTTTGTTTGTATCAGCGAGAGCGGTAATTTTTTTTATATAATCCCATTCCATATAATGATTGTTTTACGAAACTGATAAACTGGTCCCCCGGTAGCCAGTTTGATCACAATGGAATCAAAACAATCATAAAAATCTGCGTTCTGTCATCGCCGGCAGGCGATATTTTTCGGGTTCTTAAATTTTTACTCAATATTTGCGTTATTGTTGGACAATTCCCGGCAGGCACAACCCAGTTTACTATGGCAAAACAACCCAATATTGCGTTTATCACCGGTGGTTATTCCGGGGAAGCGGAGATTTCTTACAAAAGCGCGGTTACCATTGAGAAAAACCTGGATGCAGCTTTGTTCAATGTATACAGAATAGACATTACCCCGGCGGCCTGGTTTCATACAACGGCTTCCGGTGAAAAAATACCGGTTAACCGCGACGATTTTTCCCTCACCCTCAAGGGGGCTAAAATTATTTTCGATGCCGTTTTTATTGGTATCCATGGCACACCGGGTGAGGATGGCAAATTGCAGGGCTATTTTGATATGGTAGGCCTGCCTTACACTTCCTGCGATGCCGCTACTTCCGCATTAACATTTAATAAAAGGTACACCGTAGCGGTAGCTGCGTTTTCTGGTATACATGTTGCAAAGTCTGTGTTGCTCATCAAAGACAGGTTTCAAAGCCCCGAAGAAGTGACCAGCCAGCTCAGCTTCCCGGTATTTGTAAAACCCAATAACGGTGGTTCCAGCATTGGCATGTCGAGGGTAAACAATGCTTCTGAAGAACTGGGCAGCGCCATTGAAAAAGCATTCCGCGAAGACAACCAGGTGCTGGTAGAAGAATTTATAGAAGGCCGCGAGTTTACCATTGGCGTATTTCAGACAAAGGGCGAAATCATTACCCTGCCTTTTACGGAAATTAAAACGAAGAAGGAATTTTTTGATTTTGAGGCAAAATATACCGCGGGTTTTACAGAAGAGATTACACCCGCCGTGGTGGAGGAAAGCATCGCAGAAAAGGTAAGGGCTACCGCCAAAAAAATTTACCAGCTGTTTAACTGCAGGGGCATTGTTAGAATCGATTTTATTTACAACGAAAAGAAAGGACAGCCTTTTATGCTGGAAATAAATACCATTCCAGGGCAAACCGAAGCCAGCCTGGTACCGCAACAGGTGGCGGCCATGGGCTGGAACTTAAAAGAATTTTACACGGCACTGGTGAATGATGCATTGGAGAGAAGAAAATAATGTAAAAGAAAAAAGCCGAAATTGAAAAATCAATTGCGATGCGGATGTTTTTGACTTTTGAATTTGAAATTGAGTAGTTGCATGCAACAGAACAGTAAACTTTTAAAACAACAGTAAACAATATCGTGTTTCAATTTATTACCAAAAAACCGCTGTGGGCAAATATTTTGTTTGCCATAGCATTGATAGCAATCCTTCTTTTTATTTTCCTGATTTCTTTAAACTGGATAACCCACCACGGTAAAATTTTAAAAATACCACAGGTGGCCGGCAAATCTTTGCCCGACGCCAAAAAGCAACTGGAAACCCAGGGGTTCGACATTGTAATACAGGACTCTGTGTATGTAGACACCCTGCCGCCGCTGAATGTGGTAAAACAATTTCCGGAAGCCGATGCCGAAGTAAAAGTCAACCGCACCGTTTATCTGACCGTAAACCGATCTGTGGCCCCGCTGATACAGATGCCGCAGCTGGTTGGACAAAGTTTTCGCAGTGCGCAAATACTGCTGAAGCAAACCGGGTTGAAACTGGGCGATACTTCATTTGTGGTTGACTTCGCCAAAAACTCCATCAAAAAGCAATTGTACAACGGCGATGAAATTACGTTTGGTACAAAAATCCCAATGGGCTCCAAAATAGACCTGGTCATCAGCAATGGTATTGCCGACGCTGATATGTCGGTGCCGCAGCTGGTAGGCATGACGTACAATGAAGCCAAAATATTAATGGGCGGTATTGGGCTGGAATTTGGTTCGGTGGTATTGGACCCCGGCGTAAAAGATACCCTCAGCGCCTTTATCTATTCGCAAAACCCGGCAAGGCTCACAGAAGACCATCGCATAAACCGGATTCACCCGGGGCAGCTGTTGGATGTAAGGCTGGGAATTGAAAAGCCGGTGCTGCAGGATTCATTGGTAGTACCAGGCAAAGACAAATCGGAAACCAATTACTAATACCTTTGTAATACAATAATTTTTTCTGAGCATGAAAACCATAAACGTAGCGCAATTAAAAGCAAGAATGGACGCCGGTGAAAAACTGCACCTGATTGATGTGCGTGAACCCAATGAATACCAGGAATTCAATATTGGCGCCCAGCTGATTCCGCTGGGTAAAATACAATCCATGCAGGCCGATGAACTGGATGGACTGGAAAATGAAGAGATTATCTTACATTGCCGCAGCGGCAAACGCAGCGCCATGGCAGCCATGTTCCTGGAAACAATGGGTTTTACCAATACGGTAAATGTGGAAGGCGGTGTGCTGGCCTGGCAGGAGAAATTTGGTAAATAATTGTCTGAACCGGGATTTTTAGGATTCCTGTGATTGAAAGAAGGCTATTTTTTTTGAATTCAGGGCTCTTTAAAGGATTATATAAAAGCAAGAGGACACAATTAATGTGTCCTCTTGCTTTTATATAATAATGTTGTTGCTGTGCTGCACTGCACCCTGTCTCTGTGGTTAGACTCAGAACTTCACATTCACCGCCAGCATAAGATTTCTGCCTGCCATCGGGAAATAGAAATTTTCTTTTACCAGCGACTGGTCGTAAATATAGCTATAGGTATAGCCGTTAGATTCATATTTTTTGTTCCACACATTGTTCAGCCTTGCTACCAGTGTTATCATTTTTGTGAAGCCGGTATGCAGCCCGTACTGTAGTGTAAGATCCTGCACAAAATAGCCTTTGATGCTTTTGTCGTTGCTGCTGGTATTGTCGAGGTATTGCTTGCCGGAATATTTTATGCCGGTATTGATTTCTGCATTTGCAAAAGGAAAGATTTGCAAAAGGCCGGCTGCAATAACTGACGGCGAAAAAGCGAGACTGGTTTTATGATAATAAAAAGTGTCTTGCTGCAGCAGGTTAAAACTGGCGTCGTAACGGGGAATGTAGTCATAAAAATTTTTGATCTTGTTATCGCTCACCGTCAGGTTGCCGCTTACCTGGATGGTTTTGTTCAGCTTGTAGCGGCCCTGCAGTTCAATGCCGGCGCGGTAGCTATGCGGCGTATTGATGCGCAGTGCATCGCCCACATCATTGATCTTGCCGGTGAGGATTAGCTGGTCCTGGTAATTCATGTAATAAAGATTCACCCCCCAGCTATAGTTGAATTTTTGTTGTTCCAGCCCCAGCTCCAGGTCCTGTAACTTTTCCGTTTTTGGCGGGTTAGAAGACAATGTACCGTTTTCATAATCATCGCGGTTGGGCTCTTTGTTGGCAACTGCAAAAGATGCATAGGCAGTTATTGATCCGGCAGTATATGTTAGCCCTAGTTTTGGGTTAAAGAAATTAAAGTTGTTGCCTGTTTTCAAATCCGGAAATTTCCGGGTGCCATTGATGCTGTAATCAACGCGGCGGTATTGCAGATCAACCAATGCCTGCAGTTGGCTGGTCAGCTGGTACTGGTATTTGCTGTAGAGGTTAAAATCTTTCTTAACGGCTTTATTGTAATACCACTGGTAATTGTCTGGGGTGCCACCATTGGCCGCCCAAATGATATTACCATAATGTTTTCCATCGTATTCGTTCCAGCCGCCACCCACACTAAACTGATCTTTTTTTGTTTTGTGCAGCAAAGAGAAAATGGTGCCATAAAGATTATTATCGAGCCAGAGCCGCCTTATTAAATCTGTTGATGAAACGGTATTACCGCCGGTACCTGCATCGGGCAGGCCATAGCTGCTGTAGCTGGCATCGTTTTTATATTCTTCGTAATAGCCCTTCCCTTTAGATAAATAAATGGCGGTATTGAATGCCCAGTCGCGGTTAAACTTGTGATTGAAAAATAGCTGGTAATGATCCTGCTGGTAATTATCGGTCTGGTTGGGATAGGTAAAAACGTTGTATTTGCGCGGGTTGCTGTTAAAAAGATTGGAGGAATCTGCACCGGTAAAATACAGGGAGCCCAGGTTGTTGTAATAATGGTTCAGCAGGCTGTCTTTATTGTAAAAAAGTTTGTACTGCGGTATGCCATTCCAGGCCTGGTAGGTTTTTTCGGTGCCTGATATAATATTAAACCGGACAGACGTATTGCCGTTGATGTAGGCAGCACTTGCGTACAAACTTTTTAAATTGCTGCTGCCGCGGTCTATAAAGCCATCGCTTGAAATTTTTGACAACCTTCCGTCAAACGTAAAATGACCGTTGATTAAACCCGTACCAAATTTTATCGTATTCTTCCAGGTATTGAAAGATCCGAAGCTGTTGTTGATTTCAGCATAGGCTTTTTCATTGGTTTCATTGGTGCTTAAATTAATGCTGGCGCCAAAAGCACCTGCGCCATTGGAAGAAGTACCAACACCTCTTTGTATCTGAATGCTGCTGAGCGATGAACTGATATCGGGCAGATCAACAAAATAAGTGCCCTGGCTTTCTGCATCGTTGTAGGGAATGCCGTTTACCGTTACGTTGATGCGGGTGGCGTCTGTGCCACGGATGCGCAATCCCGTATAGCCTACACCGTTACCTGCGTCGGAAGTAACAATTACAGAGGGAGTCTGGCTTAAAAGAAAAGGGAGATCCTGCCCGAGGTTGTTTTTCTCAATATCCTGTTTGCGGAGATCCGTTTTTGCAAACGGTGCTTTTTCGCCGGCCCGCAGTGCTTTTATTTCAACGGGTTCAAGAAACAAGGCAAGCGGGTGCATAACAAAGTGCAGCAGCGGCGTGGGCAGGTTGATGCTGCTGTCGATTGTTCTAAAACCCACGCTGCTGATGCGGCAGCGCACCGTGCCGGTTTGTTTTGTAAAAAAACTGAGCTCGCCTTTTTCATTGGCGGCAAATGTGCCGGTTTTTTCCAATTCAATGCTGGCGTTGGCCACCGGGTTGCCGGCGGCATCTGTTGTGAGGATGGTTGTTTTTGACTGGCCCAAACTGATTTGTTGTACCGTCAAAAAGCAAATTCCCCAAAGCAATTTTTTCATTCCTGGAATTTTTAGGCTTAGGGTATTGGTACAGGGCTTAAGGATAATTGAAGCCTTAATTCCCGGGCCAAACACCTTTAACCTGGTTACAAAAAATTGTTTTGAGGGAATGCTGCAAAGCAAAAGAGGAGAGAACTGAAATTCGGTTCACCTTCCCTGCGCAGGCATTACCCTGATCAGGTTCTACGGGTTTAATCTCAGCCTCCCGATGCGGTAGCATCGGGAAGCACCCCGAGGACACTGTCCCACCTTCCGGCGGGATGCAGCAAAGATAAGTTACAAAACATAAAAGTGCTGTAACATTTTATGAACTGCCACGTCTTATTGAAAATTATTGGTTATGAAAAAAATCAGCTTATGGCTTCTTGCCAGCCTGCTCACCGTGTTTTCTTTTGCACAGGATAAGATCATCAATGACGCCAATGCCGAAGCCAGGAATGTAAGCGGGTTTCATGCCATCCGCGTGTCGCATGGTATCGATTTAATCATCAAACAGGGCAGTACCGAAGCGGTTGCAGTCAGCGCTTCCACCAAAGAGTTCAGGGATAATATCAAAACAGAAGTAGTAGCCGGTGTACTGAAAATTTATTTTGATACACAGTGGTATAAAAACTGGAATTCGAACGGCAAAAAACTAAGGGCCTACGTATCTTTTAAGCAATTGGATATGTTGCATGGCTCATCCGGTTCTTCCACCTCCATCGAAGGTGTCTTCAATGGCGCCGATGTAAAAATAGAATTGTCTTCGGGTGCCGATCTTAAAGGGGCTATCGATGCCAGCAGCATCCGGGTAGACAATTCAAGCGGCGCTACTGCTCATATCAGTGGCAAGGTGCAAAGCGCCAGTCTTGAAGCCAGCAGCGGCGCCGGCGTGTATGCTTACGACCTTGTAAGCGATAAATGTGATGCGGATGCCAGTAGCGGCGGCAGTATACAGGTTAGCGTAAACAAGGAATTGAGTGCCGAAGCCAGCAGCGGGGGTGATATCCGGTACAAAGGACAAGGGGTAATAACAAAAGTTTCTACTGGTAGCGGCGGCAGTGTAAAAAAGAATGGATAAGAAGCACGATGATAAAATAGCCTGCAGTCAAATAAAGCAGGTGGCAATTTCGGGAAGAAGATTTTATTTCGTTTCTAACCTGGCTGTTCTCCATTAAAAACGAAAACCTTTATTACAACAAAGCAATTAAAAATTTGAATCATGAAAAAAACGCTTGCAGGCATATTAATGATAAGCATAGCTTTTACGGCCGGTGCGCAGCAAACAATTGTCAACGATGCCAATGCCGAACAAAGAAAAGTACCCGCCTTTACGGGCATCAGTGTGTCGCATGCCATTGATATTTATTTAACGCAGGGCGATGAGGATGGCATTGCAGTAAGTGCCACTGAGATAAAGTACCGCGACCGCATTAAAACAGAAGTGAAAGATGGCATACTCACCATCTGGTATGCCAACGAGGGCCTGAACTGGGCTACGGGCAATAAAAAAATGAAAGCCTATATCTCTTTCAAAAACATCAATAAGTTAAGGGCTTCTGGTGCCAGCGATGTGTTTATCAACGGCACATTAAAAGCGGCCGATTTGAACCTGAACCTTTCGGGTGCCAGCGATATGAAAGGCATGGTAGACATCGGCAACCTGACCGCCGACATCAGCGGCGCTTCAGACATTACAGTTACCGGTAAAGTAGGTTCGCTGAACATTGAAGCCAGCGGTGCCAGCGATTTAAAAAACTATGATTTGGTAGTACAAAATTGCGATGCCAGGGTTTCGGGAGCTTCTGACATTAAAATTACCGTAGAGAAAGAACTGAATGCCAGTGCCAGCGGTGCCAGCGATATCATTATCAGGGGCAATGGCGTCATTAAAAAAATGAGCAAAAGCGGTGCCAGCAGCATAAAGAAAAGCTAGTTCAAAAGCAATAGATAAAGCCGGCCCCGCCTTTAAAGCGGGGCTTTCTATTTTATTTGGATGCGAATTATTCTTCCCTTACATTTGCACCCCACATCGCGAAGTAGAGCAGCGGTAGCTCGTCGGGCTCATAACCCGAAGGTCGGAGGTTCGATCCCTCCCTTCGCAACAGAAAAAGCCTGCCTTCTGGCGGGCTTTTTTAATTTTGAGAAAGGCACAAGGCAGGATAAAGTTTAATGGTTTAAAGTATAAGGTTCTTTTATCGCGAACCGGGAACTTTAGACTTTTCACCTTCAAACATCAAATGAAAGCGGGTTTTGTAAACATATTTGGCAAGCCCAACGCGGGTAAAAGCACATTGCTGAATGCGCTGCTGGGCGAGAAGCTTGCCATCATCTCCTCCAAAGTACAAACCACCCGCCACCGCATCAAAGGAATATTAACGACCGGCGAATACCAGCTGATTGTTTCCGATACACCCGGTATTATAGAGCCCAAATACAAACTGCACGAAAAAATGATGCAGGCTGTAAAAGAAGCGCTGGAAGATGCAGACGTGGCAGTATTGCTGCACGATTTGACCGATAAGGATACCAGCGAATCGCACGCAATATTTGCAGCACTGAAATTAAAAGTGCCGGTGCTGGTAGTTTGCAACAAAACCGATAAAGTGGGCAAAGAGCGTACGGAAGCGGCCCTTTCTTTTTTTAGACAGCAGTCTTATTGTACCGATGCAATCGCCATTTCGGCAATTAAAAACCAGCATACCGCGGAACTGCTTAAAAAGCTTACGGATCTGCTTCCCGAAGGACAACCGTTTTTTGCAGAAGATGATATCACGGATTTGCCGGTGCGGTTTTTTGTTTCCGAAATGATTCGCGAAAAAATTTATGAGCTGTACGAGGAAGAAATACCTTACCACACCACCGTGCTGGTGCAGGAGTTTAAAGAAAAATCAACCCTGGTAAAAATACAGGCTGATATCATTGTGCAAAGGGATACACAGAAGGGTATTATACTGGGCGAGAAGGGACAGGGCGTAAAAAAACTGGGCATGGCCGCCCGGGCCGATATTGAAAAATTCCTGGGGCAAAAAGTATTCCTGGAATTGTTTGTAAAAGTAAAGCCCAAATGGCGCGACAATGATATTCACCTGAAAGAATACGGTTATCATTAACAATTAAACTATCCATTATGACACTCAAAACATTTACAGGAAATACATGGCTAACCAGCTGTATGTTGCTTTGTATGCTTGCTACCGGCTTTGCCACCCGTGCACAAATGTTTATGGATGTAATGCCCAATGCAAGACCTGGAGATCCTGCTGTGATACTTTATGGAGGTTCCAACCTGGACAACTCCATACCCTATAGCAGGATACAGGGCAGCCCTTTCTGGAATGACGATTACCAGCTGGCCGGTCTTTTTGGCGAAAACGAGAAAGACAAATGGCTGATGAAAACCAGGCTGAACCTGACCACGGGCGAAGTATATTTTTTGACAAAGACCGGCGAAGAACTGGTGGCACCACCCAATATGGTACGAAAAATTATTTTCTATAAAGACGGTGATGTTACAAAGCCGGGCGCCGTGTTCAGGTATAATTATGGTGAGAAAATGATGATCAATAAAATAAAAGATTATTACGTGCAGGTGATGAATGAGGGCAACTACCAGTTGTTGAAATACAACCAGCGCCCAGTAGGTTCGGCCGATTCATTTCATATTGCCAAACGCTATTTCTTTAAAGATGATATCAAATATTTTTTGCAGTACGACAACCGCACGATTATACTGAAGAAATTATCACGCGATTATGTACTGGAACACCTGCCCGGCGCCGGCGGTTACAATGAATGGATAGATCAGAATAAAATCAACCTGAAAAAGGAAGAGGATGTGGCCCGCTTCCTGGAGTATTACAACACAAAGAAATAAAGAAAGCA
>Ga0209069_10000697_pt1 | contig 15944 bp, 14 predicted proteins | sample Str013_2_FD_187202 | JGI IMG/M metagenome (GOLD analysis project Ga0209069, IMG submission 187202) | Freshwater sediment microbial communities in response to fracking from Pennsylvania, USA - Straight Creek_MetaG_SC_2013 (SPAdes) (version 2) | ecosystem: Environmental > Aquatic > Freshwater >...
CGGTGTGTACATCGGCGGTGGCATCGTGCCGCGGCTCGGCGATTTCTTCGCCACCTCGCCGTTTCGCAGCCGCTTCGAAGCCAAGGGTCGCTACACGACCTATCTGGCCTCGATTCCGGTGTTCGTGATCACGGCGAAATATCCGGCACTCAGCGGCTGCATGCAGGCCTTCACGCACGCGAGTCCGCGGCTGGAGGCCGGCTAGCGGTCGGACATGAACAGGGTCGCGGGCTGTTCCAGCATTTCACGAATGGCCTGGATCAGCCCGGCCGCATCGGCGCCATCAACGAAGCGGTGATCGAAGGACGATGACAGGTTCATCATCAGGCGTGGCTGCACCGCGCCCTCAACCACCATCGGGCGCAGTACCGCGCGATTGACGCCGATGATCGCCACCTCGGGCAGGTTGATAATCGGCGTGCTGGCAATGCCGCCGAGCTTGCCGAGGCTGGTCACCGTGATGGTCGAGCCACTGAGCTCCTCGCGTCGCGCACTGCGATCGCGCGCCGCGCTGGTGACGCGCGCGATCTCGGCCGCCAGCGCCCTTAAGTCCAGGCGCTGGGCATTGCGCACCACGGGCACTTTCAGGCCCTCGCCGGTCTGCGTGGCAATGCCGACGTGCACGGCGCGGTGGCGCAGCAGGACCTCGCGCGCCGCATCGTAGTGCGCGTTGCACTGGGGAAAGCGCTGCAGGGCGCGCAGCAGCGCGACGACAATGAAAGGCAGGTAGCTCAAGCCGCCGGCTGGCGGCTTGGCGCGCATGTTGAGCTGCTCGCGCAGCGCGTGCAGCTGCGTGATATCCACTTCCTCGACGTAGGAAAAGTGCGGGATGCTGCGCGCCGCCTCGCTCATACGCTGGGCAATCACGCGGCGGATGCCGATCACCGGAATCTCCTCGCTGCGCTCATCGGCAGTTGCCGGCGCGGCGTCCGGCGCAGGCGCATTGGCACGCGCCTTCAGGTCTTCGGGCTGAATGCGCCCGCCCGGTCCGCTGCCGGTCATTGCGCCCAGATCGATGCCAGCCTCGAGCGCGCGGCGGCGCGTCGCGGGCGAAGCGCGCACCGGGCCGGCGGCTGGCGGCGCCGGTGCGGCTGCACTCGCAGTGGCGGTAGCCGCGGCCGTTGCGGGGGCGCTCGCACCGTTCGCGCTGGTCTCGAAGGTTGCGAGTTCCGCGCCCACAGCCACGACATCGCCGGGCTTGCCGTGAATGCTGATGACCCGGCCGCTGACCGGGGAGGGCACCTCGACCACGGCCTTGTCGGTCGACATTTCCACCAGCGGCTGATCCTCAGTCAGCACATCGCCCGGCTTGACGTGCCAGGCGATGATCTCGGCGGACACCGTGCCTTCACCGAGATCCGGGAGCTTGAATGTATGGGTACTCATCGGCCTTCCATGACGGCTTTAAGCGCCATCGTGACACGCGCCTGACCGGGAAAATACTCCCATTCGAAGGCGTGTGGATAGGGTGTATCCCAGCCGGCGACACGCTGGATCGGCGCTTCGAGGTTCCAGAAGCATTGTTCCATCACGGTGGCAGCCAGTTCGGCGCCAAAGCCGGCGAAGCGGGTGGCTTCATGGGCGATCACGCAGCGCCCGGTCTTGCATACCGAGGTGCACAGCGTATCGACATCCAGAGGCACGATGCTGCGCACGTCGATGATCTCGGCATCGAGCCCGGCGGCGCGGGCCGCGGCCTCGGCGACGTGGACCATAGTGCCATAGGCAATGACCGTTACCTGGCTGCCGGCGCGCACGATTTCGGCGCGGCCGAACGGCACGGTGTAGTGCTCGATCGGCACCTCGCCCTTGGCATGGGTGTTCCAGGGCACCGCCGGTTTGTTGGGGTCGCCGTCGAAGGGGCCGTTGTAGAGGCGCTTGGGCTCGAACAGGATTACCGGATCATCGTCCTCGATGGCCGTGATCAGCAGTCCCTTGGCATCGTACGGATTCGAGGGCATCGCGATTTTGAGTCCGCAGACGTGTGCAAACAGCACTTCCGGGCTCTGCGAATGAGTCTGTCCACCGCGTATTCCGCCCCCGCAGGGCATGCGTACCGTGACCGGCGCAAAGAACTCACCGGCACTGCGATAGCGCAGCCGCGCCAGCTCGCTGACGATCTGGTCATAGGCCGGGTAGACATAGTCGGCGAACTGCACTTCGGCCACCGGGCGCAGGCCATTGACGCCCATGCCGATGGCCGCCGCGATGATGCCGCCCTCGGCAATCGGCGTATCGAGTACCCGCTGCTCGCCATATTTGCGCTGCAGGCCATCGGTGCAGCGGAACACGCCGCCGAAGAAGCCGACATCCTGGCCGAGCACCACCACGCTCGGATCGCGCCCCATGCTGATATCCATGGCGGAATTCAGGGCCTGGATCATGTTCATCTGCGCCATGGCGGAGATCTACTGGCCGAGTTCGCGGCGCAGCATGTCGCGCTCGCGTCGCAGGTGCTCAGGCATTTCCTTGAAGACATCATCGAACATGAGATCGCGGTCGAGACGTGGCCCTTCGTTCAGCGTGCCGTAGGTGAGCGCTTCCTTCCAGGCCGCGGCGACCTGCGCGTCGAGTTCGGCGGTCAGCGCCTGGTGCTTGTCCTCACTCCATTCGCCCAGCGCGATCAGATGCTGCTTGAGCCGTTCGACCGGATCGCCCAGCGGCCAGAGCTCATAGTCGTCGCGTGGGCGATAGCGTGCGGGATCGTCGCTGGTCGAATGCGCCGCGGCGCGGTAGGTGACCAGCTCGATCAGTGTCGCGCCGCCGCCCGTGCGGGCGCGATCGGCGGCCCAGCGCGTGGCCGCGTAGACGGCGAGAAAATCGTTGCCGTCGACCCGCAGACCCGGCAGGCCGTAGGCCGGTCCGCGCGCCGCAAAGGTATTCTGCTCGCCGCCCGCTGTGCCCTGGAAGGTCGAGATCGCCCACTGATTGTTCACGACATTGAGGATCACCGGCGCGCGATACACCGAGGCGAACAGCAGCGCATGATGAAAATCGGCCTCGGCGGTGCTGCCCTCGCCGGTCCAGGTGGCGGCGATATGATCCTCACCCTTGATGGCTGCCGCCATGGCCCAGCCCACTGCCTGCGGAAACTGCGTCGCCAGGTTGCCGGAGATCGAGAACAGCCGCGCCTGCGCCGAGTGATACATCACTGGCAGCTGGCGTCCCTTGCACATGTCGCGCGAGTTGGACAGCAGCTGGCACATCAAATCAACCAGCGGCCGGCCGCGCACCACCTGCAGGCCCTGCTGGCGGTAGGCGGGAAACAGCATGTCGCCGGGCTGCAGGGCCATGCCGGCGGCGACGGCGACGGCTTCCTCGCCGGTCGATTTCATATAGAAAGAGAGCTTGCCCTGCCGTTGGGTGCGCACCATGCGATCGTCGAACACGCGCGTCAGCAGCATGTGCCGCAGCCCGACCTGCAATTCGTGCGCGTCGAGATGCGGGTGCCAGGAACCGACGGCGTGGTGTGAGTCATCGAGCACGCGCACCAGGCCGGTGGAGAGGTAGCCGAGTTCACGCCACGAGGCGCGAATCTCCGGCCGCGCCAGCTCGCCAGCGGGCGAGAGCTGCAGGTAGCTGAAATCGGGAGCCTGTCCGGGCCGCGCGGGCGGCGCCGGCACATGCAGTCGGTGTTTCATCCGTCCAGCATAACGCCGGGTGCGCTAAAGTCTCAATGCCGGCTGCCGCCGCAGCCGCCTCAGCGCTGGTGTTCCGCCCTGGACTGGCAGTCCAGGCAGCGGCTGGCGGCCGGCTGCACCGCCAGGCGTTCGTTCGCGATGTGCCGTGCGCACTGCGTACAGATGCCGTAGCTGCCGTCGGCGACGCGCGCCAGGGCCTCGGTCACCTCCGTGAGCTCCTCGCGCAGCTGCCCGATCGCGGTGGCGTGCACGCCAGCCAGCTGTTGGGCGAAGGCGGTGTCCTTCCAGTCGCGTACCTGCGGCGTGGAACTCGCGTCCACCAGATGTTCGGATTCAGACAGCATGCTCATCAGTTCCGCGCGAATCGCGTCGCGGCGCTGATGCAGCGTGTCGAGGTGACGGTTGACGCCGTTCATGGCGGACTCAGGCCATCGGCAGGTTGGCGAGCACGTACATGCCGCGGCGCCGGCGTGCGATGCGCGACTTGAATCCGGGCGGCTTGACGATCAGCACGTCACAGCGCAACTCATCGACGATGCGCTCGGCGGTGTCGCCGACAAACCAGCGCTGCAGTCCGCGCCGGCTCATATCGCCCATGACCAGCAGCGAGGCGCGCAGGCGGCGTGCCGCGCGGGGAATTTCCACGGCGGCGCTGCCGGACACCAGGTGACGGCGCGCGGTCGGCAGGCCGCAGGACTCACCGAGAATGCGCAGCGCCCCGCGGGCGTCGCGGCGCAGTACGCTGGCGGGCGTGGTGGGGAACCAGGCTTCTACGACGTGCAGCAGCTGCACCGGTGCTGCCAGTGCTGCGGCGACCGCGGCGGCCAGCGTCACGATCTGCCGGTCAAGCGCGGCGGGCTTGGCGTGGGTGTGCCGTGGATCCACCGCGGCGAGCACCTTGTGGCGCCGATCGGCGCGGCGTGAGCGCGTCAGCAGCACCGGCACCGGACTGGCGCGCAGCAACTCCCAGTCCGTGTAACCCATCAGCGCGCGAAAGCGGTGATGACCACGCCGCGCGGCGACGATGAGCCCGGCCCTGGTCGACAGCGCGCGGCGCACGATCGCCTCGAAGGGTGGATAGTCCCAGTCGGTGTGAACCGTGACGCGCAGCTGCGGGCCGCGCAGGCTCTCGGCCAGGCGTTCCAGGCGCGCCGTGGCCTGTTCATGGGCCTCCCGGGCGTAGGCGGGCAGCGTGCGATTGCCGCCCAGCAGGGTTTCGGCATATACCGGCGCCGAGAGGCTGTGGAACAGTTCCAGCTCCGCGCCGCAGCCGCGGGCAATGCGTGCCGCAAGCGCCAGCGGCGCCTGGCGCGCCGGGCGCAACTCACTGACCGCCACCAGGATTCGGCGTATGGCTCGCATGATCCCTCCGTCTCGCAGGCATGCTGATTACATGCCGTTCAACGCGGAAGCGTCATCCGTACTAGTGCCTAGACGAGTCGGTAGCCGGCGCCCGGGACGGTTTCGACGCGCGGTGTGCCGGGTTCGCCGGCGCCCAGCTTCTGGCGCAACCGATGCACCAGCTGCTTGAGCAGCTGGCGATCGCCACCGCCACGCCGGCCCCAGACGTGCGTCAGCAGCCGCTCCGTGGCCACCGTCTGGCCGGCGTGGGCGATCAGCAGCTGCAGCAGGCGCGCCTCCAGCGGCGTGACCCGCTGCACCCGCTCGCCCACGGTGAGTTCGAGCGAAGTCGAGTCGAGCCGGAAACCCGCGAGTTCGTGCGCGTTGCTGCCGCCACTGCCGGCGCGGCGCAGCAGCGCGCGCACCCGCGCGATCAGCGTGCGCGGGCTGAAGGGCTTAGTCAGATAGTCGTCGGCACTCAGTTCCAGCGCCCTCACCAGGTCGCTTTCTTCATTGCGCACCGTGAGCATCAGTATCGGCAGCTGCGATTCGCGGCGCAGTGCCTGACACAGTTCGAAGCCCGAGCCGCCGGGAATATTGATGTCGAGAATCGCCAGATCCGGCCGCTCGGCGTGGAATACCTCGAGCGCCTTGCTGAAACTGCTGGCCTTGACCACCAGCATGCCCGCCTGCTGCAAAGCAAAGGCCGTGACCGCCAGCAGGTCCAGGTCATCATCGACCAGCAGGATTTTCAAGCCGCACCTCCAGGCTCTGGCGGCGTAAGCGGCAGCGTGATCACAAACCGGGTACGGGCCTGCGCGGTGCGCACTGTGCTCACGCTCCCGGCGTGCCGTTCGATGATCGAGCGCACGATCCACAAGCCCAGCCCCAGGCCTGGAGAATCGGGTTCACTGTGCTCGCCGCGCCGGAAGCGCTCGAACAGCAGGCTGGAGTCGCCCGTCGGAATGCCGGGCCCTTCATCCTCGACCCACAACTGGACGCTCGCGGGCTCACGTTCACCGCCGATGCGAATGGTGCTGCCAGCTGGTGCGTGCTTGATGGCATTGGCCAGCAGATTGACGAACACCTGCTGCAGGCGCTGCTCATCGCCGGGTACCCGCGCGCCGGTCAGGGCCGCGAGCTCGATGGCCACCGCCAGTTGCTGCTGCTCGAACAGCGGACGCAGCAGTTCGACCGCTTCGCGTACTGGTGTGTCGAGATCGACCAGCTGGCGGCGGATCGCGAGCTGGCCGGCCTCGATGCGCACGCTCTCGAGCAGATTGTCGATCAGGCGCATCAGCCGCAGCACGCCACGCTCGACATTGGCGAGCAGCTGCGACTGTTCGGCCGGCTGCATGTCGTGCAGTCCGGCACGCAGCAGTTCCACGGCCGCCAGCTGGGCAGCCAGTGGGGTGCGAAACTCATGCGAGATATTACCCAGCACACTGTCACGCGCGCGGCGCGCCGCCTCGAGATCGGTCTCGTCGCGCAACAGCTGCACCTGGCGTCCTTCATTGGGCGCCGCGCTGACCACCACGGTCGAGAGTGTCGCGCCGTCGCTGAGGCGCAGGAGTTCCACGCAGCGTGCCGCACCCTGCGAGCGGGCCTGCAGGATCGGGCAGTTGCGCTCGCAGGGCCGTTCGGCGGCGCTGAGCTTTGGATGCAGTACGTCGCCGCAGAACTTGCCGATCACGGCGCTGGCGTCCCGGTGCAGCATGCGCAGGAACTGGCTGTTGGCATAGCTTATGACGCGCTGCTCGTCGGTGACGAATACGCCCTCGACCACGCCGTTGAGTACCGCCTGGGCTTCGGCCTCACGGCGCCGCAGGCGGTCGGTGAGCTCGATCAGGTTCTGGCGCATCTCATCCATGGCATGCGCGAGCGAATCGAGTTCGCGTGGCACAGCGGCCGGCACCGCCGGACTGAAATCGCCCTGGCCGATGCGCCGCGCCATATCCGCGAGCCTCACCACCGGGGCGGCGAGCCAGCGCGCCGCGAGCAGGCCAGCCAGCGCTGCCAGCACCGCCACCACCAGCGTGATCAGCACGACCACGTGACGATACCTGGCTGCCGTGCGGTCAAACTCGGACCCCGCCAGCAGCGCATCGACCAGCGCCACCGGCTCGCCGGCAGCATTGAGCATGAGGGTGCTCGCGACATAGCTGTCGAGCGCCGGGACGTGCGCCGCCACCCGGCCGTGAGCGCTCAAGGCCGCGGCATGCACCGGGGTCATGGGGTCGTCATCGGGCGCGCGGTAACTGCTGATATTCACTGCCCGCACCGTCGCGCCGGCCTGGCGGCCGGCCTCGGCCAGCACCATGCCATCGAGCGCCTCGACCAGCAGCACCGAGAACTCGGGCCGCGCGCTTAAAGTCGCCGCGGCGCCGATCAGGGCCGGCCCACCGCCACGTGGTGCCAGCGCCATGCGCTCGCCCTGTTCATGGTGGGCGCGGATGATCTCGCTCCAGGGCTGGGCGTCATCGGAAGCCGCCACCAGTTCGGTGCTGTTGATGATGGCGCAGGCTGTGGCGCGCACCGCTTCGCAATAGCTGCGCAGATAGATATTGAAGGTCAGCGGATTGAGGGGTTCGCCCAGCTGACGGTTGAGCGTGGCATTGTCGGCAAAGGTGCGCGCCACACCCAGGCTGCTCTCGCCCAGGCGCCGGAAATAATCGCGTGCAGTGCTGACCGCCACTTCGCTGCGCGCCAGCGCCTGGCGCTGCGCAAAGCGGTTGACGATGATTCCTGAGGCCGCCGCCATGATGGTCAGCGCCGCGAACACGATCAGCAGGCTCCCGGCGCTCAGCCAGGTGGCCAGCGGGAGCGTGCGCGCGGTGCCTGTTGCTTCGTTGTTGGCCATGTCAGAAACAAACGGTGCCGATCAGCGTGCCGCCCGTGCCTTGCCCTGCTCGGCGCGCGGGCTGCGCAGTTCCGGATGGCGACGCTCCAGCAGACTCTTGAGGCCGAGAGTCACCAGGGCCAGCAATGCCAGCAGCGAGGCCGTCGCAAAGGCGCCGACGAAATTGTATTCGTTATAGAGTATTTCCACGTGCAGCGGCAACGTATTGGTTTCGCCGCGGATGTGGCCCGAGACCACCGACACGGCGCCAAACTCGCCCATGGCGCGCGCATTGCACAGCAGGATGCCGTACAGCATGCCCCAGCGCACGTTGGGCAGCGTGACCAGCCAGAAGGTACGCCAGCCACCGGCACCCAGTGACAGCGCGGCCTCCTCGTCATCGCGCCCCTGGGCCTGCATCAGCGGAATCAGCTCGCGCGCTATAAATGGAAAAGTGATGAAAGTCGTCGCCAGCACCATGCCCGGCAGCGCGAAGATCACCTTGTAGCCGTGCTCGCCGAGCCACGGCCCGAACCAGCCGCGCGCGCCGAACACCAGCACGAATATCAGGCCGGATATCACTGGTGAGACGGCAAAGGGCAGGTCGATCAGCGTCAGCAGGAAGCCCTTGCCGCGAAACTCGTACTTGGCGACCAGCCAGGCGGCTGCGGTGCCAAATGCGGTATTCAGCGGCACCGAGATCGCCGCGACGGTCAGCGTCATGCGCATCGCGGCCAGGGCATCCACGTCACGCAGCGCGCTGATGAAGGCGATCACGCCCTTGGCCAGGGCCTGCGTGAACACGGCCAGCAGCGGCAGCACCAGAAACAGCACCAGGTAGCTGAGCGCCACGCCGATCAGCAGCGTGCGCGCCAGCGCCCGGCTGAGGGTGTCGCTGCCCGGTGAGTCCTCGCGCCTGCTCATCGGCGTGGCTGGTAGCGGCGCTGCAATGCCAGCTGCGCGCCGTTGACGACAAACATCATGGCGAAGGACAGCAGCAGCATGGCGACCGCGATCACGGTGGCCTCGGAGTACTGGAACTGCTCGAGCTTGGTCATGATCACCAGGGGCACGATCTCCGAAACCAGCGGGATGTTGCCAGCGATGAAGATCACCGAACCGTACTCGCCCAGTGCCCGCGAGAAGGCCAGCGCACTGCCGGTGATCAGCGCCGGCAGCAGTGCTGGGAATATCACGCGCCGGAATACCAGCCACGGCCTGGCGCCCAGGGTTTCAGCGGCCCGTTCCAGGTCGCGATCCAGGTCGCCCAGCACCGGCTGCAGCGTGCGCACCACAAAGGGCAGGCCCACGAAGGCCAGTGCCGCGGTGACGCCCAGCGGCGTAAACGCCACCTGGATGCCCAGCGGCGCCAGCAGCCGGCCGAGCCAGCCGCCCGGTGCATAGAGCGTCGCCAGTGCGATGCCAGCCACCGCGGTGGGCAGGGCGAAGGGCAGGTCGACCAGCGCGTCGAGCAGCTTGCGGCCGGGAAATTCATAGCGCGTCAGCACCCAGGCAATCAGCAGGCCGAAGCAGGCATTGATGCCGGCGGCGATCAGGCTGGCGCCGATGCTCAGGCGGAATGCCGCCAGCACGCGGGGCGTCAGCAGGATCTGCAGCCAGCGCGCCGGCGGCAGGTGTGCGGCGCTGAGAAAGGCCGCGCTCAGCGGAATGATCACGATCAGACTCAGCCACAGCACGGTATAGCCCATCGTCAGGCCAAAGCCCGGCAACACCTGGCGGCGGCTCGGCCGCCGCAACAGCGTGGCGCTCATGGTGTCCTGCCAAAAGCCAGCAGCAGATTGGTGTGGCCGCCGCCGCGAAACAGCATCGGGAACTCGGCTGTCAGGCGCGGCGCGAGCGTGCTCGTGCCATCGAGGCCCAGCACCAGCAGCGCGGGCTCGGGCTGCGCGACGATGCTGTTGAGCCAGGCCGGCAGATCGCCGAGGAAACGATCGCTGCGCAGATCCAGGCCATGGCTACTGCGCAGCTCGGCGCGCGTGTCGAGCAGCGCGGTCTGCGTCTCGACCACCTCGCTGCGGCTCGCGAGCGGATGCTGCAGCGTGACCGCCGTCGCTTCAATGGGCAGATGGCGCATCACGCTTGATACCAGCGCCAGCAGGTCAGCGCGCGCCACGCCTTCGCCGGCCTGCACCAGCATGCGCTGCGGCGCGGCGGCGCCGAGCGCAATGCACAGCACGCGCCGCGCGCCACGGGCCACGGCCGCGGCAATCACCGCCGGGGAGTGCTCATCGAGTGGCAGCACGCAGATGCCCGCTTCCAGGCGTTCATCGCGTTCCGGCTCGCTGCGGCGGATCACCCGCGCCTGCATGCTGCTGACCAGCTGTGCCAGCAGCGGTGACTGCTCCAGCTGTGCCGCCTCGCTGTCGCTGCGCGCCATCAGATTGAAGCTGGAAATCGGCGTGGGCAGGGCGTGCACGCGGCGCACGCCGAGCGCCACCTTCGCACCCGGTTGCAGGGGTATCGCCATCTGGTCGGCCGCGGAGCGCAGCGCATCGACCGTGATGGACTGTTCACCGGCGTCGCGGGCGGTGGCCGGCTCGATGCCCGAGAGCTCATCGAGCTGCACGCTGACATGCTGCTGATGACCGGCGAAGGTTAGTGCGCTGACCGTGCCGGCGGCAAACTCATGCGCGCCCAGATCCTCACTGCTGGTGGCGATCTCGATGTCCTCGGGACGCACGACCAGCACCGCCTCGCTCCCGGTTGGGCTAGGCGCCGCGGCGCGTTCGGGCGCCATGGTCGCCGCACCCAGCCGCAATCCCTGGCCCGAGACATCGCCCAGGAACAGATTGGCAGCGCCAAGGAAGCGGGCGACAAAGCGCGTGGCCGGATAGCGATACAGCTGCTCCGGGGTGCCGGTCTCGAGCAGCCGGCCCATCTGCATGACACCGAGTCGGTCGGCCAGCGCGAAGGCCTCTTCCTGATCGTGCGTCACCAGTACGGTCGTCATGCCGATGCGCCGCTGCACGGCGCGCACGGTGTCGCGCAGCTCGACCCGGATCTTGGCATCCAGCGCGCCGAAAGGTTCATCGAGCAGCAGCACCGCCGGTTCGTGCGCCAGTGCCCGCGCGACTGCGACGCGCTGCTGCTGGCCGCCGGAGAGCTGGCTCGGGTAGCGCGCGTCGTAACCCTCCAGCGCCACCAGTTGCAGCAGTTCCTCGCGGCGCCGGCGGCGTTGCGCGACGCTCACCCGCCGCACGCGCAGCGCGAATTCGATGTTCTCGGCCACGGTCATGTGCCGGAACAGCGCGTAGTGCTGAAACACCATGCCGACGCCGCGGCGCCGGGCCGGCAGTTCCGTGACGTCGCGCCCGTGCAGGGAAATGCGCCCGTGATCGATCGTGGTGAGACCGGCCAGCGAGCGCAGCAGCGTGCTCTTGCCGCTGCCGGAAGGTCCCAGCAGCACAAAGAACTCGCCGGTCTGGATCTCGATGGTCACATCGTTGACCACCGGTACGCCCTGGTAGAGCTTGCTGAGCTGTTCGATGCGTATGGACATGCGGGTGGGTGCGGGGCGGACCTAGTCGGCCCGGTAGATGCGATCGAAGCTGCCGCCGTCGGCGAAATGCTCGGCGCTGGCCCTGCTCCAGCCGCCAAAGTCGGCAATGCTGGCCAGCGTAGGCACCTTGCCGAACTGTGCGGCAAAGCGTGCCGCCGCTACCGGGTCGCGGGGGCGGTAATAGTTGCGCGCGATGATTTCCTGCGCTGCGGGCGAGTACAGATACTCGAGATACGCCGTGGCGATCGCGGTGGTGCCATGCGCCGCGGCCACCTTGTCGACCAGCGCCACGGGCGGCTCCGCCAGGATGCTCACCGAAGGGTAGACGATCTCAAAACTGCCCGGACCGCTTTCCCTGATCGCGAGGTAAGCCTCGTTCTCCCAGGCCAGCAGCACATCGCCAATCCCTCGCTGCACGAAGGTGGTCGTCGAGCCGCGCGCGCCGGAATCGAGTACCGGCACGTTGTGATACAGCTTGCCGACAAAGGCGGCGGCGCTGGCGGCATTGCCGCCGGGTTGCTTCAGCGCCCAGGACCAGGCCGCGAGGTAGTTCCAGCGCGCGCCGCCGGAAGTCTTGGGGTTGGGTGTAATGACGGCGACACCGCTGCGTACCAGATCGCTCCAGTCGAAGATGCGCTTGGGATTGCCCTGCCGCACCAGGAACACCACGGTGGACGTATAAGGAGAGCTGTTCTGCGGCAGGCGTACCTGCCAGTTTTGCGGCAGCAGATGCGCGTTGCTGGCGATGCTGTCGATGTCGCCGGCCAGCGCCAGCGTCACGACATCGGCTTCCAGGCCGTCGATTACTGAACGCGCCTGCTTGCCTGAGCCGCCGTGCGATTGACGCACCCGCACTTCGACCCCGGTCTGTGCCCGCCAATGCGCGGCGAAGGCGGCATTGAATTGCTCGTAGAGTTCGCGCGTCGGGTCGTAAGACACATTGAGCAGCGTGACGCTGGCCGCGCTGCCAGCGGCGCCGGCCGTGCCAGTCTGCTGCTTGGATGAACAGCCCGTCGCCGCCAGCGCGAGGCTCACCAGCAGTACGGCAATATGCGGAGGCGAACGCTGCATGGCTCATTCTCGCCTGTCGTGCCGGTGCAAAGCGGTTACAAGGAAGTGACAAATTTGTCACCTCCATTGAATATCATAAAAGTTCTATAAGCTAATGATAATGATATTAATTATTTCCGTCATTTCGGCTAAAAGCGGTGTCCCTGCAGCGACACCGCCTTGACCAGCACCCAGACCGCGAGTCCGCGTTGCAGAAAGAGTTGCCGCGCGGCCGAGGTGGTCACGCGCGCCTGTAACATGATGCCCTCGGCATCGATACCCACCAGCGTGTTATACGGGCCATCGTCCTCCAGGCTGCTGATCGTGCCGGCAATCTGATTGCGTACACTCAACCCTTGAGGCCGCGCAGTGGCGATGATCAGGTCACGCGCCAGCAGCTGCAGCCGTACGCGCTTGCCATGGGTGAGACCCAGTGCCGGCACCAGGAGCGGTGAGCGGCCGATGCGGACCGTGGCCAGTCCGCTTAGCCCATCGATGCGCTCCACGATCCCCTCGATCACAGCACCCACCGCCTCGGGTCCCAGCACGGTGCGCATTTCCGGACGCAGACTGAGCTCGGAAAGTTCGCCCTGCGCCAGGACGCGGCCCCCATCCAGCAGCACCACCTGGTTCGCCAGCCGCAGCAGGTCCTCGAACTGATGGGTGATCAGCACGATCGGTAACGACAACTCATCGCGCAGACGCTCGAAGTAGGGCAGCAGTTCGCCGCGCTTGTGTGGATCGATCGCCGAGAGCGGTTCATCCAGCAGCAGCAGGCGCGGCTGTGACAGCAGCGCGCGCCCCAGCGCGACCCGCTGGCGCTCACCGCCGGAGAGCTGCGTGCTGCGCCGCTGCAGCAGCGGACCTAAGTCCAGCAGCTCCACCGTGTGATGCCAGCTGAGGGCCGGCCGGGCATCGGGCGCGCGGCGCAGGCCGTAGCGCAGGTTGTGTTCGACATTCAGGTGCGGAAACAGCCGCAGGTCCTGGAACACATAGCCGATGCGCCGCCGCTGCGCGGGCACGTTCACCGCCTGTCCGGAGTCGAACAGCAGCCGATCCTCGAGCGACACACGGCCTGAATGCGGCAGCCACAGGCCGGCGAGCAGCTGCGCGAGCGTCGACTTGCCGGCGCCGGACCGGCCAAACAACGCCGTTACGCCCGGAGTAGGCGCTGCCAAGGCGACCTCGAGGCTGAAGTCGCCGCGCCGGTATTGCAACGACACCTGCAGCACGGCTCAGCGCCCCAGGCGGCGGCGCAGTGCACGCGCCAGCCACTCGCTGGCGAGCAGTCCTGCTGCGCCGAGCAGAAAGGAGATCGCCGCAATGCGCAGCGCCGACGATTCGCCGTCGGGCATCTGCAGCGCGGAATACAGCGCCAGCGGCAGGGTGCGCGTGGTGCCCGGGATATTGCCGGCAAAGGTGATCACCGCGCCGAATTCGCCGAGGCTGGCCACGAAGGCGGTCACCGCGCCGGCCAGAATGCCCGGCATCATCAGCGGCACCGTGATACTGAGAAAGCGATCCCAGGGTCCGGCCCCGAGCGTGCGCGCAGCCTCCTCGAGTCCCGGATCGACATTGTCCAGCGCCAGGCGGATGGCGCGCACCATCAGTGGGAACGCCATCACCGCGGTCGCGATCGCCGCGCCATTGGTGGTGAAGGCGAGGCGCACGCCGAAGTTCGTCAGCAGCCAGCCGCCCACGACCCCGCGCACACCGAGCAGCAGCAGCAGCACGAACCCGATCATCACCGGCGGCAGCACCATGGGCAGGTGCACCAGCGTGTCGAGCAGCATGCGGCCGGCGAAGCGGCGGCGTGTCAGCAGCCACGCCACGGCGATCGCGAAGGGCAGACTGCACAGCACGCTGCGCAGCGCCACCGACAGGCTGACAGTCAGGGCTTCGACATCCGTGGGGGTCAATCGCAGGTGCACGCTTTAGGATCCTTCGGCTCGGAATACGCAGTGTAATATAGAGCGCGAGACGGGAGGCTGACGGCATGAACAACACAAGTGTGGGTGCACCGCTGGCCAATCAGGTGCACGACAACGCACCACTCAGCCGTTTCGAGCTCCAGCTGGATAGCGCCGTGGCGGTACTCGACTACACGCGCCGCGGCCAGGTGCTGGCCTTAAATCATGCCGGCGTACCCGCCGCGGTCGAGGGCCGTGGCATAGGCAGCAGCCTGGTGGCCGGGGCGCTGGCGCTGATCCGCTCGCGCGGCGAGCGCATCGTCCCGCATTGCTCGTTCGTAGCGGCGTACCTGCGCCGTCATCCCGAATTTGACGACCTGCGTGCCGCGCCGCCGTGATGATCGGCACGCAGGAGAATCTCTACACACGCTTCGACAGCCTGATCGGCGACGCTACGCGCACCTTCATGCTGCTGCCCGACGGCCGGCAATACAGCTACGCAGCGCTCCAGGCGCGCAGCGCGCAGCTGGCCAATGCGCTGCTCGATTTGGGCGTCCAGGCCGGTGATCGCGTGATGGTCCAGGTCGACAAGAGCGCTACGGCGGTGTTCCTGTACCTGGCCTGCCTGCGCGCCGGTGCCGTGTACGTGCCGCTGAACACTGCCTACACGCTGGCCGAGCTCGAGTATTTCATTGCCGATGCCGAACCGCGCGTGCTGGTGTGCGCCAGTGCGCGACTGGCGGCGACCCTGCCGCTGGCGCAGCGCCTGCGGGTGGCGCACGTGGTCACGCTCGATGCCACGGGCGAGGCGGGCTCGCTGTGCGAGCGCGCGCTGCGCCAGCCGGAGACGTTTTTCGATGCGGCCTGCGCCGGCAGCGCGTCCGCGGCCATTCTGTATACCTCAGGCACGACCGGCCGTTCCAAGGGCGCGGTGCTCTCGCACGACAACCTGGCGGCCAATGCCTTTGCGCTCAAGGCCTGCTGGCGCTTCACCGCCCAGGATGTGCTGCTGCACGCGCTGCCACTGTTCCACATACACGGCCTGTTTGTGGCGCTGAACATCACGTTGGCGGCGGGCGCCGCGTTGATCCTGCTGCCGGCCTTCGATAGCGCGGCGGTGCTGGCGCAGCTGCCGCGCGCCACGGTATTCATGGGCGTGCCCACGCACTACGTGCGCCTGCTGAATGATGCACGCCTGGATCGGGTCGTCGCGGCCGGCATGCGCTTGTTCGTGTCCGGCTCGGCGCCGCTGCAGCCCGAGACGCACCGCGCCTTTGCGGAGCGCACCGGGCACACGCTGCTCGAGCGCTATGGCATGACCGAGACCGGCATCATCAGCTCGAACCCCTATGGCGGCGAGCGGGTGGCCGGCACGGTCGGGCAGCCGCTGCCGGGCGTCAGCGTGCGCGTGGTCGATGCTGAGAGCGGCGTGGCGGTAGCACGTGGCGAGGCGGGCATGATCGAGGTGGCCGGCCCGAGCGTGTTCGCGAGTTACTGGCGCCGGCCGGACAAGACCCGCGCGGAGTTTCGCACCGACGGCTACTTTGTGACCGGCGACATCGGCCGCTTCGATGAACGCGGCTATCAGCTTCTCGTTGGGCGCGGCCGGGACCTGATCATCACCGGCGGCTACAACGTGTACC
>Ga0209069_10000698_pt1 | contig 15940 bp, 16 predicted proteins | sample Str013_2_FD_187202 | JGI IMG/M metagenome (GOLD analysis project Ga0209069, IMG submission 187202) | Freshwater sediment microbial communities in response to fracking from Pennsylvania, USA - Straight Creek_MetaG_SC_2013 (SPAdes) (version 2) | ecosystem: Environmental > Aquatic > Freshwater >...
ACGACGGGGAGAGGGAGAGAGAGAGCGGTTTCCCTCCCGTGATGGACGGGGAGAGGGAAATGTCGCGGTCACCCGCTTACGGGGAGGTCCACAGCACGCCGCCGATGCAGGCCGGCGCGTCGGCGGGATCGCCGGCGGCGAAGCCTTCGTCGGGGTCGCCCTCGCTCCACTCGCGGATGGTGAAGCCGGCCGGCCCGCGCGCCGACACATCGACCACCGCCTGGCGGACGAATTGACCGTGGGCGGCATGGCGGACGGCGGCGCGGACGAGGTAGGCGGTGGAGGCGACCGGCGGCGTGCTGCGGGTTTTTGCAACATAGGTGAAGCTCGGCGGCAGCTGCAGCGCGGCGCGCAGCGCGTCCAAGGCCTGCGGGGTCGGATCGATCGGCGGCGGGCGCGGATCCTCGCTGAGCGCCATCAGCACCGGCAGGCTGGCGACGGCGGGATTGACGATGGCGAATCGCGACTGCACCGTCACCAGCGGCCGCAGCCGTTTCAGCAGCGCCGGCGTCATGCCGAGCACCTGGTCGAGCTCGCCGACCGACTCGAACGCATTATACTTGGGGCCGTGCGGCAGACCGGCCAGCTGATACGCCGCCAGCTTGCTGCCGCCGTCGGTCGCAGTGTCGCCCAAGCTGCGAAAGTCGATCACGGCCTGGGCGAGACGGACCCTCTCGTCGGCCGGCGCCCCGACTCCCGCGAACAGGCGCTCCAGCATCTCCGGCGAGGCGAGGTTGAGGTTGACCTGGCCCAGCGTGTCGATCACCGTGAGGCGCACGAGGCTGCCGTTGATCTGGCAGTTGATGGGAATGCCATCGATGCGGAGCAGCCCGCTCTTGCCGCCCGCGGGCGGATTGACCACCAGATGGCGGAAGGTCAGCCGCGCGACGCCGTCGGCCAGCGATTCGGCGCGTGCCTGCCGGGCGATGTAGGCGACCACCTTGGTGTCGAGGGATACGGTGCGCGTCAGCGTGATCGCCACCACGGCCAACAGGGCGAGTGCGGCGAGCACGGCGACCAGCACGAACCCCTGCTGGCCGGTCCCGTGCGCCCGGTGGTCAAGCGCGATGTCAGGCATCGTCAATCCGCGCCTCATTTTCCATCGCCCCGTCCACCCGTCGCGCCACTTCCGGCTCCGGCGAGGTTAATGCCGGCAATGCAAAGACAGGCTTAACCCCTCATGATAATAGTAAGCGTCATGAAGCGGGTGGCAAGTCAACAGGCGGGATTGAAAGTGCCGGTTCGTCGGGCGGTCTCGATGTTGCAGCACGGTCCCGCCCTGCCGCCGCGGCCGGCCGTTGCGCGATCGCTGCCTGCGGATGGGGGCGTGACCCTGATCGAGCTGCTGGTCGTGATGGCGATCCTGGCGCTCGGCGCGATGCTGGCGTTGCCGGCGTTTCGCAACGCGGGCGGATCGGAGGGGCTGCGGCCCACGGTCGGCAAGATTGCCGCCGAGCTGAAGCTGGCGCGTTCCAGCGCGATTCTGCATCAGCGCCCGGTTGCGTTCGTGCTCGATGCCAAGTCGCGGTCCTATCGGGTGCCGGACTTCGGCGCACCCGTGCGGTTGCCGGCCAGCATCGGCGTGGTGCTTGCACCCGACCGCAACCCCGGCCGAATCGGGGGCGGCGATCGGCTGGTATTCTTCCCCGACGGCAGCTCGAGCGGCGGCCAGGTGCTGATCTCCCAGCAGGGAGCCACGCTGACACTGGATGTCGCATGGCTAACCGGGGCAGTGACACTGCAGGGTTCTGCGCCATGAGCCGAGCCAGCTCCGCCCAGTCGGGGTTCAGTTTGATCGAGGCCGTGGTCGCCCTGGCCATCGCATCATTCGCGTTCTCGACACTGTATCAGACGGTGGGGGGGGCGGTGCGCGCGGCTGCGCGCGTGCAGGTTCACGAGGCGGCGCTGGTGCTGACCCGGGCGCACCTCGACTCGCTCGGGGCGGACGGCATCCTACAGGTCGGCGATTCCGACGGGACCTATAGCGATGGATTGCGCTGGCGATTGAGCGTGACGTCGCTCTCCAGCGGCGCGCTCATTTCGGCGGATCGCCAAGGGCCGTTCTGGATCGTGCTGGAAACCTATGACCGGAGCGGTGTGTCGCTGATCCGGCTCGAAACCGCAAAAATTGCCCGCATTGCGCCATGACAGACATGCAGACACAGCGCGCGATGTCGGGTCAATCCGGGTTCACTCTCATCGAGACCATCATCGCGCTTGCCTTGCTGGCCATGCTGACAGCGCTGCTGACCACAAGCGTGAATGGCTCGCGGCGCGTGCTTGCGATGGTCGAGCGAAACGATGCCAGCAATGCCATGGCGGCCGCGCAGAGCTATTTGCGATCGATGCTGACGCAATCCCGGCAAGTGCAAAAAACCGGGGATGCGGCGCCATCGGATGCGGGGTTCCTCGGGGGACCCGACAGCCTGACATTAACCACGTCGTATGTTCCGCGGGGACAGATCGACGGATTGTACCGGATCGAGATCGGTCTGGAGCGATCGGCCAGCCGCCGTTCTAAAATCGATGTGGTCGTGACGCAGACCCTTTGGCGTCCGGTATCACGCGAGGCCGCCGACGTCGCGCAACCGATGCGGCGGTCGAGTCTGATCCCGAACGTCGAAGCGGTGAGCTTCTCCTATTTCGGGGTGGTCGATGAGGGCTCACCGCCCGAGTGGCTGAGCGAGTGGTCCGCAACCGACCGGCTCCCCCTGCTGGTCGGCATCGAGGTCCGATTCCCGAAGGCCGACCCGCGGGTCTGGCACCGGATGCAGGTTCCCCTGTCGCTCGCCGAGCCGCCGCGTCCCCAATGAATTCCGGCCGCTTGCCTGCCGTTGCCGGCGCGTATCGCGACGCCCGTGCCAATTCGGGAGCGCCATACTGAAACAGCCGGCTCATTTTCGCACAGTACCGACTTTGGTCTGAACCGACCGCGACGATTGTCATGGGTATTTATCGCATTCCGAATTCCGCCAGCTTGGCTCTTAATAGAGCAAGGGGGTGAATTCCGCGCACGATCGGGCAGCTCGCTTACCGGGGCCTTGTGCTGGAACGAGTTTTGCGTATCGGACCCGAAGGTGTTGCGAAAAGGGACTGATCGGATGCTGTCAATAGTCGGGCGAGACTCCTGCACGAGCGGTCGCGGCAAGGCGAACTTGATCACGGAGGCGGTGAAGCGCCGCGGCCTGCGCGCATCGATCCGATTGGCCTCGACCGTCGTGCTGGCAACGGCCCTCTCCCAGCCGGTGCATGCCCAGGGCACACCCGATATCATTCAGACGATCACTTCGCTGGTCGGCGTCAAGCCGTTGCCGCGGAACACCTCGGAGTACATCCCCGATACGCCGGCGGCGAAACTCGCGGCCCAGCAGCTCGGCAAGGCGTTGTTCTGGGATACGCAGGCGGGCAGCGACGGGAACGCCTGCGCGACCTGTCATTTTCATGCCGGTGCCGACATCCGCGTGAAGAACCAGGTCAATCCCGGTCTCAGATCGGTGCCGTCGGATCCGGTGTTCGACGCGCGCACGGACGCCGCTGGCGCAGGGACCGCCGGGCCAAACCAGGAGTACACCGCTGCCGACTTTCCGTTGCACCAGCTGACCAACGTGTTCAACCGGATGTCGGGCATCCTGTATGACACGAACGACGTATTTTCCTCGCAGGGCACCCTCGCCGGGGATTTCGTTTCGAGTGCGCGCAGGCACCAGCCGCTGTTCAAGCTGTTCGCTCAGGGAGCAAGCACAGCTAATGCCGACGGCAAGCCGGGCAACGAGGTGTGCAATCTCAAATACGATCCTCTCGTCACGGCCGCGGACGGCACCACCACCGGCAATCCGTTCCATACCAACGGGCTCATTCATCGCAAGGTCGAGCCGCGCCAGACACCGACGGTGATCAACGCGGTGTTCAATTTCCGGCAATTCTGGGACGGGCGCGCCAACAGCCAGTTCAACGGCATCGATCCGTTCGGCGCGCGCACCTATCAGCCGCAAAGCCAAGTGGTGAATGCCGCGGGCGACATGGAAATGGTCGGCAATCCGCATGCCGCCGCGACGGGTATCCTCGTGCAGACCCAGGTGGTGGCAGCGACGACGACGACCCGGACGCGGCCGCCGCTGTTCTCCTTGTTTCACAGAATCGCGCAGCCCAACCCGGGGACGACGACGACCCAGCTCAAACTCATCCAGCCGCTGATCGACAATTCCAGTCTCGCCTCTCAAGCGGTCGGACCCCCGTTGAGCGATTTTGAAATGTCGTGCGCGGGCAAATCGTTCGCCGATCTCGGCCGGAAAATGATCTCGCTGCGGCCTCTCGCACAGCAGCGCGTGCATCATGAGGACAGCCTGTTCAGCCAGTCGCCGCATCTGCTCGGCCCGGCGCAGCAGCGCGGGCTGAACACCTCCTACAAGGCGCTGATCGAGAAGGCGTTCCATCCGAAATACTGGTCAGACCAGACCAAGGTCGTCGTGCACGGCAGCGGAGCCGCCGGCGATCCGGTCACGATCGCGGCCGACGCGGTGCACGGCTATACGCAGATGGAGCACAATTTCTCGCTGTTCTGGGGGCTTGCCATCCAGGAATACGAGTCGCTGCTGATCTCGGACGATTCCCCGTTCGATCGGGGGACGATGAGTCCGGAAGCGCAAAACGGCAAGCTGCTGTTCGAGACGCGCGGCAATTGCATCGCGTGTCATCATGGGCCGCTGATGTCGGGCGCTACCGTCACGAGCGCCGATCCGGAGCGCCCGAAGGTGCTCGAGAACATGCTGATGAACGATGGCTTCCCGGCTCTTTATGACAACGGCTACTACAATATCGGTGTGCGGCTTCCCTGGGATGATCTGGGGGTCGGCGCCAAGGATCCCTATGGTTTCGATCTGTCGTACGTGCGGCAATACAAATGGAGCCGGCTCGGGACGACCGCGCGTGCGCCCGATACCTTCGATCCCAAGCCCTGCCTGTTCCAGATCCCGTTCGGGACCGCCTGCGCCGAGCCGCCTCCGGGCACCTCGCCGCAAACCGCCGTGCGCGATGCCGCGGACGGTGCGTTCAAGGTACCGATCCTGCGCAACGTCGGTCTCAACCCGCCCTACTTCCACAACGGCGGCCAATCCAACCTTCGCGATCTGGTGCACTTCTACAAGCGCGGCGGCGACCGCCGCGACATCCCGGGGTTCGACAACTTCGACACGACCTGGTTCGGCCCGACCCCGTTCGGGGTGACCAACGCCTCCAACCTGCATCCCGACATCGGCGACCGCTTCAACGCCGACGACAACACGGTCAATAGCGCGCTCGATCTTTCCGACGCGGAGCTGGAGAACATCGTGCAGTTCCTGCTGGCGCTGACCGACGAGCGGGTCGCATGCCACTCCGGCGTGTTCGACCATCCCGAGCTGCCGCTCTCGGTCGGACAATTGGAGAAGCCGATCAAGGGAACGCAGATCGCCCAGGACATCATGGTGACACTGCCGGCGGTCGGACGGCGTGGCCTGGGGGCCGGCAATTGCTTCCCCAATTCGGGCGATCTGTTCGACCAGGCCGACCCGCTGAAGGTGATCAACCAGGCGGACCCGCGCGGGCTGCAGGAGACCTTCAAGAAGATCGTGAAGATGGCGAAGTAGCCGCGGCCGAGGTGCCCTCAGGGCGGGGATTGTCCCCGCCCGGGATAACCCCCATAGGCGCTAAGGAGCAACAATAAGTGCTCCACTTTCAAGCACCGTTTCCGAGTGCGCATTCCTCAAATTTTTTTCGTCATGGCCGCGAAGGCGGCCACCCAGGACAGCTATCGGCAGTTCAACCGCGCAGACACTGTCATCCATTGATCTTATGATATTTTCCAAGGGAACCCCACCGCTTTTGTGATGTGTCGTGGGTGGCCGCCTCCGCGGCCATGACGGTTGAATGGGTGTCGTGGGAAGGGCATCAAACTGCTCCCGATCGATTCACTTATTGTTGTGGGTCTCCTAAATTAGCGGAACCTTGCCGCCAAACGCTCCCGGCAACCTCACCAACACCCGTCATCCCGCGTCTGCGCCGCACCGCGAAAAGCGCTGCGTCATGCGGATGCGTGCGGGGCACGACGCGCGCGGGATGACGGGTGTTTTATGTGACAACAGCGGGCGGCTCAATCTAGCGCCTACGGGACGACCCCCGGGGGCAAGGCCTTGCAGAAGCTGGCGATGTCGCCGCTCCTGGTGATCCAGATCCGCGATCGATGCTCGCTGATATGCTCGAGCGCACGCCGCAGCTGGCGGATGCGATACGGCTGACCGACCAGGTAGGGATGCAGCGCGATGCCCATCACCAGAGGTCCCGTGCCCGACTGCTCCAGCATTTCGTCGAAGTTGTCGACGAGCATGTCGGCAAAGGTTGCGGCGTCGGTCTTTCGCCCGACAATGGCGGGGATGTCGTTGAGCTCCTGAGGATAGGGAATGGCCAGCAGCCTGCCGCGGCGCGTGGCGAGCCAGATCGGCTGATCGTCGGCGCACCAGTTGAGGGTATAGGTGTAGCCCGCCTCCTGCAGCAGATCGGGCGTGACGTGGCTTTCGGCGATCCACGGACTGAGCCAGCCCTGGGGGTGGACCGCTTCATGCCGGCGGAGCACATCCGTCGCCTCGGCAATGAGACGCTGCTCCTCCGCCTCGCTCAGCGTGCTCTGCCGCTCGGAATTGGTGCGGGCGTGGCCGACGAATTCATCCCCCCGTTGCCGGAACGCGGTGAGCAATTGGGGAGCGTATTCATACATGGCCGAGTTGACGATGACGGAAGCGGGAAGCTCCAACTGATCGAACAGTTGCAGCAGGCGCCAGGCGCCAACGCGGTTGCCGTAGTCGCGCCACGCGTAATTCAGCACGTCGGGCTGGGGTCCGCCCGGCGCCAGCTCCGCGCCGAGACCCTCCCCGAATGCGAAGTGCTCCAGATTGAGCCCGAGGTAGACCGCGAGCCGGGTGCCGTTCGGCCAAGCGTAGGGCTTGCGTTCAACAATCGGCGAGTAGCCGTAGCGTCCGTGCGCTTTCAATGTCATCGCGCCTCTCAGACCTGCCGCCGCGCATCGTTGCTCAATGCACGCCCAGAAAGCGATCCAGCACGCCGGGCGTGCCTGCCACCGCCGCCGTCCTCGCCGCATGCACGATCCGGCCGGTCTCCAGAATATAGACGCGATCGGACACAGCCAAGGCGCTGTAGAGGTTCTGCTCCACCAACAAAATGCCGAGCCCCGCCTGCTTCAAATCGAGCAGGATGCCTTCGACGTGCTGGACCATGACCGGTGCAAGCCCCTCGGACGGCTCGTCCATCAAAATCAGCTCGGGGTCGATCATCAGCGCGCGCGCAACTGCCAGCATCTGCCGCTCGCCGCCCGACAACTGGTTGCCGCGATGCTGGCGCCGCTCGGCGAGGCGCGGAAACAACTCGAAGGCCTTCGCGACGGTCCAGCCGTGCGTGGCGCTCGCCCTTTTCAACATGGTCAAATGCTCGGTGACGGTGAGCGAGGGATAAAGCCGCCGCCCTTGCGGCACGATCGCAACCTTGCGATTGGCAATCTCGTGGGGGGCAAGACCATTGATCTGCTCGCCCTTCCAGCAAATTCGGCCTTGCCGAAGCTCGGGCGGAGAGAGGCCCATGATGGAGCGGATCAGCGTCGTCTTGCCCATGCCGTTGCGACCGAGCAGGGCGACGACCTCACCGGGATGCACATCGAGCGAGACGCCGTGCAGGACATGCGCCTCGCCGTAGTAGCTATGCGCATCGCAGACCTCAAGCATGGCGCGGCCTGCCGAGATAGACTTCCTGCACGGCCGAGTTTTCGCGAATGGCGTCGGGTGTCGCTTCGACCAGAATGCGTCCCTCGTGCAAGCAGGTCACGAAATCCACCAGCCCGAGTGCCAGGTCCATGTCATGCTCGATCAGCACCAGCGTCATGCTACGCGGCAGGCCACGGATGATGTCGGCGACGAGACCGCGCTCGGCCGGAGACAAGCCGGCGGCCGGCTCGTCGAGCAGCAGCAGCTTGGGCTCGGTCGCCAGCGCCAGCGCCATTTCGAGCTGCCGCTGCTCGCCGTAAGACAACTGCTTGACCGGCGTCGAACGGCGCGATTGGAGCCGAGCAAAATCGAGCGCGCGCGCTGTCACCTCCTGTTCGGCGGGATCGAGCGCAGTGCCCGACCACATCGAGAATTTGCGGCGTTTGAGCCCCCTCAACGCCAGCATCATATTCTCCTCCACCGAAAGGTTGGCGAACAGATTGGTGATCTGGAACGTGCGGGCAATGCCGCGAGCGGCCCGCGCGTGCGGGGGGGCGCGGGAGATATCGCGCCCCTCCAGGACGACATGACCCGATGTCGGCAGCACCACTCCGGTAATGGCGTTGAACAGTGTGGTTTTGCCGGCGCCATTGGGTCCGATAATCGCGCGGCGTTCGCCCGCGGTCACGGACAGCGTCACGCCACCCACGGCGCGCAAGGCGCCGAAGGCGACGACGACGTCCGTGAGTGCAAGCAGGGCGGAGGTCAAGTCGTGCGTTCCAAAGCGGTGGGCGGACGGCGATGGTCGACCGGATGCGGCTCCAGATCGACCGTGGCTCAGGTTTTCTTGATGCCCTGGAAGTCGCGCGAGTAGGAGGGTTGCTTCATATAGGTTTCGGGATCGTATTTCCAGAATTGGGATACGCTCGGATAGGTGGACACCGGTACGTTCCACAATTTTCCGTCACTGCGACGCGCAACCTTGCGCACGAAGATGTCGTAGATCGGGTTGCCGTAGGGATCGAGCTTTACGGTCTTGCCGAGGGGCGAGTTGCTCAATTCGATCGAGCGGACGGCCGTCAGCAGAGCCTCACGATCCTCGACCTTGCCGTTCACTTTCTTGATCGCTTCGGCCACCCACATCGCGCCCGAAAAATGCGAGAAGCCATAGATCGATGGCAGCTTGGAATAGCGCTTCTCATAATCGGCCACGAATTTCTGTGTGCTGGGCTCGGGCGAGCCTTCCGCGAAATGCGCGCACGAGACCAGCCCCTCGGCTTCGGCGCCGAGCGTGCGGATGACCGACTGATCCGTTGCGTTCTGACACATCACGAGCTGGATCTTGCCCTTGAGGCCGAAATTGCTCCATTGCTGGATGAAGCGCGACGCATCGGCGCCCGTCTCCATGACAAACACCGCATCGACGCCGAGATTGGCGATCTGGCCGAGATAGGGGCTGAGGTCCGCCGTGTTCAGCGGATGCCAGAACTGCTGCACGATCTGTCCGCCGCCTTCCGTGAATGTCTGGCAGAAGCCGCCGCACTGCTCGTGGCCGAAGGAGTAATCCTGAGAGATGGTGGCGGCTTTCTTGTAGCCCTGCTTCAGCGCGTAGTCGCCGGCGGGACGCGGGGTCTGGCTTGCCGAATAGCCCGCAACCCTGACGACGTTGGGGATGCGCGCGCGCTGCGTCAAATCATCGGCCGCTATGACCGGAATGAAGTAGGGTGTGCCGTTGCCCTTGACGTAGTTGGCCACGGCGAGCCCGGTGTTGGCGAGAATATTGCCAAAAAGGAAATGCACGTTGGCCTGCTCGACCAGGCGGCGGGCCTTCTGCAGAGCGGTATCGGGGTTGGCCGCATCGTCCTCGACGGTGACCTCGATCTTGCGCCCGGCAATCTCGCCGCCAACGCTGTCCCAGAACATCTGGAAGCCCTCGACCACCTCCTTGCCTCCCGCGGCCACAACACCCGTGAGCGGCGCCATCAGGCCGATCTTGATGGGTGTCGCCTGCGCCGCGGCGATCCGCCAGGGCTCCGCAGCGATACCCGAGCCGGCGACAGCCAAAGCGGAATTCCTGAGAAATGTCCTGCGATCCATGATCCGTACCCTTGTTGTTGAGTTTCGATTCAGTTGCGGAACCGTGTCAGAACTGCGCGCAGTTTCCCGAGAACCCCCTCGGGCGCGAAGATCATGATGAAAATGAACGTCAGGCCAAGCACCGTGGGCCAACGCTCGGTATATGTGCTGACGATATTCTCGAGCAGGATGATGGCGGCCGCGCCAATGAGGCCGCCCCAGAGCGTGCCGACGCCGCCGACGATTGCCATCAGCAGTCCCTCCACCGATTGCGTGAGGGCCACGGTGGAGGGACTGACGAAGTTATTGAACAGCGCATAGGCCGCCCCTGCGACGCCCGCAAAGAACCCTGACATCGTGAAGCCCAGAAACAGATGCAAATTCGTATTGTACCCGAGGCTCTGCATCCGGCCTTCGCTGTCGCGGATCCCTTTCAGGGACATTCCGAACGGTGAACTCACAAAGCGCCACATCACTACCGCGAGCACGGCCGCCAACCCGAGTACCGCATAATAGAAGGGAACGTTGCCGCCGAGGAATGCCGGCCGGATGTCGCCCCGGATGCCGTTTTCTCCGCCCGTAACCCGCGTCCATCTGAGACAGATACCCCAAATGATCATGCCGAGCGCCAGGGTCAGCAGCAGAAAATAGACGCCTGAGGTGCGGATCGCGAGCAGGGCGAAAATGGCTGCAACGCAGGTCGCCGCGGCAATGCCGAGCGCAATCGCGGTGACGAGCGGGAAACCCGCAACGCTGACACCATAGAGCACAGCATAGGTGGAGACGCCGAAAATGGCGCCATGGCACAATGGCGTGCGACCGGCATATCCGGCCATGATATCGATCGACATTGCGAGAAGCGAGAAAATCAGGACCTGGGTCCCGAGGCTGACATAATAGCCGGACACCAGCGCCGGCAGGGCCAGGCCGACAGCCAACACGCCGAGCAGCACGATCCATCCATTCGCGGGGCTCGCGGTCGGCAATTGTGCGTCGATTTTCATGGGTGCGCCGCTCATGCCGTCCGTCCGAACAAGCCGAGCGGCCGGAACGCCAACAGCAGCGCCATGGGGCCGAAGATCACGAAATAGGCAAGCTCGGGGAATAGCACTTGGCCGAAATTATTGAGCAGCCCAACCAGCAGGCTGCCGACCGCCGCGCCCTCGAGGCTGCCGCGTCCGCCGATCACCACGGTGGCCAGGCTGAACGTCAGGATTTCCGCATCCGCGCTCGGATACAGGGAAAGGAAGGCTCCGCCCATCAACCCTGCGAGGCCGGCCAATGCCGATCCCAGCACGAACGTCGTGAGGAAAATTCGGCGGATGTTGATCCCGGACGCTTCGACCATTTCGACATCATCGACGCCGGCGCGGATCAGTGCACCAAGCCGCGTGCGGTTGAGCAGAAACCAGAGAAACATGAAAACCAGCACGCCAACCAGCAGCACGAACAGCCGATATTTCGGATAGATGACGCCAGCAACAGACACAGCTCCCTGCAACGCGGAGGGTATGGGCACCGTGAAACTGTCGCCGCCCCACACCACCAAAGCCATATCATTGAGCACGAACGCCACACCCAGTGTCAACAGCACCTGCCTGAGCTCGGCCGCACGAACAAAACGCAACAAACCCTGCTCGAGTGCACCGCCCAACAGCGCGACAAATGCCATAGCTGCAAGGCCTGCCAGCAGGAAGCTGCCGGTTTTTACCGCAATCGTGTAGCCCGCGTAACCGCCGATCAGGTACAGCGCACCATGTGCCAGGTTGACGATACGCAACAGGCCGAAGATCAGCGTGAATCCGCTGGCCACAAGGAACAGGAGCGCCGAGAACGTCAGTCCGTTCAGCAACTGAAATAGGCTCATATCCAACCACGTGTCCGTTCGTCGGCCGGTCTCAGTATCGCTAGGGGAAGCGTTCGGCATTCTGCCATGAGCAGCAGGGTTTGTCAGTGCCTCACAATTGCGCTGTCCGGCCTGTGTCGACTGGTCCTTGCCGCGGCTCAATCAGCCCAAGTATTGGACAAATGCCGCTTTTTCAATCGCCGGCTCTGCCAAGGTGTCGACCCAGACTTGATTGTCGTCAAGGAATACGGGCGGCTTGGGGCGCATAATGTCACGGTTCATGACGGGAACCGCGCGGATGCTCCCATTCAAGACGATTGTGATCGTAGCGAGCCGGCCGCAGCGGCTGCCGACCCAACTGCGCGTCGGAGCCGAACTGGCCACGCGGTTCCAATCGCATCTCGTCGGACTTTTTATTCTGCCTCGCGCACTTGCGCCCTTCACGGGTAGGGCGAGCTCATCGGGATGGCCCGCGGTCGAAACGGAGCGCGCCAGATTTCGCAGTGACTCCCAGCGGATGAAGGTGACATTCGAGCAAGCCAGCAACGGCCGGAATTTTACCTCAGAATGGATTCATGAGGACGCGGACTACACCGCAGCAGCCTCGATCCTGATGCAGCGCGGACGCCCGGCCGATCTGATCATTTCCGGGCCGATGGATGGCGCGTCGAAACCCGGCCGTCTGTCGAACGAAACCGAACGCATGGTTGTGGAGTCCGGACGTCCCGTGCTTCTGATCCCGAAAATTGTCGCGTCGCTGCCCGTCGGCCGTCGCGTTCTGATTGCCTGGAACGGATCCCGGGAATCCGCCAAAGCCGCGTTCGACGCCTTGCCGCTGTTGGAATCGGCGCATCACATCAAGGTTCTCCGGATCGCGGCTGGAACTGAAGATGGGACGATCGGGGAGTGCCAATCTGCCGAACGTTTTTGCCAAACCCTTGCCCGGCACGATGTCCATGCCACCGCCGAAACGATCACGCTATCGGGCGCCGACACGGGTTCAGCATTGAAATCGGCGGTGAAGGCTGAAAATGCCGATCTGCTGGTGATGGGATGTCATGGTCGACCGAGGGGGTGCGAGTTCATTCTCGGCAGCGCTTCGCAGCGGATACTTTGCGACTTGCCGGTGCCGGTTTTGATGTCGCATTGATCGTGCACAGCATTGGAGTGGGGCCAATGGAGCGATCTTATTGAGCCGTCGTCCTGGGCCGCTACCTCTTCGCCATGCGCTGCTTGATTTTCCGTTCCTCCCAGTTGCGCGCGAGGGGGAGATCGGGCGCGAAGACGCCAATCGCATGCCCGAGCACGCCAATCCCCCAACCGAGCATCGGCCACTGCACCCACCAGTCCGATTTGGTGGCGATGTTGATGGTCACCAGACCGGCCATGACACATAAATATACCAACAGGTGGATGTAGAAGCCCTTTCGAGCAACCACATGTCGTTTGGCTGCAACATAGTTCGGATCGTCGGACACGACTTTCTCCTGTATTTTAACCATTCTGCACCCAGGCCACGCGTCGGATCACACCACCACCGCATCACGCTCGACGACGGACATGGGGCTTGCTGCGACGTCAATGCGCCATCAGCACGGGCAGGCGCATCGCCTTGAGAATGTGTCGCGACGCGCCGCCAAGGATGAACTCACGCAGCCGGGAATGGCCGTAGCAGCCCATGACCAACAGGTCGGACCCGAACACGGACGCCTGACGCAACAGCTCCACGCCAACATCCCCGTCGCGGGGCGAGGCATGGGTCGCCTGGCATGTGACGCCATGGCGGGCTAGTGCGGCGCAGATATCGGCCGAGGGCAGGTCGCCGGCACTGGGTTGATCCCTCTCTGGATTGATCCAGACGACATTGACCTCGTCGGCTCGTCTCAAGAGCGGCAACGCATCGAACACGGCACGTGCGGCTTCGCGACGTGCGTTCCAGGCCAGACTGATCCGGCGGGCCGGCATGGCGATGTTGCCCGTGTTGGGAACCAGCAGCAGCGGGCGCCCGCTCTCGATCGCCAGCCGCTCGGGCTGCTCGAGCATTTCGGAGTACGTCCAGTCCGGGTCCTTCTGACCGGCGATGATGAGGTCGACCGACCGGGCGTGCTCGATCACAGCACTTGCCGGGGTCGCGAAGCCGGCATCGGCCTCGCGCCATTCCGACTGGAGGATCTGGCCTCTGGTCGCGGCCAAGAACAGTTCCTTCAACTGCGTCATCTCTTCTTTATAGGCGTCGCGATGGGCCTCGACGGTCACGGTTGCGCCGCCACCGTCCGTGGCGGGGATCAAGATGAACGGTGGCAACACGCTGAGCCCGATCAGGTGTGCCTCCATTTGGCGTGCCAGCGGTATCGCCGCTTCGAGCAAGCGATGGGTCCTGCGCAGATCATGCACATGAACCAGGATGGTCTTGTATGCCATGGCTCGAACCTTCCCGCAGGGCGGGTTTCATTGCAACGTCATGCGCCCACTTCGCGCGTTCCATCGGCCACCGCAGCCAGAGCCTGCGCATCGCAGATCGTGACCAGTATGCATTGCTCGATGTCAATGAGGCCGGCAGCGCGGAATTTCGAGAACGTGCGGCTCACCGTCTCGATGGTCAGCCCCAAATAATCCGCAATATCGATGCGCGACATCGGCAGCACGATCTCGCTGGCATCCTCGCCGCGGCGTTCATTGCGTCGCGACAGCGCCAGCAGAAAGCCCGCCAGGCGCTCGGTCGCCGTTCTCTGGCTGACGGCAAACAGAAGCTCGCGGGCCGCCAGCAGCTTCCAGGACATCGCCTCGTAGAGCTTGGAGCCAAGCCGCTGGTCGGTTCGCATGGCCTCGTGCAACGCTGAAGTCGGGATGCGACGCAGGCGGCTCTTGATCGTCGCCTGGGCATTGGCAGTATGCGTGCCGAGCGCTCCGAGCCCAACGATGTCGCCGGCAAAGGCGAAGTCGATGACCTGGCGCCGCCCGTCGGACATCATCCGGTAGACACAGACGTGGCCGGCCTCGACTTTGTAGATATAGGAAACCGGATCACCCTCACGAAAAATATGCTCCTGGGCATCGAATGTAAGCGACGGGCCGGCCACGAGGTGGTCGGCCAGCGGATCGGAAGCGGAGCATCGTGACGGAACCGGCGCCGATTTCAGATGAACGGGTTTGGACGATGCGGTGAAGGCCGTGGCCAGCATAGCAATTCCCCTTTTTTTCGTGACCTGCCGTTCGATGACGGCCAAAATGACCAAGTCGCCGCACCAAGGGTATGGCTGGCATGTGAGAATTTGTGAGAGTATATGTCACGGTCGCCACACCAACCCGGCGCGCGGATCATCGCCGGCCGCATGGCCCTGGAGCGAGATACCATGGCTTCCGAAATACGGCCCAAACGCATCCTCATCGTTGACGACGAGGAGCCTGTGCGCACGCTGCTGCGCGAGTGTTTCGAGCTCGAGGGCTACGGCGTCAGCGAGGCGGAGAGCGGTCGCGCTGCGATGGACAGCCTGGCGTCGGCACCCGTCGACCTCGTCACCCTCGATCTCAATCTCGGCGGCGAGAATGGCTTGGAGCTGGCGCGCCGGATCCGAGCCCAGCGCAACGTGCCGATCGTCATGATCACCGGCAAGGGCGACACCATCGACCGGGTTGTCGGGCTGGAGCTGGGAGCGGACGACTACATCGCCAAGCCGTTCCATGTGCGCGAGGTTCTGGCCCGGGTGCGCGCCGTGCTGCGACGCTATGACGGAGCCAATAGCGGCAGCGAAACGGCAGCTGCAGCGGGGCTTGCCGGCGAGCGGTATGCATTCGAATCCTGGACCCTCGACATCCCTCGTCGTGAGTTGAAGCCCGGCAACGGGCCGGTTCAGGAGCTGACGACGGCCGAGTTCAATTTGCTCGAGATGTTCGTGAAGCGACCGGGCCGCGTGCTGACGCGCGATACCATTATGGACCTGCTCAAGGGACACGATTGGTCGCCGCTTGACCGCTCCATCGACTCGCTGATCGTGCGCGTGCGCCGGAAGATCGAGCAGAATAGCGATACGCCGAAACTGATCAAGACCGTACGCGGTGTCGGCTACGTGTTCGCCGCCGACGTGCGCCGGGTTTGATGCCAGCTCCCTCGCCCCCAGCGTTGGCCCGCGCAAGAAAATAACTTGTCCCCGTCCGCCGCACCTCGTCTTATCATGCTCGCATCTTCCGCCGCGACGGGGCGTCGAACCGGTCCGCAGGCCGACGTGGCGGAGGAGCGGCTGTGCCTTGGCCGCGGCGGACGGACGCCGCAGCG
>Ga0209069_10000701_pt1 | contig 15883 bp, 11 predicted proteins | sample Str013_2_FD_187202 | JGI IMG/M metagenome (GOLD analysis project Ga0209069, IMG submission 187202) | Freshwater sediment microbial communities in response to fracking from Pennsylvania, USA - Straight Creek_MetaG_SC_2013 (SPAdes) (version 2) | ecosystem: Environmental > Aquatic > Freshwater >...
ATCCAACAGCTGCTGACCCCGAGCGCGTGCGCGGCGTGGCCGTGCCCACCGCAGCGCCTCGACCAGTGGCTCGTGCGCATCGACCTGACCAAGTTCTGAGCCGCCGCCGCTGTTCCGGCCGACGCATAGGACGTGAACCCGAGGGAGCGGCCGTGATCGCCTGCTCCCTCGGGTTTCGCGGGCCGTTCGGATTAGGGTCAGTTCACGTCGAGATCGGCGTGGAACAAAGGGGGACCCGACATGGCTGGTGGCGCGCTGAAGATGGCGAGCATGGACGATCTCGACTTGCGCATGTCGGAGGGTGTTCGACCGCTGTACGACGCCGTCAAGACCTTCATCCGCGCCGAGGTCGACCCGATCACCGAGGAGTTCCACCGTCTCGGCGAAGGGCGGGCCGAACGGTGGAGCTGGGCGCCGGGCCAACTGGAGCTGCTCGAAGGAGCCAAAGCCAAGGCTCGCGAACAAGGTCTGTGGAACTTCTTCCTGCCCAACGCCGAAACCGGCGAAGGCCTCAGCAACCTCGACTACGCCTACATCGGCAACGAGCTGGGCAAGAACCGTTTGGCGTCGGAGTGCCTGAACTGCTCGGCGCCCGACACCGGCAACATGGAAGTGATCGAGCGCGTCGGCACGCCCGAGCAGAAGAAGCAATGGCTCGAACCGTTGCTGCGCGGCGAGATCCGCTCGGCATACGCGATGACCGAGCCGGGCGTGATGAGCTCGGACGCCAAGCAGATCCAGACCACGGCCGTGCTCGACGGCGACGAGTGGTTGATCAACGGCGAGAAATTCTACATCTCGGGTGCAGGCGACCCGCGCTGCAAGGTGATGATCACGATGGTCCGCACCAACCCCGATGCCGACACGTACAAGCAGCAATCGCAGATCCTCGTCCCGATCGACGCGCCGGGTGTCGAGATCGTCGGCCCGATGTACGTCTTCGGCGCCGACGACGCACCGCACGGGCACATGCACATCCGCTTCAACGACGTGCGCGTCCCGAAGAGCAACGTGCTGTGGGGTGAGGGGCGCGGCTTCGAGATCTCGCAGGTGCGCCTCGGACCAGGTCGCATCCACCATTGCATGCGTTCGATCGGCGCCGCCGAGCGTGCCGTCGAGATGATGGTCGACCGCGGCCTGTCGCGCGAAGGCTTCGGCAAGAAGCTCATCAACCTCGGCAAGAACATGGAGGTCGTCTCCCGCTCGCGGATCGAGGTCGAGGCGATGCGGTTGATGGTCCTGCGCGCCGCCAAGGCGATGGACACGCTCGGCAACGCCGAGGCTCGCGTCTGGGTCAGCGCGGTCAAGGCGATGGTGCCCGAGCGCTGCTGCAACATCATCAACGAAGCGATCCAGATGCACGGCGCGGCAGGCATCTCGCAATGGTTCCCGCTCGCCGAGATGTGGCATGGGCAGCGGACGCTGCGCCTCGCCGACGGGCCCGATGAGGTCCACCACCACGTCGTGGCGCGGGCCGAGGTCAAGAACCGCGAGTCCGACCGCCTGGCCGAGGAGCGCGACGGCGTCCATCGCAGCGCGGGAGCGGTCTTCACCGGACCGTCGTAGCGGCAGCGCGCCGCAGGCCCGCGGCGTCAGATCGGCGGACGCTGACAACGATCGAAATCGACACTGATGGTGACGATGGCGCTCACGATGCGCGCCCTGCGTCTACGACTCGTCGCGGGGTTTGGTCCATTGGGCTAGGAGATGTCCAATACTCGGGCACGGCTGATCCAAGACGGTTGACGTAGTCCGGTGGTCGCAGCGCACGCTCAGAGCTGCAGCATCAGAGCCGGGTCATCTATCCGGCGAGTGGGCGGACGCCGAATCATCGGAGGGTCAGCCATGGGGGCACCTAGGGTCAGGAACAAGCGCTCGTCGTCGATCGGGCGTCGCGGGCTCATCGCCGCGGTAACGATGGTCGTTCTCGGCAACGTCGCCGTCGGCGCGTCGGCGCTCGGACAGGCGGGCGGTTCCGCACAAGGCCGGAACCCGAGCCAAGCGCTGCTACGACTGGCGTTCGAGACCCGCAAGCTCGACGGCTCGGGCAACAACCAAGCGCACCGCGACTTGGGTCAGGCCGGCACGAACTACCGCCGCATCGCTCCAGCAACGTTCGCCGATGGCATCGCGGCGATGGTCGACGGACCGAACGTGCGCTTGATCAGCAATCGGATCTTCAACGACGTCGGTCAGAACTTGTTCTCCGAGAACGACGTCTCGCAGTGGGGCTGGACGTGGGGTCAGTTCCTCGATCACGACATGGGGTTGCGGGACGAGACGCCAGGCGAGAAGGCACCGATCACCTTCAACTCGACAGACCCGCTCGAAGCGTTCACCAACGACCTCGGCGCGCTCAGCTTCTCGCGCACGCCGGCGGCACCGAACACTGGTGTCACGTCGCCTCGCCAGGAGGTCAACACGCTCAGCAGCTACCTCGACGCCTCCAACGTCTATGGCGTTACGAGGGATCGCCTCGAGTGGCTCCGCGACGGTTCCGTCAACGGCGACCTGGCCGACAACGCCGCGACGCTGATGCTGCCCGGTGGCTTCCTGCCCACCGTTGCCGAACGGAACGACCCGGCGACAGCGCCGCCAGTCGATCTGATGGGACGGCTGCAGGGGGAACCGAACAAGGCGCGCGTTGCCGGTGACGTTCGAGCGAACGAGAACATCGCCCTGACCGCGACGCACACGTTGTTCGCCCGTGAGCACAACCGCATCGTCGGGTTGTTGCCGAGCGCCCTATCGGACGCGCGCAAGTTCTCGATCGCCCGACGCATCGTCGGTGCCGAGGTGCAGTTCATCACCTACAACGAGTTCCTCCCGGCAATGGGCGTCAAGCTGCCCCGCTACCGCGGCTACAACTCGTCGGTCAACGCTGCCATCTCCAATGAGTTCGCGGTCGTCGGCTACCGCGCCCACAGCATGATCCACGGCCAGTTCGACGTCGCCTTCGCCGACGGTACCTACACGCCGGCGCAGCTCGACGCGTTCCGGGCCGAGGGCGTCGGCGTCGGTGACGAAGCGGGCTCTGCGGCGCTCAACATCCCGTTGACTGTGGCGTTCGGCAACCCTGACCTGCTCCCCGCCGTCGGCTTCGACACGTTCCTGCCGAGCCTCAGCGCCGAGCGCCAGTACCGCAACGACGAGCAGATCGACAACAGCCTGCGCAGCGTGTTGTTCAAGATCCCCAAGCCCGGTACGACCGATCCTTCGGCGTGCCAGCAGCCCGTCGTCGATCCGGCGTGCTTCTCCGCCGTCGAAGACCTCGGCGCGATCGACATCGCCCGCGGCCGCGACCATGGGATGCCGAGCTACAACGACATGCGCCGTGCCTTCGGTCTCTCACCGAAGCGGACGTTCACCGCTATCACCGGCGAGAAGACCGATCAGTTCCCCGTCGACCCGCTCATCGATCCGGCGAAGCCGATCGATGATCTGAACATCTTGGACTTCACCCAGCTCCGCGACCGTGACGGCAAGGTCATCGATCCTGCCGGCGACACGGCTCAAGAAGAAGCGGTCGCGGGGGATCGCAGGTCCACCGTGGCGGCGCGCCTGAAGGCCGTCTACGGCAGCGTCGACAAGGTTGATGCGTTCGTCGGGATGGTCTCGGAGCCTCACGTCCGTGGCACCGAGTTCGGGCCACTGCAGCTGGCGATGTGGACGAAGCAATTCGCTGCGCTGCGCGACGGTGACCGGTTCTTCTACGCCACCGACGACGTGTTGCCGATCATCGAGCGGGCGTTCGGCGTGACCTTCAAGCACACGCTGGCCGAGATCATCAAGTTGAACTCGGGTGCCGTTGTGCCCGCCAACGTCTTCAAGGTCGCCGCCAACTGACGCGGTGCGCTCCCGCCCACCGTCACCATTGCCCTCAGCGGGCTGGTGGCGGTGGCGGCGGGGGAGCGAATGGCGCTGGCGGCGGTGGCGCTGTCGACATCGCGACCGACGCATCGTCGAACTTCGGGTAGGTGTCCGTCATCAACAGGCCGTATGACTGCGTCTGCAACGTGTAGCGGACAACCTTGAGCACGAAGTCCCACATGCCGCGCGGCTGCTTACCAGTGATGACGATCGCGAACCACGAGATGAGGACGACGACACCAGCGACGAAGCCGAGCACGGCGGCCAGGAGCGCCGCCGGGATGATCCAGATGAACCGCAGCGCGTTCGTCAGCCGGTCGGCCGATGACTGGAAGGCGATGGCGGTGCGCACCGGTGCCGCGCCTTCGTCGCTGGCGAACTCAGGGTAGGTATCGAACAGCAGGTCGGCGTAGCCGAGGACACGGGCGTAGTAGCCAAGCCACGTTCGTTGCATGCTCCAGATGCCCTCGTTGCGCTGCCCAGTGAAGACGATGATGAACCACTGGATCACGGCGAGGATCTGGGCGAGGTAACCCCAGATCTGCGAGATGATCAAATGGGGGATGGCGAGGACGATGCGAAACGCCACTGTCAGCCGGTTGCGTGGCTCCTCGTACGCGACGTCATAGGTGAACGTTGACACGGCGCCTCCTTGTGGACGCGTGATGGGGCTAGAGCAACGGTACCTCTCGTCGAGTGCCCCCCGATCCACCGATCAGACCCAGCCGATGGGTTCGGAGGCGACGACGTTGCCGGCGCGCAGCTCGGCGATCTGGGCGGCGTCGTAGCCGAGCTCGGTCAGCAGCGCGTCCGTGTGCTCGCCGGCGAGAACGCCGGCGCGATAGTCGTCGAGGCCACCGTTGATCGTGACGATCGGACCCCAGCGACGGTGGTCACCGAAGCGAGCGTGGTGGCACAACGGCGCGAAGCCGTTGTCGAGCACATCAGCATCGTGGGCGAAGAAAGGACCCGGTGTCGGTCCGTCGGCGCGCACACCGGCGACGCGCCTGCCGGTGAGGATCGACTCCCAAGCATTGGCGCCGCGCAGTACGAAGACCTGTTCGAGCTGGCGGGCGAGCTCGTCGTTGTTGACGCGACGGGCGTCGGCCGTAGCAAACCGATCCTCGCCGGCAAGGTCGTCACGTCCGACGGCGTCACAGAACCGTTGCCACTCGGCGTCCGACGTGACGGCCAGGAACATCCAACCGTCGGCGGCCGGGTACAGGCGGTAGCAGGCGCCGAGGCCGAGCAGCTCGGCGTCGGGCGCGACGCGATCGGGCTTGCTGTCGTAGGTCAACGCGTCGTCGGCATTGGCGTACGCATTGGCAGCGAGCATGTTGACGTAGACGGCCTGCCCGATGCCGTGACGCTGGCGGGCGAGCAGCGCCAGCAGCGTCGCCGACGCCGCGACGACCGACGTGTTCGGGTCGGGGTTCGCTTCGTTGGCGCGCATCAGTTGCCGCGCCGTCTCGCGAATGTCTGCGAGCGACGCGCACGGCACTGTCAACGCCACCGCGGCTTGGTACCCGGCACCGCCCATCGCCGCGCCGGCGCACGGATGCGTCGCCGGTCGATTGGCGCTCGGGCTGTGTCGTCCGTAGCCGGCGACCGAGACCCACACGAGCGCGGGATGTTCGGCGCGCAGATCGTCGTAGCCAAGGCCGAGGCGATCGGCGACACCGGGTCGGTAGTTGTGGACGAGCACGTCGGCCTGCAATGCCAGAGCGCGTGCGATGCGGCGGCCGGGCGCCGTCTTCAGGTCGACACAGATCGACTCCTTGCCCGCTGTCGTCTTCGCCGCTGTTGTCCCGCCGGCAACGAGATGGCGGTAGGGATCGCCGTCGGTCACCTCGACGCGGATGACGCGCGCCCCGAGATCGGCGAGCATCGCGGTCGACAGCGGCGCGGCGATGATCGTTGCGAACTCGACGATGGTGATGCCATCGAGCGGTCGGTCGCGTCGTGTCGTCGTTGCAGTTGCAGTTGCAGTTGCAGTTGCAACTACTGGTCGCCCCGTCGGCTGCGCGTCGAGTGACGTCAGCACCTCGTCGGTGTGCTCGCCGACAGTTGGGGCGGGCTTGCCGATCACCGCCGGCGTCGCCGTCAGCTCGGCGATCGGCCCGATCGTGCGGACCTTGCCGTGGACGGGGTCGTCGAGCTCGACGATGTCACCGTTGGCGACGACATCGGGATGGTGCAGCGCCTCGGCCGTCGTCAGGAACGGTTCGGCGGCGACGTTGCCGTTGGCGCGGAAGATCTCCATCCACTCGTCGGCAGTCTTCTGGCGCGCCCGCGTCAGGATCATGTCGCGCGCCGCTTCGACAGTGTCGGCGTCCCACGCGCCCGGTGCAACGGTGAAGCGATCCTCGGCGAGCATCTCGCCGAGCAGGTCTGTCGCGTCGAGGAACGCCATCAACAGGTGCTCGAGCAAGTTGCCGCACTGGATCCAACGGCCGTCAGCCGTGCAGATCGGATGGTAGTTGAGCGTCGGCATGTCGCCGCCGACGGACGTGACGCTGGGCGCGACGATGCCGTGGCGCTCGTAGAGCTCGACGACAAGCAGCTCCATCAGATCGAAGGGGAGCAAACCCTGTAACAGGCTCGTCTCGACACGCTGCGGGCCACCGTGACGAGCGCGTGCCAGCAGCCCGGCGACGATGCCGTGCACCGCGCCGTGCGATGTGACGTGGCTGGCGACGGGGACGGCGGCGAAGACGGGGCCACCACGGCGGAGCTGACGCTCGAAGGCCATCATCCGTCCGCCCCGGGCAGCAACGACACCGTCGTACGCGGGCACGTCTACGAGCGCACCGCGCGGCCCCCAACCGGTGATCGAGCAGTGGACGAGGTCCGGCCGCAACGCGATCGCGGCATCGGCGTCGACGCCCCAACGCGCAGCGCGCGACGGCGGTCCGGACACGACGAGCACGTCGGCGCTCGCCACCAACGAGTGGAGCTGAGCGATCGCCGCGGTCGTCGTCAGATCGAGCACGATGCTGCGCTTTCCCCGCAGCCACAACGGGCTCGCCGGCAGCGACCGGAACCGATCGCCGCCCGGCGGCTCGACCTTGATCACGTCGGCGCCGAAGTCGGCCAGCACCATAGTCGCCATGCCGCCCACCGGGCCGCTGGTCAGGTCGAGGACGCGCAGGCCTTCGAGGACATGAGGCACGGCGCACGACGATAGCCGGACGCGTCGGGCTAGCCGCGGGCTGGCCGCGGGCTAGGCAGGTGTGTTCGATGACGTCGCGCCGCGACGGGTCACCGCTCACGGCTCCACGTCGCGTGCGCGCCGGAGACGCGCGCCCACAGCGCGTCACGCGCCTCGGCCTCGACGTCGTCGAGCCGCAGGCCGAACACGTCGCCGAGCGCGTCGAACCACTCGGCGCGCTGGTCGACGATGACATCGGCGCTGTCGTCACCGATCCGTCGCAGCACGCACCCGCGCAGGACGTCGACACCGCTGGCGTCGCGCCGCTGGACGGTGACGGTGCGTACGAAGCCAGAGTCTGGCGACGTCGACAACCAGCGATGCTTGTCGCTGAACGCGCTCGTCTGTGCCGGTGCATCACGAAAGCTCATTCCGGTGAACGACCCGTGGACGCTGTCGTGGACGAGATGCCATTCGCCCACCCCGTCGGGCCGCTCGGCCTGGCGCTTCAGTCGCAACGTCAACGGTGCTTGATGGTGCTCGCCAGGCCGTAACGCAAGCGGCTCGTAGAGCGCGTCACCGAGACCGGCGTCGACATACCAGGTCCCCTCCGGATGATCGTCGTCCGGTAGCTCGTGAACGACGACCACGAGGTGGTTGGCCATCTCGTCGCCCGATGGTCCAGCCGGACCATGGACGCCGCCGACGTGGATCGTCGTTCGGTAGCCGAGCGCCCGCAACAACTCGGTGAACGCGCCATTGACGTGGAAGCAGTAGCCGCCGCGGCCACGGCGCGCGATGCGTTCGGCGGCGCGCACGGGGTCGATGTCCCACGCCTCGCCGAGGTGAATCCACACCGTCTCGTACGGCACGTGCTCGACGTGTGAACGATGCAGCCGGATGAGGCCGTCGATCGACGGCGGTTCTCGATCAAGCTCGAGCCGATCGAGGTAGGCGTCGACGAGCGCGCTGTCGATCATCGCCGAACGCCTCGTCACTCGCCGGTGACGCCGTCAGTCAGCTCGCGCAACACGTCGAGGTGGCCGAGGTGGCGGGCCGTCTCTTCGATCAGGTGTATCAGCGCGTAGCGCAACGTGAACGGTCGCTCGGAGTTGCGACTGACGTCGTCGAGGTCGGCGTCGCCATAGCTGGCCTTGCTGCGTTCGCAGGCCGCCTCGTACAGCGCGACGACATCGGCCAGCGGCTCATCAACCGCGGAGTGGAACTCCCAGTCCGGGTCGGCGTCGAACGGTGCGTCCGCCCACACCGGTGGCTCTGGGTTGCCGGCGAAGCGACCATCGCACCACGAGTCTTCGACGAGCGCGAGGTGCTTGATCAAGCCGATGATCGTCGTGTCCGACGCCACGAGGCGGCGACGGGCGCCGTCTTCGCTGAGCCCGGCGACCTTGGCGACGACGCCGCCGCGATACCAGTCGAGCATCTCCAGGAGCATCGTGCGCTCCTCTGCCTGACGGATGTCGGGAATGTCGCGCTCGGGCGATGGACTCGGTGGTTGATCTGGCACGCGTGCTCCTCGTTGCGGGCGGGCGGGTGCCGCCGCGGCCAACCTACCGATCGGACCTCGCCGCTGTCGTGCGCGATTCACCTAGGGTGCAGGTGTCCGCAGTGGCCATCGCTAGACGAGGTGTGACGTGGCGTTCACCGTCGATCCGACGAAGTTCCAGTTCGACGAGTCGTTGCGTGACGGCGTCGCTGGCAAGCGCGTCTTGATCACCGGTGCCGGCAAGGACGGCGGCCTTGGCCAAGCGTTCGCGCTGGCGGCCGGGTTGAACGGCGCGGCCGCCGTCGGTGTTCACTTCCACAGCTCGTACACCGATGGCTTCGACTTGGTCGCGGCGTTGCAGCGGGCTGGTGTCGCCGCCTTCCCGTTGCAAGCCGACGTCACCAACTTCCGTGACCTGTGGGGCAGTCGTAGCTACGTCATCGACCAGTTCGATGGACTGCCGCCGAACTTGGTGATCTGCAACAGCGGCTTGACCGAGAAGGGCTACAGCTTCGGGCGAGCGCTGCGCGAAATCGATGACGAGTCGCGCGCCCAACGTCGAGCGCGCGTCCGCCAGAGCTTCATCGACAACCTCACCGAATCGCAGACAGTGCTCGGCACGAAGATCGATGGCTTCCTGGCCACGACGCACCTGTGGGCCGGCGAAGCCGTGTACGCCAACGAGCCGTTGCGCATCGTCTACGTCAGCTCGCGCCAAGCGATCGATCCCGGTCCGTCGGTGCCCGGCTACGCCGTCAGCAACTGGGCCGTGCTGCAACTGCCCCAGGTGTTGTCGGTCAACCTCGGCAAGTCGGCGAGCCTCGTCAGCGCGCTGTCGATCTTGCTGCCGTTCGTGCGCACCGGCATGACGGGCGAGTACGCCGAGAACGCGAAGGTCTTCGGTCGCTGGCAACCGCGGATGTTGGAGACGCATGAGGCAGCCGAGGCGCTGTTGCAGCTCTTGCACCAACCAGCCGAGTCGACGGCCGGTGGGATGTACGAGCTGATGGTCGATCCGAGCGCAGCCGATGCGCAGGGCGGCGTCGAGGTCACGTGGAAGCAGGTCCACTTCGACGTGCGTGAGGAAGACGTCGCCTGGAGCGCGACGTCACCGCTCCGCTACAGCTGACGCCGTCGCGCTCGGTAGTAACCTGAACCCTGACAGCACCTGCCGAGCGAACATACGGTGAACTACGCCAAGGCCACGTGTGGCTCGGCCCGATCCCACCGGAGCATGTCTTCATGACGACGCACGCAGAGCCGAGCGACATCAACGCCTCGTTGATGTCGCCGCTGACACCCAACGTCATCGTGCTGTTCGGCGCCAATGGCGATCTCGCACGGCGCAAGCTGCTGCCCGGCCTGCTGCACTTGTCGCGCGCCGGGCTCGTACCCAACTGCCGGATCGTGGGCACCTCGCTCGACGATCTCGACGACGAAGGCTTCCGCAAGTTCGCCCGCGTCGCCTGCGACGAGTTCGCCAGCCGCGCCGTCACCGAAGAGCAGTGGACGACGTTCGAGAGCAAGCTTCGCTACGTCGGTACGGCCAGCGGCGCGGCCGGGCTCGCCGCCACCGTGGCCGAGGCCGAGCGCGAGCTCGGTGGCGAGCCACGGCGTCTGCACTACCTGAGCGTGCCGCCGGCGGCGGCGCGCGCCGTCATCGCCACGCTCGCCGAGGCCGGTCTTGCCGACCGGTCGCGGATCATCATGGAGAAGCCATTCGGTACCGATCTCGCCAGCGCCAAAGAGCTCAACGCGTTCGTGCACGAGACGTTCGACGAAGAGCAGATCTTCCGCATCGACCACTTCTTGGGCAAGGAGGCGGCGCAGAACATCCTCGCCTTCCGCTTCGCCAATGGCTTGTTCGAACCGATCTGGAACCGCGACCACATCGACCACGTCCAGATCGACGTGCCCGAGACACTCGGCCTTGGCTCGCGCGCCGGCTTCTACGAGTCGACTGGTGCCTATCGCGACATGGTCGTCACGCATCTGTTCCAAGTGCTGGCGTTCATGGCGATGGAGCCGCCGACGGCGCTCGAGCCGCGAGCGATCAGCGAAGAGAAGAACAAGGTCTTCCGTTCGATGCGGCCAATCGAGCCGACGCACGTCGTGCGCGGCCAGCACCTCGGCTACCGCGACGAGCCCGGCGTCTCCAACCACTCCGAGACCGAGACGTTCATCGCCCTCAAATGCGAGATCGACAACTGGCGTTGGGCCGGCGTGCCCTTCTTCTTGCGCACCGGCAAGCGCTTGGCCGAAGGGGCACGGATCATCTCGATCGCGTTCCGTGAACCGCCCAAGAGCATGTTCCCCGTTGGCTCCGGCGTTGGTGCCCACGGGCCCGACCATCTGACGTTCGATCTCGCCGACGCCTCGAAGCTGTCGCTGTCGTTCTACGGGAAGCGTCCGGGCCCGGGGATGAAGCTCGACAAGTTGAGCCTGCAGTTCGCGTTGCACGAGACAGGCCGCCAGTCCGATGTGCTCGAAGCATACGAACGGTTGATCTACGACGCGATGAGCGGTGATCACACGCTGTTCACATCGGCCGACGGCATCGAACGGCTGTGGGAGCTGTCGTCGCAACTGCTCGAGTCGCCGCCGCCCGTGCGGCCGTACGCTCCGGGCTCGTGGGGCCCGAACGCGATCCATCAACTGATCGCACCGTACGCCTGGCGCCTTCCCTTCGAACGCGCCTGGCGCAGCACGACCCAATAGGGCGCGCTGTCGTTCGTCATCGTTGCTGAGCACCAGCGGCTCACTGCGCGACTGTTACACGGTTGGCAGTGGCCCGATCCAGCGCTCGCTGCCTTCCAGACCTTCGGGGTAGTCATGCAACACCTGCTCGATGGCGGCGGCCAGCGCCGTGATCGTGGCGCGGGTGCGTGTCCGCGTCGACGGCACCAAAATCAAGCCGGCGTGGGCGTGACCTTGCGCAAGTCGCGTTGCGGCGAGGGGCCGAAAGTCCTTGATGTTGTTGGTGACCACGGCGCGCCATTCGCTGGTCGCGACCTCGAGGACGATCGCGTCGCTGCTTCCGACGAGGTCGTGGCGGTCGGCGACGGCGATGACGTCATAGCCCGCGTCACGTAACAGTGCCGCGATCTGGGGCGAGAGCTGCTCATCGAGAAGGGCTTTCACACACGCAACGCTTGCTCTCCGGCGGCGGCGGCAGCGCGACCTCGTTCGTACTCGGACTCATTGGTTTCGATCTCAGCGTCGATCTCGTCGCGGTACTCGCCGTAGTACGCCACAGCGGCCTCCACCAGCCCCGCTGAGATCTGGAGATACTGCGCTGCCAGTGGCATCGATCCGTCATTGTCCCGGACGGTGGCGATGACCTCCCACACGTCCAGCCCCCGGCCGATCAGGCTGGCGCGTCGCCCGCTCGGACCGTCGAGGAACTGAATCAGCGGATGGAGATCATGTCGTAGGCCCTCCTCGACATAGCGCTGCGCCAGGGTTCGCTCCGGCATCCGGGTGCGACGCGCTCGCTCGCCAAGTCGCTCCTTTGTGCCTGGCGCGAGCCGCAACGTGTAGTGATCGGCCATGCTCACAGTGTACCACTGTGTACCACTGTGAGCCACATCGTGTCACCGGTCTCATAAGGACGCGTTGGCCCGCTCCGTCGGCGCGATCCGCGAGCGAGCGTCGACGCGGATCGAGCACCACCGGCGGCTCGGCGAATCAGCCGAACAGGACGCCGGGGTTGAGGATGCCTTGAGGGTCGAAGGCGCGTTTGATCTCGCGCATCAACGTGACCTTGATCGGGTCTTCGAACTCCAAGAACGCGCCGACCTTCTCGGTGCCGATGCCGTGCTCGGCCGACACCACACCGCCGAGCGCGGCGCTGGCGGCAAAGACGTCGCGCAGGAACGCCTTGCGCGCCACGGCGTCGTGTTGACGCACGGAGAGATGGATGTTGCCGTCACCGGCGTGGCCGACGCGCCCAATGCGCACACCGTGGCGTGCCGCGAGCGAGTCGCACGTGGCCAGGTACTCAGGGATCGAAGCGCGGGGCACGACGACGTCGATGATGTCGTCGGTGCCCATCGCCTTCGTGACCCAGAACGTCTTCTCACGCGCATCGAGCAACTGGGCGGCGCGGCCGTGGGGCAGCACATAGACATCGGCGGCGCCGAGCTCGGTCGCCTTCTCCGCCAAGGCGAGGACATCCTCGTCCAACCGATCGGCGCGATGGTCTTCGAGGCCGATCACGAGGTAGCCGGCGGCGGCGCTGGCGACATCGGCCGGGATGCCGAGGTCGAGCCCGACGTTGGCGGCCATCCCAACGAGCGAGCGAGCGTCGACCAGCTCCAAGATGAACGGTCCGATGCCACTGGAGATGATCGCCGGCACGGCGCGCGCCACGGCGTCCATGTCGGCGAACGGAGCGAGCACGATCGCTTGATGATCGGGCCGGGGCGACAGCTTGATCGTCGCTTCCGTGACGACTGCCAACGTGCCCTCCGATCCGATGAGCAGCTGGGTCAGGTCGTAGCCAGTCGTTGCCTTGACGAACTTGCCGCCGGTGCGGATCACCTCGCCGCTTGGCAGCACCGCTTCGAGGCCGAGCACGTGGTGACGCGTCACGCCGTACTTCACGGCCCGCATCCCGCCGGCGTTGGTGGCGACGTTGCCGCCGATCGACGCCGAGTTCTCGCCCGGGTACACCGGGTACACGAGCCGCAACGGCGCCAGCACGTCGTCGAGCTGTTGCAACGGCACCCCGGCCTGAACGACGGCGACTTGGTTGGCCGTGTCGACCTCGACGATGCGGTCCATCCGCTCGGTCGACAGCAGCAGCCCGCCTTCGGGCGCGATGCAGCCACCGGCGAGACCGGTGCCGGCGCCGCGTGTCGTGATCGCCACGCCCAGCTCGCTGGCGAGACGCAGCACCGCCGCGACATGCGCGGTCGTTGTCGGAAGCGCGACAGCGCCCGGCGTGTGCGGCGACGCGGTGAGCGCTTCGTCGTGACGGAACTCGTCGCCGATGTCGGCGTCGCGCAGGACGGTGAGGCCGGCGATCTCACCGAGCCGATCGATCAGCGCATCGATGCCGACGCCGGTCGTCATCGGCTACACCGCGAGCACGGAGCGAAGACGAGCCAGCTCGGAGTGGTAGCGCTCGACGTTGTCGATCTTGATCTGCTCGTAGCCGCGCACGACGTCGGGCAGCTTTGCCAGCTCGACGGCCCGCTCGACGTTGTCGGCCGAGATCTTCGAGCACAGCTTGCCGACGACGTCGACGTACTCGGTGACGAGGGCGCGCTCCATCCGCCGGACCTTGGCGTAGCCGAAGACGTCGAACGGCGTGCCCCGCAGGCGCTTGCCGGCTTGCAGGGTGCGCATCGCTGGCGTGAACCAGTGACCGAGGCGGATCTTGTTCTTCATGCCCATCGCACGCAGGATCGGCGGATGCAGGTTCCACGAGACGACGACATCGTCGCCGACCGCGTTCTGGACTTGCAGCGCGGCGGCCTGCTCCAAGTGCAAGCGAGCGACTTCGTACTCGTCCTTGTAGGCCATCAACTTGTAGAGGTGGCGAGCGACGGCTTCGGCGAACGCTGCTTGACCCGTCGCCGCGGCGCGCTTGACGGTGTCGAGGTAGCGCAACGCGTAGCGCTCGTCTTGGAACCCGACGAGATCGGCGGCGCGCATCCGTACGATGCGGCCAAGCTCGCCGTCGCCAAGACCGGCGGCAACGATCGCCGCTTCGAGCGACGGTGACGGCTTGGCGAGATGATCGTCGGGCAACACCGACGCAGTGCGCACGCGCTCCGGATCGACGGCCCACATCCGACCCCAGCGGAACGCGAGACGGTTGGCCTCGACGGCGGCACCGTTCAGCTCGATCGCTTGCTCGATCGCTTCGGCAGGGATCGGCAGCGCGCCGATCTGGTAGGCGACGCCGAGCTGGAACACGTTCGCCGTCGTCGAATCGCCGAAAAGTCCTTCGGTGACGGCGATGGTGTCGACGTAGCGGTTGGCGTCGCCGCGGGTCGCGCCATCGAGGTCATGACGGAGCAGGTCGAGATCGGGGTAGTTGGCGTTCGGATCGCGAACCATCAGACCGGTCGGCGTCTTCGACGACGACACGACGGCGACGGTGCGATCGGGCGAGGTGGCAACGAAGTTGCTGGCGGACAATCCAACCAACAGATCGAACACCAGGTACAGATCGGCCGATCCCGCAGTCAGCTTGTTGGCGCCTTCGACTGGCTTGGCGGTGATCCGCAGGTCCGACACGACCGGGCCGGCCTTCTGCGACAGGCCCGTCTGATCGATGCCACCGACGTAGCGCCCGGCCAACGTCGCCGCCGTCCCCAAGATCTGCGAGACCGTGACGACGCCGGTGCCACCGATGCCGGGCATCCGAATCGTCATGTCGTCCACGGGCACGATGGCGATCGGTGACGGTAGGTCGGCAAGATCGAACGTCGGCTTGCGACGGGCGCCGCCTTCGGCCTTCGTCGTGCGCTTGCTGCTCGCCCGCTTGCTCGGAACGACGGTGAGGAACGACGGGCAGTCACCGTTGAGGCATGTGTAGTCCTTGTTGCACGACGACTGGTGGATCTGCGTCTTGCGTCCGAACTCGGTCTCGACCGGTTGGACCGAGAGGCAGTTCGACGTCGTCCCGCAGTCACCGCAGCCTTCGCAGACGCGCTCGTTGATCACGATCCGCATCGTCGGCTCGGCGACGGTGCCGCGCTTGCGATCGCGGCGCTTCTCGGCGGCGCACTGCTGGTCGTGGATCAGCAACGTCACGCCGGGCACCTTGGCGAGCACCTCTTGCGCTTCGAGGATGCGGGAACGGTCCCAGACGTCGACACCGCTCGGAAGCGTCACGCCGCGATACTTCTCACGCTCGTCGGTGGTGATCACGACGCGTGTCACGCCTTCGCACAACGCCCACGCCGCCAGCTTGTCGACGGCCATCGCCCCGGCCGCGTCCTGGCCGCCGGTCATCGCGACAGCACCGTTGTAGAGGACCTTGAACGTCATGTGCGACTTGGCGGCGACCGCTTGGCGGATGCCGAGCGAACCGGAGTGCGCGAACGTGCCGTCGCCGAGATTTTGAATGAAGTGCTCGACGTCGACGAACGGCTCGATGCCGACCCACTGCACGCCTTCGCCGCCCATCTGGGTGTTGCCCATCAGGTGGCCGACGCGCTTCGGGTCCATCAAGTTGACGAGGCCGTGGCAACCGATCCCGGTGCCGACGTAGGCGTCTTCCGGTGCCTTCGTCCCCGTCGAATGTGGGCAACCCGAGCAGTAGTAGGCGGTGCGCGACGGGAGCACGGCGAGCATCTTGTGCTCGGTGCCCGCCGGCGCCGCGGCCGCCGGTTGCGTCAGGG
>Ga0209069_10000703_pt1 | contig 15868 bp, 16 predicted proteins | sample Str013_2_FD_187202 | JGI IMG/M metagenome (GOLD analysis project Ga0209069, IMG submission 187202) | Freshwater sediment microbial communities in response to fracking from Pennsylvania, USA - Straight Creek_MetaG_SC_2013 (SPAdes) (version 2) | ecosystem: Environmental > Aquatic > Freshwater >...
GTTCCAGGTGAACTGCCCGGCCAGCGGTTTGCGGCTGGCGCTCCAGGCGGTGTTACCGGGATCGATGCGACCGGGGGAGAAGGTCAGCGCCGGTGCGCCGGCCACCGTGGTCACCGCGGTGGCGTTGGTGGAGGTACCGCCGGCCTTGTCCACGAAGGCCAGGCCCCGGTCGGTACGGAACAGGAACACCTGGCGGATGTTGCCGCCGGGCGCGCCGCCGTCGGCGTCGTTGACCGGGTTGATCTGGCGCCACTGGTACGCCGGACCGCCGGCCGTGGCGATCGCGGTGACCAGCTTGGTCAGCGTCTGGTCGGCGGCCACCACGCCGTTGTCGGTGGCGCCGCTGTTGTCCTGGACCTCCTCGACCGCGATCAGGTCGGGGGACTGGAGATTGGTCACCACGATGCCGGCCAGCCGGTCGTACTTGGTCTGCGGGTCGGCCGGGGCGAGGTTCTCCACGTTGAACGTGGCCACCGCGAGCTCGGTCGCGGTCGGCGCCGCGGTCACCTCCGCGGTCAGGCCGCCGCTGGTCACCGCCGGGGTCGCGGTCACCTCCAGCAGGAACAGCCCGAAGCTGTAGGACAGCACGCCGACGGTGGCGCCGGTGAGCGTGTCACCGACGTTCACCACCGGGGTGGGGGCCAGCACGTCGTCCAGCGTCACCCGCTCCGGGTTGGCGTCGCCGGCCTGCATCAGGATGCCGCCGCGCGGGGTACGCAGGCCGGACCCGGCCGGTACCACCGGTACCTCGCCGAAGGTGTTGCGCGGACCGACCACGGCCGCGTTGTCCAGTTCGACCCGCATGCCCTCCATCGACTCCCAGAAGTCGATGCCGTCGCTGGCCGGGTCGAACACGCCGCCGGCCTCCACGTCGCCGGGCGCGTCGTTCTCGATCACGGTACCCGGCGGGATCCGCCCGCCCGGGCCGACGATGGTCGCCGCGGGTACCGGGTTGCCGGTACTGACCAGGGTCACCGTCGGGGTGGTCAGTTCGGTGATGGTCAGGTTGGTGCTGGTACCGGAGGGACGGAACTCGGCGACGGTGCCGCTGACCGTGACCGAGTCGCCGACGGTACGGCCGGTGGCCGCGCCGACCTGGACGAAGATGCCCTCGCTGGTGGCCGGGTCCGAGTCCGGCGACGGGTCCTGCAGGTAGAAGCCGGCGGACTGGACCGCGGTCACGATGCCCGGTACGGCCGCGACCGTCTTGCCGACGTACGGCGAGACGTGCGTGGCGCCCTGGATGTCGCGGATCCGGATGCCGCCGCCGGTGCTGTTGCGCGGCGCGGGCGCGGCGGCGCCGAAGTCGGCCGCGTTGTTGTCGGTGTCGGTGGCGCCGTTGGCGGCGCGCTGGTCGGCCGTGGTGGCCGACAGCCCGGGCGCCGGGGCGGTCTCGAACGAGCTGGCGGTGCTGCCGTACCCGATGAAGTCACGCACCCCGGCGGCGGTGGCGCAGCCGGTCGCGCAGGTCAGCGCGGTGGCGTTGGTGACCAGGGCGACCTTGCCGGTACTGGCGGACATGGCGATGGTGCCGGTCGCGTCGGCGGCCGGCAGCGGCGCTCCGGCGGTACCGCCGCTGGACTCCTTCACCAGGTAGTGCGTGCCGGCGGCGATGCTGCCGGTCAGCGTGGTCCTGGACCAGGTGGAGCCGGTCGCCGAGGCGTACTGCACGGTCCAGCCGGTGACCGCCACCGCGGCGGTACCGCGGTTGTACAGCTCGATGAAGTCGTTGGCGTACGGGGCGCCGGCGTTGCCGCCCGCGCCGTACACCTGGCTGATCACGATGTCCGGGGAGCTGGCGGCCGCGGGCGGCGCCGCGAGGGTGGCCGCGCAGGTGGCGGCCAGCGCGGCGGCACCCGCCAGCAGGGCGGCGGGGCGCGCGGTTCGTCGGAACGACGACACGGGTCACTCCTTCAGGTTCGGGTTGTCCACGACCGGTACGGCAGCCGACCGGTACGGCAGTTAATAGTGTCCATGCTTCGATGAACGGGCCGCCAACGCCACCCTTCGGTGGACCCTCGCCGGGGTGGCCGGGGTCACCACGGCCGGCCGGGTTCAGAGCCGGCCGGCCAGCTCCGCGTACCCGCGGCGGACCGCCACCAGCGTGGTGGCCGGCGGGTACCCGGTCCGCGCCGCGGCCGCGTCGGCCACCGCCTGGGCCGGGGCGCCGTCGGCGTCACCCTGGCGGATCAGCCAGTCCAGCGCGGCCAGGTCGGCGTGCTGCGCCGTGACGAAGTCCCGGTCCACCACCGCCCCGTGCCCGGGTACCACCACCCGGTCGCCGGGGCCCTCGCGCAGCACCGAGGCCAGCGTCTCCGGCCACGCCAGCGGGTACCCGTCGGCGAAGTCGGGCGGGCCGCCCTGCTCGACCAGGTCGCCGGCCAGCAGGACGCCCGCGTCCGGTACCCGTACCACCAGGTCGCCGTCGGTGTGCCCGCGCCCGTGGTGGCGCAGCAGCACCTCCCGCCCGCCCAGGTCCACGGCCGCCTGCGGCCCGACGGTACGGTCCGGCGGTACCAGCCGGGTCGCGGCCAGGTCCCGGGCCAGGTCCGGCTCGGCCGCCAGCCACTGCCCGTACCAGCGCCGCTGCCAGTACCCGCCCCGCTCGCGCAGTTGCGCGGCGGCGTTGGTGTGCGCCCAGATCGGCCGGCCGCCGGCGGCGAGCACCGCGTTGCCGAGGCAGTGGTCGAAGTGGAAGTGGGTGTTGACCAGGATCAGCGGCAGCGCGGTCACCGCCCGTAGCGCGGCGAGCAGCGTACCGGCCTGCGCGTCGCTGGACAGCGTGTCCACCACCAGGGCGTACCGGTCGCCCAGCACCACGGTCGCGTTGACGTCCAGCACCGGGTACCGCAGCACGTACACCCCGTCCGCGACCGGTTCGAGCGCGCTCACGCCGCGCCGCCGGGGTCGCCGGGCGCGGTCATGCCGCGCTGCTCCGGTCCAGGAACCGGGCCCGGTCCACCAGGACCCGGTACACCTCGCCGGCGGCGACGCTGATCGTGGCGTCGCGTACGGTCACGGTGAACCGCAGCCGCCGCCCGTCGACGTCGGACAGCACCGCCTCGGCGGTGACCGGCCGCCCGACCGGGGTGGCGGCGAGGTGGTCCAGGGCGATCCGGGTACCGACCGAGGTCTGCCCCCGGTCCAGCGCGCCGGCCAGCGCGGCCACGGTGGCCGCCTCCGCCAGGGCCACCACCTTCGGCGTACCCAGCACCGGCACGTCGCCGGAGCCGAGTGCCACCGCGGTGTCCATCAGCCCGACCGTGTGCGTGACGCTGCCGCGCAGTCCGACCTGTACCCGCATACCGGCAGCGTACGCATCGCGGCCCGGACCGGCACCTGCCGTAGTACCCACCCGCCGACCCGGCCGCGCCGCCCGCGGGCCGGGGTTCAGCCGCCGGGTCCGGGCTCCGGCGCCGGGTCGGGCACCACCTCCGCCGTCCCGGCCGGGTCGACCTCGCGCAGGAAGCCCCGCAGGGACAGGAACCCGCCCAGGCTGTCCCGGTGCGCCGGGCAGGCCAGCCAGGTCTTGCGCCGCTGTGGCGGGTGCAGCGCCGGGTTGTTCCAGCGCAGCGCCCAGGCCGCCGGCGCCCGGCAGCCCCGGGCCGAGCACACCAGGTCCGCCCGCGCGCCCGGGTCGGGGTCGGTCATCCCGCCAGTGTGCCAGCGGTACCGCCACCACGGCGCCGGACTCCACTGTGGACTCCCACGGACGGGACGACACGGTACGGGAACGACGACGGCACCGCGCGACGCGGTGCCGGTGAGGAAACGATAAGCGCCGGGCGGCCACGGGGGAAGCCGCCCGGCGACGCCTGAATCGTACCCATGCCCCCACCCCCGGTGTCTACCCGTAGGGCATGCCCGATCGGCAGGATTTCGCCACCACGATCGACACGGTGCGCCGCCGCCGCCACGGCCGCACCGGACCGTTCGCCACGAACCGCCCCGGGCGTGCCAAGCTAGTCGTGCCAAGCTGGTACGGCCGGCACCGCGAACGGGTCGGCCACAGCACCGGCGTACGCACGTGCGCCGGCCGTAGACGAAGGATGTGGAGGACCCGTGGCCCAGCCGACCACGCCGTCTACCGTTGCCGGCTCCACCGAGGCGGGCCGCGACACCAGTACCCCCGCACAGGACGCGACGCTGCTGGAGCGGGCCCTGTTCGAGGTCAAGCGGGTGATCGTCGGTCAGGACCGGATGATCGAGCGGATGTTCGTGGCGCTGCTGGCCCGCGGCCACTGCCTGCTCGAGGGGGTACCCGGGGTGGCCAAGACGCTGGCCGTGGAGACGCTGGCCACCGTGGTGGGCGGGACCTTCGCCCGGATCCAGTTCACCCCCGACCTGGTACCGGCCGACATCGTGGGTACCCGCATCTACCGGCCCGGTACCGAGCGCTTCGACGTCGAACTCGGCCCGGTGTTCGTGAACTTCCTGCTCGCCGACGAGATCAACCGGGCCCCGGCCAAGGTGCAGTCGGCGCTGCTGGAGGTGATGGCCGAGCACCAGGTGTCCATCGGCGGCACCACCCACGAGGTACCCACGCCGTTCCTGGTCATGGCCACCCAGAACCCGATCGAGCAGGAGGGCGTGTACCCGCTGCCCGAGGCGCAGCGGGACCGGTTCCTCATGAAGATCAACGTCGGGTACCCCACCGACGCCGAGGAGCGCGAGATCGTGTACCGGGTGGGCGTGTCCACACCCGTACCGGACGTGGTGTTCGCCCCGTCCGACCTGACCGGGCTGCAGGCCAAGGCCGACGCCGTGTTCGTGCACAACGCGCTGGTCGACTACGCGGTACGGCTGGTGCTGGCCACCCGTACCCCGGCCGACTACGGCATGCCCGACGTGGCCCAGCTCATCCAGTACGGCGCCAGCCCGCGGGCCTCGCTGGGCATCGTGCGGGCCAGCCGGGCGCTGGCACTGCTGCGCGGGCGGGACTACGCGCTGCCGCAGGACGTCCAGGACGTGGCCGCGGACGTGCTGCGGCACCGGCTGGTACTCAGCTACGACGCGCTGGCCGACGACATCTCCGCCGAGCGCATCGTGGACCGGGTGCTGGCCACCGTGCCGCTGCCCACGGTCGCGCCGCGGCAGAACGCCACCGTGGGCGCCGGGGCCGGCCCGGCCGGCGGCTGGCCCACGCCGGCCGGCCGGCCGCGGTGACGCCGGCAGATGCCAACCCCGCCGGTACCGCGGGCCCGGGCCGCCGGCGGCCGCCGGTGATCCGGGAACGGCTGGCCGGGCTGGGCCGCCGCCGCGGTACCGGTACCGCCGGTACCGCGGCGGGTACCGGGCCGATCGCGGTGACCCCGCCGCCCGGCGGCGCCGGGCGCGACACCGAGCACGCGCTGGCCGGCGACGCGGCCCGGGCCGAACCGGTCCTGGGCAAGCTGCAACTGCTGGTGATGCGCAAACTCGACGGCCTGCTGCAGGGGGACTACCTGGGCCTGCTGCCCGGTCCGGGGACCGAGGCCGGGGAGTCGCGGGAGTACCGCCCCGGTGACGACGTGCGCCGGATGGACTGGCCGGTGACCGCCCGTACCACCGTGCCGCACGTACGCCAGACGGTGGCCGACCGGGAACTGGAGACCTGGCTGGCGGTGGACCTGTCGGCGAGCCTGGACTTCGGTACCGCGGCCTGCCTCAAGCGGGACCTGGTGCTGGCCGCGGCGACCGCGATCGCGCACCTGACCGTGCGCGGGGGCAACCGCATCGGCGCCGTGGTCGGTACCGGCGACCACGTGCAGCGGCTGGCCGCCCGGCCCGGGCGCAAGGAGGCGCAGGGACTGCTGCGGGCCATCGCCCGCACCCCCACCCGGGCCGGCCGGGCCGACCTCGGCGCGCTGATCGACGGGCTGAACCGGCCCCCGCGCCGGCGTGGCATGGCCGTGGTGATCTCGGATTTCCTCGTCCCGCCGGCCACCTGGGCGTACCCGCTGCGCAAGCTGGGGGTACGGCACGACCTGCTGGCCGTGGAGGTGGTCGATCCGCGGGAACTGGCCCTGGGCGACTCGGGCGTGATGGAGTTCGTGGACCCGGAGACCGGCCTGACGCACGAGGTGCACACCGGCGACGCGCGGCTGCGGGCCCGGTACGCGGCCGGGGCGGCGGCCCAGCGGGCGGCGATCGCGTCGGCGCTGCGCGCGGCCGGCGCGGCCCATCTACGCTTGCGTACCGACAGTGACTGGCTACTGGACATCGTTCGGTTCGTGGCCGCCCAGCGGCACGCCCGTACCAGGGGGACGACGAGATGATCCGCTTCCTCGCGCCGTGGTGGCTGCTGGCCATCGTCCCGGTGCTGCTGCTGGCCGGCGTGTACGTGTGGCGCCAGTACCGCAAGCGCCGGTACGCGGTCCGGTTCACCAACGTGGACCTGCTGCGCACGCTGGCGCCCCGGGGCCTGGGGTACCGCCGGCACCTGGCCGCCGGCGCGTTCCTGCTGACCCTGCTGACGCTGGCGTGCGCGCTGGCCCGGCCGTCGATGGACACCCGGCAGCCGCTGGAGCGCGCCACCGTGATGCTGGCCATCGACGTGTCGCTGTCCATGCAGTCCGGCGACGTCAAGCCGTCGCGGCTGGCGGCGGCGCAGCAGGCGGCCAAGGAGTTCGTCGCGGCGCTGCCGGACAGCTACAACATCGGGCTGGTCGCGTTCGCCAAGTCGGCCAACGTGCTGGTCTCGCCGGGCAAGGACCACGCCGCCATCGCGGCGGCCATCGACGGGCTGGAACTGGCCGAGGCCACCGCCACCGGGGAGGCGGTCTACACCTGCCTGTCGGCGATCCAGTCGGTACCGGCCGACGGGGCTACGGGCATCCCACCGGCCCGGATCGTGCTGCTGTCGGACGGGTACCGCACCGCGGGCCGCCCGATCGAGGACGCCGCGGCCGCCGCGGCGGCGGCGAACATCCCGGTGTCCACCATCGCGTTCGGCACCGACACCGGCACGGTGGAGATCCAGGGCCAGACCCAGCGGGTACCGGTGGACCGGGCCTCGTTGCAGAAGCTGGCCGACAGCACCAAGGGCCACTTCTACGAGGCGGCCAGCCTGTCCGAACTGAAGCAGGTGTACCAGGACATGGGCAGCTCGATCGGGTACCGGACGGTACCGCGCGAGGTCACCCAGTGGTACGTGGGCATCGCGGTACTGTTCGCCTTCTCGGCCGCGGCCATGAGCCTGCTCTGGACGTCCCGGCTGCCGTGACCGGCGCCGGCCCGGGCCGGTTCAGGACTGCTGGCTGACCAGGACGAACAGCACCGCCACCCAGATGGCGGCCAGGGTGAAGCCGAACGGAACGACATAGCGACTGCGCATCAGAGACTCCCGGACGCGAAGGTTCCACCGAACCGGTTGCGGGTGAAGGTCTGGGGCAAGTCGTGGCGGGGAGGCGTCAGCCGTGGCGACGCGGTACCGGGCCACGACTGGGAGGATCGCCATCTCGCACAGCGATCACCTCCTGGAGTCCGGGCCGGTACGCGGGCAGCGGCCCGCCGGGGGTCATCGTACCGCTGTCCACCCGTACCGCGATGGGCCGGTCGGCCCGGTTGTTCGGGTGTCGACTTCCGGGCGGCGCCGCGGACAGCCTAGTCTCCAGTGATCGTGTACGCGAACCGTCGTGTACCGCGGGAGGAGGCGCGCAGTGGCCCGCACGGTACTGGTCACCGGCGGCAACCGGGGCATCGGCGCGGCGATCGCGCAGGCGTTCGCCGCGCAGGGTGACCGGGTGGCCATCACCCACCGGGGCAGCGGCGCACCCGCGGGCCTGTTCGGGGTCGCCTGCGACATCACCGACCCGGCCGCGGTGGACGCCGGGTTCGCCGCGGTCGAGGCCGAGCTCGGTCCGGTGGAGGTGCTGGTGGCCAACGCCGGGGTGACCGACGACACGCTGCTGATGCGGATGTCGGAGGAGCAGTTCTCCCGGGTGGTGCAGACGAACCTGACCGGATCGTGGCGGTGCGCCAAGCGCGCCTCGGCGAAGATGCTGCGGGCCCGCTGGGGGCGGATGATCTTCCTGTCCTCGGTGGTCGGGTACATGGGCGGGGCGGGGCAGGTCAACTACGCGGCCAGCAAGGCCGGCCTGATCGGCATCGCCCGGTCGATCACCCGGGAACTGGGCTCGCGCAACATCACCGCCAACGTGGTGGCGCCCGGATTCATCGAAACCGACATGACCGGAGAGCTGTCGGCCGACCTGCGGGAGCAGTACCTCAAGCAGATCCCGGCCGGGCGGATGGCCACCCCGGCCGAGGTCGCGGCGGCGGTGACCTGGCTGGCCAGCGACGCCGCCGGGTACGTCAACGGAGCCATCATCCCGGTCGACGGCGGCCTGGGCATGGGCCACTGACGACGACACCCCTCGTTCGGAGAAGGAGAATCCACGTTGGCAGGATTGCTGGAGGGCAAGCGGCTGCTGGTGACCGGTGTCATCACCGAGGCGTCGATCGCGTTCTCGGTGGCGAAGCTGGCCCAGGAGCAGGGCGCGACCGTGGTACTGACCGGGTTCGGTCGGATGTCCCTGGTCGAGCGGGTCGCCCGGCGGCTGCCGGTACAGTCGCCGGTGATCGAGCTGGACGTCACCAGCGCCGAGCACCTGACCGGGCTGGCCGAGCAGGTACAGTCCCATGTGGACGGTCTGGACGGGGTGGTGCACTCGATCGGGTACGCCCCGCCGAGTTGTCTGGGCGGCGGTTTCCTGGACGCCCCGTGGGAGGACGTGGCCACCGCGCTGCACGTGTCCACGTACTCGTACAAGTCGCTGGCGCTGGCCTGCCTGCCGCTGATGAAGCCGGGCGGGGCACTGGTCGGGCTCACCTTCGACGCCACCAAGGCGTGGCCGGTGTACGACTGGATGGGCGTGGCCAAGGCCGGGCTGGAGTCGGCCAACCGGTACCTGGCACTGCACCTGGGCCGCCGGGGCATCCGGGCCAACCTGGTCTCGGCGGGTCCACTTCGGACGATGGCGGCCAGGTCGATCCCCGGCTTCGAGCAGTTCGAGGACGCCTGGGGGGAGCGGGCGCCGCTGGGCTGGAACCTGGCCGACCAGGAACCGGCGGCCAAGGCGGTACTGGCCCTGCTGTCGGACTGGTTCCCGGCCACCACGGGGGAGATCGTGCACGTCGACGGCGGGTACCACGCGCTGGGCGCGTGACGGCGGCCGGTACCGGCCTCAGCGACCGGTCGCGGACGTGGCGGCGCGCAGCGCCCCCGCCACGGCCCAGTAGGCCGGCTTGGGCGCCAGCGTCGCGTCCAGCAGGCACGCCTGGCCGTACCCGTCGTAGGTGTCGGGGATCCAGGAGATCGCGTCGGTGAACCCCCACACGGTGAACGAGACGCAGCCCGGTACGGCCAGGCAGGCGGTGACCGCGTCGGTGTACACGGCCGCCTGCCGGTCCAGCGAGGCGCGCGGCGCCGGGACCTGGACCCGCACGTCCATCTCGGTGATGGCCACCTGCAGGCCCAGCGCGGTGAACCGGCGCAGGTTCTCCGCCAGCCGGCGCGGTACCCCGGCCGTCTCCAGGTGCATCTGGAAGCCCACGCCGCCGATGGGTACCCCCTGCGCGAGCAGGTCGCGTACCAGCCGGTACATGCCGTCGCTCTTGGCGTTGACGTCCTCGATGCCGTAGTCGTTGAGGAACAGCACCGCGTTGGGGTCGGCCGCGTGCGCCCAGCGCAGCGCGTCGGCGACGTACCCGGGGCCCAGGTGCCGGGTCCACAGGTCGGTGCGCAGCGTGCCGTCGTTGGCCAGCGGCTCGTTGACCACGTCCCAGGCCCACACGGCGTGCCGGAAGTGGCCCACCTCGGCGGTGATGTGGCCCTGCAGCAACTGGGCGTACTCGTCGTCGGTGTAGCCGCCGGTGGTCAGCCACGCCGGCAGGCTGGTGTACCAGACCAGGTTGTGCCCGTACACGACCTGCCCGTGCGCGCGGGCGAAGGCGACCAGCGCGTCCCCGGCGGTGAAGTCGGGCTGGCCCCGGGTCGGCTCCACCGCGTCCCACTTCATCGCGCTCTCGGCGGTGACGCTGGAGAACTCGCGGGCCAGGTCCACCGCGTACCCCGGGTTGGTGGCCAGTGCCTGCGCCTCCACCGCCGAGCCGAACACCAGGCCGTGCCGGGCGGCCAGCTCGCGCAGGGCCGGGTAGGGGGCGCTCGGCGCCGGTACCGGTACGGCGGCCGCGGTCACCGTGGCGGCCTCCCGCCGTGGTGGCCGGGTCTGGCCGGCGACCACGATCGCCGAGCCGACCACGGCCAGCACCATGACCAGTACCGAGCCCAGGGCGATCCGCCGGTACAGGGCCGGCGGGGGTACGGGCGGCGCCGCCGGTACCGGTACCGGCCCGCGCGACGCCGGAGCCCGCAGCCGGTCCGGCCGCAGGCCGCCGTCGCGCAGGCCGTGGACCTGTATGGTCACATCGAGCGAGGTTACACTGCCCGGTCCAGGACGCCGAGCCCGATGCGCTGCTGTTGACGGTAATTGTCGTCTTCGGCGGGCCGGGTTGCCGCCCCGGGCCGGCCCCGCGGGCATCGACGGCCACGGTTGCGCGACCCGGGCCGCCGGCCGTGGCGCCGGACGGGCGAGGATGGGCCCATGCGGTACGACGCCTTCCTGCTGGTCTCGTTCGGCGGCCCGGAGCGGCCCGAGGACGTGCTGCCGTTCCTGCGCAACGTCACCCGGGGCCGGGGGGTACCCGACGAGCGGCTGGCCGAGGTGGCCGGGCACTACCGGCACTTCGGCGGGGTGTCGCCGATCAACGCCCAGTGCCGGGAGCTGCTGGCCGCGATCGGTACCGAGTTCGCCGCGCACGGGCTGGACCTGCCGTGCTACTGGGGCAACCGCAACTGGGACCCGCTGCTGGTCGACACCGTGGCGCGGATGCACGCGGCCGGGGTACGCCGAGCGGTGGCGTTCGTCACCAGCGCGTACGCCTCGTACTCGGCCTGCCGGCAGTACCAGGACGACATCGCCGCGGCCCGGGCCACCCTCGGCCCGGCCGCCCCGGAGATCGACAAGCTCCGGCACTTCCACGACCACCCCGGGCACGTGATCCCGCACACCGAGGCGGTACGCGCGGCGCTGGGCCGGCTGGGCAGGGCCGACCCGGGTACCACCCGGCTGGTGTTCACCGCCCACTCGGTACCGCTGGGCATGGCCGCGGCCAGTGGCGCGGCGACCGGCGGGACCGGGCACCGGTACGAGCGGCAGCTGCGCGAGCTGGCCGCGCTGGTGGCCGCCGCGGCCGCGCCGGGGTACCGGTGGGACCTGGTGTGGCAGAGCCGGTCCGGGCCGCCGCAGGTGCCGTGGCTGGCCCCGGACGTCAACGCGCACCTGGCCGACCTGGCCGCGGCCGGGGTACGCGCGGTGGTGGTCAGCCCGATCGGGTTCGTCAGCGACCACCTGGAGGTGCGCTGGGACCTCGACGTGGAGGCCGCCGCCACGGCCGCCGGGCTGGGGCTGGACTTCGCCCGGGCGGTGACCCCGGGTACCCATCCGCGGTTCGTGGCGATGGTACGGGAGCTGGTGGCCGAACGGCTCGACCCGGCCGCGGACCGGCCGGCCCTGGGTGGGCTGCCGCACTGGGACGCCTGCCGGCCGGACTGCTGCGTACCGGCGTTGACCGGCCGGCAACACGGACCTGGCAGGATCGTCGCATGACCGAGCGCAAGGCGGTGGAGTCCTGGCTCACCGACATGGATGGGGTACTGGTGCACGAGGGCCAGCCGGTACCCGGGGCGACCGAGTTCGTCAACCGGCTGCGCACCTCCGGGCGGCCGTTCCTGATTCTGACCAACAACTCCATCTACACCGCCCGCGACCTGGCCGCCCGGCTCAACCGGGTCGGCTTCGAGGTGCCGGAGTCGGCGATCTGGACCTCCGCCCTGGCCACCGCCCAGTTCCTGGACAGCCAGCGCCCCGGCGGTACCGCGTACGTGATCGGCGAGGCCGGCCTGACCACGGCACTGCACACGGTCGGGTACGTGCTGACCGAGCAGGAGCCCGAGTACGTGGTGCTGGGCGAGACCCGCAACTACAGCTTCGAGGCGATCACCACGGCGATCCGGCTCATCGAGCGCGGGGCGAAGTTCATCTGCACCAACCCGGACGTCACCGGCCCGTCCAGCGACGGGATCATGCCGGCCTGCGGCTCGGTGGCGGCGCTGATGTCCAAGGCCACCGGGATCGAGCCGTACTTCATCGGCAAGCCCAACCCGATGATGATGCGCTCCGCGCTCAACAGCATCGAGGCGCACTCGGAGACCACCGCGATGATCGGCGACCGGATGGACACCGACGTGCTGTGTGGGCTGGAGGCGGGGCTGGAGACGATCCTGGTACTCACCGGCATCAGTACCCGCGACGAGGTGGAGCGGTACCCGTACCGGCCCTCACGGGTGGTCGACTCGGTGGCGGACCTGCTGCACGAGGTGTGACCCCGGCGGTACCGGTACCGCGGCCGGTCAGGCCGACAGCGGGGCGTTGCAGGCGGCCACCAGGGCCTGCCGGCAGGCGGCCACCAGCGGGCGCAGGGCGGCGTCGCGGTGCTGCGCCTCGTACCCGTTGACCGCGCCGCCGGGCGCGCTGGCCGCGGCCAGCGCCAGCACCCGGTCCAGCACGCTGGCCCGGGCGAACAGCCGCCGGGACCGGGCGTCGTACCCCCTGGGCAGGTCCCCGGCGAAGTCGGGCCGGCGCAGCGCGGCCAGGGCACCGGCCAGTTCCGGGCGCCACTGGGCCACGTCCAACCGGGTCAGCGCGGCGGTGGTCGCGGCCAGCGCGGCGGCCAGGTCGCCTTCGGCCTGCGCCGGGCCGGTCTCGCCGGCCAGCGCGGTGGGCGGCGCGGACGGTACCGGGTACACCTGCCACACCACGGTCTGGAACTCGTCGCCCGAGCCGGAGGTGTGCCGGCGCACCCCGGGTACCAGGCCGAGGGTACCGGCGATGACACACTCGCCGGCCACCAGCGCCGCGCCGGTGAACGGCCCCGGGCCGGGCAGCCCGCGCGGGTCCCCGGCCGCGGGCAGGACCAGCCTGATCTCGTCGGGGTGCAGCTTGGCGAACAGGTGCAGGGCCGCGGCCAGCGGGATCTCGGCCCAGGTACCGGGGGCGTCGGCGACCAGGTGCTCCTCGTCGCCGGTGATCTCCGGCGCGACCTCGTCGTACGGGACCAGGCCGGCGCGCCAGGCCCGGACCCAGGTCACGAAGCGGGTGGAGCGGCGCAATTCGACGACAGCCGCCCCGGTTGCAGGGGACATGGCAGCCAGGGTACGTGGCAACCGGGGTTGCTGTCTGCTCATCCGGTGCGCCATCCGGTTACCCCGCACGGCTTCCAGCCGCCCGGCGCGTCCCGCGCGCCCTCGGCGCCGGTACCGGTTAGCCTGCCCGGTCATGAGCGGCATGTACGGCGACGACGTCCTGTCCGGTGACTGGCGCCGGTGTCGGCGGGTACCCGAGGTGGACGCCGAGGCCGGCCTGGTGGTGGAGGACGCCGGCGGGGACTTCTGCGGTGCCGTGGTGGGCTTCGAGGCCGGCGCCGTGGTGCTGGAGGACCGGCACGCCCGGCGGCGTACCTTCCCGCTGCTGCCGGCCGCGTTCCTGCTCGACGGCCAGGTGGTCACGCTGCGCCGGCCGGTGGTGGCGGCCGGGCCGCAGCCGGTACCCCGGCGTACCGCCAGCGGTTCGGTGGCGGTACCCGCGGCGCCGGCCCGGGTGGCCCGGGCCAGCCGGATCTGGGTGGAGGGGGTGCACGACGCCGCGCTGGTGGAGCGCATCTGGGGGGACGACCTGCGGGTCGAGGGCGTGGTGGTACAGCCGCTGGAGGGCATCGACGAGCTGACCGGGGCGGTACGCGCGTTCGGGCCCTCGCCGTCGGCGCGGCTGGGCGTGCTGGTGGACCACCTGGTGCCCGGCTCCAAGGAGAGCCGCATCGTGGCCGCGGTCACCTCGCCGTACGTGCTGGTGACCGGCCACCCGTACGTGGACGTGTGGCAGGCGGTCAAACCGGCCCGGCTGGGCATCGCGGCCTGGCCGGTGGTACCCCCGGGGCGCCCGTGGAAGGAGGGCGTGTGCGCCGCGCTGGGGGTGGCCGGGCCGGGCGACATGTGGCGGCGGATCCTGTCCACCGTGCGGACCTACCACGACGTGGAGACCCCGCTGGTGAACGCGATGGAGCGGCTGATCGACTTCGTGACCGGGCCGGCGGGCTGATCCGGCGCCCCGGATTGTCCACACCGGCGGCGTTCGGGCCTGCACGATGGTGCATCGGCGTGCCACGATCGTGGTGTGGCGTGGTGGCTGTGGCTGACCCTCGGTGTGGTGCTCGCGGTGGCGGAGGTGTTCACCGGTACCTTTGTGCTGGTCATGCTGGCTGCCGGGGCGCTGGCCGCGGCCCTGGTGGCCGCCCTGGGCGTACCGGTGGGGATCCAGGCCCTGGTGTTCGCGGCGGTGTCGGCGGCGGCGCTGTGGCTGGCCCGCCCCGCCCTGCGGCGGCACCTGCACCAGGGCGGCTCGGACACCCCCATCGGCATGGCCCAGCTCGAGGGCGCCTCGGCGCTGGTGCTGGAGGACGTGGACGCCGAGCACGGCCTGGTGAAGATCGAGGGCGAGATCTGGACCGCCCGCGCGTACGACGCGACCCAGCTGTTCACCGCCGGTGAACGGGTCCGGGTCATCGAGGTCAAGGGCGCGACAGCGCTCGTCTGGAGGGGATGACCGTGTCAGCGGTCGACATTTTCCTGCTGGTCGTCGGGGTGTTCGTGGCCCTGTTCGTGGTGATCACCCTGGTCCGCTCGGTCCGGGTGGTGCCGCAGCAGCGGATGGACGTGGTGGAGCGGCTGGGCAAGTACCACCGCACCCTGTCGCCCGGGTTGAACATGCTGGTACCGATGGTCGACGCGGTACGCACCAAGGTCGACATGCGGGAGGCGGTGCAGAGCTTCCCACCACAGCCGGTGATCACCTCCGACAACCTGGTCGTGTCGATCGACACGGTGCTGTACTACCGGGTCATCGACCCGGTGCGGGTCACCTACGAGATCGCCAACTTCCTGCAGGCCATCGAGCAGCTCACGGTGACCACGCTGCGTAACGTGATCGGTTCGATGGATCTGGAGCGGGCGCTGACCAGCCGGGACGAGATCAACCGGCACCTGTCGGGGGTACTGGACGAGACCACCGGGCGCTGGGGCATCAAGGTGACCCGGGTGGAGATCAAGGCGATCGAACCGCCGCCGAGCATCCGGGACTCGATGGAGAAGCAGATGCGCGCCGAGCGGGACCGGCGGGCCGCGATCCTGCACGCCGAGGGCGTCAAGCAGTCGCAGATCCTCACCGCCGACGGCGAACGGCAGGCCGCCGTGCTGCGCGCGCAGGGCGACCGGGAGTCGCGCATCCTGCAGGCCGAGGGCCAGGCCAAGGCGATCCACACCGTGTTCAACGCGGTACACGCGGCCGACCCGGACCCGAAGGTGCTGGCCTACCAGTACATGCAGATGCTGCCGCAGATCGCCGCGGGCCAGTCGAACAAGCTGTGGATCGTGCCAGCGGAGCTGACCAAGGCGCTGGAGGGCATCGGCGGCGCGCTGTCCGGGCTGATGCCGGGCCAGAGCGGCCCGGTCGGGGTACCGGTCGAGGAGCCGGCGGTGGTACGGGAGCCCGAGCCGCTGCCGGAGGCGTCCGCCGGTGCCGTGGACGAGGCGCTGGCCGAGGCCGCCCGGGCCGCCGCGATGACCGAGGCGGAGATCACCGGCGGTCCGCCGGCCCTGTCGGCCGGTGCGCCGGTGACCGGATCGGACCTGCTGAGCCAGTCCGCGACGCAGCCGCTGCGGTACGACCGGGGGTAGCCGCCCGACCCGTCCATGTACCGGGCGCCCTGACAC
>Ga0209069_10000704_pt1 | contig 15868 bp, 10 predicted proteins | sample Str013_2_FD_187202 | JGI IMG/M metagenome (GOLD analysis project Ga0209069, IMG submission 187202) | Freshwater sediment microbial communities in response to fracking from Pennsylvania, USA - Straight Creek_MetaG_SC_2013 (SPAdes) (version 2) | ecosystem: Environmental > Aquatic > Freshwater >...
ACGAAGAGCTGGAGATCGACGAGGACTTCCTGCGCCGGGTCCGCGAGGCCTGACCCTCGTCCGGGGGCGGATACGGGTCCGTGCAGGACCCGGTGCTACACTCCCGGCCGTGCCCAAGAACCTCGTCATCGTCGAATCCCCGGCCAAGGCCCGGACCATCGAGCGCTATCTCGGCGCCGACTACAAGGTCCTCGCCTCCTACGGGCATGTCCGCGACCTGCCGGAGAATCCCGGGAAGGGCAAGTTCGGCGTCGACGTCGACCACGACTTCGCCCCCGAGTACGTCATCTCGGAAGATCGCCGCAAGCAGGTCGCCGAGATCACCAAGGCCGCCAAGGCCGCCGACATGGTCTTCCTCGCGACGGACCTCGATCGTGAGGGCGAAGCCATCGCCTGGCACGTCGCCGAAGCGGCCAACGTCCCTAGCTCCAAGACCCAGCGAGTGACGTTCTCCGAGATCACGGAGCCGGCGATCCGCGAGGCGTTCGCCCACCCGCGCGAGATCGACCAGAACCTCGTCGATGCGCAGCAGACCCGCCGGATCGTGGATCGCCTCGTCGGCTACACGCTCAGTCCGCTCATCGGCAAGAAGGTCCAGCGTGGACTGTCGGCCGGGCGGGTCCAGTCGGTCGCCGTCCGCCTCGTCGTGGAGCGGGAGCGCGAGATCCTGGCCTTCACCGCCCGCGAGTACTGGTCCATCCAGGCGATCCTGGCGACCGCCGCCGCTGAGTCGTTCGCGGCCGATCTCGTGCGGATCGACGGCGCCCCACCCGAGATCGCGGACGAGGCGACGTCGGACGCGCATGTCGCCGCGATCCGCGAGCTCCACCCGGTCGCGACCAAGCTCGGCACTCGAACGCAGAAGCGGTCGCCCTCGGCGCCCTTCACCACGTCGACCCTCCAGCAGGAAGCCAGCCGACGGCTCGGGTTCAGCCCGAAGCGGACGATGTCCGTCGCGCAGCGCCTGTACGAAGGCGTCGACACGCCTCAGGGTCACGTCGGCCTCATCACGTACATGCGGACGGACTCCACGGCGATCGCGGGCATCGCGATGGGCGAGGCCCGGGAGGTCATCGGCGAGCGCTACGGCGACCCGTACACGATGCCGAAGGGTCGTGTCTACAAGACGAAGTCCAAGGGCGCCCAGGAAGCCCACGAATCGATCCGACCCACGAGCTTCCGGCGCGACCCGGATGCCATGACCCCCTTCCTCAAGGCCGACGAGGCTCGCCTCTATCGGCTCATCTGGCAGCGGGCGTTGGCCTCGCAGATGGCGCCCAAGGAGCTCGAGACCACGACGATCGAGCTCATCGACGGGCGGTACGAGCTGCGCGCATCGGCGACCAGGGTCCTGTTCGACGGGTTCTCGATCGTCTACACCGAGGGCCGGGACGACGCCGCCGCGGACGACGACGACGATGAGGCGGGGGCCCGATTGCCCATCCTTGCGGAGGGCGCATCGACCAGCGTGAACGACGTCACGCCCACCCAGCACTTCACCGAGCCGCCCCCGCGCTTCACCGAGGCGACGCTCATCAAGGCGCTCGAGGAGCACGGCATCGGCCGGCCGTCCACCTACGCGGCAACCATCTCCACGATCATGGACCGCGGGTACGTGCGGGTGGAGGAGCGGCGGCTCCGACCCGAGCCGGTCGCGGATGTCGTGACGGACCTCCTGGTCAAGCACTTCGGCGACTACGTGGACGTCGAGTTCACGGCCCGGATGGAAGAGGAGCTGGACGAAGTCGCCGGCGGCGAGCGCGCGTGGGTGCCCCTCCTGCGTGCCTTCTACGGACCGCTGCGAGATCGCGTGGCCGAGAAGGACAAGGAGATCGGCAACGACGACTACAAGACGGAGGAGACATCCGAGGTCTGCTCCGAGGGCCACCCGATGGTCATCCGCCTCGGGCGGAACGGGCGGTTCCTGGCGTGCACCCTCTACCCGGAACACAAGGAGACCCGACCACTGCCGGGCGATGAGCCGCCACCGCAGGAGGGCACCGGCGAGGACTGCCCCGAGTGCCGACTCGGCACGCTCGTGGGCAAGAGCGGCCGGTTCGGGCCGTTCGTCGGCTGCTCGCGGTACCCTGAATGCAAGTACATCAAGAAGGACGGGCCGCCGCCCCCGCCGCCGCTCCCGTTCGAGGTGCCGTGCCCCAAGAACAACGACGGGCACCTGGTCCCGCGTCGCGTTCGACGCACCGGGAACGTCTTCTGGGGGTGCTCGAACTACCCGAAGTGCGATTACACGGTCAACGACGAACCCCTGGGTGGGCTGCACGACACGGACGACGGCCCGATCGCTCGAAAGGGCGAGGTGGCGCTCTGCCTCAAGTGCGGGTCTGCGATGGATGTCGGTCCCGATGCGATCGTCGCGGGCGAGCGCTATGCCGGCGGCCCGGCGAACCCCGAAGCGATCACGCGGCCGTCGCGCGGCAAGCGGCCCCCGGCCCGCGGCTCGGGCGGACGATCCACCGGGCGGGCGCGGACCGGCGGGCGGACCGCGCCTCGGGGCGCGGCCCGACGCACGAAGCCGGCCGAGCCGACACCGGACGCGTGAGCGGCGTGGGGTCGGACCCAGCGACCGACCCCGCCGTTCGGCGGTTCCTGCGGTCGCTGCAGGCCAGGGACGCATCGCCGCACACCCAACGGTCGTATGGCACCGCGATCGCCGCATACCTGGACTGGACGACGGCGCGCGGCGTGGACTGGCGGCGGCCCGCTCGCACGGACCTGCGCGCCTATGTCGCCTCGTTGACGCCGGACCACGCCCGTTCGTCCGTGACGCAGCGCCTCGCCGCCGTCCGCACGTTCTATCGGTGGGCCGCCAGGGAGGGTCTCGTCGATGGAGACCCCTGGGGATCCGTCGTCCGTCCGCGTCTCTCCAGCCGCCTGCCGCGCGTGCTGGAGATGGACGACATCCTGCGGATGCTCGCGGTCGTCGATGCAGAACTCGATACGGACGGCCTGTCCCCACTCGGGGTGGCCCTGGCGCTGCGCGACCGTGCGCTCGTGGAGACCGCCTATGCGGCGGGTCTGCGGATCAGTGAACTGGCAGGCGCCGAGCTGGCATCCCTGGACCTGGCTCGCGGCGAGCTCCGGATCATGGGCAAGGGTCGCAAGGAGCGCGTAGGGCTCCTGGGTGGACCGGCGATCCGCTCCATCCGCGCCTATCTGGAAGACGGCCGACCTGTGCTCCTGGAGCGTCGCCACGGCGATGACCTCCTGCCGGCGGAGCTGTTCCTGAACCATCTCGGTGGACCGCTCGGCGTGCGCGGCCTGCGCTATCGGCTGGATCGGATCCGTCGTCTCGCCGGCCTGCCCGCGGGGATCACGCCGCACACGCTCCGGCACTCGTTCGCGACCCACCTGCTGGACGGGGGAGCGGACCTGCGCGTCGTCCAGGAGCTGCTGGGACACGAGAATCTCGCCACGACCCAGATCTACACGCACGTCTCGCCGACGAGGCTGCGGACCGCCTACCGGGATGCGCATCCGCGCGCCCGTCGCGAGCCCACTCCGTGAGCGGACCCCAGACCATCGCTCGGGCCGGGCTCATCGTGTCCGGCGCCTTCCTCGTCTCGCGGATCCTTGGGTTCGTGCGGGTCTTCGTGATCGCCGGCGCGTTCGGCTCCACGCCCGAACTGGACGCGTTCTTCGCCGCCTTCCGCCTGCCGGACCTGATCTTCCAGCTCGTGGCCGCGGGCGCCCTGACGTCCGCGCTCATCCCGATCGTGACCGGGCTGTTCACTACGAACGAGATGCCAAGGGCCTGGCGGGTCGTCTCGACGGTCGTCAACCTGATGCTCATCGGGCTCGCTGTCCTCGCGACGACGCTGTTCATCATGGCGCCGGTCATCGTGCCGCGGATCACACCCGGCTTCGGACCGGCCCAGCTGGATCAGACCATCGAGCTGACCCGGATCATGCTCCTGAGCCCGGTGTTCCTGGCGCTGGGGTCCGTCGCGACGAGCGTGCTCAACGCCGGGAATCGGTTCACGGCGGCCGCCATCGCCCCGATCGCCTACAACCTCGCGATCATCGGGGCAGCGATCCTGCTCGGACCGACGTTCGGCGTCGAGGGCCTGGCGCTCGGCGTCGTGGCCGGCTCCCTATGCCACCTGCTCGTCCAGCTCCGCCCGCTCCTGGCGATGGGCTTCCGCTATCAGCGGAAGATCGAAGGCGACGACCCCGAAGCGCGCCACGCGCTCGTCCTGATGGCCCCGCGCGCCATCGGCCTCGGTGCCACCCAGATCACATTCATCGTGGTCACGTCGCTTGCGACCATGCTGGGCGCGGGAGCCGTGTCGGACTTCAACTTCGCGTTCGTCATGCTCCAGATCCCGCTCGGGATCATCGGTGTCCCCCTCGGCATCGTCGTCATGCCGACGCTGTCCCGCGAAGCGGCGCTCGGGAATGAGGCCGGCTTCGCCGCGTTGCTCACACGAGCGTTGCGTCTGCTCATCTACGTCATGGTCCCGATGTCGGTCGTCGCCGTGGTCGTCCGCCAACCATTCGTCGAGGTCCTGTTCGGCAGCGGCAAGGTCAGCCAGGACGACCTGGACGTCATCGCGTTCACGTTCGCCTGGTTCCTCATCGGCCTGACGGCCCACGCGCTGATCGCGGTCCTCGCCCGGGCCTTCTACGCCCGCCAGGACACGGTGACGCCGGTCGTCTGGGCCGTGGCGGCCGTCGGCATCAACACGACCCTCGCAGTCATCCTCGTCGGGCCGCTCGGCCTCGGTGGGCTGGCCCTCGCGATCGCCGTGGCGGCATGGGTGGAGGCCATCGCCCTGATCGTCGTCCTGCGCCGGCGTCTGCCGAGCTTCCCGCTGGCGGGGATGGGTCGCGTCGCGCTCGAAGCCATCGGGGCCAGCCTCGTCGCCGGCGGGGCGGCCTATGTCGTCCTGGGCGCGATCTCATCGTCGCTGGGCGGCGACCCGGGACGCCTGATCCTGCTCGTCGAGGTCTCCGTCGTCGGGGTCTCGTTCGGGCTGGTCTACGCCGGCGTGTCGCTCGCCTTGCGGATCCCCGAACTGCCCACTATCGTCGGAGTCATGGTCGACGTCCTTCGCCGCCCTGCTCGAGCGTGACGTCACCGACGGCCGGATCGTTCGCGCCCACCGCGGATCCCGAGGCGTGGGATGCCTTCGTGGCGTCGCATGATCCCGGGTCGTACCTGCAGTCGGCTGGCTGGGCGACGGTCAAGTCCGTCAACGGCTGGCACGCGGTCCGAAGCGGCGTGGCCGGCCCCGGCGGCGGGATCGGGGCGCAGGTCCTGGTCCGGCGTCCCGGAGCCATGCCTTGGGGGTTCGCTTACGCGCCGCGCGGGCCGGTTGCCTCCGAGTGGTCGACGGAGACGCTCGCGGCCTTCACGGACCATGTCCGCCACGACCTACCGCGACAGGCCGGCCGGATCGCGACCCTACGGATCGATCCAGAGATCGAGATCGACGGGCCGCTGGACAGAGACGGTTCTGCGCGCGCGGCGCTGACCGGGGCCGGATGGCGACCCGCGACCGCGGTGCAGCCGGCCGCGACCCGGATCGTCGACCTGCGCCCCGACGAGGATGCCCTGTGGAGCGACCTGCGCAATAAATGGCGCCAGTACGTCAACAAGGCTCGCACCGCCGGGATCGTCGTCGTCGACGCCGAGGGCGACCGGTTGGGCGATTTCTACCGGATCTACCGCGAGACGGCGGACCGGGCCGGCTTCCTGATCCGAACCGAGGCCGCGTACCGCGATGTGTGGGAGGCCTTCCGACCGGCCGGCAACGCACGGCTGCTCTTCGCTCAGACCGCCGAGGGCGAACCGCTCGCCACGCTCTTCCTGGTTCGGTGCGGCCCGCGGGTCGTAGAACCGTATGGCGGGATGACCGTCGCCGGAGGCGAGTCGCGGGCGAACTACCTGCTCAAATGGGAGGCCATCCGCTCCTCTCGCGAGGCCGGCGCGACCTCGTACGACCTGTGGGGCCTCGCGACCGGCGGTATCGCCCACTTCAAGGCCGGTTTCGGGGGACGTGAGGTCGCGTATGTCGGGGCGTGGGACCTCGTGCTGGACCGTCTTGGCCAGGCCGCCTATGACAGAGGACAACGCGGTCGCGTGTGGGTCGCGCGGCGGCGGCATGGACTCGCGACGAGCGGCCGTGCCGCCTCGTACACCGCGACGGACGGATGACCGAGGTCCACGAGGCTACCCCGGCCGAGCGGGTGGACTGGGACGCCCGGGCCGTCGACGCGGTCGGCGGTCACGTCTACCAGTCCGTGGCGTGGGCGCAGCACGGCGAGTCGACCGGCTGGCGATCGCGGTTCGTGGTCACCAGCGACGATGGGCCGGTCCTCTCGCTCGAGCGGCCCTGGCCGATGACCGGTGGATCCAGTGCCTACCTCCCGCGCGGGCCGGTCGCCGCGGGCGCTCGTGGGGACGCTGTGGGGGACCTCCTGGCGCGTCGCCTCATCGAGGTCACGGACCACCTCGCCGCCGACGGGGTGGACGTGGTCGCGGCCGATCCCGAGGTCCCGGCCGGGGACTCGGCGTACGGCGATGCCATCCGGCGCGCCGGGTTCGTCCCCATCGATGAGATCCAGCCCTCCCGGCACAGGATCGCCCTGCCGCTGGAGTCAGGCGCGGACGAGCCGGCCGTCTTGGAGGCCATCTCCAAGTCCACACGTCAGCGGATCCGGTCCGCCGAGCGTGCCGGGGTCGTCGTCGTGCGCCATGACCGACGGCAGGCTGGCGGCCCCGGCGACGGGTTCGCGGCACCGGCCGAACCCAGCGAGGTCGCGCTCGACCGGTTCTACGACCTGCTCGGCGAGACGGGCGAACGCCGACAGTTCGGATTCGGACCGCGGGACTGGTTCGTCCCGTGGTGGGTCGCCGCGCTTCGTTCCGGACATCTCGCCTATCTCGAGGCGCACGACGCGACCGCGGATGGGCCGGTCCTTGCGGGTCTCGTCCTGTACCGACACGGTGGCCGGCTCTCCACGGTCCACTCCGGCGACCACGACACCAGCCGGTCGAGCCATCCGGGCGCCCTGCACCTGCTGCGCTGGCGAGCGATCCAACTCGCGATCCGAAACGGCTGTCTGGAGATGGACCTCGGTGGCGTCGACGTCGCAGGCGCCCGACGCGAGCCGGTCCAAGGCGAGCCGATGTACGGGCTGTACCAGCACAAGCGCTCGTTCGGTGGGCGCTGGGTGGAGCTCACCGGGGCGCACGAACGGGTCATCGACGGTCGTGGGTACGGGGTGGGCCGAGCGGCGACGCGCCTCCAGCGCCTCCTGCGGCGATGAGGGATCGATGACCGAGCGGACGATCGCCGACCTGCTCCGCAGCGCCGAACCGCGCGAACCGCTTCTGCTCGGGTCGCTCCTTGACCGCCTACAGGTGACGGGACCCGCGGCCGAGATCGCGATCCGTGGCGTCACGAACGACTCGCGGGCGGTGGTCCCGGGATCGTTGTTCGTCGCGATCCCCGGGGCGCACACGGACGGGCACGACCATCTCGCGTCGGCGGCGGAAGGCGGGGCGGCAGCGGCCCTCGTGGAGCGCGCCGTGCCGGGATCGGACCTCCCGCAGGTCATCGTGCCGTCGACCCAGCACGCCCTCGCGACCGCGGCCGCGTGGTGGTACCGAGACCCGAGCCACGAACTCCTGACGATCGGGATCACGGGGACGGACGGCAAGACGACCACCTCGTACCTGGCCGTGGCGGCACTCGAAGCGGCCGGCATCCGGACGGGCATGCTGGGGACGGCCGGCCTGCGGATCGGTGGCGTGGACGAGCCCAATCCGGAACACGCCACGACCCCGGATGCCCCGATCCTCCAACGTGCGCTCCGCGCGATGCTCGTCGCCGGCGACGGCGCCGCGGTCGTCGAGACGACCTCGCACGGCCTGGCGCTCGAGCGGGTCGGGTCGGTCGCCTACGACGTCGCGATCCTGACCAACGTGACCCACGAACATCTCGAGTTCCACGGCTCCTGGGAGGCGTATCGCGACGCCAAGCTGTCGTTGTTCGAACGACTGGCGGTGACGCCTGCGAACCCGCAGAAGCCGTGGGCCATGACCTGGCCAAGGACGGCGGTCGTCAATGTCGACGACCCGTCCGCCGAACGCTTCGTGCGTGCCGCGACGTCGGCCGGGGCGGCCGCCCTCACGTATGGACTCGATCGGTCGGCCAAGGTCCACGCGACCCGGGTGGAGGAGGACGAGCGAAGCCTGTCGTTCGAGTACGACGCGCCGAGTGGCAACGGGACGGTACGGCTGCAGCTGGGTGGCCGGTTCAATGTCCACAATGCGCTGGCCGTGCTTGCGCTCGGCGAAGCCCTGGACCTGGACCCGGCCGCGGTCCGCAGGGGCCTCGAGTCCGTCGAAGGCATCCCGGGCCGGATGGAGCGAGTGGATCTTGGCCAGCCATTCACCGCGATCGTGGACTACGCCCACAGCCCGGCCTCGCTCCAGACGGTCCTTGACGGCCTGCGCCCGACGACCGTCGCGCGCGGTGGCGGTCTCATCGCGGTCTTCGGGTCGGCGGGGGAGCGCGACACGGCCAAACGGCCCGAGATGGGCCGGATCGCCGCCGAGCGCAGCCGGCTCGTCGTCGTCACGGATGAAGACCCGCGCGACGAGGATCGCGACGCCATCAACGAAGCGATCGCGGCTGGCGCCGAGGCCGCCGGCGCCGTTCGCGGGCAGGGCCTCCTCGTGATCGCGGACCGTCGATCGGCCATCGCGGCCGCCCTGGAGCAGGCCCGTCCCGGCGACACGGTCCTGTTCGCCGGCAAGGGCCATGAACGCTCGATCATCGGCCCGACCGGTCCGACCTCCTGGGATGAGCGTGGCGAGGTGGAGGCGGCCTTGCGCACGCTCGGCTACGGCTGACCCCGAGGCCGCCTCCGGCGCACGCTGGAACACGCACGTCGGCACGCTATCCTTCGGGCATGGCGACCAGTACGCCCCGCACGAAGGCCAAGGACGACGCCAAGGCCGAGATCAAGGTCCCGGCCAAGCCCAGGGCCAAGGCCAAGACTCCGGCGGCCGAGGTCGCCCCGGTCCGTCGAACGCCCGCTGTGGGCGAAGCGCCACGACCGGCCGCGAAGAAGACCGTCGTCGACCTCGGGGCGCTCGAAGCCGCCTTGCTGGCGGCCATCGTCGAGCATCACCCAGCCGCCGACCTCGCCCCGGTCAAGGCTGCCTTCGCGCTGGCCGTCGACGCGCATACCGGCCAACTGCGCGCGACGGGTGAGCCGTACGTCACCCACCCGATCGCGTCCGCCCAGATCCTCGCGGACCTCGGTATCGAGCCGGTCGCCATCGAAGCTGCCCTGCTGCACGACGTCCCCGAGGACACCGAGTACAGCCTCACCGATGTCGAGGAGCGCTTCGGGGCGGAGGTCGCCCAGCTCGTCGACGGCGTCACGAAGCTGTCCAAGTTCAGCACCCACAGCCACGAACAGCAGCAAGCCGAGAACATCCGGAAGATGCTGCTGGCGATGGCCGAGGACATCCGGGTCGTCCTGATCAAGCTGGCGGATCGGCTCCACAACATGCGGACGCTGTATGGCCTGCCGTCCGAGAAGCAGCAGCGCATCGCCCGCCAGACCCTCGAGATCTACGCGCCGCTGGCTGAACGGCTCGGCATCTGGCAGATGAAATGGGAACTCGAGGACCTCGCCTTCAAGGCGCTGGACCCCGAGCGGTTCCGCGAACTCGCCAAGCTGCTCGACACCCGGCGCAAGGGCCGCGAGAGCTATATCGACCGCGCGATCGCGGAGCTCCGGCCGCGCCTCGAGGCGGCCGGCATCGAGGCCGACCTGCAGGGCAGACCCAAACACATCTACAGCATCTGGAAGAAGATGGAGCGCAAGGGCGCGGAGTTCGGCGAGATCTACGACGTCTACGCCATCCGCCTGCTCGTCGAGGACGTGCGCGACTGTTATGCGGCCCTCGGTATCGTCCACTCCCTGTGGCGCCCCATCCCGGGCCAGTTCGACGATTACATCGCCGTCCCCAAGAACAACCTGTACCAGTCGCTCCACACCGCGGTCATCGCGCTGGACGGCAAGCCCCTGGAGATCCAGATCCGGACCCAGCAGATGCACCAGGTGAGCGAGGTGGGCATCGCCGCCCACTGGCGCTACAAGGAAGGCACCAAGTCGGACCGCGAGTACGACGCCAAGCTGGCCTGGCTGCGCCAGCTGATGGACTGGCAGCGCGACGTCAGCGACGCGACCGAGTTCGTCGAGGGGATCAAGCTCGACATCTTCCAGGATCAGGTCTTCGTGTTCACCCCGAAGGGCGACATCAAGGACCTGCCGGCCGGCGCGACGCCGCTCGACTTCGCCTACCGGATCCACACGGACGTCGGCCATCGAACCATCGGGTCCAAGGTCAACAACCGGCTGGTCCCGCTCGACTACCGGCTCAAGAACGGCGACATCGTCGAGATCGTCACGACCAAGGGCGAGCACGGACCGTCGCGTGACTGGATGAACGTGGTCCGCACCAGCCATGCGCGCGAGAAGATCCGGCAATGGTTCAAGCGCAAGGACCGCGACGAGAACATCGTCCACGGTCGCGAGGCGCTTGAGCGAGAGCTGCGACGGCTGGCCAGGACCTCGATCGCGGTCGTGGGGCCGGACCGCATCGCCGACGTGGGTCGTGCCTCGAACCACGAGACGCTGGACGACTTCTACGCGGCCATCGGGTATGGCGCCGTGAGTGCCCAATCCGTGGTGATGAAGCTCGGCGTCGTGGACGACGGCCAGAGCACCCTGCCGCCGGTCGCCCCGCCCCAGGACATGGTCCGCCACGGCGGGGTCCGCGTGAAGGGCGTTGGAGACCTGCTCATCCGGTACGCGAACTGCTGCCACCCGATCCCGGGCGACCCGATCGTCGGGTTCATCACCCGCGGCAAGGGCGTCACCGTCCACTTGCGCGCCTGCCCCACGGTCATCAACGAGCGCGAAGTCGGTCGGCTCATCGAGGTCGAGTGGGAATCCCAGCCGACCCAGACGTACCCGATCGCCATCCGCGTCGAGGCGTACGACCGGACCGGCCTCCTGAGCGACATCACCCAGGTGGTGGCCGGCGACAAGGTCAACATCCTGGCCGCGGCGGTCGCCGTCAGCGCCGATCACACGGCGGTCGTGACGGCGACGCTCCAGGTCCATTCGGTCTCGCAGCTCGCCCGCGTGATGAGCCGGATCGAGACCCTCAAGGACGTCATCAGCGTCCAGCGTGACCTCGGCTAGTGAGCGACCGTACGCTGCGAGCCCCGCGCGGAACGCGTGACCTCCTGCCCACCGAGACGCCGATCTGGACGCGCCTGGAGCACCTCGCGGGGAACCTGGCGACGCGCTACGGCTATCGGCGGATCGAGACGCCCCTGATCGAGTCCACCGCGGTCTTCGAACGGGGCGTCGGCGCAGTGACCGACATCGTCGAGAAGGAACTCTTCAGGCTGGCCCCGCGCACGGAGGAGTCCGAGGCGCTCGCGCTGCGACCAGAGCCGACCGCCGGCATCGTGCGGGCCTATATCCAGCACGGGATGCAGACCTGGCCGCAGCCGGTGAAGCTCAACCAGGTCGGGCCGATGTTCCGGTACGACCGGCCACAGGCCGGCAGGTACCGCCAGTTCTGGCAGTTCGATATCGAGGCGATCGGCGATCCGGGGCCGGCCATCGACGCCGAGATCATCGAACTCGGCGTTCGCTTCTACCGCGAGGCGGGCCTTGCGGACGTCCAGGTCCTCGTCAACTCCATCGGCGATCCAGCGTGCCGGCCGACCTACCTGGCGCTGTTGATCGACTACTACCGAGGCCACCGGGACGCCCTCCCCACGACGGAGTCGGACCGCCTCGAGCGGAACGTCCTGCGGCTGCTGGACTCCAAGGACCCGGCGATGGCCGCCATCAACCGCGATGCACCGCGTGTCACGGACCACCTGTGTGAGGCCTGCGCGGAGCACTTCGCCTCGGTCCTGGCGCACCTGGACGCTCTCGCGGTCCCGTATCGGCTGGATCCGTCGCTGGTTCGCGGATTGGACTACTACACGCGCACCGCCTTCGAGTTCTACCTGCCCGGTCGCGACGGCCAGCAACAGGCGCTCGGCGGCGGTGGGCGCTACGACGGACTGGTGGAGCTGCTCGGCGGTCGCCCGACGCCCGGGATCGGGTTCGGCGTGGGCCTGGATCGGGTGGTGCTCGCCCTCCAGGAGCGCGGTGCCGTGGAGCCCGAGGCGACGATCGTGGCGGTGGTGGTCGGGGCGGACCCGATGGCGACCGCGGTGCGACTTGGGGTGGCCACGAACCTGCGCGCGGCCGGCCTCGCGGCGCGCGCGGACCTCACCCATCGTCGGCTCGGCAAGCAGCTGGAGGCAGCCGCCAGGGAGCACGCCCACTTTGCTGTCATCGTGGGCGACGAACTGACCGCCGGCGAAGTCCAGGTACGCGACCTGCCGGCCGGCACGCAGAAGGTCGTTCCGGTCGCCGAGCTGGCGAACGAGTTGACTCGCGCTCACGGCGCCCACAGGCACGGCGGACGCGAAGGCTGACCGGTGACCGACCGGGTCGACGAGACCCATCAGGCGTTGGACGAGGCGGCGCTCCGAGACCACGAGCGACTCAACCGCGACGACTGGAACGCCTACAGCGACGAGTACCAGGCACGCCACGGCGAGCAACTCGCGGAGCACGCCGGCCTTGCGTGGGGGACATCCCAGATCCCGGAAGCGGAGCTGCACGTCCTCGGCGATCTCGCTGACAAGGACATCCTTGAGTTCGGGTGCGGAGCGGCGCAGTGGTCCATCTCGCTCGCGAAGCTCGGGGCGCGGCCGGTCGGCCTGGATCTCTCGGAGCGCCAGCTGGAGCACGCCCGCCGTCTGATGTCGGACGCCGGCGTCGACTTCCCGCTCATCCACGCGAGCGCGGAGCACGTGCCGTTGCCGGACGCCAGCTTCGACATCGTCTTCTGCGATCACGGTGCCATGACCTTCGCGGATCCCTACCGGACGGTCCCGGAGGCGGCCAGGCTCCTCCGTCCCGGCGGCCTTTTCGCGTTCAACCACGGCTCCACGATCGAGACGCTGTGCTGGCCGAATGGTGCCGAGCGGGCGGGCGAGATCCTCGTGATGGACTACTTCGGCCTGCACAAGGTCCAGGACGGTGACGAGGTCACGTTCAACCTGCCCTACGGCGAATGGATCCGCTTGTTCCGCGCCAACGGCCTGGCCGTGGAGGACCTGATCGAGCCGCGCCCGCCGGAGGATTCCACCAGCTCTTATCGCGACGCCGAGGCGCTCGCATGGTCGCGCCGCTGGCCGGCCGAATCGATCTGGCGCCTGCGCAAGGCCATCCACGCCTGACCGCTGCCCCCGGCTCCGCCCGACTAGGATACGGGCATCATGACCGACCATCTCCCCAGTCTCGCCACGCCCTACCGAACCCACACCTGCGGTGAACTTCGCGCCTCGGATGCCGGCGCCGAGGTCCGCCTGTCCGGCTGGGTCCACCGTCGACGCGACCACGGCCAACTGATCTTCCTGGACCTGCGTGACCGGCACGGGATCACCCAGGTCGTCATCGACAAGGCGGACGCTCCCACAGCGCACGAGGAAGCCAGCCGGGTCCGGTCCGAGTACGTCGTGTCCGTGCAGGGTCCCGTGGCCCTGCGCGTGGCCGGCACGGAGAACGCCAAGCTCCCGACCGGCGCCGTCGAAGTCCAGACGACCGCGTTCGAGATCCTGTCCGAGGCGAAGACGCCGCCGTTCTACATCAACGACCCGGACGCACCCGTGGACGAGGGTGTCCGGCTCAAGCACCGCTACCTCGACATCCGCAGGGAGCCCATGCAGAAGCGGCTGCTCCTGCGCAGCCGGATGGTCCAGTCCATCCGCGAGGTCCATCACCGCAACGGCTTCGTGGAGGTCGAGACCCCGACGCTCGTCAAGAGCACGCCCGAAGGCGCCCGCGACTTCATCGTGCCCAGCCGGCTCCAGCCAGGCGCCGTGTACGCCCTGCCGCAGAGCCCGCAGCAGCTCAAGCAGTTGCTGATGGTGGCCGGCATCGACCGCTACTTCCAGATCGCCCGCTGCTACCGCGACGAGGACCTGCGCGGCGACCGTCAGCCCGAGTTCACTCAGCTCGACCTCGAGATGAGCTTCGTGGACGAGGCGACCGTGATGGACTTCGTGGAAGGACTCGCGATCGAAGTCTCGGAGGCGATCACCCCGGGGCGGCCGATCCTGCAGGTCCCGTTCCCGCGGATGACCTTCGCGGAGGCCATCGAGCGCTACGGGTCGGACAAGCCCGACATCCGCTTCGGGATGGAGCTGGTGGACCTGGCGCCTGCCCTGGTCGATGGCTCAGGCGCGGCGGTGTCCGGGTTCGTCGTGTTCGATTCGACGCTGGCCGGCGGCGGCCGCGTGAAGGCGATCGTGGCGCCCGGGATGGCCGGGATCACCCGCCGCGAGATCGACGAGCTGACGGAGCAGTCGAAGCGCTTCGGCGCGAAGGGCCTGGCGCATCTGGCGATCGAACCGGACGGGACGGTCAAGGGGCCGATCGCAAAGTTCCTCTCGCCCGAGTCGCAGGCCGCGATCCTGGGCATCACAGGGGCGGCCGTCGGTGACCTGGTCCTCATCGTCGCCGACACCGCAGAGACCACCGCCGACGTCCTGGGTCGCCTGCGCGTGGACCTGGGGGGCCGGCTCGGACTCGCCGATCCGGCCGTCCTGGCCTACGTCTGGGTCAACCGCTTCCCGATGTACCACTGGGATGCGGACAACGAGCGCTGGGACGCGACCCACAACCCGTTCAGCGGGGTCCTGCCGGAGGACGAGGCGCTCCTCGTCACCGCGTCCGGCGACCCGGCGCAGCCGTCACCCGCCGATCCCGCAGGCCGGGCACGGGCGCTCCAGTACGATCTGGCGCTCAATGGCTGGGAGCTGGGCGGCGGGTCCATCCGGATCCACCGGCGCGAACTGCTCGAGCGTTCGTTCCTGCTCCAGGGCCAGACGATCGAGGGGATGCAGGAGAAGTTCGGCGCGGTCCTCGACGCGTTCGAATACGGCGCCCCGCCGCACGGCGGCATCGCGCTTGGCATCGACCGCTGGGCGATGATCTTCGCCGGCCAGACCAACATCCGCGAGGTCATGGCGTTCCCGAAGACGCAGTCCGGGTCGGACCCGATGCTCGATGCCCCGTCCGTCCCGGAGCCCGGGCAGTACGAGGAACTCGGCCTGCGCTACGTCGGGCTGGCCCCGAAGCCGTCCTGACTCGCTCACACTCGTGAGCGACGGCACGACCGATCCTGCGGCGCCCCTGGGGCTGGGGTTCGGACCCCTGGACTGGTTCGCGGCGCGACCGCGGCTGGCCGCGCTGCTCGGGGCGATCTGCATCTCGTTCTCGGGGATCTTCTACCTGAACGCGGCCGTCTCGGCGTCCACGGGGACGGTGTTCCGGGCCTTGTTCGGACTCCCGCTGCTCGTGCTCGTGGCGCTCGTCGAACGTCGGCAACATGGGCCGCTGGCCACCCGCACCGTGCGTCTCGCGGCCGTCGCGGGCCTGTTCTTCGTCGGCGACCTGATGACCTGGCACCTCGCGATCGCCGCGGTCGGGGCCGGGCTCGCCACGGTCCTCGGAAACCTGCAGGTCATCATCGTCGGGATCATCGCGTGGATCGCGCTGGGCGAGAAGCCCTCGCGCAACACGCTGATCGCGCTGCCTATCGTCCTGGTGGGTGTCGTCTTCATCTCCGGCGTCGTCGGCTCGGGTGCCTATGGCGCGAACCCCGCGCTGGGTGTCGCACTTGGGATCGGGACCGCGTTCTGCTACGCCGGCTACCTGCTGACGATCCGACTCGGTG
>Ga0209069_10000707_pt1 | contig 15846 bp, 17 predicted proteins | sample Str013_2_FD_187202 | JGI IMG/M metagenome (GOLD analysis project Ga0209069, IMG submission 187202) | Freshwater sediment microbial communities in response to fracking from Pennsylvania, USA - Straight Creek_MetaG_SC_2013 (SPAdes) (version 2) | ecosystem: Environmental > Aquatic > Freshwater >...
CATTTCGACGGGTCATAGGTGAAATACGGATTGGATTCGTCCTTGCCCGGATCGGGATGCTTGGCACCGTCATAGCCGTAGCGCACATCGCGCAGCCCGACCGCACCCGCCATGTCCTGCAGCTCGCAATCGCCGTTGGCGGCGCAAGTGAGACAATCGAGCGGATGGTCGGAGATGTAGAGCTCCATCACGCCCTTGCGCAGGCGCTTTAGCCGCTCCGTCTGCGTGCGCACCACCATGCCGGCGGCGACGGGTGTGGTGCATGATGCCGGCGTGCCGGCGCGCCCCTCGACCTCCACCAGGCACAGGCGGCACGACCCGAAGGCCTCCACCATATCGGTCGCGCAGAGCTTGGGGATTTGCGTGCCCATCTCCATGGCGGCACGCATGATCGAGGTGCCTTCCGGAACCCTCACTTCACGGCCGTCGATCGTGAGCGTCACCCTCGCCAGCGCCCGCGAGGCGGGCGTGCCGTAGTCGATCTCATGAACGAGCGACATGGCGATCTCCTTTATTCCGCGGCTTGGCGCCGAGGTTCGGCGCCGAAATCCTCAGGGAAATGGTTGAGCGCGCTCATGACCGGATACGGCGTGAAGCCACCGAGCGCGCAGAGCGAGCCGAATTTCATGGTGTTGCAGAGGTCTTCCAGCACGGACAGGCTTTCCGCCCGGCCTTCGCCCTTCATGATCCGGTCGATGACCTCGACGCCGCGCGTGGAGCCGATGCGGCACGGCGTGCACTTGCCGCAGGATTCGATCGCGCAGAACTCCATGGCGAAGCGCGCCTGCTCGGCCATGTCGACCGTGTCGTCGAACACCACCACGCCGCCGTGCCCGATCAGCCCGTCGCGGGCCGCGAACGCCTCGTAGTCGAACGGCGTGTCGAACAGCGCACGCGGGAAATAGGCTCCGAGCGGCCCGCCGACCTGGACGGCGCGAACCGGCCGGCCGCTCGCGGTGCCGCCGCCGATGTCATCGACGAGCGCGCCGAGCGTGATGCCGAACGCGGTCTCGAACAGCCCGCCATGCTTGATGTTGCCGGCGAGCTGGATCGGCATCGTGCCGCGCGATTTGCCCATGCCGAAGTCGCGATAACAGCTCGCTCCCTGGTCGAGAATGACGGGCGCCGAGGCAAACGACAGGACATTGTTGATGACGGTCGGACGGCCGAACAGGCCCTTGTGCGCGGGCAGCGGCGGCTTCGCCCGCACGATGCCGCGCCGGCCTTCCAGACTTTCCAAGAGCGAGGTTTCCTCCCCGCACACATAGGCGCCGGCGCCGACCCGGACCTCGATGTCGAAGGCCAAAGACGAATCCGCAACCCTCGGCCCCAACAGCCCGCCGCGCCGTGCCGCCGCAAGCGCGGCCGCAAAGGCCGCTATGGCATGCGGATATTCGGAGCGGATGTAGACGTAGCCTCTGGTCGCACCGACCGCGAGCGCCGCGATCGTCATGCCCTCGATGAGCACGAAGGGATCCCCCTCCATGATCATCCGGTCGGCAAACGTTCCGCTGTCGCCTTCATCGGCATTGCAGACGATGTATTTCCGCGGTCCGCCCGCCTGCGCCACCGTGCGCCACTTGATGCCGGTCGGAAACCCGGCACCGCCGCGCCCGCGCAACCCGGACCCGATGACCTCGTTCACGGTCGCTTCCGCGCCGAGCTGCAGCGCGCGTTGCAGGCCTCGGTAGCCGCCATGCGCCCGGTAATCGTCGAGGGAACGGGGGTCGACGACACCGCAGCGTGCAAAGGTGAGCCGCGTCTGCCGTTTGAGCCATGGGATATCATCGACCAGGCCCAGGCGAAGGCGATGGGCGGCGCCGCCGAGAAAGCCGGCGTCGAGCAGGCTCTCTATGTCGTCTGCCGCCACCGGCCCGTAGGCGACACGACCCAAGGCCGTCGCGACCTCGATCATCGGCTCGAGCCAATAGAGCCCGCGCGAGCCGGTCCGCACGATCTCTGTTGCAATACCGCGACGCCTGGCGGCATCGAGCAGGGCGGTCGCCACCTCTTCGGCGCCGACCGCGAGGGCGCCCGCGTCACGCGGAACATAGACGCGGGCGCTCATCGCTGCGCCTCGACCAGCAGCGCATCGAGACGCTTGGCATCGAGTCGCCCGACCACACGGCCATCGAGCATGGCGGCCGGCGCCGTGGCGCATAAACCGAGGCAATAAACCGCTTCGAAGCTGACGCTGCGGTCCGCGGTCGTGTTTCCCAACGCGACGCCGAGCTTGGCCTGCGCGCGGGCCGCGAGCGCGTTTCCGCCGGCAGCCTGACAGGCTTCCGCCCGGCAAAGCTTCAAGACATGCCGTCCGGGTACTTCACCCCGGAAGTCATGATAGAACGTGACGACGCCGTGCACCTCGGCACGCGAGAGGTTGAGCGCCTCCGCCACCATCGTGACGGCGGCCTCCGGAACATGCCCAAACGTCTCCTGCAATGCGTGCAGGATCGGCAGCGTCGGGCCTTCCCGCGCGATATGCGCAGAAATGATCGCAGCCGCGCGTTCAGCATTCCAAGGTTCGTAGCTCGACACGCTCTTGCACCGTTGTTCAAGTCGGAACAGCTAGTGTGCCATCTCTGACACTTGCTACGTGCCGAGCAGTGCGGCTTCCCTCGCCTCGAGCCGAGCGAAAGTCATTTCTCGGCGAAGGTCAGATCTCGGTTCTCGGTCGGGTCGAGGGGGCGCTCCACACGCGCAGACTCGCGGAAGCGCCCCCCACCCCGTCCTTCTCCCCGCATGCGGAGAGAAGGAGAGCGCCTGCGCCCCAGCACAGGTGCGAAACGAGCATCAGAACTCACGACACTAGCTAGAGCCGCTACAATTGCCGACAAGCTCTGATGAATCAACAAAGCAGACCCATGGCACGATCAGGAAACCCGATCGAAATCGACCGGGTATCCGGATCGCCCGATCAGGATTTTTTGCCTTTGGGCTTTTTTGGCTCTGTGGTCTTGGCAGCGGCATCGAGGCTGGGATTGATGACGCTGGCGCCGCCCGGCGCCGGAGACGGTTGATCCAGAATCTTGGCGAGCTGCCGCGCCTCGGCGACCAGCGCCGCGATCAGCGGCGTGGTGGGCTCGCGGTCCGGAACCACCAGACCGACCGCATGGGTGGCGGCCGGCTCCACGATCGGAATCGAACGGACGCTGTCGGTGAGCCCGAGCGTCTCGGCGAGCTTGGCCGGCATGATGCTGGCCCACCGTCCGGTCCGCACATGCGCGAACAGAACGATCATCGAGTTCGATTCGAGCGTCGGCGAAGGCTCCGCGCCCGCCTGGCGCAGCAGGCCGTCGATGATGCGGCGGTTCTGCATGTCGGGCGTGAGCAGGCAGAGCGGAATCTTTCCGACCTCCGCCCAGGTGACGCGGTCCCGGTTGCCGAAGGCGCTCTCCGCCGAGGTCAGCAGGCGATACTCCTCTTGATAGAGCAGCACGGTCTTGACGCGACCGAGGGGCTCGTTGTCGAGGTAGGTGAGACCGGCATCGACCTCCAGGTTTTCAAGGAGGCTGAGCGTTTGAATCGAGGTGCGCGACAGGATGGTGAAGCGGACCTCGGGATGCTTGGCGCGGTAGGGCGTGGTCAGCATCGCGGTCATGGCGAGGGCGGTCGGGATGGCGGCGATGCGAACGTGGCCGACCAGGCCGCGCTTGAGCGCATCGACATCCTGGCGCATGGCCCTGGTGTCGCCGACGATGCGCCGCGCCCATTCGAGCACGCGTTCGCCCTCGGTCGTGAACCCGCGAAAGCGCGAGCCGCGCTGCACCAGCATCACGCCGAACGTGTCTTCGAGGGTCTTGATGCCGGAGGACAGTGTGGGCTGGCTCACGCCGCAGACTTCGGCAGCGCGGCCGAAGTGCTCCTCGCGGGCCAGCGCAATAATGAATTCGAGCTTGTCGATCATGGTTGGGGGCTTGGGTTCTTACCTGCGAGTCGCGATCCGGCGCGCGCGGATCATACAGGTATCGCGATTCGCGAGGGCCGGCGAATTTGGGCGCCCACGATCAGGATGGCCAATTGGCCGATTGGAAATGCAAATGGTCAGCGCTCGAAATGGCAACGCGCGAGCGCGGCATTGGGGCCGAGTCGCGCAGGCGCCGCGTCGGGATGCGGGACGCCGGGCTGCTTCCCGCCTCAAATATCTATCCCAGCGCGGTCACCGGAAAAAAATGATTGACCGCCACCAGAATGACCAGGAGCACGAGTCCGATTCCGAGGCTCCAGCCGATCAACTTCTTCTCGATCGGCAACAACGGCTCGACCGGAGCATCGAGGAGTTCCTTTCGGATATCAGGCTCTGACATCGCGGTTCCTTTCAGGCTCAGGTGACCAAGGGCGGCTTGACGCCCGAGAAGAACAGCCAGGAAATAATCAATCCGACCCAGATCACGAAGCCGAACAGGCTGAGCAGATAGACCGCGGCCAATTTGCCAATGCCTTCCTGCCACAGCTTCCTGAAGTTGGAGATGATGCCGATCGAGAAGAAGGTCAGGATGAAGAATATGACCCGAAACGTGTTCGCTTCGGCGATTTGGGCGGGGAGCTTGGCGGTGATCGCGGGCGACGTCCCGAGCGCGAGATAGAGACCCACCACGAAAGTCGCGACAAAGCCGATAATGAATTTCGGAAATCGTTGCCAGATTTCCGATACCCGCGCCTTGTCGGCGTCGCGGGTCGGATTGATGTGGTTGGTCCAGATGTAGCCCAGGACGAAGGCCCAAATACCGATGAAGATGTCGATGAACACCTTGACGATCGCGGTAACGCCGAGAATCCAGCCCGGTTGATAGTGGATGCCCTCAGTCGCCGCTTTGGCCATGATCAACGACTCGGCGATGCCCCCGCCTGCCACCGCAGCCCCGTCGGTCTTGATCGCAAGACCCATCCAGGCGCCGGCGACCATCGGTTCCTGCCAAAGAAACGTCTGCGCCACGAACGGCAGAATGAGCACTTCCACGACCGCGAAGATGACGACCAGCGAGGACACCATCACCGGGACGAGCGGACGCGCCCGGATGGCGCCGCCGGTGGCGATGGCCGCCGACACGCCGCAGATCGAGATGCCGGAGGCGAGCGGCGCCGCCCACTCACGATTGAAGCCGAACCATTTGCGGGCGATGTAGTAAACCACCGCCCAATAGATCAGGTACGCCTCGACGATTGCCGCCACGCCGCGCAACAAGATCGAGGTCGCGAGCGTCAGCTTGCCGGCAGCCGTCACCGCCAGGAAGGCGCCCAGGATCACGATCGCGATCTTGATGTAGAGCTCGGGACGGATCGCCTCCTCGAGCCATTCGGCCAGGCGCGGAAAGAAATTGGCGATGGCCAGGCCGACCAGCAAGGCCACCACGTAGCCGCCCTCCGCCAAGACGCCTCTTTTCATGGCGATGGAGCTGTGCCACACTCGCTATAGCCATACGGATATAGCGAGGCTTTGCCGGTGTCGTCGCGCGGGACGCAACTGTTGACGAGGGTGTTCGAGCCCGGCGATCCGCGATCGCCTTGCGCGCCGGCACCCGGCCATTCGCCGATGGCGCCTGCTTTGATGCCGACTCGCGATGCGGCCGCCAAGCTGTCGCCCGCCTCGAAGCGGCGCACGCAAATCTGGGAGCTGCATCAGAGCCTGCACTGCTCGATCATCGGAACGTGCCTGTCGAGCGGCGAGCTGCGGCGGCTTCTGGTTCGGCTGGAGGTCCAGGGCGCTGAATCGGCCGATGACCACGACCTCCACGTGATGGGCGTCTTGCTGGCCGGCCGGTCAAGGACCGGCGCCAAGCATCTCCAGAAGGCCCTCGATCGACGGCACCAGCCTTCTCTCAATCAATTCGCCAAGGCCAAGGATGCCGCCGCCGTCTCGGCGCTTTGGGAGGACGCGCAGGGGCGCGGCGATATTCCCGGCGCCTATTGGGCTCTGCTCACCCACCCTGCCGCCACCGACCCCATGGTCAAGGACGTATTCGGCCGGGTGCACATGCTCTCGCACCTGGTCGGAGCGGCGAATCGGGCGGATATCCGCCGGCTGCGCCAGCTGGAGGAAGACAACGCAGCGCTGGCCGCCAAGCTGGAGCGTCAGCAAAGGCAATTGCGAGATGGTTTCACCAGCCGCGACGAGTCCATTCGGCAACTCAGCGATATGCTTGCCAGGGCGGCCGGCCAGGACGCCGCGGTGCCCGCCTTCGCGGCGGCCGAGGATGCAAAGGCGGTCAAGGACGCGCTCGCCGAGATGGACAAACGGCTGGCGCATGAGACCAGCCGTCGCGAACGCCTCGAGCAGCGGCTTGCGGGCGTCTCCGGCGCCCTCAACGAGGCCGAGCGCGCGCGGGTGCGGGCGCAATGCGAGCTCGACACTCTTCGCCAGGAGCTTGCCGCGCTGGAATCCCGGCTTGGTGCGCCGCTACAGACCGAAGACGGTGCCGCGTCAGATGGGCTCGATCTTCACGGCTTGACCATCCTGTATGTCGGCGGTCGCGCCAACCAGGCGCCGCAGCTCAAAGGCATGGTCGAGAGCACGAAGGGCCGGTTCCTGCATCATGATGGCGGCATCGAGCATAGTGCGGCCCTGCTGCCGGGCCTGGTGAGCCGCGCCGACATCGCGGTCTTTCCGGTCGATTGCGTCAGCCACGACGCCGCGGCCGCGGTCAAGCGGGTGTGCCGTCAGTTGGGGAAACGCTACATACCCCTGCGCACATCAAGCCTCGCCTGCCTGCTCTCGGAGCTCTCAGAGCTGCAACCCGCTCAGGTATCGGCGGCGCCCTCATAGGGACTGCGATTGTTCGGGCACCGCCATTGTGCGTGCAGACTTGTTTGCAGACTTGTTTGCAGACCCGTGCAATTGGCATAGTTGGTGATAGACTGGCCCCGCCATCATGCGAGGTGACCAATGGGCGGAGTCCGATTGACGTTGCGGGTTGACTTCGGAACCGATCGGGCGATTGGGCCGGGAAAGGTCCTCCTGCTGGAGGCGATCAGGGACACCGGCTCGATCTCGCAGGCCGGCCGCTCGCTCGGCATGTCCTACCGGCGCGCATGGCTCCTCGTCGACGACATGAATCGATGCTTCCGCGAGCCGGTCGTCACCGCCCAGCCCGGCGGATCGCAAGGGGGCGGAGCGGCACTGACCGCTTTCGGTGAGAAGCTCATTCGGAATTATCGGGCGATCGAAACGCAAGCCACAGCCGCAACCAAGCCGCAATTGCACGTTCTGGAAGCAGCAGTCCGCTCGTCTACAAAGCGGGCACACAAACCGCGCAAGACCTCAATTCGTGCAAGCACCGCAAGGTAATGCATTCTGAAATCCAAGCAGCCCATTGGCATTTGAGCGCTGCGTTGATCAACGGCCGCTGGATGTCCGACATGCGCATCAGGTCCGATCTGGCGCCGGATCAACCGGCTCGAACCGACAATCAAGGAAACGCATCATGACGGCTTATCCTGATCTGCAGCTCTTCATCGGCGGGGAGTGGAAGAGCGCGGATGGACAACCGGTGCTCAATCCGGCCGACGAAAGCGTGATCGGCGTCGTGCCGCACGCGACCCGGGCGGACCTCGACGCGGCGCTGGCCGCGGCGACAACCGGATTCCACACCTGGCGCCGGACCTCGCCGGCCAAGCGCGGCGAAATCATCCTGAAGGCGGCAGCGCTCATTCGCCAGCGCGTCGAGGAGATGGCGGTCGCCATGACACTCGAGCAGGGCAAGCCGATCGCACAATCGCGGCTCGAAATCCTGCGCGGCTGCGACATCATCGAGTGGGACGCGACCGAGGGGCGCCGCGTCTACGGCCGCGTCATCCCGAGCGAGCCGGGCATGCGCCACACCGTCTTGCGCCAGCCCATCGGGGTGGTGGCGGCCTTTTCGCCGTGGAATTTTCCCATGAGCTCGCCGGCCCGCAAGGTGGCGGGCGCCCTCTCGGCCGGCTGCTCGATCATCCTCAAGGCCTCGGAAGAAACACCGGCGGGCGCGGTGCAGCTCGCCCACGCTTTCCACGATGCGGGCTTGCCGCCGGGCGTGCTCAATCTCGTGTTCGGCACGCCGTCGGACATTTCCGAGTATCTGATCCCCCAGCCGGCGGTGCGCCTGGTGACGTTCACCGGCTCGATTCCGGTCGGCAAGAAGCTCGCCGCGATGGCGGGCCACTATATGAAGCCGGCCATCATGGAGCTCGGCGGTCACGCGCCCGTCATCGTGTGCGAGGACGCCGATCCGGTCGCCAGCGCCGCCACCTCGGTGATCGGCAAATCGCGCAATGCCGGCCAGGTGTGCGTTTCCCCGACGCGCTTCTTCGTGCATGAGGCGATCTATCACGAATTCACCGCCGCGTTCGCCGAGAAGGCGCGCGCGATCAAGGTCGGCGACGGGATGGATCCGTCCAATCAGATGGGAGCGCTCGCCAACCATCGGCGGATCGAGACCATGGAAACGTTGGTGGCCGACGCCAAGCAGAAAGGCGCCCGCGTGCTCGCCGGCGGAAGCCGGATCGGCAACCGCGGATATTTTTATCCGCTCACCGTGCTGGCCGACCTGCCCGACGACGCGCGCGCCATGCGCGAGGAGCCGTTCGGTCCGCTCGCGCTGATCAACCCGGTCGCCTCCCTGGACGATGCGATCGAGAAGGCGAACGCGCTTCCCTACGGACTTGCCGCCTACGCGTTCACCCGTTCGGCGCGCAATGCCGATCGGCTGGCGGAAGGCGTCGAGGCCGGCAATCTCTCGATCAACCACTTCGTCGCCTCGATCGCCGAGACCCCTTTCGGCGGCGTCAAGGAAAGCGGCTATGGGCGCGAAGGCGGCACCGAAGGGCTGGAGTGCTACACGGTGGCGAAGAACGTGTCGCATCTGATGCTATAGCGGCTTCAAGACGCGACTCGATCACCGCCAGCGGCGCCCACCATGAGCAAAGTCTGCGCCACCTTGGATACGGCGGCGATCGGCAATTGGAACATGAGCTCCGTGCTGCCGACGGTTATGCCGAGGCACCCCATGCCATCCTGGAGCTCGCCGGCGCAGACCCCCGAAGCCGGAATGGGCTGATACCGGACGCGGTCCTCGCGCGGCGCCGCTTCTCTGCCGTTCGCCGCCATGCAGAGCAAATACGTAACGAAGGCCTCGAGATCGGAATGCCGCAGGCAAAAGTGAATTGCGGCATTCTCGACGGTCGAGAGCTTCAACAGCACGGCCTGTCCATCGTCGCTCATCCCACCCTCGACGCCCTCTATGACCGGAAATTCCAAGCTATCCTGCGGCATGACGAGTTCCTAATGTCGGCCCCTTTGGAAGCACGCTATATCACCGTATATATAACGAAGAGCAGTTTCAACCGCCGGCGCCGGGCATCGATTTATTGAAGGACGACGAAGCCCTGGATTTCGAACGCCGGTTTGGCCGCCGGCGATTTCAGAAAGCCGATATAGGCGGCGGCCGCCGGATGGGTCGAGGCCGTCGTCACGGCGATCGGATAGATGATGGGAGGGTGGGTCGTCTCGGGGAACGCCCCGACGATCTTCACGCTCTTATCGGCCGCCGCATCGGTCTGGTACACGATCCCGAGCGGCGCCTCGCCGCGTGAGACCAGGAGCAAGGTGGCGCGGACATCCTGTGCCGGAGCGATCTTGCTCGACACCGATGACCACACGCCGAGCGCCTCGAGCGCGGCCCTGCCGTATTTGCCCGCCGGAACCGCCGCCGGATCAGCCATCGCCAACCGGTCATTGCCGAGCGCTTGCGCGAGCGGGAAATTCGGCGCTATGGCGAGATTGATCCGGCTGTCCGCCGGCGCAATGAGAACGAGCTTGTTCCCGAGCAGATTGAAACGGGTCTCCGGCTTGATGAGCTTGTGCGCGGCCACGTAATCCATCCAATCGAGGTCGGCGGAGATGAAGATGTCGGCCGGGGCCCCGTTCTCGATCTGCTTGGCGAGCGCCGAGCTCGCCCCATAGGAGACCACGATCTTGTGGCCGGCGTCGCGCAGATACCGCGCGTTGGCATCGTCCAAGGCGTTCTTGAGGCTCGCCGCACCGAAGACCAGCAGGTCGCGCCCTTGCGCGTGCGCGGCGCCGTTCCAGGGTGCCGTGAGCGCAACCATGGCCGCGACGAGTAAGGAGCGGACGACGCCGCGAAAAATCGCCATTATACAGCCCTTCCCAATGGTTTCGATTTCGCTATATTCGGTTGAATACGTCCATGTGTAAAGGGCCCCGGGGTATCATGCCGACGGGGTCCACGGTTTGCGCGAGCTCCGGTGAAGGATGCGAGCGGTTCCCGGAGCGTGGTATCGTGCCGTAGCCGGCCGCGACAACCAAAGGATCACACGATGAAGCTCAGCGCACGCAATCAGCTCAAGGGGAAGATCGTCGATGTGGTGAAGGGCGCCACGACCTCGCACGTTCGCGTCGACATCGGCGGCGGCGTCATCGTTACGTCATCGATCACCAACGAAGCGATTGCCGATCTCGCCCTCGAGAGGGGCGACGATGCCTGGGCCGTCATCAAGGCCTCCGACGTGATGATCGGCAAATGACGGCGCTCGGCCGGATCGTCGCGATCTTGCTGGCAGTGGCGGCGATGAGCACTCCAGCCCCCGCGCAACAACCGGTTCTGCTGCACGCGGCCGGCAGCCTGCGCGCGGCCCTGACCGAAGTTGCGGCTGCATTCGAAACCGGATCGGGCGTCGGCGTGCAGGCGAAATTCGGCCCCTCCGGCGTGCTGAAGGACGAGATCGCCGGCGGCGCGGCGGCGGAGGTGTTCGCCTCCGCCAACATGGAGCATCCGCAGGCCCTGGCCCAAGCCAAGCGCAGCGGGCCGGTCGTGCTGTTCGCGCGCAACCGGCTGTGCGCGCTGGTGGGACCGGGGCTCGATGTCGAACCTGCGACCGTTCTCGATCGCATGCTGGACCCCAAGGTGAAGCTCGGCACATCGACGCCGCGCAACGATCCCGCCGGCGATTACGCGTGGGAGGCCTTTCGCAAGGCCGATGTGATCAAGCCCGGCGCTTTCTCCGCGCTGGAAAAGAAGGCGCTGCAATTGGTCGGCGGCCCTGCCGCACCCACGGCCCCGCCCGGTCGCAGCGTCTATGCGATGCTCGTGGGCGAAGGCAAGGCCGACATCTTCCTCACCTACTGCACAAACGCCGCCGAGGCGGTGAAGGAGAACGCCGGCCTGCGGTCCGTGCGGCTGCCGGACGAGATTGCGGTGGCCGCCGATTACGGGCTGACGGTCATCACCGGGGCGTCCGCGAATGCCTATCAGCTTGCGATGTTCATCCTGTCCGCCAACGGCCAGCGCGGGCTCGCCGCGCACGGCTTTGCGGCACCGGCACTCCCGCAATGAGGGCGAGCGCTTAAGCTATCTTGATACTTTGCATTGGGAGCATTGCGATGCGATTTGACCGACGAACTTTCGTGACCGGGCTTTCGGCCGCGCTGCTGGCGCCGCGCGGCGCGCGCGCCGCCACCGTGACGGACAGCGCCGGGCGATCCGTGCCGGTGCCGGCGCGCGTCGAGCGGGTATTTCCCGCCGGCCCGCCGGCCGCGATCATGTTGTACACGCTGGCGCCGCAGCTGCTGCTCGGCTGGCCGCGCCCCAACCGTGCCGAGGAGCGGGAGTTTCTGCTGCCCGACATCGGCAGCCGCCCGGAAGTGGGGCGCATCACCGGCCGCGGCAACACCGCCAATCTTGAGGCCGTGCTCTCCCTCAAGCCGGACCTCATCCTCGATGTCGGCACCGTGACCGACACCTACATCTCGCTCGCCGACCGCGTGCAGGAGCAGACCGGCATCTCCTATGCCCTGCTCGACGGTAGCTTCCAGGGCACCGCGAAGGCCTATCGCCTGCTCGGAGACTTGATCGGCCGCCGCGAGGACGCGGAGATCCTGGCGCGCTACACCGAGCAAACGGTCGAGGCCATCAGCAGCCGGATCGGCATCGTCCCGAAAGATCGCCGGCCGCGCATCTATTTCGCGCGCGGACCGCGCGGGCTCGAGACCGGGCTCGGCGGCTCGATCACGGTCGAGACCGTCGAATTCCTGGCACAGAACGTCGCCGGCGAAACCCGCGGTGGGCTCGGTAATGTCTCGATCGAGCAGGTGCTGGTGTGGAATCCCGAGATCATCGTCACCATCGATCGGGAATTTGCCGCCAAGGTCTACGACGACCCGGCCTGGGCCACCATCGCGGCCGTCCGCGCCCGCCGCGTGCATCTATCGCCCAAGCTGCCGTTCGGCTGGGTCGATTTTCCGCCTTCCGTCAACCGCCTGATCGGCCTCTGGTGGCTGGCGAAAATTTTGTATCCGAATTTGTTTCCGGAGGATTTACGCCAGCAGACCCGCGAGTTCTACGACAAGTTCTATCACGTGCGCGTCACAGATCAGCAGATCGATCGTGTGCTGGCCGGGCGGGACTGATTGGCACCCTTGCGCCAACGAAATCCCTCACCGCGGATTGCGATCGCCGAGCTGGCTCTTCCACAAGCGCCATGCGCGGCGGGGATCTTCCGGTGCCTTGTCCCGCAGAGCGCCTTCGTCAGGAGAAATGTAGTTGATCGAGCCGCCCAGCGATAGCGCGGCGGCCCGCATCCGCGCGTTGTCCTCGCTGTAGCTCGTCCGGAAAACCGCAGTGGGCAAATCTCGAGGAGCAGATGGTCGAGGAACAGATGCAGAATTTTGACCTCATAATTATCGGCGCCGGGGTGGCCGGGCTCACCGCCGCGACGTTCGCGGCCCGCCACGGTCTCAAGGTCGCGGTGATCGAGCGGATGGGCGCCGGCGGGCAGATCGTCAATGCGGAGAGCATCGAGAACTTTCCCGGATTTCCTCCCGGCATCGCCGGCCACGAGCTCGGCCCCCTGCTGCACGAACAGGCCGAGGCGGCCGGTGCCGAGGTCAGGCTCGATACGATCGCGGCGATCGAGCTCGCCGGCGCGCATCGCATCGTACGCGGCACGGCGGAGTCATTGCGCGCGCGAGCGCTCATTGTCGCAGCCGGCTCGGCCCCGCGCCTGCTGGGGATTCCCGGCGAGGCACAATTCCGCGGCAAGGGCGTATCGCACTGCGCCTCGTGCGACGGGCCCTTGTATGCCGGACGGGACGTCTGCGTCATCGGCGGCGGCGACTCGGCGCTTGACGAAGCGCTGGTGCTCGCCCGTCACGCCGCCCGAGTCACGGTCTTCCATCGCGACGCCAGCCTAGGCGCCCAGCAGGCGCTTGTGGACAAGGCGGCCGCCATGAGCAAGATCGAGCTCGGTCTTCAAACATCCGTTGAGGAGATCCTCGGCGCGGACGCCGTCTCCGGCGTACGGCTGCGCGCCGCCGGGACGGGAGCAAGCCGCGTCCAAAATGTCAGGGGCGTTTTCATCCATGTCGGGCTCGAGCCCAACACGGCCTTCCTGCACGGCATGCTGGCTCTCGACGCGACCGGCCACATCGAGACCGACATCATGATGCGGACATCGGTCGAAGGCGTTTTCGCAGCCGGCGACATCCGCAAGGACTCGGTCGCCCAGCTGGTGGCCGCGGCCGGCGACGGCGCTACCGCAGCGATCGCGGCCTTCCGCTATCTCAAGCACGGTGCGTGAGGCCGAGCGCGCCTGTACTTGCCCCGACGCCGGTCCTATACTGCATGCTCGCTTGCATCGATCGATGATCAGGACGGTACCCATGAACATCGTCACCACGCCGAATGATTTGACCAAGCTCGACCTTCTGGATCGATCCGGGGAAAAAATCACCGTACTCATTCCGATCGGCTACCCGCCCAAGATCACCAGGAAGACCGCGGCTCCGCGCCTCGAGAGCATCGACGGCAAGACCATCTATCTGGTCGACTGCCGGTTCGACGATTCGATCGAATTGCTCAAGCAAGTGCAGGCCTGGTTCGCGCAGCATATGCCCGGTGTCAAGACGCGCATCGTTTCGCTTTCGGCGACCTACCAGCACGATGACCCAAAGACCTGGGAAGAGATCAAGGCGCATGGCGACGCCGCCATTGTCGGGGTCGGCCACTGCAGCAATTGCTCGCCGGCGGTCGCCACCCATGCCATCACGCTCGAGACCCGCTACGGCGTTCCTACCGTGGCGTTGCATACCGACAAGTTCGACCGGGTCGTGCGGTCCGTCACCAAGATGGCCGGCCTGCCGCAGGCGGCGCGCGCCTTCGTGCCGCAACCGGTCATGGGCAAGACGGCGGACCAACTGAAGGCCTATGTGTACGGCAAGGATCCCATCAGCGGCCGTCCGGTCATGCAGGAAATCATCGAGGCGCTCACCGTGGCGCTCGACGCCGCCCAGGCCGAGGCGTGAACATGGCGGCGCGCGACATGGTGGCGGGTGAAGCCTCGGCCTATGACACCTCGACGCCGCGCACGCTCGCGCCCGATACGGAAGAGAACCTGCAGCAGTTGTTCCTGGAGAATAATTGGACCGACAAGCTTCCGATCGTCCTGCCGACCGAGAAGCGGGTCGCCGCGATGCTGGCGCATACGAGTCACGCGCCGGGCGAGATCGTCGGCCACATGCAGCCGGTCAAGTTTCGCGTCGCCTGGGAATTTACGGTCGAGCAAGTGGCGGTGAATGCCGTCATGGCGGGCGCCAAGCCCGAATATTTTCCGGTCATTCTCGCGCTCGCGGCTTCGCAGGTGTCGGCGCGCGGCAGCACCTCGAGCTCGGCCTCTGCCATGGTGGTGGTGAACGGGCCTATTCGGCACGAGATCGGCATGAATGCCGGCATCGGCGCCATGGGACCTTACAATCACGCCAACGCCACCATCGGACGGGCCTACGGCCTCTTGTCACAGAACCTGCAGGGCGGCTCGGTGCCCGGCGTCACCTTCATGGGCTCGCAGGGCAACGGCTACACCTACAACAATCTCACCTTCGCGGAGAACGAGGAGCGCAGCCCCTTTGAGCCGCTGCATGTGCAAAAGGGCTGCAAGCCGACCGACAGCACCGTGAGCATTTTCTACGGCTGCCGCTCGACGACGTTTTGCCTCGGACTGCGCGAGAAATATTGGCGCGAGCACGTGCGCGACATGCTCATGGGCATCGACGGCCATTCATCGCCCTGCCTTTTGCTCGATCCGATCACCGCAAGACAATTCATCGACCGTGGCGGCTTCGACACCAAGGAGAAGCTGATCCGGTTCGTTCACGAGACCGGCGAGATGCCGGCGGGACGCTATTGGGACCTGCAGCTCGTGCAGAATTACGTTTATCCCTTGGCCACGTTCGGCCAGGAGCCGATGGCCACCTGGCTCAGAGCCGCGCCCGACGAACCGATCCGGATTTTTCCGGAGGAGGACATCAATGTCGTGGTTGTGGGCGGCGAAGCCAATGGCTACTGGCGCATCATGGGCTGCAAATATCGCAAGACCGTCTCCATCGACAATTGGCGCTAGGACGGCCTTGTCGGGTCGCGCATCCATGCGCTTCCTGCTCGCGGCGGTCGTCCTGGTCGCCATCGCCGCGTTCGATTTCAACGCCGCACAGGCGCAAGATTTCTATCGCGGCAAGACGGTGACGCTGTTCGCCGGCCAGCCGCCGGGCGGCGGCATCGACAGCGAGATGCGCCTGGTCGCCCACTTTCTCGGCAGGTTCATTCCGGGCGAGCCGAGCTTCCTGCCGATGAACATGCAGGGCGCCGGCGGCATTATCCTCGGCAACCACCTCTACGGCGTCGCCAAGCCTGACGGTCTGACGCTCGGCATGCCGGGTCGGACCGGATTTGCGCTGGCTCCGGTCATCAGCGCGGCGGACACAAAATACGACTTGCGGAAATTCACTTGGATCGGCAGCTCCGCCAGCAGCAACTTCGTGCTCTGGATGCGCCGGCAGGCGAATGTCCGCAGCTTCGACGA
>Ga0209069_10000708_pt1 | contig 15828 bp, 11 predicted proteins | sample Str013_2_FD_187202 | JGI IMG/M metagenome (GOLD analysis project Ga0209069, IMG submission 187202) | Freshwater sediment microbial communities in response to fracking from Pennsylvania, USA - Straight Creek_MetaG_SC_2013 (SPAdes) (version 2) | ecosystem: Environmental > Aquatic > Freshwater >...
GCTTAAAGATTAATACGTTTAATAATAAAAAGTGACCAGTTTTCTGAAAATAATAACAGTTTGGATATAAATTCTTTCATTTCTACAACGTTGAATGTGTGGATGGTATGATATTTGTTAACAGTTTGTCCACATTTCACGTTCCCAACTGCAATTTTCATGAAGAGGTTTTTCCTGTTTTTAGTTTTACTAAACCTGGTTTCTGTTGCCCGGAGCCAAACCAATACCGCTTTTTTCAACTTCAATCCTATCGTCCTGGTAGATACGCTGACTGATCCTGTTTATGATTTTTCTGTTTCTGTTAAAGATAATTATAAAGCTTCGCTAAGATGGAGAACGAATGGCAATAAAGACGAAGAAAGTTTTTTCACTATAGAAAAGAGTTACAACAATATTGACTTTGTGATTGCCGGGGTGTTAAAGAAGACGCAGGGAGTTTGGGTTGAGTTCCTGGATGAGTCCCCATCGCGCGGGCGTGTTTATTACCGCATAAAGCAAACTTCTGGCAACCAGGCGCCAGTATATTCCCAGACTGTTGCCGTTTCACTTTCCGGAGAAGCTTTTTGTAAATTTTACCCCAACCCGGTAGACAAGGTTTTAATTGTTCGCAGCGAAATGCCGGTGGACATTCAAATCTCAGATAAATTCGGCAAGCAGTTATTTACGAGTCACCAGGAGGCCGGATTAAGGCTGGTGGACGTTTCTTCCCTGGAGCCCGGCTTATACATTATCACCCTCTTTCAAAAGGATGCCAACCGCCTGATTACCGAGAAATTGGTAAAAAAATAGTTGATTCTCAACACAATAAAATAATTTAAAAAATACCGCATCGTGGTATTGTTGTATTGATTTTTATCAACTAACATTGCATTGGTTTTTCATAGGATATTGGATTTTAAAACGGGGTTGAATTTCTATTCTGGCCCCTTTTTTATTTTATACCATTTTCCCCGGAAGCAATTCATTTAATTATCCTCTTTGTATGGCTGCAATAAACAAAAAAGCCTCACCTAACGGTGAAGCTCAATTGTTACTAACCCATTATATTCAACTCCAAAAAACTTAAGCGGCTACTTCTTTTATTTTCTCACGAATCTTCAGTTCAATTTCATCTGCGAGAGTGGGATTGTCGAGCAGTAATTGTTTTACTGTTTCGCGACCCTGGCCCAGTTTATCGCTGTTGTAACTAAACCAGCTTCCGCTTTTCTGAACGATGCCCAGGTCGACACCCATATCTATTATTTCTCCTACTTTGGAAATTCCTTCTCCAAATACGAGGTCAAATTCGGCGGAGCGGAAAGGAGGTGCTACTTTATTTTTTACCACTTTTACTTTTACACGGTTACCTACAGCGGATTCGCCATCTTTAATTTGGCTAACACGGCGTATGTCCAAACGAACGGAAGCGTAAAATTTTAAGGCATTACCACCGGTGGTTGTTTCGGGGTTACCGAACATAACACCGATTTTTTCACGAAGCTGGTTGATAAAAATACAAATGGTATTTGTCTTGCTGATGGTAGCGGTAAGCTTGCGGAGTGCCTGGCTCATTAAACGTGCCTGGAGGCCCATTTTGCTATCTCCCATTTCACCTTCCAGTTCACCTTTTGGTACAAGTGCAGCTACCGAATCAATTACAACCACATCCAGTGCACCTGAGAGAATCAGGCGGTCGGCTATTTCCAAACCCTGCTCGCCATAATCGGGCTGGGAGATAAGGAGGTTGTCTACGTCTACACCAAGTTTTTTGGCATAGCTGCTGTCGAAGGCATGTTCTGCATCTATGATGGCGCACATGCCGCCCTTCTTTTGTGCTTCTGCAATGACGTGAATGGCGATGGTGGTTTTACCAGTTGATTCCGGGCCGTATATTTCAACTATGCGTCCTTTTGGCAAGCCGCCAATTCCCAGGGCAATATCAAGACCAATAGAACCGGTAGAAATAACATCCATCGGGTCCTGGCTTTTCTCGTTCATCATCATTACGCTGCCCTTGCCGAAATCCTTTTCTATCTTGTCAATCGTCAGTTTTAAAGCTTTTAATTTTTCGTTGTTCGACATAGTTATAAATTTTAATCAAGGTAATATATTGACAAATGTAGGGAAAAACTTATTATCAACACTAATTTAATTAGCAAAAAAAACTAATTTTTTTGGGTAACCCCTCCAACAAAAAACCCTGCAATGGAAATGGCAGGGTTTTTTTAACACGAGAAAACTTCTGTAAATGTTAAGAACTACAACGATCGCCTGATCTACTGCTAAAACAGTCTTGTAAAGAGACGCATAAAAAAAGCGACAGGCAATACCACTTTAGTGGTAATTCCTGAATTTTGGAAATTTCAATAGCCGGCATAAGCTATTCAGCATCAAATTCTGCTGATGCGGAAGCATTGCCGACTAATAAAAGACCATGGATCTACCAAGGATGTACGAAGGATGTACCAAGGATGGAACTTCTCAGAGCATGCACTAAAGAGCAAAATACCTATTAATGAATGAAAAACCTGTTTAGAGAAGTCCCGGTAAAACAACTGAAGCATTGTGCCGCCGATGCGTAGAAGAGCAAACAAGAAATCTCAAAAGTCAATAAGCCCAAAAAGGAGCTGATATTTGTTGCCAAAGGCGTTTTGGTAATGTAATTTATATATATGATTTTTATGTGCCATCCTTCAAAACCCGGATGGCTTTTTTATTTTTTACTTTTACCGCCGAATTCTTATGGCAATTGAAAAACTACATATTGAAGCATTCCTGGCGCTGTCGGTACAAAACCCTGTCCTGGACGTAAGAAGTCCGTCGGAATACAAACATGCCCATATTCCAGGTGCGTATAACCTTCCACTGTTTACCGACGAAGAGAGAAAGGTGGTTGGGACTACTTATAAACAAAACAGCCGGGAAGCAGCTATAAAAATCGGACTGGATTATTTTGGTCCTAAAATGCGTACCATGGTCCAGGAGGCAGAGGACCTGGTAACCAGCAGGAATAAGAATGGAAATGATGGTGCACCTGGTAATAAGATAGTATTGGTGCATTGCTGGCGTGGTGGTATGAGAAGTGCAGCCATTGCCTGGTTGCTGGATTTGTATGGCTTTAAGGTATACACGCTTACGGGAGGGTATAAAAGGTTCAGGAACTATGTATTGGAAACCTTTTCCTTTCCATTTCAATTTACCATAATCGGAGGATATACCGGATCCGGTAAAACAGAGGTATTGAATGTACTGGCCAAACAGGAACATCTGGCGATTGACCTGGAGCATCTTGCGGGGCATAAGGGCTCTGCATTTGGTAACCTGGGGTTGCCGGCACAACCTTCACAGGAAATGTTTGAAAACAAACTGGCCATTGAATTAAGGAAATATCAATCAGCAACTGAGAATATCTGGCTCGAAGATGAAAGTCAGCGTATCGGAACAGTTAATATTCCCCAGGCGATGTGGTTACAGATGAGAACTGCTTTCGTTTACTTCCTTGATATACCATTTGAAGAAAGGCTACGGCACATAACGAATTGGTACGGCAAACAGGACAAGGAAAAAATGATCAATGCAATTATCAGGATTAAGAAGCGGCTGGGGGGCCTGGAAACAAAAACCGCGGTTAATTATTTAATAGAGGAGAATGTAACCGAATGCTTCCGGGTGTTGCTGAAGTATTATGATAAATATTATTTAAAAAGCCTGCAGCAACGCCCGCACTTTACTGAATTGCTGAAAACATTACCCAGTGATAAAGTAGATGAAATAGCGAATGCAAAATATATAATGAATCAATTTCAAAAAGTAATTTCAACATAGCATATGTCTGACAACGAAATAAAGCTTACCCAGTATTCCCATGGAGCAGGTTGTGGTTGTAAAATATCGCCTAAGGTGCTGGAAACGATCTTGCAAAGCAACCTTGCTATGCCGGACAATGACAAACTGATTGTAGGAAATCACAGCAAGGACGACGCAGCAGTATATGATTTGGGAAATGGGACAGCCTTGATATCCACTACTGATTTTTTCATGCCCATTGTTGATGACCCGTTTAATTTTGGAAGAATAGCCGCAGCCAATGCCATCAGCGATGTATATGCAATGGGGGGAAGGCCTGTGCTGGCAATTGCCATATTGGGTTGGCCAATAAACAGTTTACCGGCAGAAGTGGCACAGAAAGTAATTGAAGGCGGAAGGAGTGTTTGCAAAGAAGCCGGCATCCCGCTGGCTGGGGGGCATAGTATTGATTCACCTGAACCAATATTTGGGCTGGCAGTAAATGGACTCGTAAGTATTGATAATATTAAAAAAAACAATGAGGCAAAAGATGGCGATGTATTGCTTCTTACCAAACCATTGGGCGTGGGTATTCTTACCACAGCAGAAAAAAAGGGAATTCTAAGGGAAGAACACAAAAACATAGCGGCAAACCAGATGATGCAATTGAATATAGTGGGCGATGCATTAGGAAAAATAAAAGGGATTTCAGCCATGACAGATGTTACCGGTTTCGGACTCCTGGGTCACCTGGTGGAAATGGCAGAAGGAAGCGGATTGAGTGCCACCATTTATTTTGATAAAGTGCCTACTATCATACCTGGCATTAAGGGTTATGTAGATCAAAAATCCGTTCCGGGGGGTACAGATCGTAACTGGGATAGCTATGGCAATAAAATAGGCGCCATAAATGATTATCAGAAGGCCATTCTAGCTGATCCTCAGACAAGTGGTGGGTTATTGGTAGCAGTAGATGTAAAATCATTACCAGAAGTGGAAGCCATCTTTAAAGCATATAAACTATCTGCATTTACAACTCCTATAGGAAAGCTAACTAAGAAAGAAGCTGCTGTTATTTCAATAATCTAACCGTAATATTATGCAATTAAACTTCAATGATTGGATTGGTTTTGCCGGTGTAACTATATTACTGATTGCATTTCTATTGAATTTAATAGGCAGGCTTTCAAAAGACGGACTGTTATATACGTTGCTGAATTTTATTGGTGCTTTCCTTGCATCTCTTGCTTCTTATTTGATCCGTTATATTCCTTTTATTATACTTGAAGGCACATGGGCGCTGATTTCATTTATCGCCTTTATTAATTATTTCAGAAGAAAAGTTATTGCTTAGGTTGAAGGAATATTTCAACCATCATGGACCGAATACCTCCTCCGCCTACCCTTTCAATGATGGGAATACTTACTGGTAATAAAGTAGCGTAGGAAGAAAGTTTCTTTACCTGCTCACGCGTAAGACTGTCAAGAGCCTGTTTACCTATTACAATAAAACGTTTGCCTTTATTATTTTTTAGCTCCAGGAGGTTGGCAGCATAACTTTTCATTTGATCGGTAGAAATTGGAATTACAAGGTGCCCGGTTGTACTTAATAATTGAGTAACTGCCACCCTTTCGAATTCGTCTTTAATTGCCGACTCACAAACGACTGCAAACTTCTCCCCGATACTCATCATAAGGTTTGTGTGAAAAATAAGCTGGTTGGCCTCATCCCGGGCGGTAAACCACATCACGCGGTACTGGTGATACCGTGCAAATCTTTCCAATAAGATTTTATGGGTTCTTACGGACAGGCCTGCGTAGATTATACGATTGTCATGATCCATGACCATACTACCCGTGCCTTCCAGGAAAAAACCTTCGGTTTCATATTCGCTCCAATCAAGATAATCTGATACATTAAACTTTTTCGATAATGCAATGGGAATATCATCTCTTTTTTCTATCCGCCGGTTGATGGCAAATAACGGAAACAGAGATATAACACCATTGCCCATGGTGCATAACCAATTGTTTACAAATACGGCATCGGGTTTGGCGGGAACAGGCTTGTCTTCCACCACCAATACTTTGATACCATTTCCCAGTAAGGTATCCACCACGGCATCAAATTCGCTTTCCGCCATTTCCTGGATGCTTTCAACAGAGGAGTTGCTCCATTGCTGAAAGGCATTGCTTTCGGCAGTTTCCCGGTTAAAGCCAAAGGCGGCGGGACGTATCATTAATATGGTATCGGTTACCTGTTTGGTCATTAAAGTAATGCATCAATCTTTTTGGCCAGTTTCCTGTCTTTTTCAGTAACAATGTCCCCGGCATCGTGGGTGGATAGCCAAATTTCTACAATATTATAAACATTCTTCCATAGGGGGTGATGATCCATTTTTTCTGCTTCAATTGCTACCCGGGTCATGAAACCAAAAGCCTCAGAGAAGTTTTTGAATTCAAATTTCCTGTACAGTGTATTGTTAGCTTCTTTCCACATAAACCAGATATTTAGAAATCAATTTAAAAATAAATACGGATGGAATAAGATTAAAATATAAGGTGTCCCTTGTTCTTAAATTTTTCGTTGGTCAATTCGTTAACCATTTGTACGGCATGCATTTCTTTAATCGACTTAACAATATTGTCGAAAGCGTGATCATCTACAGCATCGCCTTTCATGAGCCATAAAAAATCCATGTGTTTAAACTCGGGCAGCAGGTATTCGCCATCAAACTTGTTATTGTAGAGATAATGAACGAGTGAGGTATTTGGTTCGGAGTATTCAAAAACGGGGAAAAAATAATTTCGTTGTTTCTTGGTGAGTTGTATTTCTATGCTGATGTTTATGCGAAAATTGAACCTAAGTGTTTGGTTCAGCTGCCAGCAAAACTGGTAGTCTTTAACCGGGACCATAATACCCACAAGGCGGGTATCTTCAAAAAAATCCTCGGCCATCTCCTCTACGTCAAGCTTCAGTTTCATAATGTTGCCTGTTAGAATTGAATCTCTGCCTCAACATTCTCGTTCCCTCTTTTTACTTTTACCCTGGTCTTGTCGCCTTTTTTAAACTTGCCCAAAACCTGCATGTAATTTTCTACAGAAGTTACAGGATACTCACCCAACTGAATTACTACATCCCCTGTTTTTAACCCGGCTCTTTGTGCAGGCCTGCCTTCGCTTATGCCATCTACGCGCACACCATTTCCATTATAAGTATAATCGGGCATAATACCCATGGTTACGCTAAACCGTGCCGAAGTGGTGGTTTGTGTTTCGCGAGTTGGGCTAAAGGCAAGTTTACCCAAGTCGTTTGTTTCTTCCACTATCCTGTAAATATATTTTACAATCCTGAATTCTCCAGTATAGTTGATTTTATCAAAATCATCCGTTGGGCGGTGGTAGTCGTTGTGAAGGCCAGTAAAGAAAAACAGAACGGGAATATTTTTTCTGTAAAAGGAAGTGTGATCACTTGGACCCGTGCCGCTGCTGTCGTATTTATTGGAAAAAGCAGGGTTTGTGCCCATAGAGGCAAGCAGTGTGCCCCAGGTGGGCGATGTACCATATCCGCCCACGGTAATCATTTTTGTACTGTCGTTAAGCCTGCCCACCATGTCCATATTTACCATATAATTGGCTTTAGCCAAATCGATAGTAGGATGATCTACATAATACTTTGAGCCAAATAGCCCCAACTCCTCACCAGAAAAGGCAATTATGAGGTAATTGTTTTTTTTGAGTTTGCTGGATTTGAGTAAACGTGCAATTTCAATCAAAGCCGCTGTTCCACTGGCATTATCGTCTGCGCCATTGTGAATGAGTTTTTCCGGGCCGCGGTACATAGAATTATTGTCTTCCCCATAGCCAAGATGGTCGAAATGTGCCCCGAAAATAATGCTTGAAGGGGCATTGTTATCAATATAGGCAACTACATTGTGTCCTGTCCTTTTTCTTTCTGTAAAAACCGCCCTTAGCTTCATATCTACCGTAGCGGCTTCGTCATTAAAATATTTTTTAGCAATTTTTTTCCCTGTATAGATTACAGGAATTGGTAGTGGTGCCGCTTTTTCTTTCCTGTCGAATGTCAAACCGTCTTCAGCAATTCCGGTATTGTAAACCATTAAGGCGGTGGCTCCTTTCTTTGCTGCATCTTTTACCTGGTCCAGGACGAAAGCTCTTACATCAAAGTGAGGATTTGTTTTATTGGTTTCTAATTCTTCCTTCAAATTCAGGAACCAGGGCACACCCGATTCCCTCAGTGCAATAGCAGGAGCAGATTCAATTATTTTATCGGGCGAACCAATGAAAGGGAAATACTCACCAGCCTTTATTTCCTCTCCGTTTATAAACAGGTAGCTCCCCTGGCCTATGTCTTTTCCGTCATATATATCAAATGCCTGGAACCATCCGTTTTCATCACCCTTTGGTTGAAGTCCTTCTTTTTGAAATTGGATGGCTATATATTCCATGGCTAGTTTTTCTCCGTTTGTACCAGCCCTTCTACCCTCAAGTTTGTCGTCAGCCAGGTAGTGAACATGTTCCTGCAGGTTGGCTATTATGGCTTTGTCTGCTTTTTTTAATTTCTGAGAAAATGATAGGGCACTTGTTAATAAAATTAGGAATGAGGTAATAATGGCCTTGGAAATCATAGTAGGTATTTAATCCGACAAAGTTAAATGGGCAAATGGTATAACAACGGGCAATAGCAAAAATTTATAATTTATTTCGGTTGCAGCCCTCTTGACGGAGTAGGAATTCGCAAGTGTTGGGTTGTATCACTAAAAATAGTTTTATAAAAAGGGTTTACCCTGGGTATATTTTACACGGTAATATTACCTTATTGTAAACACGGAATTATCGGTTTTTCTTTTCTTCCTGCCCTTTTTTCCTTTACTTTTGCAGATCACCCTTTTTGCAACAGGCTGACAGTAATTTGGGTTGTGCCATTACTGTGAATCAGAATGTTGCCAATGGCAAATTGTATTAAGCATGGCGTTACCGCACCTTATCAAGTATGTATACACCAATGGAACCGATGAAGTAATCCGCAGGGGCAAAAAAATTCATGCCATTGGATTTGTAGAATTAGTGGAATACGATGAACTGCTGGGTTCAGTAACCTTTCGGGTCAAAGATGACAGCTATTCTACCTATTATAAAGTACATATACAAAGGTTTAAGGACGCAAAGGATATGTCGCTCCGCTGCAGTTGCCCCTATAACCTCGGGGATATTTGCCGGCACGAAGCTGCAGCACTGATTCAACTACAGGAACTACTGGATAAAAACCTGCTGAAAGCAGAAGCAATTGTTTACGACCAGCGGCATACGGTGGTAAAAATGAAATTCATTGATCTTAAAACCATCCGCTTACTCTGTTCTCCGGAAGCTTTGCTTGAAGCTGAAAAATACCTGCGTGACAATAAAGCAACCATTGAATATGCCAAGGATGAAATGGTAAAAGCATCGGTTGATCTGGATGGAACTGTATACAAGGTGGTGCTGCGCAAAAACGAAGAAAGAAATTTTGATACCAGTTGTGAATATGAAGACACAACCCATCCCCTATGCCTGCCTAAGGTAATCGTTCTTCTGCAATTACTCAATGCACATGGCGCTCATTATTTTGACAGTATCCGCAACTGGGATAATGAAAAGAATAAACTATTGGAGGCATATGGTTATACTTTAAGTGATGACCTTAAGGGTAAATTTGAGTTTGCCTATAAAGAAGGAAAACCTTACCTGAGGGTACTTGATATTTCTATTAAGAGAATAAACCCGCAAACAGTAAATAAACCAAGACCAGTATTGGTGGAAGAGGCTATTTTGCCAACTACTGAGGAGGAGCAGAAAGCAACTACCGGCCCCGCCCAGCGAATAGGCATTGTCTTTAATTTTAATCACAAGCCCTATCCAGGGTTCCTGGTGGAAATAGTACAGGGCGAAAGCGATGAAGAACAAAAGAAATTTATCAGCAAAGTTGATAAAATTGATCTTACCAAGTTTGTCAATATTGAATTATTTAATGAAGACGACAAGCAACTTATTCCATCTATCCGAAGGATGCAGGAAGCAGAGGTAACAAAATACCTTAACCGAAATTCTCCTTTCAGCGGAATATGGGAAAATATCATTCATCATGAAACGGATGAACTGCCTGGCGAGACTAAAAATTTAATGATTGAATACCTGTATCCCAAGCTAAAAAAATTGTTCGTGGATGTAGCCATCAATCCATTTGTATTTTATCTCAACGGACACAAACCGTTTAAAACTGAAAACCTTAAACCGGTTGGAATTGTACCTGAACCCGTAGCGCCATTCTTTAAAATTGGCCCAAAGAAGTCAGGATACGAAATTACCTGCTGGGTAAAATTGAATGGAAAGGAACTGGAGATAACCGAAAATCAATTGGGAAGTGGTCTTATGTTTTTCTTCGAAGAGAATCTGTATCTCTGGCGCGACGCGGAAGATGTGGAGAAAATAGAACCCTTTACCGTAAAAGGAAGTATTACCATCTCAAAAACAGACTGGCCACAGCAGTTGCGATCTTATATTTTGCCTTTGGCAAAAAGGTATTCTATTGAATTTGACCCTGCCCTGGTCTCTTCTTACAAGGATGGTGAACCCGAAAAGAAATTATTGTTACAGGAAAAGGGGGACTACCTGGTATTTCAGCCCGCCTTTATATATAAAGGATTTGAGGTACGTACAGGCGACAAAGATGAGATCATTGTACCTGATGGTGAAAAGGTGATGATTGTTCACCGCGATAAACAAACCGAACGCCAGTTTATCAGCAAGCTGGAAGCACTGCATTCCAATTTTATAAAACCGGAAGGATCTCATAATCTGGTTTTAAAAGGGGTGGATGTATTGCGCAATAACTGGTTCTTCCTTTTTGTGGATGCCATGAAAGAGATGAAAGTGCCGGTATTTGGGTTTGACGCATTGAAAAATTTTCGTTTTAATACCGCAAAACCACAAACGAAAATCTACATCAGTAGCCATACTGATTGGTTCGATGCAAAAGTAGATATCGTATTCGGTGACCAGAAGGTGACTATTGCCGAAGTAAAAAAGGCATTGGTAAACAAGCAGCAATTCGTACAATTGAACGATGGTACGCTCGGTATTTTGCCTGAAGAATGGATTAAGAAATACTCATTGTTATTCCGCGTGGGAGAAGGCAAGCTGGAACACCTGAAGCTGTCTCAATACCATATGAGTGTGATTGATGAACTGTATGAAGGAAGAAATGAAGAAGAACTGTTTATTCAGCTGGAACAGAAATATGACAAACTAAGGGGATTTAAGAGTATAGAAGAAATTGATCCACCAAAATCATTACAAGCTATATTACGTCCTTATCAGTCTTTCGGTTTTCAATGGCTCAATTACCTGAGCCAGGTAAAATGGGGTGGTATCCTGGCTGATGATATGGGTTTGGGTAAAACAGTACAAGCCCTGTCTTTCCTGCAACATTACCGTGATACCAATGGTACATTGAATGCCCTGGTAGTTTGCCCTACAACACTTATGTTCAACTGGGAAAATGAGATAAAGAAATTTACTCCTGGCCTTACTTACCATATTCATCATGGCGGCGATAGATCCAGGGAAAAAGAACGCATCAAAAAGTTCAATGTAATTATTACAACATATGGTACGCTCCGCAGTGATATTAAACTATTTGTTGAAAACGAATTTGATTACGTTATACTCGATGAGAGCCAGGCCATCAAGAACCCAGCCAGCAAGGTTACACGTGCAGCCTGTTTGTTAAAATCAAAAAACCGCTTGTGCATGAGCGGTACACCATTGCAAAACAATACTTTTGATATTTTCGCCCAGATGAATTTCCTGAACCCGGGTATGCTGGGTACCATCGAATTTTTCAGGAACGAATTTGCTATTCCGATTGACAAATTTGGTGAGAAAGATCAAAAGGATCATTTAAGGAAATTACTTTTCCCTTTTATATTAAGAAGAACAAAAGAACAGGTAGCAAAAGATCTTCCAGATAAAACAGAAACCGTTTTGTTCTGTGAAATGGAAGATGAACAGCGGAAAATCTATGAGGCATACAGAAATGATTACCGCGATAAAATCCTGGGCACCATTGAAGACCAGGGAATTCAAAAATCGCAGCTGACGATTCTGCAGGGGTTGATGAAACTCCGCCAGATATGTGATTCGCCGGCTATATTGAATGAAACCGAGAAGTTCGAAAACCATTCCATCAAGCTTGAAGAACTGGCCAGGGAAATAACCGAAAATATCAGCAATCACAAAGCACTTGTATTCTCCCAATTCCTGGGTATGTTGGCGCTCATCAAAGCAAAACTGAAAGAGCTGGATGTGAAATTTGAATACTTTGATGGCAGTACCTCCGCACAGGACAGGGAAAAGGCTATACAGAATTTCCAGAACCAGGAAGAATGTCGTGTTTTCCTCATTTCATTGAAAGCCGGTGGTGTGGGCCTTAACCTTACAGCTGCCGATTATGTATACATTGTGGATCCATGGTGGAACCCTGCTGTTGAGCAACAGGCCATTGACCGAACTCACCGTATTGGGCAAACGAAAAATATTTTTGCTTACCGGATGATTTGTAAAGATACTATTGAAGATAAAATCCTCCAGCTTCAGGAACGCAAACGTATATTGGCGCGTGACCTGATTACCGATGATGAAGGTTTCGTGAAGAGCCTGACCAAAGCTGATGTTGAATACCTTTTCAGCTAAAAGGTTTATTCTTATATACTATTTGTGGAAGAAGGCAGATTTTTACCCCCTCAGACCCACCATTCACCGAATATCCATATTTCAGGGTTATTCTAAGGTTAAACGAATAATTTCGTTATCGCAAACCATCTGTCTATGAGGCGCTCCTTTTTAATTCTTTTAATTCTTTCACTGGTAAGTTTAGCTGTATCTGCTCAAAAAAATATTAACGGCATCCTGCGTGCACGTGTAGTAGATACACTGGGTAAACAATCAATGGCAGATGCTACTGTTTCAATTGTTGATAAGAAAGACTCCAGTTCTGTTGCGTTTACCACGGTGAATTCAAAAAGTACTTTTGAAATAAAAGGTCTTGAAGCAGGAAGTTACCGCATGCTGATTACCTTCGAGGGTTACCAGACAGTAATTAAAAACTTCTCCATAACTGCAGAAAAGCAATTGGTGGATCTCGGTACCATCTATATGGAACACCAGACCACCACTTTGCAGGAAGTTATAGTAGAAAGACCCCCCATATCCATCAAAAAGGATACGGTAGAATACAATGCCAATTCCTTTAAAACAAAACCAAACGCCACCGCAGAAGACCTCTTGAAAAAATTACCGGGCGTACAGGTAGACAAAGACGGGAATGTAAAAGCACAGGGTGAACAAATTCAAAAAGTGTATGTGGATGGTAAGGAGTTTTTTGGAACAGATCCAAAACTGGCTACCAAAAACCTTACTGCAGATATGGTGGAAAGTGTTCAGGTTTTTGATGATATGAGCGACCAGGCAAAGTTTACCAAAATTGATGACGGTAGCCGCGCCAAGGTGATGAACATAAAATTGAAAAAAGATAAGAAGAATGGTTACTTCGGAAAAATAAACGCTGGAGTAGGTACTGATGGCCGTTATGACAATACCCTTTCTTTCAACCGTTTTAAAGGAAGTACACAGCTTTCGGTAATTGGCGCAGCCAATGATGTAAATAAACAGGGCTTTTCATTTTCTGATATCATCAGCACTATGGGCGGATTCGGCAGCGGTGGATTTGGTGGTGGCGGTAACCAGGGAGGAGGTCAGGGAGGTGGAGGATTCGGCGGTGGCGGTGGACAAATCATTTCAACAAAAGCAGGTGCAGGGGGATTTGGATTTGGCGGCAGTAACAACGGAGGCATTACTTCATCTTTATCTACCGGTATAAATTATAGGGATAGCTGGGGCCCTAAGATAGATATCAGTGGCAGTTATTTTTTCTCTCATACAAAGAACAACTCAAACCAGAATATATACAAACAAACATTCTTCCCGAACGACTCCACTGCTTTCTCCAATGATGACAAGGTATCCGAAAACGATAACAGTAACCACCGCTTCAATATGCGATTTGAGTACAGGATCGATTCTATGAACTCTATCCTTTATACACCAAGTTTAACTTTACAGCATTCAGACGGGTTTAGCAACGATACGTCCACCATTCGCTCTGTAAAAGGCCTCAATGATTACCTGGCGCTTACGGGCAAGTCATATAACGATAATACCCGGGATGGGATAAACCTGAACAACAATTTCCTGTACAGGCGCAAGCTGAATAAAATAGGCAGAACATTTACCCTTGGCTGGAGCAATGCTTATAATCACAGCGACGGAAGCGGGAACAATATTTCGCCACAAACCCTGTTCAACCCAGATGGTTCGGTATTAACCAATTACCTCAGCCAGAATTACAAAAGTTCACAAACCACCAATTCGAACAACAATGTAGTAAGCACTTCTTATACAGAGCCGGTTGGCAAAAACAAACTGATAGAAGTTAATTATGCTTATACCAACAACCAAAGCAATTCAGATAAGATTACCAATAACTATGATACACTTAGTGGTAAATATGAAATACCAAATGTGCGTCAGACCAATTATTTTAAAAACAGTTTTGTTGCAAATCGTTTCGGTGCAAATTTCCGCGTACAACAAAAGAAATACAATTACCAGTTTGGTGGTTCCGTGCAGTATTCAACGCTGGAAAGTCATGTCTTTAATAACGGCAGTGCCAAAGATTCTGTAGTAAAAAGAAACTATGTAAACTTTAGCCCCAACGCCAATTTTAATTACAACCCAAAAATGGGTACCAATTTCCGGTTTAATTACCGTGGCAGAACCAACCAGCCCACCACTTCACAATTGCAAAACGTACAGGATGTAAGCAACCCGCAAAATATAAGAATCGGAAACCCGGACCTGAAACAGGAGTTTTCGCACAATCTTAATGTTGGCTACAACACCTTTAAGATGGCCAACTTCCAGTTTATGGCGGTTAACTTCAATGGAGGTCTTACACAAAACAAAATTGTAAACAGTATTGACACACTCGGGCGAGGAGTACAGATCACAAAACCTATTAACCTCAATGGTGCTTATACAGCATTTGCCTTTTTTACCTATGGCAAAACATTGAAGAAATTAAAAGGTGGTAATATCAACGCTACTACCCTTATCAGTAAAAACCGCGATGTAAGCCTTTTATACAAACAAAAGAATTATACCAATATGTGGATACTCACCCAATCCCTTGGTATCAACTACAATCACAAACAAATCGACCTTGGCTTCAATGGAAGCGTAACCTATAACAGTACCAAGTACAGCTTGCAGCCAAATCTCAATACCGATTACTATACACAGGTATACTCTCCTGAAATAAGCTACACCTTTTTCAAGAACCTTATCCTGTCTACCGATCTGGATTATACCATCAATTCCGGACTCTCTGCAGGATATAACCAGAGCATCGCCTATTGGAATGCCAGCATTGCCATGCAATTGTTCAAAAAGAAGGAGGGGGAAATAAAACTGGGTGTTTACGATATCCTGAAACAAAACAAAAGCCTTAGCCGCACTACTGGCGACAACTATGTGCAGGATACCCGCAGCAATGTACTGCCGCGTTATTTCATGCTCAGCTTTACCTATAATATTCGCAAAGGCAGCCAGCAAAACAACAATATGCCCCCCATGCCAAAGCAGTTCCAAAAGGGAATGCGAAATATGCGGATAGTCAATTAGACAGTGTTCATTTTCTGTTCACTTATAGAAATGGGATTATAAACCAGACCCCAGCCTATACATGCAGATAATTTTATGCTGAAAGTCTATTGATTCTCTAAAGTCAAACCTGTGCACACGAATATTATTTTATTATAATATACTTTACGTTTATTGGGTGCCCTTGGAATTCCAAATGGAACTATTAGGGTTGTCTATAAAGGGCAGGAATATCTGCTTCCCTAGAAAATTTTTATCCGTTTTGTTAAACCCCCAAGCGTTCCA
>Ga0209069_10000709_pt1 | contig 15824 bp, 8 predicted proteins | sample Str013_2_FD_187202 | JGI IMG/M metagenome (GOLD analysis project Ga0209069, IMG submission 187202) | Freshwater sediment microbial communities in response to fracking from Pennsylvania, USA - Straight Creek_MetaG_SC_2013 (SPAdes) (version 2) | ecosystem: Environmental > Aquatic > Freshwater >...
AAGCGCCAGTCCGTCCTGCGGACGGATGAGCTCGCGCTTGACGGCCGCCATGGCGTGCACGGTGCGGTCCCAGTCCGCCGCGCCTGAAAACACAGCCCACGCCTGTGCGATCGAATCGATCCGGCATTCGGGGTTCAATGCCGATCCGAACGGCGTGCCGTCGTCGAACCAGCCGCGCCGGTACCAATCGCCGTCCCACGCTTCCCGTTCGAGCGCGCCCTGCAGGGCGGCCGCATGGGTTCGCCAGCTGGTCGCCCGCGCCGTATCGGAACGCGCTTCCGCAATGGGAGCGAACGCCATCAGGGTGGCGTAGACGAGCCAGCCGAGCCAGACGCTCTCGCCCTGGCCGCCGGCGCCGACGCGGTTCATGCCGTCGTTCCAATCGCCGCTGCCGAACAGCGGCAGACCGTGAGCGCCGAGCGCGAGGCTTTGATCGAGGCCGCGCGCGCAGTGCTCGTAGAGGGTGCCGGTCTCGTCCGAGATGGTCGGCTGGAAGGCGTTCTCGTGCTCTGCGGCCCCGAGCATGGGGCCCTCCAGGAACGGAACCACCTCATCCAGGACCGCGGCATCGTCGGTTGCCCGCACATAGTGGGCGGTGGCGAACGCGAGCCAGGCCCGGTCGTCGGAAATCCGCGAGCGCACGCCCTGCCCGGAATGGGGCAGCCACCAGTGCTGCACGTCGCCTTCGACGAATTGCCGGGCCGCGGCCCGCAGCAAATGCTCGCGTGCCATGGCGGGACGCGCAGCCACGATCGCCATGCCGTCCTGCAACTGATCGCGAAACCCGTAGGCGCCGCTCGACTGATAAAATGCCGAGCGCGCCCAAATGCGGCAGGCGATCGTCTGGTAGAGGAGCCAGCCGTTGAGCATGATGTCCATCGGACGGTCGGGCGTCTTCACCTGCACGGCGCCCAGCACATCGGCCCAGTATCGACCGACGTCAGACAGGATCGCGTCGAGGTGGGCCGCCCGATAATGCGCGACGAGCGTGCGCGCTTCGGCGGCGCCGGCCGCCTCTCCGAGCAGGAACACGACATCGACGGCGCCGCCTGGCGGGATCTCGAGCGCGGTGCGCAATGCGCCGCACGGATCAAGGCCGGCTCCGAGCGTCTTGCGCAGCGGGGCCGCGCCGGCGAGCGCCGCCGGGCGCGCGAGCGTACCGTTGCGGCCGATGAATTCCCGCCGGTCGCCGGTCCAATCGGTTTGCACCCCGTTGAGATCGGCGAATGCGACCCGCGATCCGAAGTCGGCATGCCAAGCGTTGCGGGCGAACATCGCGCCGCTGGCGGCATCGATGTCCGTCATGACGAACGGCGCGCAGCCGCTGCGCGAGGGGCCCAGAACCCATTCCACATAGGCGGTCACTGAAATCTGCCGGGGCCGGTCCGACGTGTTGCGCAGCCGCAGCCGCGAGATCTTGATCGGGTCATGGAGCGGCACGAACTGAACGAGATCGGCCGCAATGCCGTGGGCGGTGTGCTCGAACCGGGAATATCCGCGGCCGTGACGCGCCACATAGGTCGTGGCTTCATCGCGGATCGGCAAAGCGGTCGGGCTCCACAGCTCGCCGGTGGCGTCGTCGCGCAGGTAAAAGGCTTCACCCGGACGGTCGGTGATGGGATCGTTCGACCAGGGTGTGAGCTGGTTCTCGCGGCTGTTGACCGACCAGGTGGTGCCGCCGCCTTCGGTCGGAACGTGAAACCCGAAGACCGGATTGGCGATGACGTTGATCCAGGGGGCCGGCGTCCACTGACCGGGGCCGAGGATGGTCACATATTCGTGGCCATCGGCCGCAAAGCCGCCCAGCCCGTTGAAAAATTCGAGTTCGGGCGTGGGCGGTGGCACCTGCGGCTGCGAACGCGCGAAAGCCCGTTTCGCAACAGGCCGAGCGGGGGTTTTGGGACTCGGGACACGATCGAGCTGATCGGACAGGCGTCCGCGCTGTCCGACCAGGACCACCCGCGCCACAGAGGCAAGAAGTCCGCGGGTGTCAGCCGACATCAAATCGGTTCTGAGCACGTAGATGCGGCCCGCAGGCCCCTCCACGCCGGCCTGTGGTCGCGACTGGCTCGCCCGCACCAAAGCCTCGAGCGCGATCTGAAGATCCTGAACGTAGGAAGAAGCGCGCTCGTTCAGGATCACGAGATCGACGGCGAACTGCTTCATTCGCCAATATTCGTGCGCCTGCAGGAGCTGGCGTGCGAGGTCCAGGTGCTCGGTGTCGGCGATGCGCAGCAACAGGATCGGCAAATCGCCCGAAATGCCCAGATGCCACAGGCCCGATTGCGGACCTGCACCGCGCAAAATGGTGTCGGAGGAGGGCCGCAGGGTCGGGGCCGCGTAAAGGAGGTGACCGGCCAGACGCTGGAACAGGCCGGCCTCGCCCGGATCGATGCCGATGTGGTGGAGCTGGACCTGCGCTTGAGTCCAGGCGAGCGTGGTCGCCCGCTCGAAGGCGGTCGCGTCGCGATGCTTGTCGATCAGATCGAGCAGGGCTTGGCGCGAGGACGCGACCACGGTCCAAAAGGCGATGCGTGCGGTCGCTCCGGGTGCGATCTGCACGCGCCGGCGGAGCGCGAAGATCGGATCGAGCACCGTGCCGACGGTGTTCGAAAGCGATCGACCCTCCTTCATCGCGGTTGCGGTTCGCGGACTGCCACCGCGGCCGAGAAAACGCGCCCGGTCGGTCTCCACCTCCGGCTTGCCCACGGCGTCGCCGTCGACGACCGCGAGATGCGAGGCCCAAATCTCCGGCTCGCTCGGCGAACGCCGCCGTCTGGTCGCCAAGATGGCGCCGGCAAGCGGCAGATACTCGGTCTCGACAAACAGCTTGGAAAACGCCGGATGAGCGAGGTCGGCCGCCTGCGGCGCCAGCACCAGCTCCGCATACGAGGTGATCTCGATCTCTCTCGCGCGGCTGCTGGAGTTGGTTATGGAGATGCGGCGGACCTCGGCATCATCCTCGGCCGAGACCAGCACCTCCATGACGGTCGTGAGCAATCCGTAGCGGCGCTTGAACTCGGCGCGATCCTCGTTGAACGTGACGTCGTAGTCGTCCGGCTCGACGCCGCTCGGCTGGTATCCGGCCGACCAGACGTTGTCGCTGCCGACATCGCGCAAGTAGATGTAGGAGCCCCAGTCGTCGCAGGTCGCGTCTTCGCGCCAGCGCGTTACCGCCATGCCACGCCATCGGCTGAAGCCCGAGCCGGCGGCCGTGAGCATCACCGTATAGCGGCCGTTGGAGAGCAGGTGGGTGGACGGCGTCGCGCCGTGCGCACTCGTGAGACGCCGGCCGCCCGGGGGTGCGAGCTCCCGGGCCCTGGCCGCCGACTTGGTTTCCGCGGCCCAGGGTCGTGCCACCATGATGTCACGCGACACGCGCTCCTGCAGCAACAACTCGGTCGCCTGCACGATGGGCTCGGCGTGGAAGCGCGCCCGCATCTCGCCATCGAGCAGTGCGTCGGCAATGGCCACGATCGTCATGCCTTGATGGTGCGCCATGAAGGCGCGCACGATCGCGACGGTCTTGTCCTCCGGCAGGCGGATCGGCGTGTAGTCCAGGGCCTCGTAAAAGCCGTAGCGGCCGCCGGCGCCGGCGGCCGCGAGGCGCTCGAAGTTGCGCGCCGCGGCCTGCGGATCGACCATGGATGCAAGCGCGGTCGCGTAAGGGGTGATGACGATGTTCTCGCCCAAGCCGCGCTTGAGGCCGAGGCCGGGCACGCCGAAGTTCGAATACTGGTAGGTGAATTCCCGGTCGCGGACGTTGTAGGCGGATTCCGAAACGCCCCACGGCACGCCGAGCGTCGCGCCGTAATCGATCTGGCGTTGCACGGTCAGCCGGCTGGTCTGCTCGATGAGGCTCCCGGCCGGCGCCCGAATGACGAGCGAGGGCATCAGATATTCGAACATCGATCCCGACCACGAGACCAGCGCGGCGCCGTGTGCGATCGGCGTGACGGCGCGTCCGAGGCGGAACCAATGGCGGGCCGGAACGTCGCCCTTGGCGATCGCCATGAAGCTCGCCAACCGCGCTTCGGAGGCGAGGAGATCGTAGCAGCTGGGGTCGAGCTGGTCCTCGGCCACCCGGTAGCCGATCGAAAGCAGCCTGCGGTCGCGGTCGAGCAGAAAGCCGAACTCCATCGCCAGCGCGGTCGCGCGCGCGCTGTCTTCCAGCGCCTTGAGGCGCACCGCCAGCGCGGTCTTGGCTTCGGCGGTGCAAGCGAAGTCGCGGCGGTGGCTCTCGATCGCGCCGCGGGCCGCCTCCGCCCAGAACTGCATGTCGGCGCCGATACCATCACCCCGCTCGATCGCGAACGCGCGGGTGATATCGGCCAAGGTCTCGGCACCGCCCGCGAGAGAATCGAGGCGCAGCGCGATGTCTTCGCCGGCGCTCGGCGGGCGTGCAAAATCGGCGGCGAGCCCGGCGAGCGCATCCTCGAGATGGCGCCAGGTCACCGTCTGCATTCGGCGCTCGTCGCGCAGACGGCTCGCCTCATCGCGCGTCAAGTCGATCGCGTCGGCTATCCCGGCGAGGCGACGCGCGTCGGAGACCGACTGTTGCGTCCATTCCCGGCAGGCATTCGCCAGCGCAATGAGGTGCCCGGCCAGATTGCCGCTGTCGACGGAGGAAATGTATTGGGGGTCGAGCGGCCGCAGGTCCCGCGTATCGTACCAGTTCAGGAAATGGCCGCGAAAACGCGTAAGGTCGCGCATCGTCGCGAGCGTCGCCTCCAGCCGCTCGACCGCGTCGATCGTTCCGGTCCACCCGAAGTCGCGGGCGCTCACCGTCGACAGGAGATAGAGGCCGATATTGGTCGGCGAGGTCCTGTGCGCCAGCACCGGTGCCGGATCCTCCTGGAAATTGTCCGGCGGCAGCATGTGATCGGCCGCCGTCACGAAGGTCTCGAAGAATCGCCAAGTGCGCCGCGCCGTCAGCCGTAGGATGCGGGCGTCGCCATCGGACATCGGTAGCCGGCCCCCCACCGGCGGCGACCGGCTCGTCCACCGCGCGATCGCCGGCGAGGCGAACCAAAGCGCCGCGAAGGGTAGCGCCAACGGCCAGGTCGCGTGTCCGCCGGCGCTGCCGACGATCATCGCCAGAACGGCGATCACGACCGCGCCTGCCATTTGGCGATAAAATCCCAGGAGATCGAGCCGGGGACCGGTCTTCGCTTGCGCGGCCGTAACCCATTCGAGCAGATGCCGGCGCGTGACGAACAAGCGGATCAGGGTGCGGGCAATTGCGTCGCCCATCAGCAATGCCTGATGGGCGAGCGAGATGATCATGAGCGCCGACTGCGCGAGCGCCAGGCGAAGGTCGGCGCCGAGCGCGCCGAAATAGCTGCGCGTCGTCACTCCGGTCCGGCGCGAAACAACGGCGGCGGCGGGGGGAATGAGGGTCGGCAGCACGATGGTGGCGATCACGAAGGCGGTCCAGATCGCGGCGGCGTGAAACGGCAGCATCCAGCCCGCCATCAGAGCCAGGATGGCGGCCGGCGCCGAGAGCGTGCGCCGCAGATTGTCGAACATCTTCCAACGGCCGATTGCCGGGACGGCGTGGCGTTTGCCATCCGTCCTACGATCCGGGTCGGAGCGCGGGCCGCGACCGAAGATCCATGGCAGCAATTGCCAATCGCCTCTGGCCCAGCGGTGGTGGCGGAGCGCGGCGACGTCGTAGCGGGCCGGGAACTCCTCGATGACCTCGACATCGGAGACGAGGCCGGCGCGGGCGAATACGCCTTCGAACAGATCGTGACTGAGCAGCGTCGAGTCCGGCACACGGTCGGCGAGCGCGGCCTCGAAGGAGTCGATCTCATAGATGCCTTTGCCGGCGTAGGAACCTTCGCCGAACAAATCCTGGTAAACATCGGACACGGCTGCCGCATAGGGATCGATGCCGCACATGCCGGAGAACACGCGCTGGAACAACGAGCCCTCGCGGCCGACCGGCAGCGAGGGCGTGACCCGCGGCTGCAGCACCGCGTAGCCCTCCACCACCCGGCCGGCGTCGGCGTCGAAGCGCGGCCGGTTGAGCGGATGCGCCATCTTGCCGATCAGGCGGTGAACCGTGTCGCGCGGCAGCTTGGTGTCGGCGTCGAGCGTTATGACGTAGCGAACATCCGTCGGCGTAACGCAGGGCTGCTCGGTCGTCGACAGGAATGTCGTGTCATTGGCGCCGCGCAGAAGTCGGTTCAGTTCATGCAGCTTGCCGCGCTTGCGCTCCCAACCGAGCCACCGCCCTTCGCCTTGGTTCCACACCCGCCGGCGATGGAACAGCAGGAAGCGGGCGCCGCCCGGGGCGGCGCCGTAGCGATCGTTGAGCCGGGCAATGCCCGCCTCGGCGGCCTGCAGGAGAGCCGCGTCGCCCTCGGCGTGCTCGGTCGCGGCGTCGACCCAGTCGGCCAGCAGGGCGTAGTGAAGGTCGCCTTCCGGGCTGGCGAGATGATGAATCTCCAGCCGCTCGATCTGGTCCTCGATCGCCTCGCATGTCGTCAGCAGCATCGGCACCGCGATGAGCGTGCGCAGATGCGCCGGCACGCCGCTGCGCAGCTCCAAAGCCGGCAGGAGCGTCGCGCCGAAGCCGCCGGTCACGCCGCGGTTCACCAGCGCCACGGCGGCATCGATGGCCGGAATGGCACCCAGAATGCCGAGCAGGCTCAACCACAGGGCGTCGGGCGCCGCCGCGGCGATTGCGAACAGCGGGGGGGCGAGGAGGGCCAAGGCGACCACCGCGATGGCGCCCACATAGCCGCCGATGCCGAGCCTCCGGCTCGATCGTCCGAGCCAGGTGCGCGGCGGCGGCCGGAAGCCGATCGCGACCTCGAAGGTGCGGCGTCCTCCGGCCAGGAGATGATAGCCCGGATCGGTCCGGCGGCGGTCGGTCGCGTCCGCGTTTGCGGCCTGCTCGGCGGCCAGGACCGCGCGGTGGGCGACGTCGATCTCGGAACGGTCCGAGCCGCGCGCCAGCTGCTCGATGGCGCTGCGGTAAAGATTGCGGGTCGGGAAATCCATATCGAGAAAATCGCTGCCGGCGGCCAACACGTCGTCGACCAGGCTGATGCGCTCGAACAGCTCCGTCCAATCGACGTCGGAGATCAGGCGCATGCTGGTGATGATGTTGCGCACCGTGACTGTCCCGGTGCCCTGCCGGTGATGCTCGTCGCGCACGACCGAATTGGCGGTCGTGCCCTGCGCGGCCAGGCGCTGGTCGAGCCACGTCAGCGCCGGGATGATGCGCGGATCCTGGTCGCGCAGCCGGTGCACGAGCTCGACCGCGAAAGAGTCCGACAGCTGGACGCGTTCGAGACCGGCGAGAACCGCCGGTACTGGTTCGGCGGCATGTCCCTCGCCGCCCAGCAAGCGATCGGCGAATTCGTCCGCCTCCTGCCTGGCGTCGGCGCTGTGTACGATGAGATCCGCTATCCGCCTGAGATTCTCGACCAAGACGATACGCAGCGTGATGGCCACCGCCCACAGCTCGCCGATCGTCAGCGGTTGCACCTCCTGATAGGCGCGCACGTAGCGAATCAGCATTTCGGAATCGAAGCGGCTGTCGGTGTGCGCCACGAAGGCCCAGGCCACGCCGAACACACGCGGATATCCCACGAACGGCCCGACGGCGAGCTTGGGCAGCTGCCGATAGTAGCCCGGCGGCAGATCGGCGTGGATTTCGCGAATTTGGCGTTCGACGATATGGTAATTGTCGACCAGCCATTCGCCCGGCGGCGTGATGGCGCGCCCTTCGTCGATGCCCCGCGTGACCTTGCGATAGGCATCGAGCAGCACCGTGCCGTTGTCGGCCAGCCGGCGGGCAAGCGGACGCCCTCTCGTGGGTCTCGGCGTGACCGACTGCGCGACCGCCAGGCTGCGCGCATGCTCCTCGAGGCGCTCGACGCTGAAGAGCTCCTCGCGCAGAGGTTCGCGGCTATCCCAGGGCGACGCCTTCAGCGCGCGCCCGAAGCTGCGGCGCATGTGTATCGTCAACTGAGCCTTTCCGCTGTGCGGTCAACGCGCGCACCGAGCGCGTACTCGCCCAATCTTGGTGTTGGCTGGCGCGCAGCTTCGGCAGGGTCGTCAAATCCGCGTCGAATGCCATCGATGTCTTCCAGAGACGGCAAGCCCGCCTCATTTCCCAAATGTTGAATCTTGTACGCGGAGGCGGCCCGGGCAAACCTGAAATGGCTTTCCCATGTGCCGGCCGGATCGGCGAGATACGCATACAGGTAAGCGCCGTGAAATACGTCGCCGGCCCCGCTGGTATCGACAATTTTGTCGGCCGGCACCGCGAGAGCCGCAATGGATCGGACCGTCCCGGTCTCGTCGTACCAGATCAGTCCGCGCTCTCCCACGGTCACCCCGCCGATGCGGCAGCCGCGGCTTTTCAGGTAGTCCAGCATTGCGGCGGGGGTCAGTCCCATCTGCTCGCAGAGTCGCGCCGCCACGATGGCCACATCGATAAAGGCCAGCAACTCGTGAGTATTCGATCGAAGTCCGCCGCCGTCGAGAGAGGTGAGGATTCCGGCGGACCGGCACAGCTTGGCGTAGTGGATGGCGGCGTCGGCCTGATGCCCGTCGACGTGCAGCGCCCGACAACCCGTGAGATCGATGAGCGGGAAGGAATTGAGATAGCTGTCGTCGCGGCAGCGCACGATCGCACGCATTCCGTCTTTCGGCATGATGAACGACAGCGACGACGTGCTGACGTTTCGGGGATGGATCGCGATCCCGTATTTCGCGGCCATCTCCAGGAACATGCGCCCGAGCCAGTCATCCGCGACCGTGGTGAGCAGATCCGGCACGATCGAGAGCTTGGCGCAGCAGAAAGCGGCGGTGACGGCGTTGCCGCCGAACGAAACGGCGTAGGCCGATGCGACGTGTTTCTCATCGCCGACCGGAAGCCGATCGGTCAGGAAAGTGACATCGATGTAGGTTTGGCCAATGAAGAGCGCTTGCATCGGGTCTCCATCGGAATGATTCCGGCGATCCGGTTGTTTGTGACCCGGCCGCATTCGGCGAATTGTCTGTTGGTGCCGATAGATATGGGGTCAGACCGTCCCTTTTGCCATGATGCGCTCAAAAGATAAATTTGTGATTATTGTCGTCGCGGCGGAACTCGCTGAAAAAATGATTGGCGCGCCCCGCGAGGCGCTGTGGCCCCGGATTTGAGGGCCATTTCCGGCGTCGCGACCTTTGCAGACACGGTGTCGCCGGCGGCCAGTCGCGTAAGTGCCTATTCAGGCTGACAGGTGAGGCAAAATTATTGCTGGCTGCCCGCGTCCCTGGTCTTGATCTCGGGCTTGTCGTACAAGACCACGTTCAACAATGAGTTATGAATCTCCAGCTTTCCATTGTATTCGATATAGCCCAATTTGCGGAATTTGTTCATGAAGAAGCTCACGCGCGATCGGGTGGTGCCGATCATCTCCGCGAGGGTTTCCTGACTGAATGTTCCGACGATCGGCTCCGGCCTGCCGTCCTTGCCGAAATTCGCGAGCAGAAGAAGAAGGCGGGCGAGGCGTTTTTCGCTCGAATTGAACAGTTGGTCGATCAGATCCTCTTCGATCCGGCTGTTCCGCGTCAGTAGATATGTCATGAACAATTGGGAGAAGTCCGGCTGATCATGCATGGTGGCGATCATGGCCGCCTTGGCGATGCGCGTAATCCGGGATCCGATGATCGCCGTGCCGGTGGTCACCCGCACCGAATGGCCGTTGAGGCATCCTTCGCCAAAGAACTGACCGGGACCGAGGATGCCGACGACCGCTTCCTTCCCCTGCTCGGAAATGACGGTGAGCTTGATCTTGCCCTTCTGGATGTAGAAAACCGCGTCCGCGGCGTCACCCTGTGAAAAAACGACCTCATCCTTCTGGAATTCGTCTATCGTTTTTCCCTTGCCCACCTTGGCAAGAAATTTCCTGGGATCAAACGAAGCCCGGGCTTTTCGCCTCAAAACGCCCATGGTTGCTCGCCCCAGCTGAGTCTCTCCGACGAAGTCTGCAATATGTTTGATTCTCGCCGACTCTGTAATTCCTGTCAACGAATACTTACGTCTTGGGGTTACTACTTGCATTACTTACTTTGAACGTTTTCTTGCATCTCTAAACTGTTAGCCACTTGTTGTCTGCCATGGTCTGGCTCCCATAAATCTCAAGACGTATAGGACAGGCTGTTAGGGCTTGACGCCTAAAGTTCCGTTGGCGCATTGTTAGTAACATCGGTAAAAGGGGCAAACGGGGTAAAAGTAGCAAAAGCCCAGGCTTGTCTCGGCTGACAGATCGAGGAGCGTTACACATGCCGGTGCAAAGATTGCGCGGAGAGCGGCTGCAAATCATGCTTGCCGCCGAGGAGTTGGCGATGGTCGACGATTTCCGGTTCAAGAAGCGCATGCCGAGCCGGGCGGCGGCGGTACGCGAGTTGTTTAAGCGAGGACTTGCGGCGGAGGGGTTTCAGACGGCCGCCGCTGGTTCAAAGTCGAGCGATTTCGGCCTGGCCGGCAAGCCGCAGAATGGGCGTCGCTAGTTCCGGGGCGACCAGCGCCGCGTGGCGAGGCTGCCGACTGAGATGACGACTGAAAGAAGGCTCCGGTCGCGTGGGAGTCGGGGGGACTGGGGGCAACCGGAGCCCGTCTCGATTTCGGCGCTACGCCGGATCAAGACCTCGTTATTTTGATAGGATGACTCGGACTTGAGTCCGTTCAATTGTTGACACTCAATTCAACAAGGGCGGCACGCCGTGCCGCCCTTTGATCAAGTCGCTACATGGTCCATTTCCGGTTCAGGCGGAAATTACCGCGACGATTCTGTGCGTGCTGGGATCTACGATCAGAATATCGTCGCCGACCAGGATGTAGTCAAAGTCGCGATATTGCGGCGCGTATTCCACGATGCGGGCCGGCAGCCGATAAAAATGTACTGACCTCGGAACTGTCTCGCCGATCGCGATCGAGAACTGCACGCCGGTGAGGCGCTCGGCCTTCTCGCCCTTCAACGTCTCCCGGAACTTTACGTTCTGTTCAGTCGACATCGGCGCGGAGGCGAAGGAATCCGCCCCCTTTTGCGCTGCCCCTTTCTGTGCCGCCGCGGCGGGCGCAGCGCCTTGGCTCGGCGACTGTCCGACGGTCTGGCGATCGGAATCGGTCTTCGCGGGCGCCTGCGCGGTCGGGAGCGGCTTTGCCTTCTCGGGCACCTCGGCGGTCGGAAGCGGCTTTGCCTTGTCCGGAACCTGGGCGGTCGGAACCGGCTTTGCCTTCTCGGGCGCCTGCGCGGTCGGGGCCGGCTTTGCCGTCTCCGGCGCCTGCGCGGTCGGGGCGGGCTTCATCTTTTCGGTCTTCTCGGGCAGCGTGGATTTCTGGCGGCCAGTCTGGCCCTCGGGCGCCTTTTGCTCCGACGTGGCCGGGGCGGGCGCGTCCCGGCGCTCGTTGAGGCCCTGTGCCGACGCCAGGCCAATTCCGGCCACAAGCGCCGCGACCGACGCGGTGATTAACAAAGTATGTTTCATCTAAAATCTCCATCAATTCTGTTTGAGAGTACTTAAGAGAACCCAATCGAGCGGCTTAGGTTCCAATCCGGAGGACCGGGTGTAGATAGAGCGCCCTTGATCCGCGCGCGAAGATCCGCGCGCGAAACTTCAACGTATGGGGGCGACCGGTCGTTCGGCGGCCAGCGACGCGCCTCGTCGTTGGCGGATACGGGACCACCGAAATCATGCAGCGGGCGCGGGTGTACAAAATTGAACAGCCCTCTCTCACGCGCGCGCCTAGAGTACCGTCCGGGCGGTGTAAGGAGTCCACATCATGTCCGACATTCAGACCTTCCTGGGAGTTCAGGACGTAGGCGCTCTGGCGCAAGCCATCGTGGATACCGTCGCCGAGCCTCTCGTCGTGCTCGACAGCGATCTTCGCGTCATCACCGCGAGCCGATCCTTTTATCTGACGTTCCAGGTCAATCGTCAGAATACCCAGGGGCGGTTGCTGTACGACCTGGGTGAGGGTCAGTGGGACATCGCAGAGCTTCGGACGCTCTTGGAGAATGTTCTTCTCGAGCAGGGCGCGGTGGAGGGCTATGAGGTCGACCGCGAGTTTCCGGGAATCGGACGGCGCGCCATGCGCCTGCGTGCCCGCAAGGTGCTGTATCAGGGAAATCTCCATTCAAACATTCTGCTGACCATGGCCGACGTCACCGAGCAGCGCGCGATGGAGCAGGAGATGAAGGAGCTGATGTGGCAGAAGGAACTCCTGCTGGAGGAGATGCAACACCGTGTCGCAAACAGTCTCACGATCATTGCAAGCATTCTGATGCTGAAAGCCAGGACGGTGCAGTCGGAAGAGACGCGCCAGCACCTCCAGGACGCCCATAGCCGCGTGATGTCGGTGGCCACGGTGCAGAATCACCTCCACGCGGCGGGCCAAATCGGCTTCATAGAGATGGCTCCTTACCTGTCGAGGCTATGCGAGGCTCTCGCAGAGTCGATGATCGGTGAAGGTCGACCGATCTCGTTGAAAGTCGAGGCCGCGGGAGGTCATGTGCCCTCCAGGCAGGCCGTGAGCATCGGCCTGCTCGTGACGGAGCTCGTCATCAACGCGCTCAAGCATGCGTTTCCTGCGCTTACGAGGTCCGGCCGGGTCGTGGTGGCTTACGAGACGGCCGGAAGCAACTGGAAGCTTTCGATCTCGGACAACGGGATTGGCGTGCCCGACGCGCACGCCGGACGCCTCGGGCAGAAGAACTCCGGGCTCGGCACCAGCATCGTCAAGGCGCTGGCGCAACAGCTGGAGGGCCGGCTCGAGATCGTGAGCGGTCCCACCGGCACGATCGTGTCGATAACGCACGCCACCCCTGCGGCCGGTGACGTGTCGGCGGAGGATCACTCTCACCCCGGCCGAGTCCCGTCGCGCCCACCATGGACGGAAAATCTGCCCGTGCACATGTAAACCGCGGCAAGGATCTTTTTTTGCCTCACGCGCGCTCGCGCTGATTCCCAACCGGCCTGCGCGCAGGTATTCACCGGGTGGATGGCCACGCTCGGGAGTTTGTCCGGAACCATAACGATGTCCGTGCGTTTCCCTGGGCCTGGGCGCTGCTCGCGGAACGCGCCCCAAGAGGAATGATGGACATGCGCTTATTTCTGGGGATCATTCTGGGAGTATTTCTGACGATCGGCGTCGCCTACCTGTATGACGCGTCGATATCAGAACCTTCCAAAGCTGCGGCTCAGACCAGCATTGAGCAGCGCCCTATGGTGAACTGGGATGTTGTGAACAGAAACTGGCAGAGCCTGTCCTTGGGCGTGCGCACCACTTGGAATAGGTTGGCAGCGCGCTAGTCTGGTCTCCCGGCGGATGACGGCGCAAAGCGTCTGGCGATTGAGAGTCCGGTTCCGCCTATTGAGGACGACTTCTTGACCGCGCACCTTCAGATCCGTCTAAAAACGATTTCGGGGCCAGGACGTAAGGGCCTTGTCAGCTCCCCACCAATGCTCAATGCAAGCGATCACACGATCGAATTCACTTGTGGGAAATGCGGTGTGGTGTTGATGCATGCCGAGGAAGGCCAAGTCCAAAACCTCGCGATTCTTTGCACGGGATGCGGATCCTACAATTCGACGGATGCCTAGGGACCCCTGTCAGCAGCGGCCCGGAGTCGGGCAGGTATTCGGGCATTGCCCAGAATGCAGGCCATGGCGAGGTTGTTGCGCGCAAGACGGCCGGCTCGGCTACGGTTTAGATCCGCCCCATGAGAAGCAGAACGATGAGGATGATCACCACAATACCGATGATGCCGACGCCGCCGTGACCGTAGCCGTAGCCATAGCCGCCGAAGCGGCCGCTGAATCCGCCGGCGAGGAAGATAATAAGGATAATGATGAGGATCAGTCCGATCGACATGGTGGGTATCCTTTCGAGAAGACATGAACTGCGCCAAGGGTGTCGGGAGCAGGCATGCCGAGGTATCTTGGTGCCTATGCGATGTAAAACTGCACGGAAGTCAGGCCGCCATGCGGCGGCGGTTCGCTCATCGTAAAGTATGCGCCCATTGACTGAGGGCGTCTGTATAAAATTGACCACCTGCATGGGACCGAAGTGTCCTCTGTCGTGGAAGACCCGCGCCCGAGCGCGCTCTTGCCGATCATCGCTTTACGGATCCGCTGGAAAGGAAAGCCTTCCGAGCAACGCGCTCAGATCGTCCGCGCGATCGAGCCCCCACAGCGCATCGAGAATGGATTTGTTCCGCTCGCCCGGCCAGCGCTTGCCGACATTGCCGCGAAATTTCCGCTCCACGTCGGCGCGCTGCATCGGTCGCCCCGCGAAACCGGGCACGTCGTCGACCTGGCGGGAGATGCGCCGCCCGTCCGCGAGGGTCGCGGTGACGCGCGTGGGGACGGCGTCGCCTTGCAGCGCGGTGAGGGCGGGATCTTCCTTGACCGTGATCTTGCGCATGAAGGCGAGGATGCGCGGATCGCGAAGCTTGTCGGGCGCATAGCTGTCGTTGGTGACTTCGCCGTCGAACATGGCCCGCGCCGTGATGTAGGGCATGCTGTGGTCCGCGGTCTCCCTGGTATCGGGAGTCCATTTCTCCGGCTCGCTTCCGCTCATCTGGTAGCCGCGCCGGGTGGCCGCGATCTCGATTGCGGTGATGCGATCCAAGCCGCCGGCCTCGCGCGCGACCGCGATGCCGGCCTCGATCGCGGTCTGCGCCCAAATCACGGCCGGATACGGCTTCATGCCGCAGGAATTGATCCGGAACGGGATGCCGCGCCGGCCGAAGGCATCGACGTCGATGTCGGCTGGCCCCGTCACCTGCTTGAAGAAGCCTGCCCGGCCCTCGAAAATAGGGGCCGGACCGGTGAGGCCGCCGCGCGCCAAAAGCGCGGCAAAAACCGCATTGCGGGCGGCTTCGGCGGCGGCCAGTCCCTTCCAGTCGGACAGGATTTGGACCCGGGTCTGAATCATCGGGATGTGATCATTGATGGAAAGGTTGACGGCTTGGGTCAGCTTTTCGGGAGGAAGCTTCATCAGCTTGCCAGCCGCGAGCGCCACTGCCGGCAGGCCGAACACCGGCGCATCCCAGCCACGCGTCGTGATGTCGAAGGCATCGAGCAGCCGGCAATTGATCTCGTAGGCAAGCACGATCGCGGTGATGAGGGCTTGGCCGCTCGCCCGCTCGGTCTCCGCGATTGCCAGGCACGCGCTGATCGTATCGCTCGGATGAATGGTCAAGCGATTGACGTAGACATCGTTCAAATCGTAGTAGCGCGCCGCGCCGCCGTTGGCGAAGGCCGCCAGATCCGGGCTGGCGCGGGCGTCGGTTCCGATGATGGTGGCGCCGCTGCCCGCGGTGCCGCTGCCCGCGGTCCCGCCGCCCGCGGCCGCAAGCGCGACCTCACGACAGATGCGCACGGGTCTCTCGTCAAAAGCCGCGATTCCGCATCCCAGCGTATCGATGAGATGGGATTTGACGGCCTCGATGGTGGCGGCATCGATATCGGAATAGCGCAGTCCGTCCGCATAGGCGGCGAGCCTTTCGGCGAGCGGGTGGACGGGTGCTTCCGCCGCGCGCCCGCGCGCCGCGTGTCCCGCGAGACCGAGAGCCGCCAAGCCGGCGAGGACATGACGGCGTGGGATCAGGTGGGACATGAAATTCTCCATGATCGGCCGTCTGGCAGCGGGGCGTGACCCGAATGCCCCAATCCGAACGGTTTCAATTCACAGCGAGAGCTGGCCTCGAAAATGGCCTGATACTCGGGCGTCAGCGGAGCTTGTTGTCCGCGGCCGGCAGACTTGTGCGGGTCATAGGAAGGCTGGCCGGTGACGCCCGGAAAGCGCTGGG
>Ga0209069_10000710_pt1 | contig 15813 bp, 14 predicted proteins | sample Str013_2_FD_187202 | JGI IMG/M metagenome (GOLD analysis project Ga0209069, IMG submission 187202) | Freshwater sediment microbial communities in response to fracking from Pennsylvania, USA - Straight Creek_MetaG_SC_2013 (SPAdes) (version 2) | ecosystem: Environmental > Aquatic > Freshwater >...
GCGAGCGAGCGATTGGCCGAGCGGCCGGGAGCGGCAAGCAACGAGCGAGCGAGCGAGGCAACCTGGTGCGGTGCTGGCGGCGCTCGATGACAGCGCGGCTGCGTCGCCGGTGCTCCGGACCGCGGCGACGATGGCCCGCACGCTCGGGGCGCGGCTGCGAGTCGTCCACGTCGGCGAGCAAGGTCGCACGACGGCCGAAGCGGTTGCTCGTCATCGAGGGTTGTCGATCGAGCTGTTCGAGGGTGATCCGGCACAGCGGATCGCAGAGGCCAGCAAGGCAGCCGATGTCGCTGCCGTCGTCGTCGGCGCCCGAGGTCATCGCGGTGGTCGGCGCCCGTGCGGACATGTCGCCAACGCCGTCCTGGGGCAGGCGAGCCGTCCGGTGATCCTTGTCGCACCCGATGTCCAACCTGCCCGCGGCGAGCGCTTCGAGCGCGTCCTGATCCCGCTCGAAGGGAGCGAACAGAGCACCGCTGGGATCGCCGCCGAAGCAGAGGCGCTCGCCCGCGGTGGCACCAAGATCATCGTCGTGCACGTCTTTCGGGCCGATTCGATGCCGCGCTTCTTGGATCACGCCGTGCACGCCGAGCAAAGCTGGGGCAACGAGTTCCTTGCGCAGTGGTGCGCGCGACAAGACGTCGAGCTTCATCTGCGCTCGGGCCACGTACCACGCGCCATCCTCGATGTTGCTGCCGCCGAGGGCATCGATCTGATCGCGTTGGCGTGGTCAGGGACGATGGAGCGCGACCATGCCAAGGTCGTGCGCGAGATCCTCAGTCGGTCCGATCTCCCGGTGCTCCTCGCCCCCGTCCAGCGCTAGTGCGCGCCAGCGCGCCGTTGTCCAATCTTCGTCGGTGAAGATTCGTTGACTATTCCGTAGCGATCTGGTCGGTGGCGATCTGGCGACCAGTCAGCTTGAGTGGAACGATCTCGATCCACCGGACCGAGCCATGGCTTCGGAAAGCGACCGTCTGCATCGCGGTGACACGCTCGATCTTGGTGGCATTGGTGACCTCTTCGGCCTGTCCGGTGATCATCACGCTCCATGCCGATGAGCCGTCCGCCTCCATGCCGTCGACCTCGAAGGCGACCCAAGGCCATTCGAGCGCGCTGTGCATCTTCGTTCCCTCGTTCGTCGGGAAGTAGACCCTTCCATCGACGTAGACGTAACAGACGGGGAAGACCTCGGGCTTGCCACCGACGACAACGCCCAACCGACCGATGGCCGAGTGGGCCAGGCGGTCCGAACACGTCTCGTCGGACAGGCTCATCAACCACGTCCGCTTCGTCATCGCTCGCAACCTCGCTCGTCGCGCTGGTCGACTTGCTCACACGAACACCAGGAGAGGTGACGTGGCGACACAGACCATCGTCCTCGCCGCCGGGGCCGTCCGCTAGTGACCGACGCCCCTCGCTCGGCGGACCAATGGCAGGGCAAGCGCGCCGACCTTCGACCGCGGTGCACTGTCGTCATCGAGCGCAAGATGCCACCATGCGTGAAGTAGACATCAAAGCCCTCCGGCTTGAGTTGCTCGTGAACATCCTGACGCCTGACCGGGCCCGACACTTTGCCGAGCGCGCGGCGCGAGCTCGGGAGAAGTTCGGGGATCGCACGATCTGGCATGTCAGCGCGACAGCCCATGGTGGCGGCGTCGCCGAGATGCTCCAGACGCTGCTCGCCTATGGGCGGGGCGCCCAGATCGAGAACCGGTGGCTGGTGCTCGACGGCGAGGCGGAGTTCTTCGTCATCACCAAGCGGCTGCACAACCTGTTGCATGGTGACCGAGGCGACGGCGGTCCGCTCGGTGCTAGTGAGCGCGCCTGCTACGAGCGGGTCCTCGGCTTCAACCTCGCCGAGATGTGCGCGCTGATCGACAGCCGCGACATCGTGCTGCTCCACGATCCCCAGACTGCGGGCATGGTCGACGGCCTTCGAGCCAGCGGCGTGCGCGTCGCCTGGCGCTGCCATGTCGGGCGTGACACGCGCAACGACGAGACCGACGGAGCGTGGAGGTTTCTTCGCCCGTACATCGAACGAGCCGACGCGTTCGTGTTCTCGCGGCGCGAGTACGCGCCGGATTGGGTGGACCCCCAGCGGCTGATGATCATCCCGCCCTCGATCGATCCGTTCTCGATCAAGAACCGCGACTTGGATGCGCGCACGGTCAGTGCGGTCCTTGCGACCGTTGGGTTGGTTGATGCGCCGCCTCCGCCTGTGCCGATCCACTTCGAGCGGCGTGACGGCTCGTCGGGCACCGTCCGCCACCACACCGGTCTCATCGTCGACGGTCAGCCACCACCGACCGAGGCGCGTCTCATCGTCCAGGTGAGCCGGTGGGATCGGCTCAAGGACATGGCCGGCGTGCTCACCGCGTTCGCGACGATGGCTTCGAACGGTCCCGCCGATGCGCACCTGGTGCTTGCCGGGCCGGACGTGTCTGGCGTTACCGACGACCCTGAAGGCGCCGAAGTGCTTTCCGAGTGCCGCGCCCGCTGGCGAGCGCTGCCCGGGTCCGTGCGCGGGCGCGTCCATCTCGCTTCGATCCCGATGGACGATGTCGATGAGAACGCGATCATCATCAACGCCTTGCAACGCCACGCTTGCATCGTCGTTCAGAAGAGCCTCGTCGAGGGGTTCGGGCTGACCGTCACCGAAGCGATGTGGAAAGCACGACCAGTGATCGCCAGTCGTGTCGGCGGGATCCAGGACCAGATCGTCGACGAGCGAGACGGCTTGCTGCTCGCCGATCCACATGACCTCGATGCCCTCGCCTCAGCGATGAGCCGAGTCTTGAACGATCGCGAGCTCGCCGAGCGACTCGGAGCCGCGGCACGCGCCCGCGTCCACGACCAGTACCTCGGAGACCGGCACCTGACCCAGTACGTCGACCTCTTCGAGCGACTCAGCACGTGATCAGTGCCGCGGTTCTCTTGAACGTCGGAGGAGCAGCTAGGCGATCACCTTTCGTTGGATCTCGTTCGTACCGCGACTGATGCAACGACCGCCGTGGCCGACCATCGTCACCGGAACCGGTCTCGCAGCGCCGAAGACCTTGACGTTGCGCGACAGCGCTCCGGCGTCCTGGGCGAGGCTCACGGCGCCCGGCAGCAGCGTGTCCAACATCTCCGATCATGGCGTGTAGGCGACGTTCGGCACGTCGTAGCACGCTGCTTGCTTGCCCGGTGTCGTCGTGACCCAGCCACCGTCACCTCCGTAGGCGGCGTCGCTCCAATGCGCCGCGAACAGGCAGTTGTGAGCGCTCGGTTCTGGCATGGTTCGCGTCACGAAATCTCGCGGCGTCAACACGCCCCCACCGTCGTAGCTCGCCGGACGGCTCAGGAAGGCCTCGGCACAGGCGCGGGTCAGTGCCGCGCCACAGCTCGTCATCGCGTCGGACAGCCATTGCGCGCCAGCCCATCCCTCCAGCTCCCACATCGACAGCTTCGGCTCGCGCTCGGGGAACGCCGAACGGATCTCGGTCCGGAAGCGGGCGATCGTCGGATGGTCGCTGTCCATGTAGTTGCGCGTCGTCGCCGTCGCATAGAGCGAGTTCCGGCACGTCGGCGAGCTCCGGTAGTCGGTGCGCACCGACTCGTTCCAGGCCTGCACGGTGACGGCCTTGGCCTTCACCGTCAGCCCAGCTGCGTCCATCGCCTTGCACAGGCTGACGTTGCCCGTCGAGTCGAGCGCATCGAAGACGATGTCGACGCCGCGTGCCTTCATGTCGATCGCGGCGGCGTCCCATCCGGGTACGGCGAAGTCGAGTTGCTCGCGAACGACCGTGTAGCCCTCGAGCGCGAGCGCGTTGGCCGTCAGGTTGGCGAAGCGGAGGGAGTCGGCCTGGTTGTAAGCAACAACTCCGGCGACGCTAGCTCCGAGGGTCTGCGCGAAGTAGCGGTAGACCTCGGTGCCGCCGTAGAGCTTGCCGCCCAATCCGATCGTTCCGTCTCGCGGCGACGAACTGCCGTAGATCGACCAGAGGTGGTGGTACTGCTCGTAGGCGTTGCCGATCGGTTGACCACCGACATCGGGCACGCCGCGATCGTTGACGAACGACGCGCCGGCGTAGTCGTAGATCGAGTTGCCGACGAAGGCGAAGATCTTTTCGTCGTCGATCAGCTTGCTGACGCAGCGGCGGTTGCCCGCGCCGGTCGCACCGTCATCACAGATCACAAGATCGACATGGCGACCGTTGACGCCGCCACTGGCGTTGAGCGCGTCGACGAACGCCTGCGCGCCGTACATCGGTGGGCTGAACGTCTCCGATCCGAGCGGGCTCGTCTTGCTCACGACGAGCCCGAGCTTGATCGTCGATGCGCTCACACCGGGCTCGGCGGGTGCTCCGCCGGTCGTCGAGACGGACGGACCCGGCAACGTTGCCGGGCGCGCCTCGGTCGACGTCGTGAACGCCGTCTCGGGCAGGCGCGTGCCGCAGCTGGCAACGACCGCGACGGCGATTGCGGCTACGCCTCGCCTCAGCACGTTCTCACCTCGAGTGCGACGCCGATGCCGATGCGACGTAGGCGCTGAAGCCGCCGACGGTCGCCAGTTGGGGGTAGTCGCGCTCGGGCACCTCGATGCCGGTCTCGTCGTGCAAAGCCGTGACGAGGTTCAAGAAGTCCATCGAATCGAGGTCGAAGTCATCTCGCAGCAAGGCGTCATCGTCAACGGTGACGAGATCGATCTCCGGCGCGATGCGGTGCAGCAGGCGAGCGAGCAGGGAACGGGCATCAGAGGTGTTCACAGTGCCTCCGGTTGTTGGAGCAGGGCGTCGATGGCGGCGAGGAACCGCGCCCCGTCGTGGCCGTCGGAGGCACGGTGATCGGCGGCGAGCGTGGCGCGAACCAGCGGACGTACGCCGAGCAGACCGTCGACTGCCCACGGACGATGGGCGATCTTGCCGAAACCTACGAGCGAAACCTGCGGCGGGTAGATCACGCCGAAGACCTCGTCGACGCCTTGGTCACCGAGGTTCGTGACCGTGATCGTCGGGTCTGCCATCTCCGAGCTCCGCAGCGCGCCGGCGCGCGCACGCTGCACGAGGTCGCGCAGCGCAGCCATCAGCTCGTCGAGCGGCAGGCGATCGGCATCGTGGATCGCCGGGGCGATGAGACCGCCGCCGCGAAGGGCGATGGCGACACCGAGGTGGACACCCGACGCCGGCTCGAAACGATCGCGGAACATGCCGTTCATCGCCGGGACTCGTTGCGACGCGATGGCTGTCGCCTTGAGGAGCAGTGCCGCCGGTAGCAGTCGGGCGGCGGGCGGCCGGGCGACGTTGGTCCCGGCAAGCCAGTCCATCGACGGGCCGAGATCGATCGTCGTCGCCAGGTAGTAGTGCGGGATCTCGCGCTTCGAGCGCGCCATCAGCGCGCCGATGGCGTGGCGCATCGCGCCTTGGCGATCGACAACCGATGCTCGCTCGGGCGCGGCCGGTGTCGTGCTCCGTCTCGCCTCGCTCGGTCGGGTCGTCATCTGCTCGACGTCGGTGGCCAACACCGCGCCGCTCGGACCAGAACCACGCGCGTCGGTGAGATCGACGCCTGCCGCTGCCGCGCGGCGACGCGCAAGAGGCGAGGCGCGAACGAAGCCGTCACCAGCGCGGATGGTTGCCGGACGCTCGGGAGTCGGCCGGTTTGGAGCAGGCCGCTTGGGGGTGAGCAGCTTGGGGGTGGGCCGCTTGGTGCGCCGCTTCGTCGGCGCCGGCGTCGCGACCGGTGGCGCGGCCGGGGCGGCCGAGCGCCCCGCCTCACCTGCGGGAGCGATGCGAGCGAGGACGGTGCCGACTGGCACCTGGATGCCAGGCTCGATCAGCAACGCTTCGATGATGCCGTCCTCGAAGACCTCTACCTCGATGTCGGACTTCTCGGTGTCGACGAAGGCGACGATGTCACCGCGATGGACGCGGTCACCGGGACGCACGCGCCACTCGATGATCGTGCCGACCTCCATGTCGGCACCGAGGGATGGCAGGCGGAACTCACCCATGCCTGCTCAGCTCGCCCTCCATTGCCGCGTGTGCCGCGGCAGTGATCGCCGCGACTTGCGGCAACGCCGCGTCCTCCATGTGCTTTGCATACGGGATCGGCACTTCGGCGCTGCACACCCGCCCGACTGGCGCGTCCAAGTCGTAGAACGCGCCCTCGGTGATCAGCGCGCTGAGCTCGGCCGACAGGCCGCCGGTGCGCCATCCCTCATCGATGATCACGGCTCGGTGCGTGTGGCTCACCGAGGCGACGATCGTGTTGCTGTCGAGCGGCCGCAACGTGCGCAGATCGATGACCTCGGCGTCGATGCCGTCGACTGCTAGCGCGTCGGCCGCATCGAGCGCCTTGCCCAGGCTGCCGCCGTAGGTGATCAGCGTGACGTCATCACCACTGCGACGGATGGCGGCGCGGTCGATGTCTGTTGGTCCAGCGTCATCGGCCAGTTCGCCGGCGACGTTGTAGAGGCCGCCATGCTCGAAGATGATCACCGGGTCGGGATCGCACAGCGCCGTCCACAACATGCCGCGGGCGTCTTCGAGTGTCGCTGGGGCGACGACGCGCAGTCCGGGCACGTGCGCGTACCAGCCTTCGAGGCTGTGGGAGTGCTGGGCGGCGAGTTGGCGGCCGGCGCCGGTCGTCATCCTGATGACCATCGGGACGTTGAACTGGCCACCAGACATGTGCAGCAGCGTCGCCGCGTTGTTGACGATCTGATCGAGCGCCAGCAGGCTGAAATTGACGGTCATGATCTCGACGATCGGCCGCATCCCAGCGAGCGCGGCACCGACGCCGGCACCGACGAAGGCCGACTCCGACAGCGGTGTGTCACGTATCCGCTCGGGGCCGAACTCTTCGAGCAGCCCGAGGCTGACGGCGAAGCAGCCGCCGTAGCGCCCGACGTCTTCGCCCATCAAGAACGCCCGCTCGTCGCGCTGCAGCGCATCTCGCAGCGCCGCTCGCATCGCCTCGCGATAGGTCGTCTTCACGATGCGCGCTCGCTGTAGACGAACCTCGTCAAGTCCTCGACTGGTTCGAGCGTGCCCCGCTCGGCGAACGCGACCGCGGCGTCGACTTCAGCGCCGACGTTGGCCTCAACGGCAGCGATGTCATCGTCGTCAACGAGCGCGGCATCGATTAGTTGCGTCGTGAGCACGATGATCGGATCGCGCTCGCGCCACGTCTCGACCTCGTCCTTGCTGCGGTAGCGCTCCGGGTCGTACATCGAGTGGGCGCGGAACCGGTACGTGCGCAGTTCGAGGAACACCGGTCCGCCACCGCCACGGATCTCGGTCACCGCCCGCCGGGTGGCGTCGCGCACGGCGAGAACGTCCATCCCGTCTACCGTCCACGCCGGCATCTCGTAGCTCGCCGCCTTGTAGGCGAGGTTCGTCTCGGACTCCGACCGGTCCAACGCCGTCCCCATCGCATAGAGGTTGTTCTCGCAGCAGAACAACACGGGCAGCTTCCACAGCGCGGCGAGGTTCATCGTCTCGTGGAACTCGCCTTCGGCAACGGCGCCCTCGCCGAAGAAGCACGCAGTGACGAGCGATCGACCTTGCATCTTGTCGGCAAGGGCGAGTCCGACGGCGATCGGCAGGCCCCCGCCGACGATGGCGTTGCCACCGAAGAAGCGATGATCGCGATCGAAGATGTGCATCGAGCCGCCGCGACCGCGACTGGTCCCTTCGACCTTGCCGTACATCTCGGCCATCACCGCGCCGGGGGCGATGCCACGGGCCAGCGCATGACCATGTTCGCGGTAGGTGGCAACGATCGAGTCGTCTGCGCTCAACGCTTGCATCACGCCAACGGCGACGGCTTCTTCGCCGATGTAGAGGTGCACGAAGCCGCGGATCGTCGTCGCGCTGTACAGCTCGACGCAGCGCTCTTCGAATCGGCGAATCAAGATGAGCTCGCGCAGCAGGCGCAGGCCCTCGTCGCGATCGACGACGACGCTGCGCTCGTGCGTCTTGGGCGCACTCACGATCCGACCTCCAGCGTCGACAGATCACCCTCGGGCAACCCCAGCTGGCGAGCCTTGAGCAGGCGGCGCATGATCTTGCCGCTCTTGGTCTTGGGCAGGTGCTGCTCGAAGGCGATCTCGCGCGGTGCCACCGCTGCGCCCAGCCGGCGCCGGGCGAAGCCGAGCAGTTCGAGACGCAGATCATCCGACGGCTCGAACCCAGTGCGCAGGCTGACGAACGCTTTGACGATCTCGCCGGCGATCGGGTCGGGTACTCCGATCACGCCCGCTTCGATCACGGCCGGGTGCTCCATCAAGATGCTCTCGACCTCGAACGGCCCGATCAGGTGACCAGACGACTTGATCACGTCATCGGCACGAGCGACGAACCACAGCCAGCCGCCGGCGTCGCGGCGCACGACGTCACCGGTCAGGTACCAACCACCGGCGAAGCAGGCGCGGTAGCGGTCGTCGTCGTGCAAGTAGCCGCGGAACATCGACGGCCAACCGGGCCGCAGCGCAAGCTCGCCATCGATATCAGGCTCCTTGATCTCCTTCACCGCGCCCTCTCGGACCGCGGCGCGCCCGTCGGGGCCGCGGGCAAGCACGGCGACGTCGACGCCGGGCAGCGGTCGGCCCATCGAACCCGGTCGCACATCGGCACCGGCAAGGTTGGCGATCATGATCCCGCCCGTTTCCGTTTGCCACCAGTTGTCGTGGATCGGTAGACCGAACGCTTCCTGGCCCCACACCACTGCCTCGGGGTTCAACGGCTCACCGACGCTGGCGACGAAACGAAGATGCGAGAGGTCGTAGTCGTGAGCAAGGTCAGCGCCGGCCTTCATCAACATCCGTAGTGCTGTCGGCGCGGTGTACCAGACGGTGACGCGCTGGTCCTGCAGGATCTTGTACCAACGCTCGGCGTCGAACTCGGCCTCGTCGACGATGCTCGTCACACCGTGCGTCAACGGGCTGATGATCCCGTACGACATCCCTGTCACCCAACCGGGATCGGCCGTGCACCAGAACACATCGTCGGGATGAAGGTCGAGCGCCGATGTTCCGGTGGCGTGATGGGCGACGACGGCATCGTGGACGTGCACCGCGCCCTTCGGCGTGCCCGTCGTCCCGCTGGTGAAGTGCAACAGGGCCATGTCGTCGAGGTTCGTCGGCGGGACCTCGAACTCGTCGGACGCCGCCGCCAACAAGGCATCGAAGCTCACTGCACCATCGATCTTGATGTCGGCAGCGTCGTCGCCGACGAGGACGACGTGCTTCAGCCCGGCCAGCGCATCTCGGATCGGTGCCACCTTGCGGCGATACAGCGCTGCCGTCGTGACCAGGACGCGACCATCGCCGAGCTCGAGACGCTGGCGGATCGGCTCCGGTCCGAACGCGGAGAACAGTGGGCACACGACGGCCGTTGCCTTGAGCGTGCCGAGGACGGTGACGTACAGCTCGGGGACGCGGCCGAGCAAGGTGAAGACACGCTCGCCGCGCTCGATCCCGAGGCCTCGCAGCGCGTTGGCGAAGCGGTTCGTGCGCCGTGCAAGGTCGCGGTAGCTCGCCTCGGTGATCGTGCCCTCGCGAGCGATCCAGCGCAGGGCGACCCGCTCGGCGTTCGGGCCCCGTGCATGGCGGTCGACGGCCTCGTGAGCGATGTTCAGCCCGCGCCCGCGAGGCAAGCCGTCGAGCTGGCCGCGGGCCTTGCGCCAGGAGAACGTGGCCCGGGCGGCGTCGTAGTCCACGACGTTGGGGACGACCCCACCGGGCCACGATCCCTTGCTGATGGTCGCCCATCCCATGGCGACCGTTAGCCCTTCACCGGTCGCGCCGCATCGAGCAGCAGGCGTCGCTCGGCGGCGGCCACGACCCGTCGCGACGCATCGACAGCGTCGGGGTTGACCGAGATCGAGTCGATGCCGAAGCGCACGAGGTGCTCCGCGAACTCCGGGTTGTTGGACGGCGCTTGCCCGCACAGCGACGACGTGATCCCGACCACCTTGCATGCCGCGATGATCCGTTCGATGGCGTCGAGCACGGCGGCATCGGACTCGTCGAAGAGCTCGGCGCAGACCTGCGAATCCCGATCGACGCCGAGCATCAGCTGCGTCAGATCGTTGGAGCCGATCGATACGCCATCGATGCCCATCGCCGCGTACTCCGGTAGTCGGTACACGACCGACGGGACCTCGGCCATCACCCAGCGATGAAGGCCCCGCTGGCGACCGAGCGCGCTGGCGTCGACTGCTTCGAGGCACGCCTCCAACTCCCAACGTGTCCGCACGAACGGGATCATCAGGTGCAGGTTCGGTGTCTCATCACGGACGCGGGCGAGCAACTCGAGCTCGACGGCGAACAGGTCGGGCTCGTGGACGTAGCGGAAGCAGCCGCGGTAGCCGATCATCGGGTTCTCCTCGGCCGGCTCGAACGCCTCGCCGCCTTCGAGGCCGCGAAACTCGTTGGTGCGGAAGTCGATCGTGCGATACACGACCGGCCGTGGCGCGAAGGCGCGAGTGATGCGCAACAACGAGCTCGACATCTTCGAGATGAGCTCCTCGCGACCGCCCGTGGCGAGCAGCTGGCGAGGGTGCACGCCGGCGAGGGCGTCGGTGAGCATGAACTCGGCGCGCAACAGACCGACACCGTCGACGGGCTGCGCGGCGACCTCCTCGGCGTGCTCGGCGACGGCGAGGTTGACGTAGATGCGCGTTCCCAATGACTCAACCGATTCGTGGGCGATCGGTCGTTCGCGTTGCACCGATGTGGCAGCGGTCGGCGTCGTTGCGCCGCGATAGACGACACCGCGCCCGCCGTCGACGGTGACGACATCGCCGTCGTGCAGCGTCGAGGTGGCCGTACGGGCACCGACGACGCAGGGGACGCGCAGCTCGCGAGCAACGATGGCGGCGTGGCACGTCATCCCGCCGCCGTCGGTGATCAACGCCGCGGCGCGACGGATGGTCGGCACCCAGTCGGGGTTCGTCATCGGCGCAACCAAGACCTCGCCTTGTTGCAGACGACTGCCGTCGCGTGGTGACGTCAAGATCCGCACCGCGCCCGTCGCTGTGCCCGACGACGCCGCCAGGCCGCGCAGCACGGGCGTGTTCGTCGAGCCGGCGTCGTGCCGGCTGTTGTCGCCGTGACCCGTCGCCAACGTCGTGATCGGTCGAGTCTGGACGAGGAACGTCTTGCCTTCGGCGATCACCCATTCGACGTCCTGCGGTTCGCCTTCGTAGTGCCCCTCGACGGCGAGACCGATCTTCGCCAGCTGCAGCGCGTCGTCGTCGCTCAACACGCGCTGCTCGGCCTCCTCGGCGTTCAGCTCGACACGGCGCACGCCTCCCTCGACGGGTACGACCTTGTGCGACTTGCGACCGATGCGGCTCGTGAGAAGTCGGGGGCCAGCCTTCGTCAGCACGTATGTGTCAGGCTCGACCTCTCCTCCGACGACAACGTCGCCGAGGCCGAACGCGCCCTCGATCACGATGCGATCGCGATCGCCAGTCGACGGATCGGCGGTGAACATGACGCCGGCGCGCTCGGCGGCGATGAGACGCTGGATGACGACGGCGATGGCGGGCTCGTCGATCAAGCCTTGGCTGACGCGGTAGCTGATGACGCGCTCGCCATAGAGCGACGTCCAGCAGTCGACGAGACGTTCGAGCACCGCGGTGTCGCCGACGACGTTGGCGTATGTCTCGTGCATCCCCGCGAACGACGTGCCTGCGGTGTCCTCGGCGGTAGCCGACGACCGCAACGCGACCGGCACGTCGGGGCCGAGTTGGTGGTACGCGGCGAGGACGCCGGCGCCGATGGTGTCGGGCACGCCAGCCTTGTGCACCAGCGCCTTCAGCTCGGCGGAGGCGTGGGCAAGCGCCGCAGGGTCGTCGACGCCGGCGCAGGCGTCTGCGAACATCGCCTTCAGTTCGCTGCGCACCCCGGCATGGTCCATCGCGCCGAGGAAGCCTTGCGCGGTGACGACGAAGCCGGCGGGCACAGGGAGCCCGGCTCGTGTCAACTCGCCGAGGTTGGCGCCCTTGCCGCCGACGGTCGCCGTGTCGTGCTTGCCGAGATCGGCGAACCACGCAACGACCGGTGCGGTCATTGGCGTGCTCCGGTGACATCGCTCGGCTGTTCGGCGCGGAACTCTTCGAAGGCCTGCCACGCCCGCGGCGCGTAGACCGAGGCGGTGCCGCCGTCCATCAGCAGCGCGACGCCCAACATCTCGGCGATCTCGCCCGGTGTCGCGCCGGCCCGCGCCGCAGCCTTGGCGTGATAGGCGATGCAACCGTCACATCGTTTGGCGACCGAGATCGCCAGCGCTGCGGCCTCCTTCAACCGGCGCGGCACCTCACCGTCGGCAACGGCGGCGTCATGCAACCCGACGAACCCGCTCCACACCTCAGGGATGGCGCGCCGCAACGATGTCGTCGGCTCGCGCAGCTCCCGCAGCACATCGTGATGGTGTTCCATGGCTGCCTCCTTCGACGCCGTGCACGTTCCGTCTCCAGTGTCGGGGCCGACAGGCGTGCACTTGCAGGGCCGAAGGACCCGATCCACGGGCTTGCTCGTCCTGATCGCGCCGTCGGGGCTTTGGTCCCTCACGCCGCACCTGGTCGACTCTGTGGTCGACGTCGCCGTAGAGGGAAGCTGGCGACGATGCGGCCCAAGGCTGGAGATCCAGCTCCGTCGAGCGCCGACTTCGACGCGCTCTTGCCGGCGGCGATGCTCGACAAGGCAGTCGACGTCGGCGTCGCCAAAGCGCACATGCCGTTCGCCCGCCTCGTCACCCTCGGCGTCCTCGGGGGAGCGTTCATCGGCCTCGGCGCGATGTTCTCGACCGTCGTCGCCGCCGGCGGGACGAGCTTCGGGCCGACGCGGCTGCTGTCGGGGCTGGCGTTCTCGCTCGGCCTCGTGCTCGTCGTCGTCGGCGGCGCCGAGCTGTTCACTGGCAACAACTTGCTGACGATGGCGTACGCCGAGCGCCGCATCACCGCGCGGCTGCTGTTGCGCAACTGGATCGTCGTCTACGTCGCCAACCAGATCGGCGCCGTCGCGACTGCGGCGCTGGTCTTCGCCACCGCGCAGTACCGCAACGGTCGCGGCGTCGTCGGCCTGCGGATGTTGGACACGGCAGAGGCGAAGACGAGCCCCGGTCTGTTCGCACTGTTCGTCTCTGGCATCGTCGCCAACGCGCTCGTCTGCCTCGCGGTGTGGCTCAGCTACTCGGGTCGATCAGTGATCGACAAGGTCATCGCCATCGCGTTGCCGGTCAGTGCCTTCGTCGCCGGCGGTTTCGAGCACAGCATCGCCAACGGCTACCTGTTGCCAACCGGTTGGCTTGTCCGGCGACGGGCACCTGACGCGTTCTGGCTCGATGTCGCCCGGCGCCCCGATGCGTTCTCGCACATCGACGCTCAGGGGATCATCAGCAACATCGTCATGTCGACGATTGGCAACGTCGTCGGCGGAGCGCTGCTCGTCGCCGTCGTCTACTGGTTCGCGTACGCCCGGCACCGTCGGGCGTAGCCGGTCGCCGATCAGGTTCTCGGGCAGGGCGCGCCGTCAGCCGAGCGCGGCCAGCATCGCGACCAGCGCGTCATCGACCGTCGCGCTCGTGTCGATGGTCGTCGCCGACGGCCACGGTGCGAATCGCCGTGCCATCTCCTCCGCAATCGCGGGCGTGGCATCGGACAGCACGGTCGCTCTCGTTGCATCGTCTGTTCTGGCGCGACTGCGAGCAACGAGACGGTCGACGGCGAGCGCTCGTGGTGCGATGCAGCACAGCTCGGTCAGCATCGCCTGACCGGCGTCGGCGACATCACGGGCCTCGGCGCGCCAACGCCGGTCGGCGAACGATCCGTCGAGGATGACGCGCTCACCCTGCCCGAGTGCGACGCGAGCACGTTCGAGCAACCGACCGTACGTCGCCGCGTTGGTGTCGGCGTCGTGCGTCCCTTCGCCGAACGGCTGCTCGGTCGCCGGTGCACCGGTCAGCTCTCGGCGCACGGCGTCAGTTGACAGCACCGTCCATCCCTTGCGCCGCGAGAGCTGCTCGGCCAACGTCGTCTTGCCGGTCGCGGGGAGCCCGCCGACGACGACGAGGCGGACCTCGCCGAGGGCAAGGTGGTCGGCGGCAAGGGCGAGCAAGCGGTTCGCCTCGGCCGCAGCATCGCCGACACCGCCGAGTGCTCGATAGCCCAACACCTTGGCGCGCACCAACGCCCGGTAGGCGATGTAGTGATCGACGAGCGATGTCGGATGGTGCTCGTCTGACAGTTCGACGTAGGCATCGATGAACGCAGCGCCGAGATCGGCGCGACCGAGCCGTTCGAGGTCCATCGCCAAGAAGGCGACATCGAGCAGGACGTCTCCGCATCGGAAGCGGCTGTCGAACTCGAGGCAGTCGAGCAACCGTGGCCCATCATCGAGGCAGTAGATGTCGTCGGCGAGGAGATCACCGTGTCCATCGACGATGAGGCCCAACGCGACGCGTCGGTCGAACAGCGGCTGACGGCCGGCCAGGTAGCGCGCCGAGCGCTCGGCGATCTCGTCCAGGACCGAGCGGTCGAGCACCGGCGGCGCAAGCTCGCGGATCTCGGTGAGGCTCAACTGCCACAGCTCGGACATCGCCGCGAGCGAACCGGCGGCGCTGATCTCGTCGGAGCGATCGGCGATGGCGTGGTAGCGGGCGATGTTGCGGGCGATGGCACGAACGCATGACGCCACCGGCGCGCCGGCACGCACCAACCGAGTCAGCGATCGCTCGCTCGGCATCCGCTGCATGACGACGGCACTATCGACGACGCGACCATCGTCGACGACATCGACCACGCCGACGTAGACGTCGGGGCTGAATCGCCGGTTCAACATCAACTCGTCACGGCACAACCGTTGACGATCGGCGAGCGTGCGCTGATCGACGAAGGCGAACGCCAGTGGCCGCTTGACCTTGTAGACGAGATCACCCACTGCGAACAGCACGGCGAGGTTGGTCTCAGCCAAGACAGCGTGCGACTGCAACACGTCGCGTTCGATCGTCGCGGGGTGGGCGGTGGCCACAGCAGTGACGCTAACGACGTTCGACCCCGGTACGTCTAGGGACCATGGTCATCGGCAAGGCGCGGTCGACGGAGTCTCAGCTGTGTTCGACGTGTCGTTCTGTGAGTACGACCGATGACTACCTCGTCGAACTGCAACGCACCTAGCCGTGGGCCGGACTGGCCGCGCCGAACCAGGTCGAAAGTGCTTGAGGCAGCTCGGGGTCCGTGAGGTCTCCTGCCCACGCGACATGTCCGTCGGGTCGGATCAACACGGCCGGGGGAGCAGCGACCTCGCCGAGGACCGGGAGCTCCCACGCGCCCGCATGCGTGGCATTCACCAACCGGACTCGATTTGCCCATGGCGTGATGTCGAACCCGCCGGGTGCACCGAGGTTGAGGAGCACGGGCCGAGCGTCGTGCAGCAGCGTGAAGACTCGCGTCGGACCGTCGGCGGTGTGCACGTCGAGGTCGGGCATGCGCCGCCCGAGCAGCGGGTGGCTGTTCGGACCGTGGCTGGCTCCGAGGTCGTAGTGGATGTCGAGAGCGGAGAGCATCCCGGCGATGCGCCGGCGAGGCTCGTCCATGCTCAGCAGTCCGGTCACGATGTCACGCAGTGCGTGCTGACGGTCGTCGGGGCGGGCGAGCGCGACTTGCGCCATGGTGTTGTGCAACACCCGAGCACCGACCGGATGCCGTTCGGCGTGGTAGGTGTCCAGAAGGCTCTCGGGTGATGTCCTGTTCACCACCTGCGCCAGCTTCCACCCCAGGTTCACGGCATCCTGCACGCCGGTGTTGAGGCCCTGGCCGCCCTGCGGG